>Ga0316207_10000284_pt1 | contig 94404 bp, 74 predicted proteins | sample 6weekpyrite_MG_FD_204943 | JGI IMG/M metagenome (GOLD analysis project Ga0316207, IMG submission 204943) | Microbial mat bacterial communities from mineral coupon in-situ incubated in ocean water Damariscotta River, Maine, United States -... | ecosystem: Environmental > Aquatic > Marine >...
AGAAGGTCTGCGGTTTAACTAATTTATAAATAACGGGATAACGGTAGCAACCTTCTAAGAGGGTTGCTTTTCATCCCCCTTCAAGGGGGTAAACCAAAACCACCTTCTTAGAAGGTGGATGTTTTTTACTACGTTTTTTTGTACATGATATTGATGCGTATTTGTCATGCAGTTAAATAACTATAAACACTTTTTCCCGCTAAGTAATTAATTTAATTAGGATAATTATGAAAAAACTAACAATATTACCACTTTTTTTAATTTTAATATTAAACCTAGGCTTATCCGCTTGCTTTCATGATGAATCTGATGCAGCTAAGTTACGCGATGCAGATTTAGAATTTAAGAATCCAATAAAACTATCAAAAACAAAATTTGTTGATGAATTAAATGATATTGAAGAATTTATTCATGAGAGCGACGATTTCGAATTTTTTTCTGCTTCCGATGCTGAGGAAGACGAATTTACAAAATGCTTACTCGACAATTTTGGCAACAATTCGTTTAGTGCTGGTTCAAGTCAGGGTGCACGCTTAGATGCTGATTTAGGTGGTGTTCAAAATTGCTTTGGTCAAACATTTTCTGATGTTAATTTGGAAAATATCGCTTTAAGTGTTCTAATCGACAATCTTATATTGGTTGATGCGTCCGGCAATCAAGTTGATCTTTCTAATAAGGCATTTAAAGCGACATCTGATTTATTCGTGAAAGAAGGCAATTTAAGAATGTGGTTTGCTATTAAAGCCAGTGCTGCTACATCACAAGGCAATCAAAGCATAGAGGTTACTGCAGTATATAGTCAAAATCATGTAAGCAGTATAAACTCACCATGTAAGTTCGAAAGTCCCTTAAATGATTGTCGCATAACGTCAATTTTTAATATTCAAACATCTAGTGGATCGGAAAATGGTCAAGAAGGTTATATTCTTGATGCAAATAATTTGTTTTTTGGGGACAGTGACTCTTACTTTTATAATGGTAATATTAAATTTACTATTAATAATTGGAATGGCAAGATGCAGTATGGCAGTACGGGTACGGACAAGCCAACATATGATGCAACTGATGGAAACGAGTCGGCAACTGGGACTTACAGTTCAGGGAATTTTGCCAAACCTACACCCCGCATAGCTGGAAATCGAAACATTGCTGATCAAGTTTCTGGTACATTATCTGAAAAAATTGGCTCTATTATCGCGCAGAATATCCGCAGCGCTGTAGCTACAAGAAATTAAGTCGTATATATTTAACAAAGCCAGCGATTTTCGTTGGCTTTGTTAGTTTATTTGACTCGTAATTATCAACAGATTGATTTTAAACATTTTAGAAGTTAAACAGTATAAATATTACTTAAAGTTTAGCTTTGTAATACGCAGGCCAAAAAAAACTAAAAATCCAAAACTAACATTTTCCTTAATGTTTTAATTGTATTGAGCACATCAATTTCAGCTAGTGCACCGTCACAAAAAAGATAAACGGTTTCATAGGTTTTAAATTCTGTTTTGATGAGCAACATAATTTCTTTAAGTACAGTATCTCGTTGAATACTTTCCGAGTGAACGGAAAAAACAGCTGGATTATTTTTTAGATTTGTACTATGCAAAATTTCTGCTTGCCGAATGTGGTATTTGTCTGTTTGTTTGTTCCATCCATCATTTTCAAAGCTAATCCAATTGGGAACAAATTCCAACATAGCTTGTTGAAGAGCTAATATATCTGTGTTTGTGTCAGATTCTTTCTTCTCAAAAAAAATGGGGTAATCCTTATCTACATCTTCGCAAAACTCTTTGATTTCGCTAATATTGCAGTTTGACCAATGGCGAATTGGGCAAAGCGCAGTTTGATAATCTCTAGCGTAGAAAGACAAATGCCAATCAAGGGCAATTTCATCGGGATAATAGTTACCCTCCCATTGTTTATGCTCCCAGCCATGAGCCCCTGCGATCATTAGCATATAAAAATTCCTATTTGGATTTAAACGGCAAATATTTGGTTGTTTACTATTCTAATGCTAAATATTTTAAAATAAAAACGGATAATAGTCATCGGTAAAATTGCAATAAGTTGATAAACAAATTTGCGTTTGTGGCTTGAAGAGTAATTTTGCTGGTTTATGTAATGGGAGGTTTTAATGCGAAGGGTGGTTTATTGATTCAATTCGAGAATAAATCTCTTAATCAGTTTGTTCAGATGTGAATGGATCGCTGTTGATTTTTTATAATGATACAGTTGCTTGAACAATATTTCCTACGCCTTGATACTCTACTTTTGAAAAACACAGTTTATTCGCTACAGCGATGCCTCTGCCATGAGAGTCCATCATACGTTCGGGCGCAAAGTCCATGTAGGCATTCCAATCAAATCCATTGCCTTCATCTGTAATGGTAAAAACGATGGATTCCAACGATCTACTAACTTCTATTTTTGCTAGGCGGTTTTCATATTCAGGCATTTGCAGGCGGGTATCTAACTCTGCTTGCCATTTACTGCTCTCTTTCAATATTGTTTTTTCTTCATAGCTGATTCCAAGGTTTCCATGTTCAATAGCGTTAATCAGGAGCTCTGCTAACCCGTTTACAATATCATTAGGATTGTCGTATATATTGGCGAGTAAAATTGCGATGTCATTAGCTTGATCAACAGTGTTGAACTCAAAAGTTGCAGATTGAAGGTTGGAAATACATTTGTTTTGTTTTTGTATTGCAAATCGTAATAAGTTATAGCGGTCTCGATCGGCCATCGCTGCATTAACAACTATTAACATTAATTCTTTTTCAATGGGTTTTGTCAAATAGTAGTAAGCACCTGCTGCCAGTCCTTCGATAATTTCTTCTTTATTAGATAGTGCAGTCTGTAGAATAACAGGCACATCTTTCAATATGGGGTGAGCTCTTATTTTCTTTAGCACTTCAATGCCATCGGTACCTGGCATTGAACGGTCGAGTAGGACTATATCGTAACGCTCAGGATTGGCGTTTAATAATTCCAGAGCGATATCACCACTGCTAGCTGTCTCCAGTTCATAATTATTATTTAGTGATTTTAGATGAAGTGTCATTAGGGATAACTGCATGTCATTGTCATCTACGATTAGTATGACTGATTTGCTATTCATTTTCGTGTTCCTTTTCGTCGGAGGAATCATGTGCCAGGTCTGCAAATTGAGACAAACTTTCCTCAACAATTCCATTTACGGAATCCTTATCGAACTGTCCATCAGGTTTCCTGTTTCCAGCGGGTTTGCCCGTAAGGATTTCCAGTACTTGATCAATATTTTCTACGGCATATAGTTGAAATTGATTGCGTTTTACCGCTTCTCGAACGTCGTGGCGTAACATTAATTGATTTACATTATGAGCGGGAATGACAACACCTTGAGACTCAGTTAATCCTCTTTTTGCACATATGTCAAAGAAGCCTTCAATTTTTTCATTAATGCCACCCACAGATTGAATAAACCCGTGTTGATTGATGGCGCCAGTTACTGCGATGGATTGATTTAGTGGGATATTTCCAATGGCAGACATCAATGCGACCAATTCTGCGGTGGAAGCGCTATCGCCGTCGATTTCGCCATAGGATTGTTCAAATACGATGCTGGCAGTAAAGGACAAACTTTTTTCTTTCAAATAACGTGCATTAAAAAAACTGCTGAGTATCAGGATGCCCTTGGTATGTATATCCCCGCCAAGATTAGATTCGTGTTCGATATCAATAATTTTGCCGTCACCCAAACGTGCAACCACGCTGATCCTTGATGGTTGACCGAATGTGAAGTGACCCAAACTTGCGATGGTTAATCCGTTGATAATACCGACAGCTTCACCTTCGGTAGTAATCAAAATTTTGTCTCTTAAAATGGATTCATGTACTTCACTCTTGAGACGAGCGACGCGATAGTGCTGTTGATTAATGGCGTGATTGACATCATTTGCATTGATGTTCAAGTGGTGATTTTTAGAAGCCCAGTAATCGGCTTCAATCATTAAATCACGGAGTTCCCCAATATGCGTGGAAAGTTTTTCAGTATCCTCACTCCAGCGTGAACTTTGTTCCACCAGACGTGCAACACCAGAGCGATCGAAGGCCCGTAGTTCATGAGCATTGGTGATTGATGCGACTAGCTCGGAGAATTCAATCATGGTGTTTTCGTTGCGTGGCATTTCATCTTCAAAATCTGCAACGACTTTAAATAAGGTATTAAATTCTGGATCGTGTTCGTAAAGATTAAAATAAAGACCATGATCACCAAGTAGAATAATTTTTATATTTAAGGGTATGGCTTCTGGATTCAGGCTGATTGTGCTCGCCATACTGCCTTGCGCTGAGGGCTCTATTAAAATTTCTCGTGAAGAAAGCGCGCGTTTTAAGGCTTCCCAAGCGTAAGGTTGATTTAGTAACTTATAAGCATCAACTATCAGATAACCGCCATTGGCTTTATGCAAGGCGCCTGCTTTGATTAGGGAGAAATCGGTAACCAGCGTTCCGTATTGAGAAATGTTGTCGATTTTCCCGATGATGTTTTCTAATGTCGGGTTTTGTTCGTAAATTATTGGTGGGATTGCATCAGCATCATATTCAACGATTAAATTAACGTGGTATCGATTCAGAAAAACTTTTAGATCAAAGGGGGCCTCGTTGTGATAATTTTCCGAGTTGCTCACGGGTAGAAATTTTTCTACATTCTGAATAACGTCTTCTTCACAGGCATTAATGTGATCAATAATTGATGGGTAGTGTTGGTACTCACGTTTTAGTTCTTCTACCCAAAAGCTGGCAGATTTTTTTGCCATTTGAGCATTGAGTTCTTTAACTTTGTTTTGGCTTTCTTGTTGCCACTTTGGAATTCTTTGTAAAATACTTTGTAATTCATCCTGTAAATTGGCGATATTTTCTTGAATTTCAGCTTGCTGTTCTTCGCTCAATGCATTGTATTCTGCGGCATTCATGACATTGTTTTCCAGCAATGGGGAAAAGCTGAAGTCCGCGTCATTTTGCATAAATGCAATATTTTGTTGTTTGGCTTGTTTTTCTAGTTCATTAAACGATTGTTCTTCTTTGGCCCGGTATTTACCTGTGATTGCCAATACTTGCTTGTCATAACTTTCGGCTTCAAATGCTTTAGGGATAACGTGGGATAAGGTATCGGTTAACTTACTCATGTCGTGTTTGAGTTTTTTACCCAAGCCACGTGGAAGCAGCAGGGCAATCGGGCGGTGCGTGTGAAGAAAATTGTTGACGTAACAACAATCTTGTAGCTCTACATCACTGGTGGTCGCTTTGAGTAATACTTCTCGAACCAGGGTATGTCGACCAATGCCAGTTGGTCCTAATACATAAATGTTGTAACCCTGTTTTTGAATGTCGATACCAAAATTAATGGCGTTTAAAGCGCGATCCTGACCAATACTTTGCCGGTTACTGGTTAGCGAGGCGGTATTGTCAAATTCAAATAAATTGGGATCACAGGTTTTGTAGAGTTGGTCGGTACTTAAAGAAAGCGGATGAGATTTCATTAATTTTGAAGTTTAATTTGAAAGTCTCACATTATACCTTGTGAATGCTGCTAAGGCATACCAGGGATAACGATACAGTTCTTGATTATAATGGTTTAGGGCATGGATCTAATCTGAATCCACACAGACACGATTTTTTCCTTCATTTTTTGCACGATATAATGCTCTATCCGCACGAGAGAAAAATTTGGCGTTCATTTCGTTAGGCTTTAGTTCCGCTACACCTAGACTAATGGTGATATTTATTGACTCTCTTTCAAAAGGTATGCTGGTTTCCTGGACACTTTCACGAATTCGTTCGCCCAGATATGCCGCACCTTCAATATCTGTGTTGCTTAACAAGATCACAAACTCTTCACCTCCATAGCGGAAGATAATATCAGTACTTCGAATGCAGGCAACGGTGCGTTCTACCGTAGTCTTTAGAACCTGGTCGCCAACATCATGTCCATAGTTATCGTTAAAGAGTTTAAAGTCATCGATATCGAGAATAATCATCGATAAGTTACGCACATAACGCTGTGCTAATTTAACTTCGCGATTAAGATTTTCTTCTAGCGTGGAGCGGTTATAAACGCCCGTTAATGGATCTTTATGTGCCGCATGTTTGGCATGTCGGTAAAGTATGGCATTGCGTAATGGATAGACCAGACCACACAAGGTGTATTCAAACACTTTCTTTTCTTCGGCAGAGAAGTCCCAGCGTCGATGTAGACTTATTTCGCCTAAGGGTTCGCCATTAACGAGTAATCTAATTTGGCATTTATTTTTACATTTACGTCCAAAATGCTGAGCCAGACCTAATGGATCGTTATGATAGGTGAATCCATCATGTGGAATAGCGGGTTTAATTTGTTGTGAGAAAAGTTTGACCAAAGCTTCAATTTCCAGGGTGGATTGCAAGACGCTGGAAACCTTAACAGCAAGACCCATTTTAGATTGAGTCACACTTTGTTCTGGCGAATAATTGATACTTTCAAATTTGCCGGGGCTTATTAGGTGCTTCGATTTTTCGTCACTAACAATATTAAGTTGCGTAACCATTTCACTCTATCCTTAACTTCTCTGCCTATTGCTTAAGCAATAGTAATGCCACGGCAAAAAACTACTTTTAACCGAAACGGGGCTATGTCAGTGAAAATGTATTCAAATTGACATGATCTTCAACAATCGCCGCAGTACATGGAGAGCTATGCGAATAGCGAGCGAAGTACTGCAAGCCCGCGGTAGGCATAGAGGCATTCGTGCGCCTTTCTGGAAGAAAGGGGTTAGCGATATGCACTACGACATGCCGTCAGTCACCTGAGAGCGAACACCGTGAGTGACGGGGACGTCCGTGGCACATAAGGCTGCCGCCGACGGAGTGGAATTTGGACATGGACGTCCAAATTCTTTATCGAGTAAGGCGGCACTTACCTTAAAGTAAATATAGAACAACATTTATTCTTTGCAATGTGTAATAAAAATTAAAAGAGCGTTGTCTAATGACAGTTCATTGTTTTTTATTATTCGTGGACGCCATAAAGTTGCTTTTTCCACTATACAGCTTGCTAATTGACTTTTTTGTACCATAGTTATTTAATTAAGCCGTTGATCATAAAAGGGATTCTGATACTGTGAATACGTTTTTCAAGTACACCTTGGTAGTCGTTGTATGGGCATTGTTTGTTACACCAGCCTGGGCAAAAAAAGAGGGAGTGTTACCCGATTTGCAAAACCCGGGATTTGAAGCACAACCAAGTTGGTTTAAGAGTTCTTTTTTGGATTTACGAGAAGACATTGCCGAAGCGGCGGAAGAGAATAAGCGCTTGTTATTGTATTTTTATCAAGACGGCTGCCCGTATTGTAAGAAATTGCTTACAGTGAATTTTGCGCAAAAATCCATTGTGGAAAAAACTAGACGAAACTTTGACGTGTTGACGTTAAACATGTGGGGTGATCGAGAAGTTATCGATTTAGACGGTGAAACACTAAAAGAAAAAGATTTGGCGTTAAAGCTACGTGTGATGTTTACGCCAACGATGCTATTTCTCAACGAAAAAGGACAAATCGCTTTACGGGTTAATGGTTACTATAAACCTAACAAATTTTCGACAGCGTTAGATTACATTGCGGGCCATAACGAAGATAAAATGCGCTTTAGAGATTTTCTAAAAATTCATGCGCCACCACCTGCTCACGGTAAATTGCATAAAAAACCTTATTTTGCATCAGCGCCCTTTGATTTGACTAAACGCAGTAAAGATAAAGAATTTCTTGTGGTTTTGTTTGAACAAAAACAATGTCCCGCATGTGATGAGTTGCATAATGATATTTTGCTGAGAGACGAGACAGTTCATGAAATTGCCAAACTTGATGTTGTTCAACTTGATATGTGGTCAAAAACCCCGTTGATAAATACCGAGGGGAAAGAAACAACGGCCAGTGAATGGGCAAAGTCCTTGGATATTCAATATGCACCGAGTTTTGTTTTTTTTGATGCAAAAGGAAAAGAAGTTATTCGAATGGACGTGTATTTGAAATCATTTCATGTGCAATCTGTAATGGATTATGTGACCAGTAAAGCCTACTTAAAAGAAGCCAGTTTTCAGCGTTATATTGATGAACGCGCCGAAGAGATAAGAGCAACGGGTAAAGTGATTAATTTGATGGAGTGAGTGAGGCGTTGTTCAAACTCGCTTGTTAAAAAACTCCACTTATAGCGAAAGTTGTTCATAAATAGTATTTGCGGTATCTAGCAAATCAGATCTATTTAAATTACCAACGATGACGTAACCCAGGTTTCCATCGATCCAATAAAAAGCATTCATCTGTTTTTCTTTGTAATAATGAAAAGCAGTATTTTGTTCAGCATCGCTGCGTGTTCTTACAAATAAGGTTAGCCGATTTCCTGTTAAATTTTCATACATAAATTGTGCAGCAGGGCCGGTATCAGAAGGCAGCAATCGCCCTCCAACCAGTTGAAAACCAAAACTATCCAGTTTAGGAGCTTTAATTGATTTGCCCAAACGTTTGGAAAGCCATTTTATCAGGTGTTGTTCTTGATCGGCATTTACTTCCACAGGGTGTTTCACTTCCGGGACATAAACCATGTGTGCCTGAGTCGCAGATTGCGGCAGATTCACGACGTTTAGATAAGTTTTTGTATTATAATCTTTTATAAACCAGCCTGTGACGCTACCTAGTAAAAACAAGGCAATGGATGCGACAGCCTTAATCCAATATCGATTATTTTTGTTTTCAGCGTAGATATCGTTAAAGTGTGTTGGAATTGGCTCGTTTTGTATCGGATCATATAACTCATGCATTAAAGCGTTTTGATTTTGATAGTCCTTAATTTTTTGAGCTAGTGCAGGGTCATTAGTGATTAGTTTTTCGATGCGCGCAATATCTTCTGGCCCAAGTTGTGAATCAACATAAGCTTGTATCAGTTCCTCAGTGTTACTGGGCGCGATGATACTCATTTGATGCTCACTAATTTTGGTTTTTGGGAGTCAGACATGAGGTTACGCAATTCCTCTCTTCCCCGCGACAATCGAGACATAACGGTACCGACGGGGGATTCCGTAATGACAGCAATTTCTTTATAGCTTAGATTTTCCAATCCGGCCAACAGTAATATTTCTCTGGTTTCAGGCTTTAGTTTCGCAAGACATTTTTCCAAATCTAACATTGTATCTGAATGACTGTGATGGATTGTATCGGTTGTGGCTGATGTTACATGATTTTGGTGTAATTTTTGTCGTCGTGTATTGTTTATAAATAAATTATGCATGATGGAAAACAACCATGCGCGGAGATTACTGCCCTCTGCCCATGAGTCACGTTTTTCCCACGCACGAGTTAAGCAGTCTTGTACTAAATCATCAGATGCCGTTGCATCTTGTGTTAATGCACGTGCATAACGCCGTAAACCTGGCGTTTGATCTTTTAGCTTTTTTTCCCACGCTTTATTTTTCATATGTCATAAAAAGTTTGCGGCGACGTGTATCATTCTCGCCGCCGCATAGCATTTAATTAATGTAAAATTTTGTTTTGACAACGTCAGAAGCGAGACCAAATGCTTTTAAATCTCGCTTGTTACATTTACCATCGTGATTGATGTCAGGTACCGATGCCGGAGCATCATTATAGATTCCATCACCATTTTTGTCGGCAGCCATTGCGATAAACACTTTACTTTTGGTTGCTTGTCCAAATAATGGTGCGCCTACTATCCAGGTATCCCAAATTTCTATTTCATCATCTTGCACGTTGGTCACACCAGTTAAGTTAAAAAGATTAGCCAGATTCTGACAAGAACCGGCGCCAATAGTCGTCGTGCTTAATAGTACAATTAAACCGGGAAAGCGGTCATCTGCCCCTGGCGAAAAAGTGCCTGGGAATGGCGCAATGTTATCATGACCGCCGGGACCAGTAAGTTGGGTTGAGGTAAACCCTGTTTCTTCGAGTGTACCCTCAATTTGAACAGCGATATCAATGAACCAACCCTTGCCATCGACTCCTACTTTATCACCTTTTGCCGGGGCAAATATTTCAATATTAACGTTTTCATTTCTGTCGCGATCACTGGCTAATACCACATTACTCGTCAGTAACAGTGTGCCTAGCAAACAACTTGCTTTCGCAATTCCCTCTAATTTGATCATAGAGCAATCTCCTTGATGTTTAAGTTCTTGGTTTTTATAAGGGTGTCGCGACATTAACCCATGTCTCTCTGTGCAATAGTTTCACGTGCTTTGGAGAAAGACGGGTTTAGAACCTTATGTGAGATAAACAATTGAGGACTGGGGTTTATTCCCGAGCAGGATGTTTTTTTATTAAGTTAGGTTATTGCAGAGATACAGACAAGATATTTATGTATATTTGGGTGGAGAGAGTTCACCTTGGCAGTTAAGGTGGTAAAACCGTGGAGGATTTTCCAGCGCGAGTGCGGTTAGCTGGCCTCCCCAAAGGCAGCCGCCATCCAAGGCATAAACATTTTTAACCTTGCTTTCCCCCAATGTGGACCAATGGCCAAACAGGATACGATGTTGTTTTTGCTCATCATTTAAAAAATTTAGCCAAGGTTGCAAATGTTCGGGTTGTTTTCCAGGTTTGCCATTGTGTTTCAGGTCCAATGCGAAACTTGAGTCACAGTAACGCATTCGTGTAAAACAATTTGTGATAAAGCGTAGTCTCTCCCAACCTTGCAAATCATTCCGCCAGGTGTCTGGTTCATTGCCATACATATTATTCAGAAAATCCTGAAGCTTCTCACCTTGTAATACTACTTCAACTTCTTCTGCAAATTTTTTCGCTTGTGAAATTTCCCACCCTGGGTATATGCCTGCATGAACCATTATCGCGTTTTGTGTATCGTCAATATGCATAAGTGGCTGCCGACATATCCATTGTATTAATTCATCTTTGTCTTTAGCCTTTTGAATGTCTTCCAGGGTGTCTTTGGGGCGGGGTTTTTGAAGGTTAAACAATACCGCAAGCATGTGTAGATCATGATTTCCCAGTACTGTTATGGCATTTTCGCCCAAAGATTTTACATAACGTAAAGTAGCAAGTGATTCTGGGCCTCGGTTAACAAGGTCACCGGTAAACCAAAGTTGGTCTTTGTCTGAGGAAAACTTGAGTTGCTTTATTAGTTGCTTTAATTCATTAAAACAACCTTGTACATCACCAATGGCATAAACCGTCATAGTTTCTTATCCATCAAGCAATTTAAGCAATTCTTGTTTAATGTTTTCTTTTTGTGCTTGATTTATGCAATCTTTAGTTTTTGCGTCTCTAATATAAAAAGTATCATCAACCTGAGCGCCGAGTGTGGCGATTTTTGCATTGCTGACTCGTACATCATTTTTTACAAAGACTTCGGCAATAATTGCTAATAATCCTCGCCGATCGGTTGTAATGATTTCCATGTTGGTTCTATTATTATGTTCATTGTCCACGAAGCTTATTTCTGTGGGTTTAATAAAACATTCGATGCGTCTTGTGGTACGGGACATTTTTCGTCTTTCATGTACTTGTATGTCATTGATGTAGTCAAGCAACGTATGTTTTATTTCTTCTATGCGATCCTGTGATCGAATTTTCTTACTGCCATTTTCAAACACGCAATAGGTATTGAGGGCATAATCCTGGCTGCTTGAGACAATTTTTGCTTCAACGGTATTTAAGTTAAGTAAGTCGAGCGCAGCGCTAATCTTGGCGAACAGATTTGCCCTTATTTCTGTTTTTACAAAAATATCCGAGCCGCCATTTATTCCGTTTGTTTCTACATGAACAATAGTATCCTGGTTCGCATTTTCTAACATAATGCGGCTATAACGGGATATTTCTTGTGGATTGTAGCGGAGAAAAAATTCGTCGTTTAAGTTACTCCATATGTCAGCTATCTGGTCTGGGTCAATTTCTTTTGCTTGTAATTCTTGCAATGCGAGCTTTTTGTTAAGGTTTATTTTTTCAGCTTCTTGCAGTGGATTATCTAAACCGCGTTGGAATGCTAATTTCGTTTGCCGCCGTAAAGTCTTTAAAAGAGAGTCTTTCCAGCTATTCCAGAGTTTGTTGTTAGTTGCGCGCATATCCGCAACCGTCAACAAGTAAAGATAATCCAGTTTAATATTGTTTTCTGCCAATTGTGCAAATTGAAAAATCACGTCAGGATCAGATAAGTCTTTGTGTTGTGCAGTACTGGACATGATTAAGTGATTTCTGACTAACCAACATACAAGATCCGTATCCTGAGGACTTAAGTCATGTTTCTCACAAAATTCTCTCGCATCAACTTCCCCTAATACCGAGTGATCACCGCCACGGCCTTTCGCAATATCATGAAAAACACCGGCGATGTACAATAATTCTGGTTTTGGAATTTCTCTGATAATTTCACTACACAAAGGGAATTCGTGTTGAAATGCATCGACAAAAAATCTTCGTAAATTTCTGACCAGAAAAAGGGTGTGTTGGTCAACGGTATACACATGAAATAAGTCGAATTGCATTTGCCCCACGATTTTGCCAAATGTGGGAATGTACTCGGCGAGAATGCCATAGGTGTTCATGCGTCTTAACGCATTTGTTAAACCCGCAGGCTGTTTAAAGATTTCGATAAAAAGACTTTTACAACGAATATCATTTCTAAAATCTTCATCAATGACGGATAGATTTTCTCGTATCAGTCGAATAGTTGAGGCCCTAACGCCACGGATCTGTAAATTTTCCTGTAGTAGTAGGAAAAGCTCGAAAAGAGAAAAAGGGTATTGTTGAAAGGTGTTGTCAGCGCGAACTTCAAGAAAACCTTTATTAACCTGAAATCGTTTATTAATGACTTTAATGGATTTTTTTTGATTCGTTATCAGGATGGTTTCCTGATAATGTTGCAGTAACATTTCGTTTAATCGGCTGAGTTCCATGACATTGCGATAGTATTGTTTCATAAACAATTCCACCGCCAGCCTGTTACCATCTGCGGGACGGTCAGTTGATTTCTTGAAGCTGCCTTCCTGAGATTCATCACTGAAATTTAGAATTTTTGCAACTACCCGCTGATGCTCGAAAAGAAGTCTATCTTCCCGGCGATTTGTGATCATGTGCAAAACGAAGCGAACTTTCCATAGAAAACTCTGAATGTTCAATAGATCATTTAATTCAGAATCGGTGAGGAATTCATATTTCACGAGATTATGTAAGCTCAACTCGCCAAAGTGTCGTTTAGCTACCCATCCAATCATTTGAATGTCGCGTAAACCACCGGGACTTTCTTTAATATTAGGTTCGAGGTTATAAGCTGTGTCATGAAATTTCATGTGTCGCTTACTTTGTTCTTTCCATTTTTCTTCAAAAAAAACAGGACTTGGCCAGATTTTATCTGGGCCGGTATTATCGTTAAGCTCCTGGTACAACTTATCGGGTCCATAGATGAGCCGAGATTCAATAATATTAGTTGCGATTGTGATATCTTTTTGGGCTTCTTCGACGCTTTCAGCAAGCGTGCGCACACTACTACCAATTTCAATACCAATATCCCACAACAAAGTAATGAACTCTGTTATGACTTGGTCGTAGGTATTTTCCGCGTTGTCTTGCAGTAATATGAGAATATCCACGTCGGAACACGGGTGCAATTCGTTACGACCGTAACCGCCAACGGCGATCAAGGCGATATCGTCAGGCTCCTGATCGGATATTTTTAATTTCCAGGCGCGAGTTAACAGAAAATCGATAAAAGAAGCGCGACCCATAATTAATTTTTCAATGGGTTCGTTTTCTTCAAAAAGCTCGAACAAGCGGTTTTGAGAATTTTTTAGTGCAGATTTAAAAACAGGTATTGGATTTTTACTGGATTCTAATTCTTGTTCGAATGTGACTTCGTCAATAAGATTAAGTTTTTGGTGTTGCATTAATTATCTGTTTTCTCTTCTTCACGTAAAGTTAATACTTCAAATCCGTCTTCGGTTACCAAGATGGTATGTTCCCATTGTGCAGATAGGCTGTGGTCTTTAGTGACAACGGTCCAATTGTCTTTGAGTAGTTTGACATGCCGTTTACCGACATTCACCATGGGCTCAATGGTGAAGGTCATTCCAGATTCAAGAACGAAACCTGTTTGTGGTTTACCGTAATGCAAAACTTGAGGATCCTCGTGGAATTCTTTACCAATACCATGGCCGCAGTATTCTCTCACCACAGAACAATTATTGGCTTCAACGTGTTGCTGAATAATATGGCCAATATCGCCCAATTGAACACCCGGTTTTACCATGTTAATGCCTTTCCAAAGGGCTTCATGACTGGTGTTAATTGCCCGCTGGGCAAGGATTGATGCCTTACCAACGGTGAACATTTTGCTGGTATCGCCATGATATCCGTCTTTAATGACAGTAATATCGATATTAACGATATCACCTGATTTTAACTTTTTGTCGCTGGGTATACCGTGACAGACCTGGTGATTTATTGATGTACAAATGGATTTTGGAAATCCCCGATAATTCAGGGGGGCGGGCACGGAGTCTAATTCATCAACTATATACTTGTGACAAATTTGATCTAATTCATCCGTGCTTACACCAGCTTTAACATGAGGCTCAATCATGGTTAATACTTGAGCGGCCAATCGACCTGCAACACGCATTTTTTCAATTTCTTCACTGGTTTTAATGCTAACGCTCATATTTCTTGCAATGCCTCTCATTTAACGGTTTGAGCCACTAATTTGTTAATCCCTTGTAAAATATAGGATAAATAATCAGCTGGTGGAGTGTAATAGTGGCATTATCAATCCTGGAGCTCAAGTTTTTGAATATATGACGATTAAAATTGTTGTTTTTCAGCTTTTGTGTTATAAAACAGCCCGATTTTACAGTCATTATTTGTAAAAAATAATCTAGAAATTCAGCTTTTTAGCATTGTCTAGAGAATTGAATATTTTAACGAAGCACTAACTCGTTTGGCGCTTCAAATTAAACCACACGCATTTCGTCACATGCATCAGGGTGCCCACAAAAAAAAGGGTTGATGTTATGGGAATTGCGGAGGCATAACCCGACATAGGAGAACTATCATGTCTAGCGTATCCATGCGCCAAATGCTTGAGGCCGGCGTACATTTTGGCCATCAAACACGTTACTGGAATCCACAAATGGCACCGTACATTTTTGGAGATCGTAACAAAATCCACATCATTAATTTAGAAAAAACCTTGCCATTGTTTCAGGATGCCTTGAATTTTGTCGGCTCTGTTGCAGCAAAACGAAAAAATATTTTATTTGTTGGTACCAAACGTGCGGCTCAAAACGTAGTAAAAGAAGAAGCCATTCGTTGTGGCATGCCTTATGTCAACCATCGCTGGTTGGGTGGCATGTTGACAAATTTTAAAACTGTAAAACAGTCTATTAAACGTCTAAAAGAACTCGATTCTATGGAATCAGAAGGGCATTTCGATCGTTTGAACAAAAAAGAAGTATTAATGTTGAAGCGTGAATTAGAAAAATTAGAAAAAAGCCTGGGCGGAATTAAAGAAATGCGCGGCATGCCAGACGCTATTTTTGTGGTTGATGTAGGCCACGAAAATATTGCTGTTAAAGAAGCCGTCAAACTGGGGATTCCCGTTATTGGTATCGTTGATACAAATAATAGTCCTAAAGATGTTGATTACATCATTCCTGGAAATGACGATGCAATTCGTTCAGTGAAACTTTATGTCCAAGCCGTTGCTGATGCAATTTTGGATGGCAAGAGTGCACATGTGAGTTCTGATGTCAGCGAAGACGAATTTGTTGCTGTTGATGACGCTGATGTTAAATCGGTTAAAAAGAAAAAACCGACAGCCAAGAAAATTGTTGTTGAAGACTCCAAAATTGATTCTGGTGAAGCGGGCGCTTAAACCGTTACGTAACTCTTTTCCAGATTCCAATAAAGATTTGCCCGTGATTTTGAGCTTACATTATGGGCAAATTTCTTTGACAAGCGTAAACAGACAAAATATTTAGAGGTTAAATCATGGCAATTACAGCTAGCCAAGTAAAAGAATTAAGGCAACGTACCGGTGCCGGCATGATGGAATGCAAAAAAGCATTGGTTGAAACTGATGGTGATATTGAAGCAGCGATTGAGCAAATGCGCAAAGCCGGCATGGCCAAAGCAGATAAAAAGGCAGATCGCATTGCAGCTGAGGGTGCAATCATCGTACAGATGGATATGGACCGAAAAAATGCGGCGATTTTAGAAGTCAATAGCGAAACTGATTTCGTTTCAGGTGGTGATGATTTCAAAAATTTTGCTAATGGTGTTTGCGCCAATGTATTAAATGAAAAACCAGCAAGTGTTGACGCATTGGTTGAAACAAAACTGGAAAGCGGTGAAACGATTGAGGAAGCAAGACGTGCACTGATCGCTAAAATTGGTGAAAAAATCAGTGTTAGACGATTCACGAACGTTAGCACTTCAGGTTACCTTGGTGTTTATCTCCATGGTAGTAGTATTGGCGTAATCGTTGATATGGAAGGCGGAAGTGAAGAGCTTGCCAAAGATATCGCCATGCATATTGCAGCAAGTAAACCTGTTTGCGTGTCTTCTGAGCAAGTTGATCCAGCGTTACTCGATAAAGAACGTGAAATTTTTGCTGCTCAAGCGAAAGAAAGTGGCAAGCCAGATGAGATCATTGAGAAAATGATTGAAGGCCGCGTTAATAAATACCTTAAAGAAATTACGTTGGTTGGTCAGCCATTTGTTAAAGATCCTGACACCACGGTTGAAAAACTGTTAAAAAGTAATAACGCCAATGTTAATGCATTTCATCGCTTTGAAGTTGGTGAAGGTATTGAGAAGAAGGAAGAAAACTTCGCTGAAGAAGTTATGGCTCAAGTTCAAAGCAGCTAGGATATTTTATTTTGTATCGCCGAGAAATCGGAATAACGCTGAATGCCAAACATTTTGAATGCGCGTTTGGGTCACACCACTTGCATTCAAATTGAGCTAAATCTCTAGTAGGAGGATATGTGTCCACACCTAAATATACACGAATACTCTTAAAGCTTAGTGGAGAGGCGTTACTCGGTGACGGGGATTATGGAATAGATCCCAATGTTGCAATTCGGATTGCAACAGAAGTGTCGGAACTTGTGAATGCCGGCGTCCAGGTGGGTATGGTAATTGGTGGTGGAAATATATTTCGAGGCGCGGGATTAGCCGCAGCGGGTATGGATCGTGTGGCCGGTGATCATATGGGTATGCTTGCCACTGTAATAAACGCCTTGGCCCTGCAGGATGCGTTGGAAAAACATGATCTTTATGTCAGGGTCATGTCTGCTCTCGAAATTAATTCGGTATGTGAAGATTATATTCGCCGTCGCGCCGTCCGGCATTTGGAAAAAGGTCGTGTTGTTATCTTTGCCGCTGGCACAGGAAATCCATTTTTTACGACAGATTCAGCAGCAAGTTTACGCGGTATTGAGATAGGCGCTCAAGTGGTAATGAAAGCCACTAAGGTTGACGGTGTTTATACTGATGATCCTATGAAAAATCCCGATGCGACATTTTATGCCAATCTTACCTATGATGAAGTGATAGAAAAGAAACTGAATGTCATGGACACAGCTGCCATTGTGTTATGTCGTGATCAGGAAATGCCGCTGAGAATATTTAATATGAACAAACCCGGCAGCATGATGCGTGTTGTCATGGGAGAAGATGAGGGCACCTTGGTGCAGTAGGAGAGGAAATGTTAGAGGATCTAAAAAAAGACGCAGAAATTCGAATGGGTAAAAGTGTCGAATCCCTAAAACATGATTTGGCAAAAGTTCGAACTGGCCGCGCACATACATCATTATTGGATACCATCTCTGTTGCATATTATGGTAGCAACGTACCACTATCTCAGGTTGCAAATGTTTCTGTTGCGGATGCCAGAACATTGTCTGTAACACCCTGGGAAAAAGAAATGGTTCAACCAATTGAAAAAGCTATCATGTCTTCTGATTTGGGATTAAATCCAGCAACATCTGGAACCATTATTCGTATTCCGTTGCCACCCCTGACCGAAGAGCGAAGAAAAGACTTAATCAAGGTTGTACGGGCTGAAGCTGAAGGTGGCCGAGTTGCAGTGAGAAATATTCGACGTGATGTACTGGGAGATGTGAAATCTTTGCTTAAAGAAAAGGAAATTAGCGAAGATGAAGATCGTAAAATGCAAGATCAAGTTCAAAAAATAACCGATAAATTTGTTGCACAAATCGATGAAATATTAAAGGTCAAAGAAAAAGAACTCATGGAAATATAAGGTTTCGCATTGGTGGTAGTTAGTTATAACTCCATTCTTTATATAGAAGTTTAAATGCGAGTTTTAACAACATTCTTTATGTTTTTTGTTGTGTTGGTACCTAAAAAGCGAATTTATGAAATGAGTTGTAACTATTTTGACAAGTGATGATAAAAGTAAATTTTTCGGCATATTGAATTTTATGATGACTAATTCAGCCCCTAAAGAAAATTTTTCAACTGTGGATCCAGGTTTACCGGAACATATTGCCATTATTATGGATGGCAATGGTCGATGGGCAAAAAAACGCAGTATGCCACGTGTTGCTGGTCACCGAGCAGGTGTGGAAACTGTTCGTAATGTAGTTACTGTGTGCGGTGAATTAAATATAAAAGCGTTAACATTATTTGCTTTTAGTAGTGAAAATTGGCGCCGACCTCAAAAAGAAGTTGGGCTTTTGATGGAACTGTTTATGACAGTATTAAAATCGGAAGCTAAAAAACTGCATAAAAATAAAGTTCAATTACGCGTTATTGGTGACTTAACTGCGTTTTCCGATAAACTGCAAAGACGAATCGCTGAAGCGGTTGAGCTAACTAAAGATAACGATGGTTTGGTTTTAAACATTGCGGCCAATTATGGTGGCCGTTGGGATATGATCAACGCCTTTAAAAATATTGCGACAGAAATACAAGAAGGCAAGGTATCCATAGATCAAATTGACGAAGAAACCGTTAATCAATATTTATCTTTTGCAGATTTGCCAGAGCCTGATCTATTTATTCGAACAGGTGGTGAAAAGCGAATAAGTAACTTTTTGCTTTGGCATCTTGCTTATACAGAACTTTATTTTACGGATGTGTTATGGCCAGATTTTTCAAAGGAAGAGTTTGAAAAGGCAGTTCACTCATTTTCTACACGCCAACGACGTTTTGGTCGAACTGGCGAACAAGCGGAGCAATTAGCCGGTGCTTAAGCACCGAGTCATCACTGCCGCAATTCTGATTCCCCTGGTAATTTGGGGCATCTTTGGTTTATCCACTTTTCCCGTTTTTTCATTGATTATTGGTTTGTTTGTCATTCTTGGTGTTTTTGAATGGACACGCTTAATTGGACTGGATAAGAACCAAACTTTTCATAAATCATATGTGCTCGTTATCATCGGTTTTTTATTTGCTAGTTACGGAATAATGCAGAGTAATTCACTACTCTTTTTGTTTCTTCTAAGTAGTGTGTTGTGGTGGACTTGGCAAATATTGCAATTACCCGCGTTTGATGGTGAACAAGGATTTGAAGCGAACGATGCCTTGCCAAATTTGTGGACTGGCGTTTTCTTATTAGTGCCCACATGGGCGAGTATTATGGTGTTGCATCAGCAACCTGACATCGGTTCGGGATTGGTTCTATTATTAATGGTATTAATCTGGTCGGCGGATACTGGGGCTTATTTTGCGGGGCGTAAATACGGCAAGAAAAAATTAGCACCGTTAGTCAGTCCTGGCAAAACCATAGAGGGAGCTTATGGCGCCTTCGCTGCTTCTGGCATTGTGGCAGTCATTGGTGGATTTTGGTTAGATTTGGGTTTTTTCCAATTCATTTTATTTTTGATTCTAAGTTTGCTTGTTGTCGTTTATTCCATTGGTGGCGATCTAATGGAAAGTGTTTATAAACGACGTGCCGGGGTAAAAGATAGCGGTACACTTTTACCTGGCCATGGTGGTGTCCTCGATCGAATAGACAGTTTAATGTCTGCTTCCCCCGTTTTTGCTTTGGGTTTATGGTGTTTGGGAATCATCTAAAGTGAAAAATATAACAATTTTAGGTTCGACAGGTTCCATTGGTGAAAGCACCTTAGATGTTATTGCCCGTCATGCGAATCAATTTCAAGTTATTGCACTAACGGCAAACAGTCATGTGGATCGTATGATTGAGCAATGCCGTAAATTTAATCCCCGTTACGTGGTGATGTCGGATGAAAACGCTGCTCAACAAGTGGCGGAAAAACTTGAAACCCAGGGTATCCAAGAGATTGAAGTTTTAGCGGGTGCTAAAAATTTGGAGTTCGTTGCCAGCCATGAAGATGTTGATTATGTTATGGCGGCTATCGTTGGTGCGGCAGGATTATTACCAACCTTAGCGGCAGCTAAACATGGTAAACGCGTTTTGCTTGCTAACAAAGAAGCGTTGGTGATGTCGGGTAAACTTTTCATGGATGAGGTTCGTGAAAATAAAGCCGAGTTATTGCCAATTGACAGTGAACACAATGCTATTTTCCAATGTATGCCCGAGACGAAAAATGAAATGCTGTCTAATATGGGCATTACTCGCATTTTATTAACATCCTCTGGTGGCCCATTCTTACAACAAAGTTTAGCTGAGTTAAGCCATGTTACGCCGGATCAGGCGTGCGCACATCCAAACTGGGATATGGGACGAAAAATTTCCGTAGACTCTGCAACCATGATGAATAAAGGTCTGGAAGTAATAGAAGCCCATTGGTTATTTAATGCAGCAGCGGAAAATATTCAGGTTGTGGTTCACCCCCAAAGTGTGATTCATTCCATGGTTGAATACGAAGATGGCTCAGTGTTGGCTCAACTGGGAAATCCTGATATGAGAACACCCATCGCACATGCCATGGCGTGGCCGCAAAGAATGGAATCGGGTGTTAAACAGTTAAATATATTTGATATTAAACGCTTGGATTTTGAAGCTCCGGATTTTGATCGTTTTCCTTGTTTGCGACTCGCCTATGAAGCCTTAGAAAAAGGTGGGACTAGCACCACAATCCTTAATGCGGCGAACGAAATAGCAGTAGAAGCTTTTTTAAATGAAACCATTTCTTTTTTAGACATTCCAAAGGTTATCGAAAAAACAATGGCTGATTTAACATCAGTTGATGCAAGTAGTCTGGAGGTCATTTTGGAAGCAGATCAAACAGCGCGTGAAATAGCACGTGTTATCGTTTCGGAGCTAGGTCTTTAATATGGATGTCTTGATTTCCATTCTCTCATTTATTGTTGCCTTGGGGCTTTTAATCGCGATTCATGAATACGGACATTATTGGGTTGCTCGAAAAGTTGGTGTTAAAGTCCTTCGTTTTTCCATCGGTTTCGGTAAGCCGATTTGGGGAAAACAAATTAATAACGGTGAAACAGAGTTTGTCCTGGCAGCTATACCCCTGGGTGGTTATGTCAAAATGCTGGATGAACGTGAAGAGGAAGTGGATGAAAGCGAACTCCACAGGGCCTTTAATCGCAAATCCTTAGGGCAGCGATTTTCAGTCGTTTTTGCAGGTCCTGCCGCAAATTTCATACTCGCTTTTCTATTGTACTGGTTATTATTTGTTGTTGGGATTCAGGGATTAAAACCCATCGTCGGTGAGGTGGAAAATAATTCACCTTTGATGCAGGCTGGCTTACAGAAGGGTGATGAATTTATTTCCATAGCTGGAAAAGAAACACCAACCTTGGAAGCTGTTCGCATGACCTTGATTGAAAGCATTGTTGATCAGGAAGTTGTCGAGATTAAAGTGAAGCAAAATGATTCGATTGTTCGTTCCTTACAATTGGATCTTTCGAATACGCCACTGGATATCATTTCAAAGAATCTACTACAGTACCTGGGTTTAACGCCTTATCGACCCAAACTGCCCCCCGTAGTATCGGAAGTTGTTCCGAACGGTGCTGGGGAAGCTGCAGGTGTTTTGGCTGGGGATAAAATTTTATTGGTTGATGGCGAACCAATGAACGATTGGGTTGCGTGGGCAAAATATGTTCGTTCTAAGGCTGAAAAACCGATGAATATCATCGTGTTACGCGATGGAGCAGAGGTGGGGATCGAAATCACACCGGCGTTAATAGAAACGCAATCGGGTAGCATCGGACGTGTTGGATTGAGACCCTTTGTGCCTGAAGATTTTTACACAGACTTAATGGCCAAACAACGTTATGGAATCATCGATGCCGTTGGTGCAGGATTGCAGAAAACCTGGGACATGTCAGTCTTAACTTTGCAAATGATGGGTAAAATGATTGTAGGTGAAGCTTCCCTCGAAAATATTAGCGGCCCGATATCCATCGCTCAATACGCAGGGCAATCTGCACAAATAGGGTTACTGCCTTTTATCTCCTTTATGGCAATAATTAGTATTAGCCTTGGTGTGCTGAATCTTCTGCCGGTACCGCTTTTAGATGGTGGGCATCTCATGTACTATATCATCGAATTTTTTAAGGGCAGTCCACTTTCAGAAAGCGCACAAATGTTAGGGCAAAAAGTGGGAATCGTGCTACTCGGGGGTTTAATGATCGTTGCAGTAACCAACGACATTGGCCGCGTATTTAATTGACCACAATCCTTGTATTTCAAGCAAACAGAAATATTTGGTGCATAAAAAAACGAATCCATACTGATGAAGCATGTCGTAAAATTAATCCTGGCGATTTTTATTTTTTACTCGTCCGGGAGTTGGGCTTTATCACCATTCAAAATAAAGAAGATTGAACTACGTGGGTTGCAGGGAATTGCAGCTTCCACGGTTTTTAATTACCTACCGGTTAAAGATGGCGACTTATTAGATGACAAAACGTCTTCTACGATTATTCGTGCACTCTTTAAAACAGGTTTCTTTAACGATATATCCCTCGCTCGTGAAAACGACACACTCATTGTACAATTGGTTGAACGGCCTGCAATTTCTAATATTAAAATTACAGGTAATGATGAAATCAGCGAAGAAGACTTAACCGAGGCCTTAAAAGGAATCGGTTTATCAAAAGGTAAAATATTTAATCGTTCACTGTTGGAAAAAGTGGAACAAGAATTACAAAGACAATATTTTTCCTTAGGCAAGTATGGTGTAAAAATATCGTCAACCTTGCACGAACAAGAACGTAATCGAATTGCAATAGACATTGAAATTGATGAAGGTGCGGTAACACGGATTCGTCAGATTAACATCATTGGCAATCACGCATTCTCTGATAAAGAATTACTCGGTGTGTTTAACTCTGGAACAGACGCCGATTACTCCCTATTTGGAAATGACAGCCAATATTCAAAACAAAAATTATTTGGCGATGTTGAATTGTTGCGTTCCTATTACATGGATCGCGGTTATGTAAATTTTAACATTGAAAGTACGCAAGTTTCGATTACGCCGGATAAAAGCGACGTATTTGTCACAATCAATATAAATGAAGGTGGTAAATTTACTGTTGATAAAGTGACGTTATCCGGTGAATTTGTGGTGCCTGAAGAAGAATTAAAAAAGTTTATTAGTGTTACCGAAAACAGTACGTTTTCCCGAAAACTGGTTTCAACCAGTAGCAGTAATATTACCGAGCGCCTAGGTGTGGATGGTTATGCCTTTGCGAACGTGAATGCTCACCCAGAAATCAACAATGAAAAAAATACGGTTTCCTTAACATTTTTTATCGATCCAGGTAAGCGGGTTTACATACGACGAGTCACATTTGGCGGTAATGTCAAAACTCATGATGAAGTATTGCGCCGGGAAATGCGACAACTCGAAGGTGGGTGGTATTCCACAACCAAGTTAGAGCGCTCAAAAACGCGTTTATTTCGAACAGGATTTTTTGAAGATATCAACGTAGAAACACCATTGGTGCCAGGGCGTACTGACATGGTTGATGTTGTTATTAACGTGACCGAACGTCCATCGGGAAGCGTGCAGGCTTCGGTAGGTTATGGGCAAGGTTCAGGGATAATATTATCCGGTAGCATTAATCAAAATAATTTTATGGGCACGGGTAAAAGTGTTGGTGCGGAAATCAGTAATAACCAAGTGAATACAATTTACAGCGTTAATATGACAGATCCGTATTATACGATTGATGGAATCAGTCGAAGTTTTCGTGGATACTTCCGAAAGACGGATGCGAGTGCTGCATCGAGTATTGCGGGATACAATTCGAATGTGTATGGCGGCAGTGTGAGTTTTGGATTTCCACTAAGTGAATATCGGCGCGCACGATTGGGATTGGGTTTTGATAACACAGAGTTTTCGTTACCCGCGATTACGCAAGTATCAACTACGGTAAATGAAGTTGACGCGAATGGTGATTCGCTTCTCGATGGTGATGGTAACCAAATTACGACTACTACAACCACAGATATTGATAATTCTCCGCCAACATACCGTAATTTTGAGAAGAATTATGGTAACTCATTTGACACATTCACAATTACAGGTAGTTGGATTTTTGATACCAGAGACCGTATTGTGTTTGCCAATGATGGTTTCCATACAGTCTTAACCACTGACGTCACAGTACCTGGTGGAGATTTACAGTTTTATAAAGTGAGCTTACGGCAACAATTTTTCTGGTCATTTGCTAAAAATTGGACAATACATTTTGACGCCACCGGCGCTTTTTCACGGGGTTATGGGAAAACTGATGCAGTACCATTTTATGAACATTACTTTGCAGGTGGTGCACAAAGCGTACGTGGTTTCAGGGCTAACAGTTTAGGGCCCATTGAAGGAACATTTGGTAATAATATTGGTGGTACGAAAAAACTGGTTGGTGTGGCGGAAATATTGGCGCCAAATCCATTTGATTTAGAGAGTAAGTCTGTGCGCCTGAGTTTCTTTGTGGATGCTGGTGGCATTTATGGTAACAATGGTCAGCGAGTTGGTGATGTCGGTGCAGCCTATACACCTAAAGCGTATTTAAGAGAAGTGAGCGCAGCCTACGGATTTGGTTTTACCTGGATTGCACCGATTGGTGCTTTAAAATTTAGTTGGGCGTGGCCATTAAGAAAACTTGAAACTGATCAGCCGGAAACATTTCAGTTTTCAATTGGTGCACCATTTTAGTTTTAATTTAAATGAAAATCTTCAGATGAGCTAATTATTGATAAAAGGCTCTTCAAAAAAGAGGGAAAATAAAATGAAAGTTTTTAATTTAGTTATTATTGGTTTGTTAGCGTTAACATTGCCGCAGATCATTGTTGCAAAAGAGTTAAAAATGGGCGTGATTGATATTGCACGTATTTTGGAGGAATCCCCACAAGCTGAAAAAGCGCGGGATACTTTGCAAAAAGAATTTGCCCCACGTGAAGAACGTTTGCTGGAAACACAGAAGAAAATTCGCACCCTCGAGGAGCAATTAGCGCGGGATGGTGCAATTATGAGTGAATCTGAGAGAACCAAACTTGAACGCAATATCTTGTCAAAAAAACGAGACTTCAAACGCAACCAGGATGAATTTCGTGATGATTTAAATTTTAAACGTAATGAGATATTAGAAAAGCTACAGCGTAATTTAGTGAGCAGTATTCGAAAATACGCGAAAGCAGAAGGTTATGATATTTTGTTTGCGGAAGGTGTTATCTATGCTGATGATGCTATCAATGTTACAGAATCTATGCTTAAAAACTTAAATAAATAAACACTCTCTATCAATAAATTACATTAAGCGAAAGGATCAAACCAATGGAAACCATGGACATAAAAAAAATAATGGAATTGTTACCGCATCGGTTTCCCTTTTTATTGGTGGACAGAGTAACAGAGGTAAAACCTGGTGAAGAAATTACTGGGATAAAAAATATTACGATTAATGAACCGTTTTTTCAGGGGCATTTTCCCATCAAACCGGTATTTCCTGGCGTACTGATTATCGAAGCATTGGCGCAAGCCACAGGTTTGTTGGCATTTGCCACAGAAAATGTCAGTGCCTCTGATGGCAAGTCACTTTTCTATTTAGTCGGCATTGATAATGCGCGATTTAAACAGCCTGCTGGCCCAGGTGATCAATTGGTTTTACATGTTAAAGTGATTAAAAATAAACGTGGCGTTTGGAAGTTTTCTGGCGAGGCCAAAGTCGATGGTAAAACCATTGCTTCTGCCGAGCTTATGTGTGCACTGAAAGATGTTGATTAGGCGTTCATGTCTAAACCAAAAAAGATTCTACCTCCCTACGAGTTTAGTGAAACACTAAAACAAAAGAAATTCATCGCCGGTGTCGACGAAGTTGGCCGTGGTCCTCTTGCTGGGGCTGTTGTTGCGGCTGCTGTAATTCTTGATCCATTAAAACCCATTGCCAGCCTGATGGATTCAAAAAAACTCAGTGAAAAAAAACGTGATATTTTATTTGATGAAATTCAGTCAAAGGCTTTAGCGTATAGCATTGGTCGAGCAGAAGTGGAGGAAATTGATGAAATTAATATTCTACACGCCAGTATGCTAGCCATGAAACGTGCCATTGAAAGTTTGCCAACGCAACCAGAACACGTATTGATAGATGGTAACCGATGCCCAGATTGCGTTTATCCAGCCACGGCGATAGTAAAGGGTGATGATCGCGTAGAAGTTATTGCTGCAGCGTCAATAATTGCCAAAGTAAGTCGGGATAGGGAATTAATGATGCTGGATGATAAATATCCCGGTTATGGCCTGGCTAAACACAAAGGTTATCCCACTAAAGACCATATTGCAGCACTACAGCGGTTAGGCGTAAGTGATATTCATCGCCGGAGTTTTGGGCCCGTTAGAAAAGTACTTGAAGCGGAACTCGAAGCTCTCTAATTTGTTTAGGGAACCTCTGATTAAGTTAGATAGTGAGATGGGAACAAGGCATATTGAAACGAAATAGCGCAGTTTACTCGAGTAAATGAGCATTTTGAGTTTCAATATAACGAAGTTAACACTCGCTAGATGACTTAATCAGAGGTTCCTTAGTAAAGATTATAGCCAAGTTTAAGTATAGCCTGCCAATTATCAGCCCCTTCATCAATGATTCCACCCACATCATCTCGTTGAGTGATTTGATAGCGAGCTTCCGCACCAATGAATATTTTTTCGATATTGTAATGTAAACTGGCCCCCAATTGACCGGCGACCATGTTGGATGTAATCTTATTAACTCTAGCGCGAACGTAACCAATGCCTGGACCACCACCCATCCAAAGGTTTGGTATAACTTCAACCACGTAATGCGGATTTATCTGAATAGTTTGTATCGTCGAATCCCCATCTTTATAACGTAAGGCGCTCACTTGTTGGCGAATTTTATTGCTGGGTGGTTGCAGCAACGGACAATTAAAAGAGATTTCAAGCCCATAACTCAAACCTGTATCGCCAACCGAACTATTAGGCCCTAATCCGCCAAGTAAAACTGATGTAGTGGTTTCGTGTTTGAAATCGTCTTCCATACCCGCAAAAAAACGCCATCCATTTTCTGCATAGCTAGTTACAGAGAATAGGCTTGCAATTAAGGTTATTATGACTTTTTTATGCATGTTGGTTTCCTGAAGGGTGATTAATGGGAGATTTTTATCTGTTGTATTAGGGAATAATTATACAGTAGGGAGATATAACTACAACCAAATTAAACCTTATCAAAATTGTAGGTTTTGTTGGTTAAATAGAAAATACTCGCTTGGAGCAGATTATTGCTTATTGATACTACAGAATCTAAATCTAAGGTATTTTTTTCAATCAATCCTTTAGTAAATAGGTAAAAAAGAGTTTCTAAAACAATAAAAAAATACATAAAAAAAACTCGGCATAATACTAGGTTTTTTCTTTCATCCGTTTAGAATAGTCGGTTCCCAAACGTATTACGGTGTCTGTTATCCATGGTATCGCCATTTGTTCATCTGCATATTCATACGGAATATTCTTTAGTAGACGGAATTGTCAGACTTAAGCCACTCATGAAATCTGTTGCTGGATTAGACATGCCTGCTGTGGCATTAACTGATCAATCCAATATGTTTGCCATGGTCAAGTTTTATCGAGCAGCCATATCGGCAGGCATTAAACCCATAATTGGGGTAGATGCTCGAATTGAAAATCCGCAAGACATGGAAAATCCTTCTCGCGTAGTTTTTCTGTGCATGAATAATACGGGTTACCATCATTTAACAAAATTGGTGTCCATGAGTTATCAATTGGGGCAACATCGCGGCATTCCGCTGATGAAGAAAGAATGGATCGAGAGTCACAATGATGGTTTGTTGATATTGCTTGGGCAAGCCAGTGATGTTGGTCAATTATTATTAAATGGAAAGCAATCACAAGCACAAGAGAGCTTAGGGTTTTGGCAACAAAATTTCCCTGATCGCTTGTATCTAGAAATTTGTCGCACCGGTCGCGTCAATGAAGAAACTCATTTACATGCAGCAATTGCACTAGCAATTTCTCAAGAGATTCCCGTTGTCGCAAGTAATGATGTGCATTTCATCAAATCCGAAGATTTTGAAGCCCACGAAGCACGCGTATGTATTAATGAAGGCCGTGTGTTAGATGATCCAAGAAGGCCAAAACGATTTACCGATCAACAATATTTACGCTCGGCGGAAGAAATGTCAGAACTTTTTTCTGATATTCCCGAGGCCCTGGAAAACAGTATTGAAATAGCCAAACGCTGCAATATTGAATTGAGCTTGGGTAAAAACTTTTTACCCAATTTTCCTGTACCAGCTGGCAAAACCATGGAACAGTATTTTGGCGAGTTATCTAAAGCCGGGCTTGAACAACGATTGAAAATCTTGCTCGATGAAAATGCTGAGGACTACAAGGAGAAGCGCAAAGTTTATGATGAGCGTTTACAGATTGAGTTGGACGTTATCAATAACATGGGGTTTCCGGGCTATTTTTTAATTGTTGCAGATTTCATTAAATGGGCCAAAGACAATGACATTCCTGTTGGTCCTGGTCGGGGTTCAGGTGCAGGCTCTTTGGTTGCCTATGCCTTATTAATTACAGACCTGGACCCTATAGAATATGAATTACTCTTCGAACGTTTTTTAAATCCAGAACGTGTTTCCATGCCGGACTTTGATATCGATTTTTGTATGGAAAATCGCGATCGGGTTATCGAATATGTTTCTGATCACTATGGTAAAGAAAAAGTTTCTCAAATAATTACCTATGGCACCATGGCGGCTAAAGCTGTCGTGCGAGATGTGGGTCGTGTACTCGGGCATCCTTATGGGTTTACCGATCGATTGGCCAAAATGATTCCTTTCGAAATTGGCATTACTCTGGATAAAGCCCTGGAGCAGGAAGAGATTCTGCGGCAAACCTACGAAGAAGATGAAGAAGTTGCAAACTTAATTGATCTTGCAAGGTCGTTGGAAGGCATAACACGTAATGCGGGTAAACATGCAGGGGGTGTTGTGATAGCTCCTTCCGCACTCACGGACTTTTCACCACTTTACTGTGAAGAAGGTGGCGGTAATCTTGTCACACAATTTGATAAGAATGATGTTGAAGATGTTGGCCTTGTAAAATTTGACTTTCTGGGGTTAAGAACGCTCACCATCATTGATTGGGCGGTGAAAGCCATTAATGAGCAAAAGCAAAAGATCAATGAAGACCTGCTTGATATCACAACAATTGCGCTTGATGACGCTCGATCGTTTAATTTATTAAAAGCGTGTCAGACTACCGCGGTGTTCCAGTTGGAATCTCGTGGCATGAAGGATTTAATCAAACGCTTGCAACCGGATTCCTTCGAAGACATTATCGCCCTGGTTGCCTTGTTTCGCCCGGGTCCTTTGCAGTCGGGCATGGTTGACGATTTTATAAATCGAAAACATGGTAGAGCGAAAGTGGAATACCCGCACCCTGATATTGGCCCGGTATTAAAACCTACCTACGGCGTTATTTTATATCAAGAACAGGTAATGCAAATTGCCCAGGTTTTAGCGGGTTACTCTCTAGGTGGAGCAGACATGTTACGTCGCGCCATGGGTAAGAAAAAACCTGAAGAAATGGCCAAGCAACGGGAAATTTTTACCAAAGGTGCGGTAGCGAATAATATTGAGGAAGATATCGCAACTTACATTTTCGACCTAATGGAAAAATTTGCAGGTTATGGATTTAATAAATCACATTCCGCAGCATACGCCTTAGTGTCCTATCAAACAGCCTGGTTGAAAGCCCATTATCCTTCGGCGTTTCTCGCTGCCGTATTATCAGCGGATATGGATAACACGGAAAAAGTCGTTCAGCTCATTGAAGAATGCGAACACATGAAACTGAAAGTACATGCACCCAATGTTAATCGGAGCGCCTATCGCTTTCGTGCAGACGATGATGTGAGTATTCAATATGGCTTAGGCGCCATAAAAGGTGTGGGTGAAGCCGCTATTGAAATTATTATTGATGAGCGTGAGAGTAATGGAAAATTCAAGGATTTGTTCGACTTTTGTCAGCGTGTGGATTTAAAAAAAGTGAACCGGCGAGTGTTAGAAACATTGGTTCGTTGTGGTGCACTCGATGAACTGGGGCCTAACCGTGCGAGCATGATGGCAAGTTTAAGCACAGCTACGCAAATGGCCGAACAAAATACCCGAGACTCTAAAGCCGGTCAAAATGATATGTTTGGTTTTGCAAGTCAGGAAAATCTAACACCTGAAAAATCCCAATGGTCTGAATTACCGGAATGGGAAGACAAGAGACGTTTGACTGGAGAAAAAGAAACGCTCGGCTTATATTTAACGGGCCACCCCATAGATTTTTATCGAGCAGAATTAAAACGTTTTATCAGTACACCTATCGCAAAACTGCAACCTGCCAAAAAGACCAAAGTCGTTATTGCCGGATTATTAATAGCCATGAGGTTCATGAAAACCAAAAAAGGTGACACCATGGCAATTCTCACTTTGGATGATCGTACCGCTCGTATCGAAATGGCAATTTTTTCCAATGTGTTAGGTAAATATCGAGACATACTCGCCACGGATAAAATTATCATCGCAACTGGTGAAGTATCGTTGGACGAGTACAGTGGTCGATTACGCATGCAAGTAAGCGAACTATATGACATGGATACCGCGCGAGATCATTTTGCCAAACGACTCATTATTCGTGTATCGCCACAAAAAGCAGAGCAGGGTTTTGTCCAACATTTAGCAAAAACCCTAACACCCTATAAAACAGGAGGCTGCCCAATATTTATACGATATGCGACAGGTGGCGCTACGGCAGGATTAAAATTGGGCGAAGAGTGGAAAATTCGACCAACAGATGACCTTCTGGAGCAAATCACTCAAATAACAGGCAAAGAAAGCGTTGAATTAGAATATTGAAAATAAATCATAAATTGCCCACCGAGATTTTCGGGTATAATTCCTTAATCAAATTGACTAAAAAATAGCTTATTACAATGAATTTAAATTTTCTCGACTTTGAACAACCCATTGCTGAACTAGAGGCAAAAATAGAAGAGCTTCGCTTCGTTAGTAACGATTCAGAAATTAACATTTCGGATGAGATTCAGAAGCTGGAAGAAAAAAGCAAAGACCTAACCCAAAAGATATTTTCCAAATTAAATGCTTGGCAAATTTCCCAATTAGCCCGTCATCCGAAACGTCCTTATGCTTTAGATTACATTAATAAAGTGTTTAATGGATTTGAAGAATTACATGGTGATCGAGCTTTTGCAGATGATGCTGCAATTGTGGGTGGCGTGGCTTATTTGGACGATCAGCCGGTAATGGTGATTGGGCAACAAAAGGGCCGCGATACCAAAGAAAAAGTGCGACGTAATTTTGGAATGCCACGTCCTGAAGGATATCGTAAAGCATTGCGTCTCATGCAAATGGCAGAACGCTTTAAAATGCCTGTAATGACATTCATAGATACGCCAGGTGCCTATCCTGGATTGGATGCAGAAGAACGTGGACAAAGTGAAGCGATTGCCCGTAACTTGTTTGTGTTAGCAAAATTACGTACGCCAATTATCTGCACTATCATTGGCGAGGGTGGTTCCGGTGGCGCGTTGGCGATTGGCGTTGGAGACCGATTGCTCATGTTGGAATACAGTACCTATTCAGTTATATCGCCCGAAGGTTGCGCGAGTATATTGTGGAAAAGTGCTGATAAAGCAAGTGATGCTGCCGAAGCCATGGGTATTACCTCTTCGCGGCTAAAAGAGTTAAATATCATTGATGAAATTATCGAAGAACCCTTAGGTTCGGCGTATCGTGAAGTTGATTTAATGTCAGATCGAATTAAATTAACGTTGCAGCGTAATTTTGATGAGTTGAAGGGTAAAAGTATTGACGAACTGCTTACTGCTCGATATGAACGACTCATGTCTTATGGAAATTTCAAAGAATAAAAGTGACGGGGTTTGACCCAGATTATTTTTGGCAACATTTAGAAAGCTTGTTACCAAATGAATTACAAAAACTTCCGCTAAAACTTTGTGTAGGTTTTAGTGGAGGTCTGGATTCCACCGTACTCCTGAAAACGCTTTCTACCTTACGAACGAAACATACCTTCTCGCTCAGAGCCATCCATGTCAATCATCAGCTGCAACCTGATGCGCCAGCCTGGTCTAATTTCTGTCGTACATTTTGCGAAAATGAAAATATAGACTTTCAAAACATAAATGTTGATGTTGTGCAGACAAAGGAACTTGGTCCTGAAGCAGCTGCACGTAAGGCGCGTTACACTGCAATTAAAAATACGATCCAGGAAAATGAAATATTTCTTACGGCACATCATCTGGATGATCAAATAGAAACTCTGTTTTTACAACTGCTACGGGGAGCAGGGATTGACGGTGCATCAGCAATCAAACCCGTAACTCAACACGACAATTATTATTTACTCCGTCCCTTGCTGGCGTACGATCGGTGTCACCTCAGTAATTACGCGGAGTCGAATAAGCTCAGTTGGGTAGAAGACCCAAGCAATAGTGAGAAACATTACAATCGAAACTATTTGCGGCATGATGTTCTACCGCTAATTGAGAAACGCTGGCCGGCTTATCGCAAAGTGTTACAGCGTTTTGTTGAGCATAGTCAATCGACGGTAGAATTGCTCGAAGGGTATAGTAAACAAGACTTTGACATTTGTTATAGCGTAGAAGATTTTACGTTGAGTATAGAAAAGCTAAATAGCTTTTCGATAGAAAAACAATCCCTAATCCTTCGTCACTGGATAAAGCAGCAAAACTTCCTGATGCCTGGCGAAGCGCAATTGGCACAAATTCATAAAGCTATTGTAGCTGTGCCAGATGCAAATCCCTTGGTGAAATGGGCAGGAGCGGAACTTCGTCGATATCAAAACAAACTTTATTTATTGCCACAAAACCATTCAAGTATAGATTTGTCTGAAGTGACATGGGATCTCAAGCAACCTCGAATATTGCGAGGGATCGGAAAACTGATTAGTCATACGGTTGTGGGATATGGTATTAAGCCACATTTGGTCGAGGCAGACATTACCATTAGTTTTCGAAAAGGTGGGGAAAAATGTCGACCTGTTGGTAGGCAGGGCAGCCATAGCCTGAAAAAGTTATTTCAAGAATATGCAATTCCGCCTTGGCGGCGGCGGCAAATCCCATTACTAAAAATTAATGACGCTATTATTGCGGTGCCTGGATATTTTTACTGTGAACCCTTTGCAGCTCTCAAAGAAGAAGAGGGAATTGCAATTAATTTAGAGTTGGTTTAATTCCGAGTCTATCTGCATAAATTTGACAAAATATATTGCCCTAAAAGTTATTCTAGTATTAGTTTTGTGGTTTTCATCACATTTTATCCCTAAATCTATCGTTTTGGGTTGTCGATGATAGGGTTGTAGTTATTGAATGTGGTAAGGGGTGTAGCAATGTCAAAAGATAAAACTAATAAAACTGATGTGATTAAGGAAATCAATTTTAATGGCTCTGCGTTGATTGACCAACAAGGAAGAGAAATTGCCATTGCAGACGAAATGATTGAATCTGCATTTGAGCATCTAAAAATATCAGTCATTAAGTCATATCGGTATCACTAAAATAACAATGACAAAACTGAATACCCGCTATCCTGCGGGTATTTTTTTGCCTAAAATAAATGTAACAATTTTACGATTTAAAGGCCTAATCATAAACAGTGAGCAAAGGTGGCTAAAATGCAAAAATCCCCAATTCTAATCATGATCTTCAGTGTTTTGTTGGTTGTTTTTTCTTCATCGCTATTCGCAGCAGAAAAGCTATATGATTTTTCAGGAAAACAGCATCAACTTAGTGAATACACAGGTAAAGGTAAATGGACCGTGGTTATGATTTGGGCGCATGATTGTCACAATTGTAATGATGAAGCACACCAATATGTTGCTTTTCATAAAAAACACCAGAGTTCTGATGCGCAGGTTATCGGAATTAGTCTGGATGGAAAGGCAAAACAACCCAAGGCACAAGCCTTTGTTGACCGACATAAACTCAATTTTGATAATCTCATCGGTGAACCCATTGAGGTAGCAGGTATTTACGAAGATCTAACTGGCGTCGAATTCTTTGGAACGCCAACATTCTTAATTTACAATCCTGCGGGTGAATTACGAGCTCAACAAGCGGGGGCGGTTCCTACCTCGATTATCGAAGCGTTTATGGAAAAAGAATCGGCAAGTGCAAGTGCAATGTAATTGCTAAATTGTAATATTTAACGTTGTAACAGATTCACCAAATATACAATCAATTTTCTAAATCATCTCCACCTCATCATGCTGGTATAGCTGGCATGATGAAAACCCAATAGCCACACCACAAAGCTCACGGACATTCATAACGCCAATCCGTTGGAAAAACCTGAGCAATTAAATTATATAAACTTTCGTCATGCACCAATAGTTCCTGCCTTGTGTTCACATGATTATGAATTCCGTTTGCCGTGGCTGATTCTAAATTGGCATTAAACCAGGATTGAACACCTTCGGCCCAATATTCTTGTTGGTTAGAAATCGCGTACGTGTTTTGCCATAAACCTGTGTTAACTGCATTGTTATAGGCTGAAGTAAGTTTACTTTCGAAAGAAGAATCGCTAAATTTTAAACCCAATGAATGAATCGAATGGGCAAACTCATGAATAAAAATGCTTTCACCACGATAGGTATCCGCGTTGTAGCAAAGTATATTTTCTTCGGCAGCTGTAGAAGCAGGGCGAGTTAGGGTTGCGCCTAAACCGCGGGCGCGAGTATCCCAATTGGTTTGAGGAAAAGCTGTGTTAAGATCTGCGTGTTCTGGAATATCTGTCGTGACTTCGTCTTCACTCATAATGGCAATGCGCAGTTTGTTGCTTATCATTTTTCCAATAACGTAGATTCACCATCAAGCATTTTATCAATTAAGGACCAAACCACTTGTAGGGCTTCATCTGGTGTGTTATCCGAACTCAATATGGATAAACCAAAGTAGCTGCAAAACTTTGTATAAAAGGGATCATAATTTAACGCTGCTGGCGGTGTAACAATATCGCAATTTTCTGCAAATACATCAACATTATGACTTTCGTTGACGGCTGCATCTTCTATTTTAGCGCAACTGATAACAGTTGAAATTACTAAAACCAAAAAACTGAAAAATTTAGACTTCTTTACCATAATACTAATCTCACCAATTGTATTTGAATACCGAAATTTAATCACTCAACGATAAAACGTTTTTTCGGTTCGTGGGTTTCTTGAATAGGCGTTGTAATACTGCAATACGTTACACTATTTCACGAACTGGATTCCAATAATTCGAAAGTACATCAATTTTCTCAAGAGTGAAGTATGGAAGAATGGAAATTGCCGAAATAGGGTCGTTTGCCACCGGTTAGATAAATCTTGCTATCCTAGATGTAGTGCAACGTAAACCAGGAAGAAGCGGCTATTAGTCTTCCTGGGTTACGCAACCTGCTTTCACAACTTATATTGACTATGGAAGCGTGAAACCATTTAATGCCAATTGTATGTATAGCAAAACGTGCATGGGATCATCATTGTCAGACATTATTATACCATCTTGTTTTGTCAGTTCTAATACACCAGGCATAATTGTAGCCGTTGTATCAAACGGTGGAGCCAGGACTGAACCCGGTGGGCGGGGTGTTCCAAATCTGGCACGATGAAAGAACATCCATGGATCATCCCAAGCCAGTGTCGCTAAATCTACTGTTGGTACGCCTAGACCATCAAGTCCGTGACACATGCTACAATTAATTTGATCTGTTCCCAGTAACTGATTTATTCCGGTATAGTATTCCAATCCAATCGAATAATCCGCAGGTCTTCCTGGTCCCCCCGATGCCGTACCAATATCAGGCAAAATGTAGCGGTCGGTTGCCATTGTTTCTTCGACCAAAAAGTCGGCTAGATCCCACAGGTCTGAACTTTGTAAACCTGGGGTTAACGTCGGGTCTGCACTAACAAATTGTCCGTAGTCATGCATTCTAGTAATTACCCCGTTAAGATTAGCAAGAAAACCATTCGTTAAAAAATTAAATAAATAAGTAAAACTGTCAGGTGCATTATCTAAGGTCCACCCCCTGTCTTCTTTTAAAACTAATAAATCGTTAAACTCAAATCCATTGCCGCCTTCGTAATAGTAATTATGACAATTCACACACCGCCATGATTCTACAGGATCGGTATCAGCTCCCACGGGTATAAACTCTGGATAAGGTGCGAGTTGCCAAAGCGGATTTACTGCTAATGTTGTCACATCAATCCCTGACTCAACCGTCCAATCATCAAATAGCCGTCCACCCTTGATATGATTTGCATGCAGACCATTGGCTGCAAACAATGTTATGTCACCTGCATATTGTAAACTGAGTTTTTGATTTTGAGTCAAAGTGGTAAGTAATCCTGGCATTGGATTAGTTACACTGGCAATTCCAAATCGAACTCTATGCAACGTTTTAGCTGGATCCGCAGCAGCAGCTTGCTGTACATTTACAGGTTTAATTGCCTGGCCAGAAGTGCCATGGCAACTCGAACAGGCATTTACCGCCGAGGCATTATAAAGATTTGCACCTAATGTTTGGTTTGCATTTAAGTTTGCTTTATTATTGTTAACGGTCAGAGGTGATACTTGGGCACTATTTTCATTACGGACGTTAATAATAAATTTAGTTAACGCGTATATGTCATCATCAGTTAATTGTTTTGAAAAAGTGTGATCCGCTCTGATGTTATTATTATTTCTAACATATCCGTCACGAATAAAAGTCCAGATTTGTGGTTCCGTTAGTTGTTTATTGGCGGGTACAATCCCATTAATGCCAGAGTAAAATACATTATTAATGTCACCAAAAATACCGTTTACACCTAGATAATCCCATCCATGACATGAACTACAACGCCATGTATCCGCTTTATCAATTTTTGATTGTTCAAGCAAATTCCATATGGGGTTAATTGTTACCGGTGAAGAAATATTATTAACACTAAACCAGCTATCATATAATAAACCACCTTTAACAAAGTCAGCACTTTTATACTTTTCAGGATCAAAACTCACATTGACTGGTAATGGATCTCCACTAATTACTCGGTTAACAATATTCGTTTCTGCAACATCTTCAATGCTATTCGTTGCTTGTATATTTTTAATATTTCCATTTGGTGTGCGTTCAGTGCAAGCTAATAATGTTAGAGTAACTAATCCGATTAGAATAAAAGACGTTGTAGATGAGCGCGCGAAAAACCGTGGTATAAAACCACGAAGTATATTGATAAGCATTTTTAGATCCCCACATGTAAGAAAGTTAATTAAAGTTATTAGTTTTTTAAGAATAGTTGCTGTGGACATTAGTATCAAGAAAGGGGAATTTTTGAGCGCATTAATGTACTTTAAATGCCACTAATGTTTTGATGATTTAAATTAATGTACTATGCGAAGCTTGGGAAGGATTAGGCAAGTATTCCTGTTTATTGAAATGGACACTATTTGACTTTCTCAATGGTAAGAAAACCGCGTTGATATGTGGTTGTTTTTTTATTATATAGATCAATTCATTTTAAACGATCGTTTAGCAACTTTTGTTCAGGATAACGTTTACGTTCAGTTGACGGATCCACAGGTCGAATCCAGGTATCAATAACACGTAATGGCATACGTTCGTAAATAGCATGATATACCTCTGGATCTCTTTCGCCATCATCTCCAATTAAAACAAAATTCATGGTGGGATACATGGCAAGAATTGTTTCTATTTTTTGCATTTTATACTTAAATTGATTTAGCAGTGGGTCACTATTTTTGCCATTGAGTTTTTTTGTGAATATAGTCCGAGTAGGGAACTGGTGATAATCCAGAAATTGGTTAATTCCTTTTTGAAGTTGTTTTGGAGATCCTGTGACAAAGAACAATGCTGCGAATTTTGGTTTTGAATTCGCGCTTAAAATCTCTCGGTACCAGCTTGCCATACCGGGCACTACCTCGCGTTGTTTATAGTTTAGTATCATTGTATTGCTGATGGCTTGTTGTTTATCTAATACGTCTGTGATAATCACTGTATCGTCAAAATCGGATATGATGCCAATAGTGTTTTCTGGCGAAACAATAAGTAACTGGCATTGATTGGTTTGACCCTTGCCAATATTAGAGTATGTGGTGTGAAAGCCAGGTTGTAAATCGGCTGGTTTGGGTAAACTAAGATTAAAGAATCCTTCCTCACCAGTTTTTGTTCCAAATGCATGGTTATTAATAGTTAATATTACGGACGTATATTTTTTCTCATCATTGATGAGTTGTCGCAATTTACGATAACTGTTTACTAACCAGTTGTCCGATGGTTTAGGTATCGATTCATTTCTAACTTCGATAACCCGGCCTTCTATATTTATTGTCTCCTTGTTTCCAAAGCAATACGAAAACACAGTCTGATATTCGTCAGCGATACCCTCGGTCATTAATGAACTTGATAACCAAAAGAGAATTAAAATTGTAGTGTGCTTTAGGCATCTCATTAGTGAAATTGGACTCTGATTATGTCAACAAGTTTATTGTAGAGGGTGGAATGGAGTATAGTTTGCCTGAATGACTATCAAGTTAAAAGTTGCTTAAAATATTTGTTGTACTCATATAGGGAGCAGGTGGTTAGAATGTAATTTGTAAAGCAAGGATTATCTACGGAATAACTTTAGCGGAACCCAATCAGGTTGATTCCTAGGTAGTTGTTTATTAGTAATTCTTGAGTTTGACCACTAGACTCTCCAGCCATCGATGGCCTAATTGTGGTCGCCAGTTAAAGTTTTTATCTTTTAGTTGTAAATTCTGGTATTCGGAAGTAATTATACGAATCGCAGCTTCCATTTCTTTCCTGGCGAGTATCCCGCCTATACAATTATGCCTGCCCTTACCGAAACTCAGATAATCATTTGGATTGCGTTGAATATCAAATTTATGTGGTTCCACAAATTGCTCGGGATCCCGGTTTGCTGAGCCAACGAGTAAAAGTACGGTGTCATTTTTATTTATGATCTTGTTGTGTATTTCAATATTCTCAAGTGCTATTTTTCCAACAAATTGAGCAGGTGTTTCGTAACGAAGGTATTCATTAACTGTAGGACTAAGCAGATGATCATTCTTTATTACAAGTTCCATTTGCTCTGGATGTAATAATAAAGTGCCAATGGCACTGGTTATTGCTGCATCCACATTCTCAACACTGTCAGCAAAGAGTAACATGCAGTTATCGATTAGCATCAAATCACTCAGTTTTTCTCCTTCGTATTCTGTTTTGAGAAAAGCAGAGATTAAATCATTTTCTGGCTTTACTCGACGAAGTTGAATTAATTTCGAGAGGTAGTTTCTAAATTCTTCTAAATGAATATCGATTTTCTGTCGAATGGTTTCCGAAGGGATAAAAGTAAATAGATAGAAAAAACTTTCGCTCCAGATTTTGATTTTTTCTCCATCTTCTTGTGGTATTCCAAGAATTGAACAGATCACAGAAAGTGACAGGGGAGTTGAGAACTCACTGAGTAAGTCAAACTCATCTCGTGAGTTTAATGGTTCGAGTAGGTTTCTGGCAATGATCTCCATGTTTGGTGGATTATTTTTTAGATGATCATGAAACGTTTTACTAAGGATTTTTCTGGGAATATTATGTTCAGGTGCATCAAGAAAAGGAATAATATTGTTAGCGACATCCGCGCAAATATAACGATTTCGATTACGTTTATTAACTACGGCGTAAGGAGAGGGTGAATTGCCGAGTAGTGGATTGGTAAAAGCGTTAGAAACATCTTTGTAACAACTTAAAACCCAGAATCCTCGTGAGCTATTGTGTACAGGATCCTGTTCGCGCAGCTTAGTATAAATTTCATACGGATTATTAAAAAACTTGGGATCACTAGGATTAAAATCCAGCTTTGTTGAACTGGTCGTGGGTTTATCTAATTGAGACTCAAATGATTTATTTTGGTGCTGAGTAAATGTTGAAAAAACATCACGTGTTTTACTAATTATTTTGTTAAGTTTTTTCACCTAATACCTTTTCTATCTCTATTGAATTGTGTTCCAGATGTTTTTTAATTGTAGTGCGATCAGTATCTGATAACGAGAGCCCACATGCCATCTTTGCCAAGATATCAATATTATAATATCGCAATGCGGCTGATAGAACGAATATCTCGTCCATCAGGTTCTCTGTTGTACTCGGCGAACAGATATCGCTGATATTGTCTGAGGCTAATCTTATATGAACCCCAGCAGTGGCAAGTTCCAATACGCGAGGTATACTATTGTAGGTTGGCGATTTTAGTGGCCGTAATTGGCGCATTCCAATTGCGGCTGAGGGGCAGCAGATTACCCCGATATTATTATTAAGTAATCCATCGATTAAAGCTTGAAACCTTGACTCATCATAGGTTGATGGCGAGATCATATGGACCGCCCATATCAAGGGCTCTGAATTTTGAGAATCTGGCGCACCGAATTGATTTACTGCTTGTATTAATCGTTCAGTGCCATTTTCACTAGACTCATTTCGCTGATCGGTGTGCACATGAACCATGCATTGATGTTTTTGAGATAGATCCAGAATCCTTTCACAATGAGCCATAAAACCAATGTGATCCGGGTAGTCATCCGTGTCGTCGGCTTCAGGCAATGATCCGATAAAGTCTGCCATTTTTACACCGTCTTCAAAAATATCCCAGGTTGCTTGATCTGCTGGTTTAAATCCAAATGGCGAATATGCGCCAAGTCTGAGATCAATTTCGTTCTTACGTCGATGCTTAATATTGGTTAGCAGTTCAATCGCCGATAATCCCACTCGATCATTAGTTACATCGACCATGGTATCTGCTCGAACAGTATTACAATCTATCATGACATCAAGACACCCATTTACGCGGGCATTTAAATCATCAGCATCATAAGCCGGTCCATTATGTAATGCATTAATTAGGTTATGTTTTTTGTGCAGTGATATATGCGAATTGTCGAGAATTTGATGTCCAGCATCGGCCATATAAGCATCATTCAGTGTATAAGCGCGATCGAGATGAAGATGCGCATTGTGCATCCCGCCAAGGTCTCGGATTCGTTCAGTCAACAGTTGATAAAATGGCGATAACTTGCTTTTCTTAAACATCAATATTCTCTCTTTGATTTCTATTCGTTAACCATTTTAGTTTGTTTGCTCCAGGAAAAACTCCCATTAGCTTGCGAAAGGGTTTTGAGTCTTTATCCTGAAACAACGTTATTCCGTCTTCCAACATATCGATTTCCAAGATTTTGCTGGAAGCGGGTGCTGTAATTCTCAATGGTATTGTAAGCGTATCGCCGGGAAGTACGCTGTTTTCCAAAAGGGCAACCGCATCCAATCGACCCCAATATCCGCCTGTCATATTTTTCCATCGACTGATGAGTTTTAATCCACTTTTAGCTGTTGGTTGCCATTCAGATTGACTTTTATTTTTTATACAGACGAACAGCGTTCGCTTTTCCCCTGGCTCCATAAATCTAGAGGTATTTGCGCTGATTTTGCATCGGTAATCTTGATCAGAGAAACATTGCATCTTTACGCAGACTAGTTCTGATTTTGAGTTTATTCCCGAAGTAGCATATTCGATTTCAGTTGCAAGGTCTTTGGAAAATTTGTGAATAGTAGATTCGGAATAAAAATCGACGTGTTCGCAAGGATATCGAGTCAGAGATAATTGACCGGAATAAAATTTTGACCAACCATATTCCGGTTGATCGTTAAAGACATAGGGGCTATGTTGTCCACTATTGCTAAAGAAAAATGCGACTCTTCCATCATAAGGTGTGGGAATGAATTTGTCTTGCATGGCCAATAGTGAAATAGTTTCTCCCTCTTTTTCTAACAAACGTGCCATTTCGAAAGCTATATTCGCACCTTCACAATATCCACCAATGTTATAGGGTCCCTGAGCTTGAATGTCCCGTAATTCAGAGACATATTGTTGAGAAAGCGCTTGATTGTTTTCTATTGATTTTAAACCTGTCTCATATAATGTTCGCATACCATAAATTGGCTGGTTGTGCCCTATATGTTTCGCAAGTTGCTCAAATTCCCCATAGCCATTGACTATCCAAAATAATGGTTTTTTAGTGCCTAATGTATTTTTGCCAACAATAAGTGAGTCTTCGTGCCATCGTTCTCCTTGCCAACCGGCCATATATTTTGTCAATTGCTGGTAGACGTTACCGGGTAAAAATTTATTGCGTATATTATTATCTACTTCAAATTCTGCATTGTTTCTCAGATGACTTTCTAATTCCCCAATGGTTGGGGAATTGAATAAGACTGACACCTGAATTTGGATGTGCATTTTTTCATGTAAATCATGGATAAATGTGAAAGCAGAAAGTGAGTCTCCGCCAAGATCAAAAAAGTTATCATCCAAACCAATATTTTTTACTTTCAGTATTTTTTCCCATAAATCTACTAGGGCCCGCTCTAAATCATTTTCTGGTTTGCGGTATTGAGAGTCTGATTGTGGGATATTGGATGCGTCATATAATTGCTGTAATTCATGGCGTTTTAATTTTCCGCCCGAAGTTCGTGGTAGTTTATCTCTAAAATAAATAATACGTGGTATTTTAAAATAGGCTAGCTGTTGAGAGCAATACGTTATGATGGTACTATCAGTAAGTTGGGAACTCTTAGCCAGCACGATTGCTGCAGCAACTTCTTCACCCAGAGTTTCATGACTAATAGGAAAGGCAGCAGCATCTTTTATTTCGGGGCAAGATAAAAGCACATCGTCGATTTCTCTGGGAGATATTTTCTCACCCCCTCGGTTAATAATTTCTTTTAGTCTGCCGGTGATAAACAAAAATCCTTCATTATCGAAATATCCTTCATCACCTGTTTTTAAGCATTTTCCAAGAAAAGCACTTTCGTTTATTTCTCTTGAGGCCTCATAACCTGATATTACATTTTCTCCACAGACAATAATTTCTCCCTTTTTCTCAGGTTTTGAACTATTGCCAGATTCGTCAAGGATTATGACCTCTGTTCTGTCAACTCGTCCAACGGATCCTTTTTTACGCCCAGAGGGAGATAGGGTATTACTGGTTATTAAACCTGATGTTTCGCTCATGCCATATATTTCTATCACCGGCACCTCAAATACCTTTTCTAGAAGATCATAGGTTTTTCCAGGCAAGGGTGCTGATACAGAACGAATAAATCGAAAATTATTATTGTAGGCTTTACGATTGTCTTGGTTACTTTCGCTAGCGATGTCGCGCAACATTGCCGGTACACCTTGGTACCATGTGGGCTTAAATTCTTCGGTTAATTCAAAAAATGTTTTAGCAGACATGTTAGTTGCACATATGACTGAACCGCCCACCGATAATGGTGCAATAAGTAGGTCAACCAATGCGCCTACATGGTAAAGTGGCATCATGTTTAAGCAAACATCATTGCTAGAAAGGTTCAGTGATGAAGCTAAATTATCAACCGACGCAATAATATTTTGATGTGTAAGAGGAACTACCTTGGGCGCTGAAGTTGAGCCGGATGTATGTAAAACAAATGCGATGTCGTCAGAAGTAGAAAATTCTAGTGGTTTTGATTTTTGTGAGGTGGCATTGCGACTTTTCAATATACCAAGTTTAAATGTACCCGCAGTTTGATCTTTTTTTCCATCCAGCGTAAATACGGATAGATTTATTTCCTTTGCTAACGTGAGCACTTGATCACAAACGCCGGATTGTGTAATTAGAGCTGTAACCCCTAAAGTTGAAAAAAGTTGTTTAAATTCAATTGATGTATAGTCAGGATTTAGTGGAACACAGCTTGAAATGCATGAGACAGCTAAACACGTTATTGCCATCTGAGGGCCCTGAGGTAATATAACCGCGACTCTACTCTCCCGGCTAATACCTGCTTGAGATAGAACGTTGATGGTATAGTTTATTTGTTCATTTAGATCGAAAAAACTGAGTGAGCCAAGGTGGGTGGTATGAATTGCTGATGAGTGCGGTGTTGTCAGTAAGTTATATTTAATTCGATCATAAATATTTTTATTTACACCATTCACTGTTTTACATTTCTCATTTAATTTAAGGCTTTAAAAGTTTATAGTACTCTCTTATCGTAAGTCAAAATTACTATATTCAGTTGAAATTAGGGTTTTCTAAATTTTTATGTCTATAAATAATTAACAAGAAGAAAAAGAAAATAGTCAGGTGTTAATGATTGGAATTTAAAGGTTTTTTATTTTTTGAATTTTCTTTCGCATTAACTTGCGTTGATATGTATATTAAATCGATACTTTTGTTGGGTTTCGCTGATATAACGAATGAAGTTAGCCTGTTTCCTGCCATTTCTTCCGCCGGTATATTTGGCACTTGGGCCTAACATGTGAATATTCAGGTTGGTAATTTGGGTTGTGGAATAATTATCTTTCCATTTTGTAAAAGCTAGTAAGATCACAGTGGTACTATAACTACCCTTTACTTCATATTGTTCGTCACCGACGTAGTTGCTACTCTGGCCACCATCTCTAGAAGAAATCGCTTTTTCTATTTTATTGGCTAAGGTCTGTGCAGCTTGGTTAATTGCCAGTGCTTCTTCATCTCTTTTTCGTTGAGCCGCAAGATCAATTTCCCGTTGTTTTTCTTCTTCAGTTTGTTCACGTACCACCAGGGGTTTACCCCAGGCACCGAGTGGATTGGGAGTGCTCATATTTGCTCCATCTTATTTATCACATTGGCCTATGTGCAATGCTTGCAGTAATTGTTTAGGAATGTACTACCAATTTACATTGGCGCTACTATAGCAAATATAAGATTCAATCTAAATAATATTTGGCTACGGTTTATGATTTCGAATATTTGGCTTAGCCAATACAAGAAAAAAGTCAAACTACAATTGGTGGAATCGAAGTTCACGTCCGATTGTAATCGAGACGTTATCTAAAGTTAAAGTGTCTAACTTTCAAATGAAAAATAACTAACCTTAGTTAGCATAACACCATTGTTTAATCTAAAAAGTCTCGAGTGAGTTGTTGGCGTTGGCGGTTTGATTCTATCTGCGATTCATTTATCCAACGTTCAAAATCAAAATTGGGATGCTGGATCTGCAATTCCTTTTTAATCCAGGAAGCATCATCTCTTAATCCCTGCTGATTGTACACTGCCACTAAATAAATCAATGTTTTTAAGTTTGACGGATTACGGCTATAAGCGCGTTGTAAACTTTGCGTTGCGGCTTTTAATTTACCAGTAAAATACTGGACTTTGGCCAGTTGAGAAAAATATAATTGTCCACCGCCGGGATTAAGTTGGAAGGCTGTCTGAATTGCCTCAAGTGCCAAATCATATTTTTCTTGATAGGTGTAAATACCCGTTAATAAAGCATAAGCATCCGCATAACTGGGCTCAATTTCCAAGGTGCGCTGGATATAGTCATAGGCTTGTTTGAAGTCTCCTCTAATATTGTAAATATAACTGAGTATCCAATGAACTTCCGCTAGGTTCTTATCCAAGTTCAAAGCGTGATGAACAATTTCGGTTGCTTGAGTTAACGGATCAGCAACTTCCGAACGCCAATTGTGCCGAAAATCTAATGCATAGGTTAATGCCAAGCCGGCATGGGCACGCGCAAACATTTGGTCTTCGGCAATGGCTTGTTGGTATAACTCACGGGCTTGTTGGTTGGTTTCAGCAGAATAAATCAGTTGCTTTGCTTGTGCACGTAAAAATAGATCATAAGCAGTGATACTGCTTGTGTAGCGTCTGGCTAATCGAATTTTTTCTTGTTCACTGAGTTTTAATGCAAGAGTTCTAACCACTTTTTTTGCAATTTCATCTTGCAACACAAACAAGTCAGTGAGTTTACGATTATAGCGCTCAGTCCATAAATATTGCTTTTTATTTAAATCCTCCAATCGTATGTTGATGCGGATTTGGTTTTCAAAGCGTGAGACATCTCCAGATAATTCATAATTTACCTCAAATGTTTTATTTGACGATTCATCGTCAAGTAACTGAGACGAGCTTTTATGACTAACAATGCGCAACTCGCTAACTTTTGCCAAGTCTGTGATCAAGTCACTCGTTAAACCGGCAGCGAAATAATCATCTTCTGCGTTATTGCTTAAATTATGTAAGGGCACAACAGTTATCCCTAACTGCGCTGCGTTGGACGAAACGTGAGGCGTTTGCGCAGAGAAATTATGGCTAACCTGCCAGAGTATGAGGCTCAGGATTAATACCGCTGAGGTCACGACGCTACTTACCAAAAGGTTGTTTGCTGACTTTTTATCAGATATGTCGTTGGCAATTGTTGCTTGAGAATTTTCGATCTTGGCGATTAGTCGATAACCACGTTTAGGAATTGTCTCGACGTACTCAGATCGGTTGGAGCTATCACCTAAGGCTTTGCGCAGTTTAATAATGGCTTTTGAGATCGCGTCGTAACTGACAACGGTACCCGCCCACAAGGTTTCTTCCAGGGTCTGGCGGCTCACCACTTGACCTGGATGATTGGCCAGCAGAAGCAACAAATCCATCACTTTGGGTTCGAGCTTAATCTGGGATTGGTTCTTGGAGATGGACAATGTTTGAGGATTTACCAGCCACTCCCCCAACAGGAATTGCGCTTGAATTTCCGAATCTGATATCACATTAGTGGCGTTTACATTTGTGCTCATGAAGTTATCTTATTGAATTTAATGAGAAAAGTAAAAAGTCCTAAAAAATTCCCATACTCTTCCTGTCTAAACGCTGATGTATTCCCTATGGTAAGCGATAAAGAGTCATGCCTAATAAGATCATACAGAGGTGATACGGATGGTTAAAGATTTATTCTATTCTCGATTTTTATTGGCCTTAATAATAGTGCTTATCATTCTGCCTGCTGGCTTTGCAGAAGCTTCGGTAAGGGATCCCTATAAGCATTTTTTTAGTGAAACCTTTGGTGATTTTCAGGAAGAGCTGGATAACGCTCGAGAGCAGGGCAAGCTGGGTGTGTTGATTTTTTTTGAAATGGATGACTGCCCATTTTGTCACCGCATGAAACAGATGGTTTTAAACCAGTCAAAAGTGCAAACCTATTTCAAACAACATTTTTTAAACTTTAGTGTTGATACGAAAGGTGATCTAGAAGTCGTCGATTTCGCTGGCGACAGTTATACACAAAAAGATTTTGCCTTAAAGAAAAATCGCGTTAGAGCCACACCTGTATTTGCCATATATGATCTGGAGGGGAACATGATTGCACGTTATACCGGTGCAACCTCAGGCATAGACGAGTTCTTATTGCTTGGTGAATTTATTGTCAGTGGCGCTTACCAGGATTTGCGATTTTCCCAATATAAGCGCCAACATTTGGTGAAAAAATGATGCGTTGGTTAGTGTTATTTTGTTGTATAAATATTGTCTGGGCTGAAGAACCGACAAAGGTTTTAACGCTGGAGGATATTTTAAAAGCTGAAGTTGTGGAGCATCCCAATTTACAATTAATACAAGCCGCCATCGATTCTGAACTTGCATCTTTGTCTGAAGAAAATTCAAGTTACGATATTACCGCGAGTTTAATAGCCGAAGCCCGGATAATCGAACCCTCGGAATATGCCATTGATCAATCTCGCCACGATCATCGAATTCGTCTGGCAGTAAGCAAACAGCTTTATGATTTTGGTCGAAGTCGATATGCCCAGAAATCTGCAGATCTAGGTTTGCAAAGTAGCCGGGATCAATATCTTGTTTCAGACAGTCAACATCGTTTGTTATTGATCAAGCTTTTTTACTCAGTGATATTAGCGGACCTACGTTTTTATTGGGATAACGAAGCCATGACAATGGCCTATCTGCGATTTGATCGCGCACGCAATAGGCATGAGTTAGGTCAAGTGTCCGATGTTGATTTATTAGCGTTGGAAAGCGAGTATCAAAAATTACGTCGAGTTTACTTTTCTGCACAAGCACAACAACAAAAATCACGTTTGCTATTAAGCAATGCACTTAACCTTGGGGATAAAATCGTTACAGAAATTGAAACACCTAATCTGGGTTTTGATTTAACTAACCTACCTGAAGTAAAAGAAATTAAGCAAAGAGTGATAACTAATAATGTTTTGCTACGGGCTCAGCGTGCGAAAGTAAAATCGACTGAAAATAAAGTGTTATCAATTAGTGCTAATAAATATCCTAGCTTGGGTGCACAATTTGATTTGGCCGCGTATGCGCGGGATGCGGGTGGTTTTGATCCCTGGCGATTTTCGGTCATTTTAGATGTACCCCTATTAAGTGGTGGAGGATTAAAGGCACAGGTTGCGCGCGAACGTGCGATACTTTTGCGAAAAAAATCAGAACTTAAACAGCTAGAATTAGCCTTAACCGAAAAAGCCTTGGAGTTGAGATTGTTACTCGACTCCCTTAAAGTTGCCAGAGAGCAAGTAAAAAAACAAATCGAATACCAATTACTGTACTTTGATCGTAGTCAAGCTTTGTATGAATTAGAGGTTAAATCGGATCTTGGTGATGCTATGTCGAGAATTTCGGAAGCAAAATATCAAGCAGCTAAGGTCGAGTTTCAACTCATGTTTACTTGGGCGAAACTCCAAGCTTTAACCGGCCAAAAAATTTCATCAACAAAAATGGTTTTATAACATTGAACATAAAAATTCTCGTGAATTCTCGCGTTATACTGATTATTATCATTAGTTATTTTGGTTTTTCCGCTAAGGGATTGATGGCCGCCGAATATGAAACCCAATTATCGTTCTATAAAAAAATGACGTTAACCACACCAATATCCGGCGTGGTTAAAAAACTTCTGGTTGTTCCTGGCAAAAAAGTAAAGCAGGGAGATTTGTTGCTACAATTTGATCTTCGTCGTGTAAAGGCAAATCTGGAAAAAGTTAAATCGGAAGTCCATTATCTAACGTTGTTAAAGGAAGAAGCCAAGCGTGAGTTGGATAGAGAACTGGAATTATACGATCGCGGTTTATTGTCAAACCGTGAAAGAGACATGGCAAAGATTAAATATGCTCAATCAGAATATCAACTAAAGTCTGCTCAAGCGAGTTTGGTAAAAGCAGAATTAGAATTGGAAAAGAGTGATGTGTTAGCCCCGTATGATGCCACAGTGCTTAAGCTTTATGTGCAACAGGGGCAGGCAATTGTCAATCAACTTCAAGTTCAACCACTGTTAGAAATCGCCAAGCAAGGCATTATGCAGGCGTCGGTATTTATCGGATTAAAAGAGTTAAGGGGGGTATCAATAGGCCAGACGCTTAAAGTACAAATCAATAAGAAAAAGTACCCCGCCAAAATAGAATCTATCGATTTGATTCGACAATCTTCTTCTTCAAAGTACGAGGTAACCGTGGTAGTAGAGAATGAAAATCTCCCGCTGTTTGAAGGCCAAAACGCCACAGTTTATTTTTGATTCCTGGTTCATGCATCACTTTTTCCAGGCAAAAAAAAAGAGTGCGTGAGCACTCTTTTAGGGAGGGGTAAGTTAATAAGAGTAAGGGAGGGGTGCTAACAACGTAATGTTGAATAGCGTTCTTGATTAACTTGAGTAAATTATGCAGTAGATTTAGTATAAATGATAATAAAATAAAAGTATTAAAACGATAGATGTTTATCTATATAATAATCTCCAAATAGGAGATTTATTATGATAAAGATGAAGAATGCAACGTTTAGACAGCTACAAGTCTTTGAATCCATTGCTAGAATGGGTAGTTTTACAGCAGCAGCTAACGAATTACATCTCACTCAACCGACGATCTCGGTTCAAATCAAAAAACTCACAGACGTTATTGGATTGCCCTTATTTGACATTATGGGTAAAAAAGTCCATTTAACGTCCGTCGGTCGCCAACTTTTGTCTACCTGCAATAACATATTTCAAGAGCTGGATAATTTTGAAATGAATGTTGCGGATGTAAAAGGCATCAAGGAAGGCGTGTTAAAACTCAGTGGTGTGACCACAGTTGAGTATTTTGCGCCCCGAATCATTGGTGGCTTTTGCCGGAAATACCCCGGAATACGGGTCTCCCTGGAAGTGACCAATAGACGACGAGTTTTGGAGCGGTTAAACGACAACTTGGATGATTTATATATCAGTGGCGTTGTCACTGAAAATATCGCGATTGAAGATACCTTGTTTATTGAAAATCCACTGGTGATTTTGGCGACGCCTAATCATCCATTGGCTCAGCAAAAAAATATTCCCCTCGAGGCTTTGGCTGATGAACAATTTTTGATGCGAGAGACCGGTTGTGGAACCTACCTAGCATTAGACAAAATTGTGGGTGAGAAAGGGATTCAATTTAAATCGAGTATGGAACTGGGTAGTAATGAGGCGATCAAACAAGCTGTCATCAGTGGTTTGGGAATTTCAATGCTGTCTTTATATGCACTAACGCATGAATTAAAAACAGGCGAACTGGTTGTTTTGGATGTTGAGGGTTTTCCTTTTCAGGACGTTTGGCATATCATCTACCCCAAAGGTAAAACGCTCTCTATTGTTGCTCAAGCGTTTTATGATTATCTTTTGCAAGAAGGCCGCGAATTAACCAAAGCACATTTGGCAGAGATTCCACAATAATATTACGAATTAACAAAAACTCGAGAAAACCATGATAGAAATAATTCCAAATTGGCATCCATTGGCGGTGCATTTTACAGTTGCATTACTCAGCGTATCGATAATATTTTTTATCATACAAAAACCGTTATACGAAACAGAAATTGGTGACAACTTCATTATCTTCGCCAGATACTCATTATTCCTCGGCGTATTCATGACGGTGTTAACACTGATTGCGGGTTGGGATGCTTTTAATTCTGTTGATCATGACACGCCATCACACACGGCTATGCTGGATCATCGATGGTGGGCAATTATCACGTTTTTTGTTTTTTTGTTTGCCGCAGCCTGGGCCAGTTTTTCTGTGGAGTTGAAAGAAACTGCCTCCGTAGCATTTATAATTTATTTGCTTATCGCCGGCGGTTTGCTCGTAACCACAGGATTTAAAGGTGCTGATTTAGTTTATAAACACGGTTTGGGTGTCCAATCGTTGCCGGATAAAAGCAATCACGATCATGCATCAGGTCATGATCACGAGCATGGTGATGTCGGTAGTGAAGAGTCTTCTCATAAACATGATGACAGTCATCCACATGATGAAGGCCATTCTGAAGAACATTCTCATGGCGATATATCAACGCCAGAAATGCAGATTGATGCAAGCAGCCTAGAAGAAATGAGTCAAGGAATGGAGGCAACACCAGAGCCTGAACCAGCCGTTACAATAGATAAAGATGGCATTAGCACTCAGGCATTACCAGCTGAAGACATACCTATGCAATCGGTCGAGGAAGCTGAAGCGCCACATGATGATGGGCATGCGCACTAGCTTAAGTATAACTACGATATCCGTACTAGTCTTGAGTTCGCAAGCCCGGTTGCCATAAGACATCCGGGCTATTTTCTGTCAAATTTATGTAGCGTGCCGTTACAAATAGCAGGTCAGATAAACGATTAATATAGCTCAAGCTAATGGGATTAATACTTTCCAATTCTTGCAATTGAGATAGCTTAATTTCTGTACGTCGACAAACCGTTCGTGCTTGATGGCAAAAACTTGCGGCCAAACAACCTCCCGGTAAAATGAATTCCTTCAACGGTTCAAGTTTTTCATTAAACTTATCTAATTGAGTTTCCAAATTATCGACATAAGACTGGGTAGTCACGTTTCGATCCGGGATACAAAGCTCTCCTCCAAGATCAAATAATTCATGTTGAATACTTGTCAGCACTTGGCTGACGGTTATGTCAGGTTTGTGAGCGATGACAATGGCAATGCTGGCATTAAGTTCATCCATCAAACCGAGGCAGCGAATTCGCAAACTGGATTTGGCAACGCGACTACCATCGCCTAAACCAGTTTCTCCTTTGTCACCGGTTCGAGTGTATATTTTTGTTAATCGATTTCCCATGATCCCACTTTGCCAATAGTTTTGTTACGTTACTGAAAGGTTTTATGTTAGTAAAAATAATGTACCTAGTTGCCTGACAAGAGAGTATTTTTGATCTGCAAGTCATTTATTGAATATATCAAAATAATTCTGATGCTAAAGAAACCATTAGGTGTTTATTGCTCAGTTTTATCAATTGAAATTAGTAGGTTAAGTTATGAGTTTAATAGTATTATTCCGATAAATAAAAAAATTGTTTCCACTATTTCAACTTGTGCACCTAAGGTATCGCCAGTCATACCATTTATACGACTCTTTTTGATTTTTCTTAATCCTAAGAAAACAACGGTTAGAAAAATAATGAGTAAGAATCCATCCCAACCGAATAATAACGGTAATACAAGCAGTGTTATCAGTAGGGAAATTTGTTGATGTCTATGATAATGATCAGAAACTAAGTGGCTACCCAATCCCGATTGTCTAACATAGGGTGTAGTAAGAAATGATGAGAGTATCGTCGCTCTTGCCATTATGGGTGCAAGTAAAAGTAAAATAAGTGTGTGGTCACTGAGGGTGGAAACGACCGAAAATTTAAGAAGTAAAATGAGAACTAAACTTACAACACCCATTGGCCCGCATTGCGGATCTTTCATAATTTCTAGGGTTTTTTCCCTATCCCCTAGGCCGCCAACAAAAGCATCCGCAGTATCTGCCAAACCATCTAAATGTAGACCGCCAGTCACTAACACCCATGTTAAAAGTACGAGGATTGATTGCATTTCGGAACTTAGGCTTGCAGATATAAGATAAATAGAAGTTAAGAGGATGCCAATGATCAAACCCACAACGGGGTAAAATATCAGAGATTTACTGTTGTCATTATCTGAAGGAATGCTTTCCAGTTTAATTGGAATTCGTGTTAAAAACTGAATGGCAATTAATAATGGCGTGATATTTAGCATATGGGTGCGTTATTGCTTATTTGATACGAGCGCAATTCCGCATAGTTAACTTGAATTTCTACAGATTTCTCAAGAGCTATGTTTAAATAATGGCAGTGAATCATTCGTATTGGTCCGCCGTGGGTAATAATCAACGTTGGTTCATTTTTTCGTGATAACTCATGCCATGCTGATAAAACTCGATCATGTAGTTTTACTAAAGGTTCACCACCTGTTGGTGTAAACATTACAGGGTTATCCCAAAACTTGAATAATTCTTTCTTATTAAATTTCATTATTTTTTCTGCACTGAGGCCTTCCCAAACACCAAAATTAATTTCCATCCATCGTGAATCAATGTGCAAGGGGATATTGAGTTGCTTGGAAAGGTGTCTAGCGAAATCTGAACATCGACTGAGGGGTGAGCTAACAATTTTCCGCCAATTATTATTTTTCTGACAGGCATTTTGCATTTGTTGCCAGCCTTGCTCAGTTAGCTTTCGATCAGTGACGCCACAATAGGACTTTTCACCTTGTAATTCTCCATGGCGCAAAATGTCGAAATGCATATCAATTCTTATTTGACACGTTAGCTTCATCAAATGTAGCCATTTCATTGTGTAAACGACAAGCTAACCTTAATAAGGGAACCACAGTGGCGGCGCCACTGCCTTCGCCGAGGCGCATGTTTAAATTTATGATTGGTTTAACACCTAACGAATCGATGACGGTTCTATGTCCAGGCTCCGCTGATGTGTGAGAAAATATCATCCATTTTTTTGCATCTGGGTTTAAGTGGCAGGCCGTTAGTGCTGCACTGCTTGCAATGAAGCCGTCTATTAACATGGGGACTCCAATTTGCGCAGCAGAAAGAAAGGCGCCCACAAGGGCGGCAATTTCAAACCCACCAATATGCTGCAAACTTTTTAATGGCTCGGTTATCTGTGTTTTATGGTGTTTCAAACTTTTTTTAATAACGGAAATTTTGTGCTTGAGACCAGCTTGATCTAAGCCTGTACCTGGTCCAGCAATTTTTTCCGGTGGTAAATCCAATAAAGAGCAGATTAGTGCGGTCGCAGAGGTCGTGTTTCCTATTCCCATCTCTCCACCTATAAATAGCTGGTTACCATTGAGTTTTGCACGTTCAACGGCTTGACGTCCAATATGTAACGCTCGAGAGAGTTGCTGCTCATCCATGGCGGCTTCTTTAGAAAAATTATTGGTTCCGAGGCCGAGTAAGGAGCTGGTAACATTTTCTAGTGATTCTAATTCATCGACAGTGCCTAAATTGATGACTTCTAGCGACGCACCAATTTCCCGCGATAAAACGCAAATGGCAGCGCCACCACGAGAAAAGTTTCGGATCATTTCTCCTGTAACCGTTTGAGGAAATGCGGAAATTCCTTCTTGGGCGATTCCATGATCAGCCGTAAAAATGCAACAATGAACTTTTGAAAGTTGTGGTTTGGCATTGCCTTGCATAGCCGCCAGACTAATCGCGAATTCTTCTAGTCTCCCCAACGATCCTTCGGGTTTGGTTAGACTATTTTGCCGGGAGATCGCTTTTGCTCGTTCTTGTGCATTTAGCTTGGCAGCTGGTGTGTTGATCCAGTTTATGGAATTGCTCAATTGATATCTCCTTTTAATGATAAAGGTAGGCCTGCCACGGTAAGTACAACCTGATCACAGCATTCAGCGATTAGTTGATTGGTGATGCCTGCTTCATCGCCAAATTTTCGTGAGAGTTCGCCCATTGGCATGATACCCATATTCGTTTCATTGCTTACAACTAAGACTTCATTTTTTATTCGAGGTAACAGCTCAACAAGTTTGTCTCGTTCTTGTGTGAGTAATGAATTATTATCTGCCAGAAGTAAGTTTGTAATCCATAATGTTAAGCAGTCGATGATGATACAATACTTTTCGTTGGAGTATTGACTGATAGCATCGGCTAGATATATGGATTCTTCAATTACGATCCAATGATTTGGCCGGTATTCCTTGTGTGACTCGATGCGGGTAAGCATTTCATCGTCGTTGTGTGTGAGTGAAGCTGTTGCAATTAGTACAACAATCTTATTTGAGCGTTTTGCTAACGTTTCGGCTAGTTTACTTTTGCCTGATCGAACGCCACCTAAAATTAGAGTTTCATCGCTTTCACAAATTATCGGCTTCAGTGATTTCCAAGATGTCCATGACTTTTCTCATATCCAAATTATTTTCTACAATTTCTGCAAGTCGTTCCATTTCCCGTTCACGTATCAAATTGATGTCTATACTCTCCTTAGTTTTTAATCCTGCCCAGTTTAGGAGGCTACTGCATGCTGCAGGGTTATCGAATAATCCATGAAGATATGACCCCATTAACTGGTCATCATCACTTTTTGCACCATCCACTAGTTCCTCGCAAACAACTATAGGATTTCCCATGGCTGGTCCAACAGATGTACCAGCGTGAATTTCATAACCTTCAACAGGTGAATCATCAAGAGTTAAGCGGCCTTCGAGCTTACGCAGGATTTTATTTTTGTTTAATGTGGTTTCAAAGTTTAACAATCCCAGGCCTTTGTACTCAGCCTTTTTCCCCTCTATGTTATGTGGGTCCAAAATACTGTTTCCCATCATTTGAAAACCACCACATATACCAATGAGCTTGCCACCATAACGTAAATGTTTGAAAATGGATTCTTGCCAGCCATTATCTTTAAGCCAAATGAGATCATCAATGACTGATTTACTGCCTGGTAAAATGATTAAGTCTGCACTTGGAATTGATTCGCCAGTGGCAATAAATTGAAAATGGATATCGGGATGCAATCTCAATGGGTCGAAATCTGTATGGTTGCTAATTCTGGGTAGTGCCGGAGCGATAATTTTGTAGCCGGGCGGTTTTGAGCTTGATATATTTTTGTTTGAGAGTGAGTCTTCGGCTTCAATATAAAGATCGTGTATATAAGGAATGACACCTAATACGGGCTTTCCAGTTTTTTCTTCTAGCCAATCAAGTCCGTTTTGTAATAAACTGATATCCCCACGAAATCGATTGATGACAAAACCCTTAACACGATTTTGTTCGGATTCACTGAGTAGGGAGAGTGTGCCAATGAGATGAGCAAAAACACCTCCTCTATCAATATCAGCGATAAGTAAAACCGGACAGTCAATTTCTTCTGCAAAACCCATGTTCGCAATATCGTTATCACGTAAATTGATTTCGGCAGGTGACCCCGCGCCTTCAAGAATGATTACTTCAAATTGATCAGCCAATCGATCAAATGAGGCTAGCGCAGCATTCATTGCAACCTTTTTGTAGTCATGGTAATTTTTTGCATCTTGATTGCCGCTGGCTTTGCCATGAATAATCACTTGTGCAGTTTTGTCTGAAGAAGGTTTCAACAAAATAGGATTCATGTCTGTGTGGGGTGCTAATCCGCATGCAAAAGCCTGCACGGCTTGTGCACGTCCAATTTCTCCACCATCTTCTGAAACGGCACTGTTTAAGGCCATATTTTGCGATTTAAACGGCGCGACACTTATTGACCTACGATATAAAATTCGACATAAAGCTGCGGCTAATGTGCTTTTACCCGCATCCGATGTTGTCCCTTGAATCATCAGTGAGTGGGTATTAGGCAATAGAAGTTTCCTTTTCTAGATACTTAATATGTTTTAAGGAATTTTCTAGTCGTTCAAATTCTAATTTGTTGCTAGGCAGACCAAACCGCAAACTAAGTGGTTCCTTGAATAGTCTAACAAGAATTCCTTGGTGGGCTAAGTGGGTAAAAATTTCCTCCGAATTCTTGTTAACAACCCAATGAAAATAATCACTTCGCCCATGAGGACTGAGATTAGCCTGGTTGAGTAATTGAAATAATTTCCACGCATTCTTATTAAGTTTATTACGCGCCTTTGATTGCCATGCTCTATCCTGTAATGCTTGAATAGCAATATATCGGGAGGGGTTTGAGATTGACCACGGACCAATGCCTTTTGAAAATTTGGTAAGAAAAGCTGGATCAGAAAAAATGAAACCTACTCGAATACCGGCTAATCCAAAAAACTTTCCCAAAGAACGTAAGACGATGAATCCCGGGTTTGAACTCAGTTTTAATACTGAGGCGTCAGGAGTAATGTCCATAAACGCTTCGTCAACAATCAACCAGCCCTTTTTCTTATGTAATTGATCATACCAATGGCAAAGTTGATTTTCTGAAAATCGTTCAGTTGTGGGATTATTGGGATTAATTATAACTAAAACATCAATATTGGATAATATAGATTCTATTTCTTCTGAACTAATTAGGTAAACCTTATGTCCTGCATAATGCCAACAAAACGCGTGCTCTTCATATCCTGGTGAAATTACAGCGACATTGCAGCTAGGTCGCATATGTGGCAAATGTTGGATTGCTGTTTGAGAGCCGGCAATAGGTAAGCAATTTGTAACGCCATAATATGATTGTGCGGCAGGTAATAGTGAGTCATCCTCCTCTGGTAATCGGCAGAATAACGACGCGGGAATTTTTCCTATTGGCCACGACTCTGAGTTTATACCCGTTGATAGATCTAACCATTCATTAACTGGAATTGAAAATTTCTGTGAAGCGTTGAATAACTTGCCCCCATGATCAAGCATTTTACCTGGTTTATACTCCCGCATAAAATTGAGCACCCATAATGAAAATTAGGGTGGCCACCCATAGCTTTAGACTAAGAGAAATTAAATTTATTGCAGCATCTATATCGGAAGTTTTGGCTAAATTACTCGTACCAAGCATCGGTCTGTCTTCAGCTTTTCCGTTGTAGTAGGCGATGCCACCTAGCTTAACGTTGAGGCTACCGGCTCCTGAAGCCATCACTGCTCCTGCATTTGAGCTTTTCCAATGTTTAGCTTGTTGAGACCAACATTGCAACGCAGAGTAATTAAGACTCGTCAGGTAGTAACTCAATGCAGTTAAGCGAGCTGGAATATAGTTCATTACGTCATCCAAACGTGCGGCAGCCCAGCCAAAATGAAGATAGCGACTTGTTTTATAACCCCACATTGCATCCAAAGTATTAACTAAGCGAAAGAGTAATACACCCGGTCCGCCTGCGATAAGAAACCAAAAAATCGCTGAAAAAATAGCATCATTTCCATTTTCTAGAATGGATTCTACACTCGCGCTACATATTTCTGTCTCATTTAATTGAGCGGTATCGCGACTAACAACTTTGCGAAGGTTTTTTCTTGCAAGAGGGATATCATTACTTACTAACGCGTTTCTAATATCAATACCGTGTTCTCGTAAGCTTTGCCAGCCGATAGCAAGTGTTAACATCAAAAGATCAAAAAGAAAATGCAACGATGATAAATAAATAGCGATGACAAGAAATGGCAATGTGGATACTAGCAATGCAAAAACTCCAATTCCTCGGCGGATTAGTCTGCTTCCCTTACACAGGTTCATTATTTTTTCAATAAAACTGGCAAAGTTACCATAGCCAATTAAGGGGTGATAAACTCTTGGTTCCCCCAGTAATCTGTCTAAGATAAGAGCACTAATTAAAACCAGTAGGGATATCATTAAAGATTAATCTAAAGCTCAATGCCTTTTTGTGCTCGAATTCCATCATGAAAAGCATGTTTCACTACGTTCATTTCGGTAACGGTATCTGCAATTTCGATTAGTTCTTTTGGTGCTGCACGCCCAGTTATAACTACATGTTGCATCTGAGGTCGATTTTCTAAATCTTGTATTACTACATCGAGAGGAATGTATTGATATTTTAGTGCGATGTTGAGTTCGTCTAATACAATTAGTTTGTAACTATCATCTGACAACATATTTTGCGCAATCTTCCAAGCAGCGGTTGCGGCTTCTATATCCCGATTTTGATCCTGAGTTTCCCAGGTGAAACCTTCACCCATAACATGATAATCGACTTCGGGAATTCGTCGAAAAAATGCTTCTTCTCCAGTGGAATAACTGCCTTTAATAAACTGAATTACGCCAACTTTCATGTTGTGACCAAGTGCTCGGGTTAACATTCCGAAAGCAGAAGAGCTTTTTCCTTTTCCATTACCGGTGTTGATTAGCAAAATACCTTTATCTTGATCGGCTTCTGAAATCTTTTTGTCGATGTACGCTTTCTTTTTCTGCATACGATTTTGATGACGTGTTGAAGAATCATTTGCATTTTCAATCATTTGATAATCCACTCCCAAAAGAAAGTAATATTGATGTTGCGGGAGAGGTGGGTTTTTTAGACATGAATCGTGTCAGCATCGCCCTCCGCAATGATTAACAAAGTGTTTAAGGCCGGTATCCGGGCTCATGAGAATAAAATTATCAGATCGCGTCTTCCTGTATGTTGATACAGTGACATTTGCGACGAATTACTCAATTACCGTTGCGGGGGCAGCATCAGATTTTTGCAAGTCAAACAATGCACTGATTTCCCGTTTAATCCGATTACCCGTGGGGTATATCAGACACCTAGTCCACTAAATTTGGGAGACTATAACGACAAATCTTTTTACCTGTCAAGCAGCGCAATTGCTCACTTTTACGGCTCAATTAATTACTTGACTGGGATATTTACGAAGAGTAAGCTCCTCAGCAGTTTTAAAAACGAATAGGTTCTCTTAGGCATTTTGCTAACGAGTGAAACGGGAAGCTGGTGAATGCATAGCACAATTCCAGCACTGCCCCCGCAACGGTAATTGAGTAATTGGTTTACATAGGCCACTGTGCAAACGGGAAGGCGTAAACCATTGATTAAAAAATACTAATTTTAATCAAACTCATGAGTCCGGAGACCGGCCTATCGTATTACTTTAATCGTATCGCGGTGGGCGATGTGGATGATATGTTCGTTCATATTGTTTTCTTTTCCCACTGTTGATCTATTTAACTGGAAGATCGGTGCGGAAATTCCTCCTAAAATTTGTTTTCCTATCACTCATAATTTGCATTGATTCTTTGTGTTTCGCAAATGAGCCAATGGTGATTGAAATTGATGAAGGTATTGAGGCCTTACCTGAACAAATTGGCGATGTAGATCAAAAAATTCTAACGTCTTTTGTGCAAAATATTGAGGCAGATGAATTTCGAGGCTCCCAAATTGATTTGGCGAGAGTCATAGAAAATCGCTCCGGTATAAAAGTTCGCAAAATTGGTAGCGTCGGTAGTTATTCGTCTGTATCTATCCGAGGAAAGTCATCCAATCAAGTTATGGTTTATTTGGATGGTACACTGCTTAATAATGCCTCTGGTGGAAGTGTCGATCTTAGCTTAATCCCAACTAATCAAATAGCTCGTGTTGAAATATACAAAGATGTTGTTCCTATAGAGTTTAGTCAGGCCTCGAATGGTGGTGTGATAAATATAATAACTCATCGCACAAAACAAGAAAAATCAGCAAAAATTAATGTCAGTGCTGGATCTAATCGTACTATCAAAGCAGACTTTTCATTTTTTAGTCATTTTGATCGTTGGCAAATAGTTGTGTCAGGTGGCCATGTTGAATCAAAAAATGACTTTCAGTTTATTGATGAAAATGGGACGTTTCAAAACCCGAATGATGATGAAGTAAGTCATCGCAATAATAACGAACTTAATCAACAAAACTTGTTGTTAAAGGCAAATTATAAGATAAACGGAAACCGTTCGTTAGTTTATCAAGGTGAAATAAAAAGAAAAGTTAAAAATATACCAACCATAAATAACAGTAGCAGTGCTGATACAGATTTGGAACAGACGGGAAAAAATGTTCAGTTAACCTATTTAGATAAAAAGTTCTTAACAAAAAACTTGGAGTCGAAAATATCTGCAAAAATATCCAATAAATCAACTTTATTTGATGATGATAAAGGAAAAATACTTGGATTACCTACAGTTTTGAAATTCGATATTAATCAATTGGAATTCGGTGCTTATTTTAAATATCGATTCATGGGAAATGAATATATTTTCAATGGTGATTTTAGACGAGAGTCGCTGGTTCGTGATAATACCAAAGATAACTTAATTGCATCATCAAATAGGCGGCAAACAGTCTCGACGGCTATTCAGGGAAATTGGTTATTTCTAGATAAAAAACTAATTCTTTCTCCAGCTGCGAGAGCTTTTATTTCAGCAGATAAATTTAATGGAGAAATTGAAGAAAATGGGGTCAAAAAATTTCAGAAACTGGAAAAGCTATATCACACCATATCTCCTCAGTTCGGTCTGCGTTATCAACTGTCCGATAATTCAGCTTATAAATTTAATATAGGGAGGTATTATCGATTGCCAAATTACATTGAATTATTTGGAACCAATGGCTTTGTTGGCTCAAATGATTCTTTGCGCCCAGAAAAAGGGACTAATATCGACATTGGATTTGAAACAAATCGTTATTTCCCTTCAGAATATTTAACACGAATGCAGTGGAGTGTTTCTTTTTTCCATTCAATAATTGATGACGTAATTGTCTATTATTATAATGCCAGAGGGGAGGGAAAACCCTCGAATGTAAATGATTCAAGTATTAGTGGAGTTGAAAACAACATTAATATCGAATTATTTTATAATTCAGAATTATCTTTCAACACAACACTTCAATTACCGCTTAATAAGAGTGATCCTGATGATACTGATTTATTAGCCGGTCGTCCGCTTTGGATTCATGTATCAAATCTTCACTATGACGGCAACAATTTTCAGGTTTTTGTGGAGCATCAATGGGAATCTTACTATTACTTCGACAGTGAGCAACGCCTTCCCAGTAATGGTAAGTTTATTTTCAATACTGGCTTTGAGTATAGTTTGCAAAACTTTAATTTTAGTTTAGAAGTTAATAATATTTTTAATGAGTTAAGTAAAGACTATTACTATCAGGTGTCACCAGGAAGAATGATTTATTTTACAACAGGTTTTACATTTAAATAAAAAATATTTTAATATGAAGGAGAGTAATATTGAATTACACTAAAATTCGAGTGGGCACCAAATTTTTATTATCTGCTAGTGTGCTTTTGTCTATATCAGCTTGTTATCATGAAGAAGATAAAGACGATCCTGTCGTTTCTTCAACACATTATGCTGTTGTTTCCACATCAGGTGGTCCAAATGATTCAGGGGATGTCAGTATAATTTCTCTTGATGACTACAGTGTCGATAATACAAATTTTGGCAGTGGTTCCGATACTGTTATTTCAACCAATGAAGATAATTTTTATCTTATCAGTCGTTTTAAGACCGATAGCGTAACAAAATTTAAGATTTCAGACCCGGAAAACTTTGATTGGCAATATAGTTCGAATCGACCTAATACAAATGAAGAAAAATCTAATCCGTATAAACTTTTAGTAAAGAATGATACAACGGCCTACTTAATTCGATATGGTCATAAAGTTATATCTATTGTTGATCCTAGTGCATCAAGTTTTGAAAACTTTCACACAGGTGAAATTGATTTATCAAGTTATGCGGGGGATGACGAAATTCCTGAAGCGACAGATGCGTTGTTAATTGGTGATAAATTATATGTATTAATGCAAAATCTTGATAGGATCAACGGATGGATCGTAGGTCAAGCTTATTTAGCAATATTCGATACAAACGATAATAGCGAAGTAGTAACAAACGATGACTCAACTACTCCAAATGGAATATCGTTAATTGGCACAAATCCGCTACAAATGGAGTATCTATCCACCACAAACTCAATATATATTGCTGCAAATGGCCCTTATTTTGGCGACAATCAATTTTCCGGTGGTGTTGAAGTTGTAAATTTGAGTGATTATTCTTCAAGCATAGTGATAGATGATGGTACCGCGGATGATCATCCTTATGGCAAAATTAATAATATCGCCATCTTGAATGCTTCGCGTGCTTATTTCATTGGATACACTGCAACTGAGGATACAGCTATCTTTAGTTTCAATCCGACTACTGGGGAAGTCGATAATATGGCATTGATGGAAAATGAGGATATCAGTGATATTGAAATTGGACCGCTTGGAAATCTTTGGATTACCAATCGTAAAAATTCAGGTATTACGATAATTAACACGGTTGATAATTCCATATTTAAAGAGTTGATTGATACTGACCTAGTGCCTAGCGATATAGAATTTATTTCGGTTCAATCGACTGAGATCAGTGAATAACCAAGTTTTAGTTAGGGCTCTCGATTTAGCGGGAGCCCAGCTAAACCCCAAAAAGCCTTAGTCAATTTTGATATGACCAAAAACAGCTACCTCTTTATTCTTTTTCTGATTTTATTTTCCTTGTTTAGTATTATTTCTTCACTTTTTATTGGTAGTTCTTCAATTCCTTTTTCTGATATTTTCGACGTGCTAACTGGCCACGGATCTGAATTACATCAGACACTAATTTTCGAGTTGCGTCTTCCACGAGCGTTAATTGCTTTTGCTACAGGTGCCATGCTTTCAATTGCTGGGGTACTAATGCAGGTTTTGTTACGTAACCCACTTGCAGATCCCTACGTTTTAGGCGTTTCAGGGGGAGCATCGCTTGCCGCGTTGGTGGCAATGTTATTGGGTTTTGAATCCGCTATGATTACTAGCAGCGCTTTTGTTGGGGCATTGGTTTCTATTTTCGCTGTGTTTGTGCTAGCAAAAGGAAAGGGTCATTGGAATATCAATCGGTTGCTTTTAACTGGAGTAGTTTTGGCAGCTGGATGGGTTGCTCTCATCAGTTTTGTCTTGGTAATCTCTCCACCGGATAAAGTCAGTGGTATGTTGTTTTGGTTGATGGGGGATTTAAGCTACGATCGTCCATTAGGGCCTGGTTTAATTATATTAACTATTGGTTTTGTATTTACACTTCCTTTGACCCAGCAAATGAATGTCATGATATGGGGTGACAAACAAGCGTGTAGTCTTGGGGTTAATGTAAAGCAGTTACACTTAAAAATATTTTTTTTGGCCTCTCTTCTAACTGCAGGTGCAGTGTCTTTAGCCGGAGGCATTGGTTTTATTGGTTTGGTTGTGCCGCACTTCGTTCGACTTATTATCGGTAATGATCATCGCATATTAGTGCCTTCCAGCGCTCTAACAGGCGCGATCTTATTGATTTGGGCGGATATGCTGGCGCGAACTGCCATGGCACCCATGCAAATTCCCGTTGGCATATTGACAGCGCTATTAGGTGTTCCTTTGTTTCTTTATCTATTGAGGCGCAGTCAATAATATGGGAATAAAAATAAATGGTCTGACATTACAGATTGGCGAAACACAGGTTTGTGATTCACTTAATGTTAATTTTGAATGTGGTGAATCCTGGGCAATTTTGGGTGTGAACGGTGTAGGAAAGTCAACGTTATTGCACACGTTAATTGATTTAGAATCGAAAACATCGGATGTTATTCGTATTGACGACATGGACTTGACTGCCTACCGAAAAAACAGGAAATTATTAGCGCGAAAAACAGGTATTCTATTACAAGACTATGAATATAATTTCACTTGTACCGTTATCGATGCGGTACTTGTGGGTCGCCATCCGTTCGCGCCTCAATGGCAGTGGAATCAGGATCATGACATTAGTATTGCTGAAAATGCGCTAAATATTGTTGGGTTATCAAAATTTCGCGATAGAACGATTGACACACTTTCTGGTGGTGAAAAACGCCGTATGAACATCGCAACTTTATTAGCACAAGACCCCACTTATTTTTTAATGGATGAGCCGACAAATCATTTGGATTTACATGCTCAAATTACATTACTTGATATGATGAAAAGTCATATTCGAGAAAAGAATCGAACGACGGTTATGGTTATGCATGATGCTAACTTAGCTAAGCGGTATAGCGAAAAAACCTTGTTATTATTTGGTAATGGTCATTGGATGGCAGGGGATTCGGAAGCATTAATAAATAAAGAAAATCTTGAGCGTCTTTATGGGTGTGCAATTCAAACCTATGTCAACAACAAAACCACCGTATATTTACCGGGATAGATACATGAAAATTATTTCACAATTCTATTTGTTCGTTTTGATATTCTCTGCATTGTCAATCAACATCAGCTATGCGGAGATTAAAGTGGTTGATGACCTGGATAATATTCTTATGCTGGAATCGCCTGCCAAACGAGTTGTTGCACTGTCTCCAGGAATTACTGAGCTTGTGTTTGCTGCGGGTGGTGGTAACCTTCTCAAAGGAGCAGTGAGTTATAGCGATTTTCCGCCAGAGGCAAAATCACTACCTATTGTGGGCAGTTATAATTCAGTAGATGTAGAAAGTATTCTTTCCCTAAACCCAGATTTGGTTATCGCGTGGCAAAGTGGAAATCCTCCATTGCAAATTGCTAAGCTGAAAAATCTTGGCTTGAATGTATATATTAGTGAACCCAGAAATTTTGAAAATATTCCTAAAACGTTGATACGATTTGGCAAGTTAATGGGAACTCAAGTAGTTGCAGAAGCCGCGAGTGATACATTTCTACGTACTTTAAATAACTTAAAACTGAAGTATTCGAATAAAAAACAGAAGGAAAAAACGGTTTTTATTCAAATATGGAATCAACCCGTCATGAGTATAAATGGAGAACATTTGATTTCAAAAATAGTCGAGTTTTGCGGAGGTAGTAATATATTTCATGATGCTAAACAACTCACCTTGAGCTTGGATGTTGAAACTGTGTTGCAAAGGAATCCTAATGTCATTATTGCAACACGTGATGGCGAAATAGGAGAGCGATGGCTTTCTCGTTGGCGACAGTGGGAACATTTATCTGCAATTGAAAAAAATCAATTGTTTGCAGTGCACCCTGATCATGTGGTTCGACATACGCCGCGGGTTTTGTTGGGTATAGAGCAAATTTGTAAAATCATTTAAAAGTTAGCAAATGCCAGTGATATCCTAAAAGAAATTCGATTTTTATATAGCAGCATACGATAGTGATCAATTCTTTTTCGGTTGTTGCATATTGATAAGAGCAGTAAGAGCTAAAAAAACACTCCAACCGTATAGAATAGGTACCACACCCATGGAGATAAAATTACTGATATCAAAGTTTTGATAACTGTGCGTAGAGAGAACTTGTGGCATATCCAGCGTTAACTTGCTTCCTGAGTCCACGAAGACTAATCCCAACCAGATGATAGTTAATAAAAATAAGCCAATGAGTTTCATCATACTTCTCCTATATTCTTCACATCCTTTGAAATGAGTCTAAAATCGTTACTTTTAAGTCGCTTCATGTTAGTCCCGCTTTAATTCTTTATCGGACACGATTGGGAAAAAAATCCCAAATTAAATGCGATTTGTGATATAGATCAAAATATAGGTGTAGATATTTAGTGTGGGTAAATCGAAAAGGGGAATTTACACGAGCAGTGGGGAACCTAGTTAGTTTGTACTTACCGATTAACTAAGTGCACTATGTGACAACAACAAATAGGCTGTAACGGGAGTTAATTAACTACAAGGTCTGTTTACGCTAGGTGCTTTTTCATAAGTAAAATTAGTGAGAAGCTCTAATTGAGATTGAATCAATCTCAGGCCACCAATAAACAGTAACAAGTAAAATAGCGAAGCGAAGTGTAGGGCGGCTGATTTTGTTTCACTTGATTGGGACGACTCACCTGCTTGAGAACCATCATTAGTTGCGTTCGGGTCAGATGTACCCTGATCACCTGTTTGGTTGCCGATATCCTCGCTACCAGTATCCGCGGGTGTTGTTGGATCGACCGCATCTGCAGTATAAGTGCATTGCAGAGAGTGAATGCCATCATTACTGAGAGCTAAAAATGCTTGATCGTTTTGGATGATGCGTTTTAAATACGGTGCGCCTGGTATTAGGTGAGTGGTCCAATTTTCTCCGTCTGGACTTGAAAAAACCGCGCCGTCGATTGAGATAGCCACAAACAGTTCGCCGTTCCAAGCGATGTCATACAAATACTCTGTTGTGCCCGATTCAGCTGCTGTCCAGTTAATGCCATCCAAACTTGTCCTAATATGGCCCCTCTCACCAACAGCGACAAATCTATCTTCTCCCCATACTACAGCGTAGAGATCATTGTTAAAATTATCAGGTGCCTGAGTCCAATCACTTCCATTGGTGCTTGTGAATATTCTATTTCCTACTGCAACGTATGTTTTAGCGTTCCAAACGATATCAAAAAGTCGGTTGGCATCGGTTGGGATATTAACATCCCAATTGATTGCATCTGTACTTGATATTATTCTTCCGCCTGAGGCCGCTGCATAATAACGAGAACCATTAAATATGATGGAGTACAAGGTATTCAAACTACCACCATTTAAAGTCCAGTTGAATCCATCTTCGCTAATTGCAGAGCTAGTAGCGGCTCCCACTGCAACATAACGGCTGCCGTCCCAAATTACATCATTCATGCGATACGCGAGTCCCTGTGCACTAATATTAAATGTATTATCTGCCGTAATCGCTAAAGAATTTGTGGTAGTGACCTCGGTTGACATAGTACCGAAAATAACGTGGTTTGTATTATTTGTTGCGATTGCACTGGTTTGCCAGGATTGGCCGTGAGGCAATTGTTGCCAAGAATTTCCATCTACACTAATGGCAATTTTATCGTGATTGGCTATGACAAACTGAGTACCTGACCAGAAAATTCCGTTTGTACTAATAAATGGCGAATCAATATTAGTCCAATTGCTGCCGTCAGTACTGCTAAGCAAGGTTGCATTTAAACCCACCGCTAAATATTGTTGGCCATTCCAGGCGATGCCTTTGAGACTATCATTAGTATTCGATTCAACCTGAGTCCAGCTAATGCCATCAGGACTCGTGTTGATCGCACCATCTTTACCGACCGCAACATACTGATTATCAGCAAAGATCGCATAATCTAATTGGGCATTGGTCGCATTATTTTGTTGAATCCAAGTCCTGCCATCGTTGCTGGTTAGGATTCCTTTGCTTGAACCCAAGGCAAGAAATTGAGAGCCATTCCATGTGATTTTGGTTATCCAGCCAGGAGCAGTGACATCAATTGATTCCCAGATTATGCCATCAGAACTGATATAAATTTTGTCTCTGCTTTTCCCGACTGCAACAAATAAGTCATTGCCCCAGATCACATCGGTGAAATTAAACCGGTCTGTTAACTCAATTTTTTGCCAGGTTGTAAGATTACTGCTGTGATAAATTGACCCTAGTTCACCGACAATAACAATGTCAGTCCCATTGCTCGCAGCTGCTGATAAATCAACGAAGTCTTTATTACCTACGATCGACCATTGATTAAAATCGGATGAAAATCCAATAGAATCACGACCGATATCCAAATAAAATTCATTGTGCTGAGTTGGGCTCCAACCGCCAGCGTAAGCGCGTGCGTTAATTGGTAAGTAGGGGGCTTCAGTTTGCCAGAATTCTGTAGTTTCACTGGTGGCAGTTATTTTTCCGGTCGCGACCCAGTTCCCGTTACCAAAAGCCACAGTATCAAAGAAGTGATCGCTCCCCGCATAATACTCATTCCATGTATCGCCATCTGAGCTAGATTGGAATTTGCCATTAGCGCCAACTGCTAGGAATTGATCATTAGCCCATTTTATATCGCTGAGATAAGATGGGCCATGTGCAACTTTTTCCTCCCAGGTAATCGCATCATTACTTGATAAAATATAATATTGAAAATAGCTGTTAGGCGACTTATTTCCTGTTGTTACGTAAGTACTGCCGTTATATTCGATATGTGAAAGTTCATAGAAAACAGTGGAAATCAATGACCAAGATGCGGCATCGTCGCTTGAATAAATGTTTGAATGATTGATGCCGTCTGAGATTGCAATAAATTGACTACCGTTCCATATTATATCTGCAATTGATTGTTCAATATCCGACTTCAAATTATTCCACATTAAACCATCCGAACTGCTTAGGGCAACACCGTTATCACCTGCGGCAACTAACATTGTGCCGTTCCAAACCACTGTTCTGAGGGTTGTTGTAATATCCGATTTTTGTTGACTCCAAATAATCGCATCAGGACTGGTAAGAATAGTTCCATTTTCACCAACAGCAATAAACTGATTATCATTCCAAATGATTTTAAAGAGCCAGTTAGACGTGCCAGATGTTTGAGGCGTCCAGTCGTTGCCGTTAGGACTTGTTTGGATCCGCCCATTAACCCCCACACTGACGAACTTATCGTTGGCATATACCATGTTATATGCTTGTGCGGAAGACCAGTGGCTTTCAGATGTTGCGGTGCATTGTGTGTCTGCTACGGTGTGGCTTGAACTTAGACATAAAGCGATCACACAAAGGAAAATACTACAATATCGTGTCATATCTATATCCGCTAAAAAGCGCTATGGCTCAATAATAAATTCAGGGTAATAATACTATTTCGGTATTTTCGTAAAACAATTTAGTTATTGAGACAAAATATAAATATTATTCATTTCTGCCGAGGTATTTCCCACTTTTTCTTCTTGACTACCGATAATATAAAGGGTGTTATCAAGGAGTTCTACAAGCAGAAACTAGCGTTTCGCAGGAAATATTGTTGGGGTGGGCCATCGATTATTATTGGGATCATAAACATTAACAGTTGAAAAGATCGCATCATTATATTCGCCACCAATGAGATGGATTTTGTCGTCATAGGTTACTGCAGCGGTCCTAATCTAGGTGTTGGTTTTGGTGCGACTTCGTCCAGGTATTGATTGACTCGTGGCACCGTCAAACACATACACTTTATTGTTTTGGGTGGTTGTAGATGAGCCACGCAGAACTTCAACCTAACCACAAATTATATTATCCGACAATTATTTTTGGTTGTTCTGTAGGGACAAAAAATTTCAATGCACTACTTTCATTTAAATTTATGTTTTCAAATGATGCATATTATCTAAGTTCATCGATTGTTAAAAAGGGTGTCATACTTGTTCTTCCAATTCGATAGAATCGGTCATTAATGTTGAATACATTTCCTCCGCTAATAGAAACACCAATAGAAGCCGCTGGTCTAATAGTGTTAGTTTTTGGGTCAAATATTTGCACCTGTATTTTATCAATTTCGGAATTGAAGGCGCTAAAAATATAAAGCTGGCCATTCAAGCTAGATAAATGTCCATTGGTTATTGATTCACTCGCTAAGCGCTTCGTCCAACGTTGTTGTCGGGGATCAAATGAAGAGATTAGTCCCGAAGAAACCGTAAAGATTATTCCGTTTAAATTGTGAGATCGATTACCTGTAGGTTTAGCATTCGCGGATGTTACTTGTTGCCAGGAGTCATTAATAGGATCATATATCTCAATAGTCTCGGTATCGCCATAAATAGAATTATCAAATGTGTACAATTTGTTGTTAATGTTGACTATTTCAGCTGAATATTTTGATGTTGGAATTTTTGTAATTTGCTCCCATGAATCGCCTATAGGATCATATACGTCAATGTTTTCATTTGTATAAATCGAATAAAATTTTCCATCTATCAACACAGGAGGTCGATCACTACGTTGTTGTTGTAGCATATTGGCCTTCTGGTTTGTGATGCCAGTAATGAGATCATACTCGTGAACTTCGTCATAAAGGGTTGAAGAAAAGAATCCCTCAGTAAATCCACCAAAGGTATATATCTTATTGTTATACAGTGTTGCGCTTTTTGCTACAGGTGCCTTAATTTCAGTTACTTTTCTGGGTTTTTTCCAAGAATCTGATTCAGCATCAAATATTTCAACAAGCGATAGTGGATTTCCATTTTCACCGCCGACAAAGAAAATTGAATTTCCCATAGGTTGCACTGCCGTGGCTCTACGGCTCGTCACAACATCAGGTAAGTCAGTCCAGGTATCATTTATTGGATCATATTTAGAAAGTGAAGCATAACCATCTCGCCCTGATACATATATATAATTCCCAACGGTTGTACTACGCATGTTCCCATATTTTCCAGAAGTTGCGTCTCTTGTAGTTTTTAGTGACCAACTGTTAGTTACAGGATCAAAGATTTCAATTTGATTTTTTGTTCTGAAGACATAGATTTTCCCGTCAAATACAGACGCAGTAATTTTTCCAGACCATTCTCCAAGGTATCTGCCGCCAATCAAAGGCAAGCCTTCACTCCAGGTGTCTGTCGCGATGTCGTAGATATCAACACTACTTAACATTACTAGATCATCTATATCAAAGTTGTGTCTTGCACCACCAATAACATAAATTTTCCCATCTATTAAAGCTGTGCCGAAGTGCGCGCGATCAATTGGCATGTCAGCGATAGTACTCCAGGTATCTGTTGCTGGATCGTAAACTTCGTTATCAGCTTTAAATCCATGTGGCCCCGCTGTTTTTCCGCCTAAAATGTATATTTTTTCGTCATCTGATACACTTCCTGCACCAAATCGAACATTATTCATTTCAGCACCAGTTGTCCAGCTATCTATTGCGGGATCGTAAATTTCAACGGCTTTGGTGTAAGTTGCCGATTTTCTACCATATCCGCTATCAGAACCAACGTGGCCAACACCACCGATAACATAGATTTTTCCGTTAATAACAGCTGAAGAAGAATCAGATCGAGGTGTAGGTTTCGCGGTAAATCCGGACCATTTGTTTTCACGTACTGCTACACGAATTTCATCGCCTAAATCAGATTCTGTTCCATCTGATGCAACTGATGCCAGTCGATAGTAATAAACTTGCCCAAAGTTTAGGGAATCATGAATAAAGAACGGTTCTGTTATTCCTTTAAAAACTGAATCTAGCGAAGAAACATTGCCAATCTGATTCCAATAGAGTCGAAATTCTGTTCCGCCCTCAATACCATTCCAGCTTAAGTGCACTTGGTTGACATCATTTACAATTGACAGAGTTCTTGGCTCAACAATGGTGAACGTCTTAAAAACACTCATTTCACCGAAATTAGCAGTTATACTAATGACGCCTGGAGAGGTGGCAGTTAGTCGATCGCCATCTAGATTTGCAATTAAATCATCAGAGAGAATTAAATCGGTACTATCTGTTAAATCAATTAATTTTAATTCCTCTAATACGCCATTACCCAGAATTTTAATATTGCGACTATCGCCTGGTAAGAGCATTCCCTCCTGAGTTTCAATGCTTGCTGATTTTATTTCAAAAATTTCGAATCCAGTACTAGTTTGCTTATTCTCGTATTTTGCATAAATGCTAACTTTACCTGCTTTCAGGACTTGTACAATTCCATTCACATCAACCGTGGCGTTTTCCTCGTTAGATGAGGACCACTCGACTTGGTTAGTGACCTCAATTTTTGAGTTATCATTGTAAAACGCATAAGAAATGAGTTGAATTTTTTCATAACTTAAAACCTTATATTTTGGCTTTTCTATTTGAATTGAAATTAATATAGCATTTGGATCTTGTTCGATATTTTCAACAATAACTTGTCGAACAACTTGAGTAGCTGCGGTATTCAAACTATCAGTCACATCGTAAGTGACAGTATAATTACCGACGCGAGTAGTATCTACAGTGCTGTTAACTGCGATCGAATCTGATAAATCACCTTCCTCTTCGTCTGTAGCCGTAGCGCCTTCATCAACGTAAGTTTCACCCACTGTAATATTAATGCTTGTTTGTCCCAAAATAGTTATAACAGGTGCAGCGTTTTCTGATGCAGGATCTGTTGTTGCCGCGTTTACGGTTACTTTCGCTTGCTTCACCAAACCATTTTTTATCGCGATGATTAAGCTATTACCAACAGCCTTTGCGGTTATCAAACCACTTGCATCGATACTGGCAACAGTGGCATTGACCATTAACCATTTGACATCGGCTGTCACATTTTCAGCATTTCCTTCGTTATTCGTGAGAGTTGCATTTAGTTGAGATGTTTGATCAGTTTCGAGAGTAATTGATGTGCTATTAAGCGCTAAGGTCGATGTGCTAACTGGAATTTCACCATCACCAATTCCCAAAGTAATATGTTTGACTTCACCATCTTTAATTGCAATAAGAGTAACGACACCTTCTTTAATACCGGTAACATTCCCATCCTCATCGATGTTAGCGACGTCGGGATGACTGCTTAACCACTCAATACCTTCTTCAACAGTTTGAATTTCATCGGCCCCGTTTTTACCCTTGAGTTCGAGTTTGACTGAGCCATCAACTGCGATTTTTGTATCAGTAGAGGTAATCTCAAGGTCTTTTAATGACGTAATTGTCGTTTGATCGCTATCCGTGCCTTTGCCACAGGCCGCCAGTAAAAGGATCATTACGCTTAAAATAATGTGGTTGAAGCTGGTGGGATAACGTCTTTTCATTTTTTTAACCTTTCAAAATTAATGACTTACAAGGATAAAAGGAATTTAGGTGATCAGGAAGGCGGTAATTATGGATAACCATTCTTAAACTGTTGTTATTCTTGATCAGTTAGGTATTCCCCTAGCTAGAGATCATAGAGCGTCGCAGGGTACCGATAGGTTACATATTCCAAAAGTTGTAAATTATTTAGCCCATTTCAATCTTTCCCATTTGTATCTGTAATTTCAATAGTCCGAAGACGTCAGGATCAATGATGGTAATTTTCATAACAAAATTGATGACTTATTACTGATCAATGATTGAAAATTATGTTGGGAAATATTTAGTAGCAATAATATTAATATATGATAATATACCGAAATTAATAAACTTACATTAGATGAGGGAATTGATGAGTATGAAAAATAGCGGATTGTTTCAACTGATTAGTATCGTTACCTTAGCAGTATCTCTGTCAGCCCCGGCATTGGCGGATAAAAACAAACATAAACACATGAAACATCATGGCAAAGCTGATTTGTCGATTATGGTGCTGGGTTCTGGTGGTCCGGTTGCCACCGATAAAGGCCGGGCGAGTGCAGGTTATTTAGTTTTCACCGGCAATCAGCCAAGGATTTTAATGGATGTGGGCGGTGGAACCTTCCAGCGTCTGGCAAAAAGTGGCGTCAATATTAAAGATTTGGATATTGTTTTACTCAGCCACTTACATACTGATCACACGGGTGATCTGACACCGGTAATAAAAACCATTTATTTTCACAACAATTTAGCAAGAAATGCTGATCCGACTTTACTCGGTAGAACCGCACCGATTAATATTTACGGACCAACATCTACGTCGTTTCCTGATGGCCCCGGTGGAAAGTTTCCTAACGGTGTTCTGCAATATCCCTCGACAGAGGATTATGTTCATCACCATTACTCAGTCGCAGAAGGTGGGGTTGAGCGTTACTTAAATGCATTCGCACCTGCAATTAGTGGCGGGGCAAGTGCGTTTGCCTACACGGCCAATGATTTATCATCAAACTGGATGAGTGATGACATTGAAACAGTGCTAGAAGCCGAAGATGGTTTAACAGTTACTGCCATTGCTTTAAATCATGGTCCCGTGCCAGCGGTGGGGTTTAGAATTGATTATAAAGGTAAATCGATTGCGTATTCTGGTGATACCAGTTCTAAAACAGATAATATGGCATTGCTCGCGAGTGATGTTGATTTGCTAATTTACGACACTGCCATTACCGATACATTACCTGCTAATCCGATCTTCCATGCCTTACATACTTCACCTACACGACTTGGTGAAATAGCAACGATGGCGAAAGCGAAAAAACTTGTACTATCTCATATTACGCCAGTCACTGAGCCTCGACTGGATGAAGTGAAAGAAGTGATTCGAAGTCAAGGTTATCGCGGTAAAATTTCAAAAGCGAAAGATTTGAAAGTATATCGTTTGGGTAATCATAATTAATTAGATAAACATGCGATGTAAACGGGCCGTCATGGAATATGACGGCCTTTTTTTATTTAGCGAAAAGTATTGCTGCCCTGATATAGAATTAATGTAACGTTGTAATCTGTTTAGGCAACTTGTTCAAGAATAGGTGTAATCACATCTTCTGTTAAACCTGCGATGGATTGATATTCTTCATTAGCTTTTTTGTTTTGATTCTCTGTGGCTGATTGCTCGTCAGACGGGGCTGATTTTTTCGGAGAGTCGGCTAACGGGTTTTGTGATCCTGCGGGAGATTCATTGCCTTCTGTTCTTTGCTCTGCAATTTCTGCTCGTGCATTCGCTGCCATTGATGCAGCTTGTGCGGCGACTTGTCGATCCTGTGCGGACGGGTTAGCAGGCGCATGGGCGGCGGCTTGAATTTGTTGTGCTTTACGTAACGTTGCTTTTGGGTCGCCAGGAATCGGGGCAGTATCAATACTCACTTCGCCACCCACAGCATAAGATTTGCCGTCTGGTCCACGTTTGTATTCAAAACTTGCTGCACCTTGTGCATATTTTCCTGCAGCAGCAAGATGGGCCGCCTCATGGGCGCGAACCTCAATATCGCGTTGTTTTAGTTCTTGGACCTTTTTTAATTCAGCTTCATCGAGCGATTGTTCTGCGTGTTTAATTGCTTTGTCGTCTGTTAATGGGCGACGATCTGCGGTATAGGTTGTGTCGTTAGATGATTTGCTTTCTTGGCTTGGGGTGAGATCTGTGTTCGATTTTTCTTGCGTTATATGCGTTTCTTCCTGCGCATGAACCAAGGAATTTTGGCCTGAAGTTTTATTTAGGCTTGCAAAAGATTGTGTATAAGCAGAATGTATTTCCATGAGATTAGCTTTATTTAGTAACGTCCGTGTTATGCCATTTCGTCAAGTAGCGTTCCTAACATTTCATCATGTGTTTTAACAGTTTTCGCTGATGCTTCAACTTGATGCTGGTTGGAAATCGTATCCACCATCGCATCAGTGCTGTCCTTGCTGGTTGGAGTCTTGGTAGTGCTTTGGCTGGCAATGACTTGAGCATTTTCTCTCAAGGATTGCATGCCAGAATATATTCCTGCTAAACCACTTTGTGTTGCAGATATACCCGCCATACGTCACCTCACAAAAAACATGACTTCAGAAGGTGATATCGGCGCTTACTTAATAATCTTTAGTTGATGCTCTCGACGCTTGTAAAACTTTGTCTAACAGGCATGCTCTATGCAAAATCTAAGTGAGCCTAACTTACAGTTATTTCCTAAAAAACAATCAATGATATTCTGTCTCACATTTTGTGAGACTAAATGAAAAATTAAAAGGAAATGAGTAAAGCTCAAGTGGGGAATTGACGATAGTAGCGATAGATCAACTCTAAATTGTTGAGGTGCGTTAAATTATGTCCATTACCCCTGAAGCTTTTTTACATAATGTAGATCAGCTAATTTCCTTGCCAGATATCTGTTTTCGTATTAATGAAATGGCTGATGATCCAAACGCTTCAGCCGCTGATATGGCGAATGTTATTGGTCGAGATCCAAATTTAACAACCCAACTATTACGCATAGCAAACAGCCCTTATTATGGTTTTCCTGCAAAAGTAGAGACTATTTCGCGTGCGATAACCGTCATTGGCACTCAGGACTTGCGTGACTTAGTTTTGTCCACTTCTGTGATTAATGCTTTTAGTCATGAATCAAATCAACACATTAATGCGGAAACCTATTGGTCACATTCTGTATTTACCGGTTTACTTGCTCGCGAATTGGCAAAATATACTAAGACTAAAGTGCTCTGCAGGGAACGCTTGTTTGTCGCTGGGTTGTTACATGATGTTGGCCAGCTTGTCATGAGTATGAAGATTCCGGAAATCATGAATATCATTGTGGCGAGAGTTCAACAAAATGCAGAACCCTATCAGGAAACTGAACAATTAATCTTTGGCTTGGATCATTGCGAAATAGGCGCTGCACTTATGAAAAAATGGCACTTGCCTGAAAGCATCCAAACGGTGTCCCGTTATCATCATGAGCCCGAAAAGGCAGATGATTATTTGTTAGAAGTCAGTATTGTTCATATCGCCAATGCCATGGCATATTTAGCCGATAAAGCGGGATTAAGTGAACGAGAACAAATCAAGATTTCTGCTTTCGCGTGGAAAACCACGGGTTTAAGTAAAAAAGAAGTGGTTGCTGCGGTAGAAAAAGTGAAAGTTGAGTTTGTTAAATCTGCGGTTGCATTCGTGCCTCTGGGTAAAACTTTGGGCGTCTAATTATTGTTCGATTCTTCAAAGACAACACCGTGTCTATGATGTATTATTTTTCATTTCCTAAATTAATTCCACTATACTAATGCCTTTTTACATAAGACTGGCAGGTGCTCATTATTTGAGCTAATGATCAATAATCAATAGTATGGCCAGCTCATAAAACAAGGAAATGATAATGAACGCTAAATATCTGGCTTTACCCCTGGCTGCATTACTGACAAGCAACGTTTTTGCAGCTGATGCAAGCCTAAATACCGATAAAAAGAAAATGAGTTATGCCATAGGGATTCAAATTGGCAACGATTTCAAACGTAGCGGAATGGATATTGACGTAAATGCTCTGTCAAAAGCCATTGGTGATATGTTGAAAGGTAAAGCGCCCGCACTAAATGAAAAGGAAATACAGTCAGCGCTTAACCTGCTGCGTGACCAACAAATGAAAGCGCAAGCAAACGTAGCAAACGATAACAAGAAAAAGGGTGAAGCGTTTCTTGCGACTAACAAGAACAAAAAAGGTGTAGAAGTGTTAGCTAGTGGCGTTCAGTACAAAGTGATGAAAGTTGGCTCTGGTAAAAGTCCTACCAAAGCTAATTCTGTTGTCGCACATTATGAGGGCCGATTAATTGATGGGACTGTGTTTGATAGCTCAATTCAACGTGGACAGCCGGCCACGTTTCCTGTGACCGGTGTAATTCAAGGCTGGCAGGAAGTGCTGCAAAAAATGAAGGTTGGATCGAAGTGGCAAGTGTATATTCCATCAGACTTGGCTTATGGTCCGCGCGGAACTGGACCTAAAATTGGACCAAATTCTACCTTGATATTTGATATTGAGCTTATTGAAATTAAGTAATCAGTAATCGTTGGTTTTAAGAAAGGGAATTGCGCCATGGCCAATTCCCTTTTTTTATGTGGTAAAATAACAACAGTTTGTGCGTTTAGTAAGAGGTTGTTCTCATGACGGAAATTAATGCCAGTAATTTAGAAAATGTAGACTTATTCAAACATCTCTCGCTGATACAACGCACTGAACTCATCCCTTATTTTGAATCAGGGCAGATTAAAAAAAATGACTATTTGTTTCGCCAGGGTGAAGAGCGCATTAAATTATATGTGTTGTTGGAGGGTGAATTAGACCTCGTTGATTTTTCATTGGGAATTGAAAAAATATTTTCCACCTGTGGTCCAGGAACTGTCTTAGGGGAACCACTGCTGGTTGAGAAAGATCGCTACTCATTGGGTGGTAGAGCGCGAACAGATGGCCAATTTCTTTCATTATCTGAAACCGATATCAAACGCCTGAAACAAGAAAATCTACCACTTTATGTGGACGTGGTTGTTCAATCCAGCAAATTAATGGCACACAGAATGGCTAGCGCGAGTCGAGGGGATAAAGGTCAGGGAGAGTTATACCGATCCGGCCAGACGCGAAACGAGCATGATTTGCTGGGAAATCGAAATGTACCGAAAAAAGCTCTGTGGGGTGTTCACACCTTGAGAGCAATGGAAAACTTCAATATTACCGGTGTAAGACTGGATCACTTTCCCGAATTGGTTGAATCACTGGCAATCATTAAGCGTGCATGTGCCGTTGTGAATTGTGACTTGGGATTACTGCAAAAATCTCATAGTGATGTCATTGTAAAAGCTTGCGATGAGATACGTCGTGGTCTGTGGCATGGTCATTTTGTTGTAGACATGATTCAAGGTGGCGCTGGTACCAGTACCAATATGAATGCCAATGAAGTTATTGCTAACCGAGCACTGGAGTTGTTAGATAAACCTCGCGGTGATTACCAGACCTTGCATCCCAATAATCACGTGAATATGAGTCAATCGACTAATGACGTTTATCCGTCAGCGATCAAGATTGCCCTATTGTTAATGATTCAAGGTTTTTTGAAAGAAGCTGAACTGCTAGCGAATGCATTCGAAGCCAAAGCGATTGAATATAATCTCGTGATAAAAATGGGTCGAACTCAGCTTCAAGATGCGGTACCCATGACCATGGGACAAGAATTTAGAACCTGGGCCAGAACCATTAAGACCTCAAGTCATCGAATTGAACATTCCTTAGGTTGTTTAAAAGAACTTAATATGGGCGGAACGGCTATCGGTACGGGAATAAATACAGATTCTCGTTATTCGTTAAAAGTCATTGAAGAGCTTAATCGCATTACGGGATTGGATTTAAAATTGGCGTATGATTTAGTCGAGGCAACACAGGATACCAGCAGTTTTGTTGAATTATCAGGTGTTATCAAGATGTTTGCGGTTAGGCTTTCTAAAATTTGTAATGACCTGCGTTTACTTTCCAGTGGCCCGTGTTGTGGTTTTAATGAAATTAATTTACCCGCTGCACAAGCGGGCTCAAGTATTATGCCTGGTAAAGTCAATCCGGTTATTCCAGAGGTTGTGAATCAAGTGGCTTTTCAAGTCATTGGTCTGGATAATACTGTGGCGGCTGCATCAGAGGGTGGTCAGTTACAGCTCAATGTATTTGAGCCGGTTATTGCATACAATTTGTTCAGTAGTATATCCATGATGACAAACGCGCTCGTAACATTAAGAACACGGTGTGTTGACGGGATTACTGCAAATGAAGAAGTGTGTCGTGATATGGTGAAAAATTCAATTGGCATAGTAACCGCGCTCAATCCTTATTTGGGGTATGAAAAAAGTTCTTTTATTGCTAAAGAAGCATTAAGAACCCAGCGATCCGTTTACGATTTGGTGTTGGAAAACCAATACATGGAAAAAGAACAATTGGATTTGATTTTGAGCCCCGAGGCAATGATTGCGCCGGTTTAGCGCATAGGTTTAAAAAATACAACGCCTTACGCTATTATTTAGAAGCACATTAATATATTTCCCCTCCTTAAAACCCCAAAAATATCTCAATCTTCTTTTAGTTCTGCCGATCATGTTTGAGCATTAGGAAATTTATTTTTCCGCAGATTAAGCAGTACTTGAGGATTGAAGTAGCAGATCAACGAGTCTGCAACTTGATTTTTTGGTCTGCCTAAATAATCTACGAATTGATGAAAGCAAGTGTTACTAGATTTCAAATTGAAGATAGGGATGTTAATGATTGATTTGTTGTAATGGAGTGTTGGTCAAATGCTAAAGCACATAGTAACGTTTTACATATTCTGCCTATTCGCATTGCATGCGTTAAATGTTAATGCAGATGCAAAGAAGTATACCATTTCATTTGTTCCTCAGCATTCACCTTCGCATTTGTTGAAGATTTGGGGACCATTGGTTAAAGCGATAGAGAAAGAAACCGGTGTGAAGTTAAAATTAAAAGTTGACTCCTCTATCCCTAATTTCGAATCTAAACTAAAAAATCAAAGCTATGATTTTTCATACATGAATCCATATCATTATACTGTTTTTCATTCTGTGGGTTATGAAGCCATGGCAAAAGAAAAAAATAAGAAAATTAAAGGCATCTTTGTTACTTTGGAAAACTCATCATTAAAAAGTATAAGTGACATTAATGGTCATGTGCTTTCGTTCCCCTCACCCAATGCGTTTGCAGCTACCCTGTTGACGGAAGCCAAACTCAGAAATCTTGGAATTAAATACAAAGCGAACTATGTTCAATCTCACGACTCTGTGTACGCCAATGTTGAAATGGGACGTCATATCGCTGGAGGCGGAATTAATCGAACATTTTCAGTGTACCAAGCAGCGAATGAAAAATCGAAAGTAAAAGTTTTGTGGGAATCTAAAGGTTATACGCCTCATGCATTTACGTATCATAAAAGAGTACCTCAGGAAGTGGTAGCTAAGATACAAAATGCTTTATTGAACATGAAACTGGAAACCCTTCGCATAGCAAAAATTAAAAATGGATTTATTTCGGCAACAGATTCTGACTGGAACGATGTTAGGGAACTTAAAATCTCTAAATGAAATTCAAATATAAAACTATTATTGGGATATTATTTATTGAGCTGGTATTAGTGACCGTTCTAATATTGGTTGCCTCGCAAAAATTAACCACAATTACTCATCACATGGCAAAGGATCATAGTGATGCAACGCTAAAAGCGATGGTTTCGTCGAGTAAAGAATATTTAATAACTCAAGACCAGGCAAAATTACAGGAGCTTAGTCAATCCGCATTAGATGAAGGCGTTATAGATTACATCGTGATTCACGATGAAGATAAAGAAGTACTTGTCAGCATGGGTAATGTTCCTAATCCTCTGCCCACATTAAATGGCTTGAAAGGTCAGCATTACACAATTCTTTCACCCATTGCGGATAGTGGGTTTGAATTAGGTCACATTAATATTGGTGTTTCATTTTCCAATGTAAATCAGTATATAGACGATTTTAAAAAACAGTTGCCTATAATTGCTGGGATAGGTGTTTTACTTTCAGCGCTTTTTTCATGGATTCTCGGCAGCACTTTAAGCAATAGATTAAGTCTGCTTAGAAAAATCACAGACAATGTATCTAGATTGGATAATAAGGGGAATAATCTCGTCATTGATGTTGACGGTAATGACGAAGTAAGTTCAGTGATTGAGTCGTTTAATTTGATGGCAGATAGAGTCAAAGATCAATATAACGTAATCAACGATAATAAACTATTTTACGAAAATATTTTTAACTGCAGCGATGATATGTTAGTGATAGTTGATGTTAAGGGACACATTATACAAGCAAATCAAAAATTTCTGGATTTTTTCAATTGCGGTGAAGCGCCTGTTGAGTCCGCGCTTTACTATCTAAAGCAAGAATCTGTTGTTAAAGTAGTTGTTGATTGTGTTGCGCATAATGGAATTGATGTTAAATTGTCAGGTCGAGATGGCGTAGAGCAAGATTTTAAAATAACGGCGATCGAAGTAATTGATCAAGCGGTCAATAAGAATCTGGGGATTTTAATTAAATGCTCAAACATGACAAAACTTTACGAGTTAATTAACGAAACGAAAGTTGCTAAAGACATCGCCATGGATGCAGTGAAGCAGAAAGATATTTTTTTAGCAAATATGAGTCACGAAATCAGGACGCCCATGAATGGCGTTGTTGGAATGTTAAATATACTAAAAACAACAGAAGTGACACCCGTGCAGCGTGAATATTTAAAAATTGCGGATTCTTCTAGCAAGATTATGTTGACTGTTATTGGCGATATATTAGATTTTTCTAAGATTGAAGCTGGAAAACTTGAGCTGGATGTTCAGCCGACGTTCCTCTATGAAGAGATCATGGGCATTGTCAGCCCTCACATGATTAGTGCGGAAAAAAAGGGAATTCAACTGAATGTTGAATACGATAAAGAAACTTTGCCTTTCAAAATAATGGTAGATAGTGTTCGGTTTAGTCAAATAATACATAATTTACTCTCAAATGCCATAAAGTTTACTGAATCCGGTTTTGTGACTCTCAATTTAACATTTGAGAAAAACGAAAAATTAGTGATGCGTATTTCGGATACCGGCATTGGTATGAAACAGGAAGCCATAGATACGCTGTTTCAACCATTCAAACAGGCGGACTCATCCATCACACGAAATTTTGGCGGAACTGGGCTGGGAACAACTATTGTCAAACAATTAGTGACAATCATGCATGGATCAATTCGCGTTACGAGTGAGGTTGGGAAAGGCTCTCAATTTGTTGTGCAACTACCTGTGGATATTTCCGAAAAAGAAGTACCCAATAATTATTATGCTGATTTTGATGCGCATACAATTAAGGAATCTGAAACTGAAAAAACAATCGCTCAATATAATCTTAATGTACTATTGGTTGAAGACAACGAAATTAATCAAATGGTTGCCAAAAACTCACTTAAGGTTCTGGGGTGTAAAACAGACATAGCAAACAACGGGGAAAAAGGACTCCAGTATTTACAATCCCGCAGATACGATTTGGTTTTAATGGATATGCAAATGCCGGTTATGGATGGAATTACAGCCGTTAAAAATTGGAATAAATTGATTTCGGAAGCAGATGTTAACAGCTACACAAATGAGTCTGTCCCTATTGTGGCAATGACAGCTAATGCCAGTGCGAATGATCGAAACGACTGTTTAAATGCAGGCATGGTTGATTTCATTAGTAAACCATTTGAGTTAAGCGATCTGGAAAAAGTAATCATTAATTGGTGTGAGTATGAAGTGAGCTCTGTTCTTGAGACTGACACGCAAATCAACGAAAAAGCTGAAGGGTCTAACGAACTACTTGATGTTGATCGGTTTAAAAAAATGTCTGGTCAATTTGGGGAACAATACAATTTAATCTTAGAGCAATATATTAATAACTCTACAGGATTACTTGAGAAGTTTTATAGTGATTTAAAAAATTCAGAATATGAAGTTTTACACAGAACCATACATAGTTTAAAAGGCTCATCGGGAACAATGGGATTTACTGGCGTCTATGAGCAAAGTAAAGCTGTTGAGAAAAATGTAATAGAAAATAAAAGCCAATTAAATAAAGTGGACTTGTCACTTTTTGATGAGCTAAAAATTGTTCATGCAAAAAGTATTGAAGAGTTATCAACTTTAAATTTGTATAACGCCTCCAATACTAATCATAGGAACGTTTCCTAACCTGAAAGAATTATGCGCTAAAATCTGAATTGTTAGCTATTCAGATAATTTTTATTAGGGCTACAGAGGATAATTGTTAATTTGTGGCGATAATTAGCACTTAACGAACCAAGCATCTCTATCTAAAATCACTAGCTCGTTGCGATTAAAATCGATAAATTTTTCCTTACGTAACTTTCCCATGATGTTACTCACGGTTTCCCTGGTGGAAGCAATCATTATTGCAAGGTCTTGATGCGTGGGGCAGGGAGTTATAGCGGGATTCGAGTTATTACGCTGGTCTGATATTTGACTTAATTCCAGTAAAATTTGCATTAATCGTGTTTCCACGTCATAACATGAGAAGCTTTCGAATTTTTTTTCAATTTTCTGTAAACGATCACTTTGCATTTTAGCTAAATTGAGAGAAAGTTTGGCTGATTCTTCGCATACCGTGGAGAAGTCATTGCGAGTGACAGACCAAAGTTGACAATCGGTTATTGCAGTCGCTTGATGTTGACGATTGGTATTATTCAATATCTCGCATTGACCAAACATGTTGAAGCCTTTGAGAATGACTTGACCGACTTCGCGACCATTTTCGAGTAGTCGCGTCAACATCATTAAGCCATCGACTATGAAGTAGACTTTATCCACTTCGTCGCCAACATAATAAATATAATGATGACGTTTGAGTTTTATGGATTTAGCTTTATGACTTAAACGTTTCCAAAACTCTACGGCCAATCTATTTTCTTTCACAACATTCATTTGATCACTAATCTTTTTTTGTAGCGAAACCATTTGTATGATGAGATTTCACCCTAATGTTGTATAAAATATCCCTGATATCCTATAAAGATGCTAAGCGTGTTTTTTTGTTACAGGAAATAATGAAAATTCTGAAAAATTTATTGTTGGGAGGACAAATTGATAGGAACAAATAAAATGCTAAATGGATCAGCGGGTACAAAACGACAATTTGTTTATACTGATATTTCAGACATTACTATCCCTATCCGGATCAGTATTCGCGGTGGAATGAGGAGTGTCTTTATTAAGTTTTAATTGCTTGGTTTAATAATTGTTCAAACTATTGGTGCACGCCGTTATGCCGTGAGCAAAAAATCACCAAGGTGAAATTAATTATTTTTAATAAAACTAGTTAGAAATTTAACTGTCGAAAAAACACAATAGCGATTAGAGCATAGGGATCTTTAATGAAGAAACAGTTAATATTTTTATTATGTACGAGTGTTTTAAGTGTTTACTCAACATTGAGTGTGGCTGGTCCGCATCATGGTAAGGCTAAATTTTTCAATATGTTTGATAGCGATGGGGATAGCATCGTAACACTTGATGAAATGACAACGGCAGGCAAAACTCGATTTACAAATATGGATGCTGACGCTAACGGGATGGTGAGTCACGAGGAATTTAAGCAACACATGGGTGAGCACCGTAAAGCGTATAAACAAAAGAAATTTTCCATGATTGATACAAATGGCGATTCTCAAGTAAGTCAGGAAGAATTTATCAATTATAAAGCGCAAAAAGCAGAAAAACGGTTTACCCAAAAAGATACGAATGGCGATGGCCAATTAAGCATGGATGAGTTTTCAACGCGACATAAGAGGCATCAAGGTAAAGGTCACCACGGTCATGATTCAGGTCACGGCAAAGGCCACCACAAAGGTAAAAGAATTTTTAATAAACTTGATGCTAATGGTGACGAACAAATAACAATGGAGGAAGCCATGGCGGGATGGACTAAATGGTTCACCAAACTCGACGCTGATGGCGATCAAATTGTTACTGCTGACGAAGTAAAACACATGCGTATGAAACGACATAGCAAGTAACATCGACAGTTTTTCACGGGCGATCACCGCATTCTCCTCTCTCCGGTGGTGATCGTTCGACCAATTCCAATAGCAATATCGTAAGTTTGCTCTACTCTCAGTAATCAAATCTATAGTTATATTTCGATAGAAATCCTAGAAAATCTCTCGAGGTAGCCGGTATTCGGCTCCTTTTCGTTTGAAATTCATGACAGATATGCATTTTAATAATCGATATACAAAAAAAATATCAGATTTTGTCTAGTCATTAGGCAATTTGACAATATATTAATTTGAAATTCACGTAAAATAGATAAGTTATTCGAAAATTATAATAATCTGTGCGCTGTGGGAAGGGATCTATCAATTGCTGTTTATTGCTCTGTAGCAACTGCAAGTCTCATCACCTCATTTGTTTGATGTCGGTAAATCATATTGGGTGAAATAATGAAAAAAAATCAACATTTGGATGTGCTCGGTTGGGCAATTATCCTTCTAAGTGTTTTCTTGTCAGCTTGTGGTGATCAAGTTGTCTCAAAAAATGAGTTTCAAAAACCAACAGAATATCAACCGTATCAATTACATGGCAGCAATATTGAGAACAGGGCCATCAATGCGGACGAATTTACACAAACCGTGTTTCCGTTACTTAATCAACACTGCGCTGGATGCCACTCTACAACGGCTGCGTTACCAGCATTTCCCTTATTTGCAGACTCAAATCCGATCATTGCTTTTCCGCAGCTCTATAACACAGGTAACGTCGATCTGATTCAACCAGCGAATTCAAAAATTGTGACCAAGCTGTCATCAGAGCTTCATAATTGCTGGTCAGTTGATTGTATTGCAGATGCGCAAGCAGTGCAGCTTGCCATCGAAGATTGGGTGGTCATGGTGAACGTTGGGCAAGATGTTTATACCCAGCTTTGTGCAGAATGTCATGGCATCAACGGTGCAGGCATGGGAACCACGGTTGGACTTACTCGCAATATTCCTGTTGGAGAACTTACAGCGATCATCGAAACTACCATGCCTACGGCTGATCCGACTTTATGCGTCGATTTGTGTGCCAGCGGCATAGCACAATACATTGTCGATAATTTTACTGTCGCCAACGCACCTGACCTGCACAATCCTCTGGCAGGTTTTCCTCAAGGCCAAGCACAGTTGGATTTGCTGTGTGCTGACTTGAATGCTCGCCCGGCAGCCAATGTCGTGAAAGACGCATTTTGCGGCGCAACAAGACCACAAATTACCGGTATAACGGATTTGCAAGCAGCATTAGGCTTAGCTTTCACTAATCCAAATGCGACGGGTAGACGTAACAACGGTCGCCGTGGAAATCCCGCGTTTACGCTTGTTGGGCACTCATCGTCACTGGTTGCTCGCTTTGTTTCTGCTATTAATCCTCGTGCTCTGATATTTACCCCAGCTGCTAGAGTGAACGGAAATCGCGTACCAAATCCAGGTTTTGTTGCTATGGGTTTTGTGCGAGGCGATCAGTTTGCAGAAGTTGTGACATCGGATCGCAATACTGGCGAGTTAACATTTTATTTAGTTACCTTTAAGCAAGCCTGTAATTTGACAGACAGCTGTGTGCCAGGTGATTTACTCACGCCAGCTGTCGAAAGCAATTGGATTGAATACACCGTTTATTCTCAAACGGATCTGCAAAATACCGTTCTTGATTGCTTGCAATGCCATCAAACGGGCGGTCCGGGTACAGGCAGTATTTTGCGTATGCAAGAATTACGAAATCCATGGACACACTTTTTTAGAAATAATCGCCCAGGTGGTGTTGCGTTATTAAATGATTTTGTTGCGGCGCACGGAACTGCGGAAAACTATGCCGGAATTCCTGCACAATTAATTGATGCCTCTGATCCAGCAGAACTGGAGGATTTGATTCGAGGCAATGGCTTTAGGCAACCTAATGAATTTCGTTCTGCTCGAATTGAGGATGAAGTAAGTCAAACGCCCGGCCAACCAGCAAATAATGATATCCCGGGAACGAGTGCTACCTGGCAGACTTTATACAACAGAACGGTTCAAGGTCAATTTATTGCCGTGCCGTATCATGATGTGAAGGTGACTGATTCAGCTAAACTGGCAGCTATGACGGCAGCTTATCAATCCTTTTTAAATGGAACATTAGCTGCGGCTGATTTGCCTGATATTCGCGAAGTCTTTTTAGATTCCATGCTACCTGATATCGGATTTCGGGTAATGTCAGGATTGGATGGGCAACAAATCATTGCCCAGTCTTGTACGCAATGTCATAACTCGCAACTGAATCAAAACATTTCACGCGCTAAATTTAATGTGGATCTTAATAATATGAGTGATGCTGCCGGCGGCATACTTACCGGTGCAGCACGAGATGCAGAAATCAGTTTGGCCATTGCACGCTTGACTCTGGCGCCAGACAATGTTCGTAAAATGCCACCAGACCTATTTAGAACTCTCGATGCGAACGAAATACTTTCTGCAACGAGTTACCTATGTAGTCAAATGACAGTCCAAGGCCCTGAATGTGTTGGAGTTCCAGCCTTTGTTGCGGCGCCCGCAGCACTTCCTTCTGGCGCGAATGTTGGCGGTGGCCCTGGGCCTGGAGCGGGCGGTGGTTTTCCCGGATTCGGTGCTGATTCGACAGGAGCCGCGACAACTGTCACTGACGATGATTAGCATTTAGGGAATTGTTTTTAACATGCCTGGGTGATATAAAAGGATTCACCTGGGCATGCGTTTTTTGAGAGTTGTTTTGTGGACAAATTCAAGCGATCACTTCTCTTAATAACGCTTAGCATAATCGGCATCCTCTACTTCTGGTTAAGCTCTCGTTACCCTGATTTAAACGCAAAGTCTCTGATGGCTCAGTCAGGCACTGTGGCAGACATGCTATCACCCTGGCCATTGTTTCCGGTTCAGGAATCAGATCCTTTCATTAAAAAAACACTGTTAACCACCATTAATTGGGTGAACAGCAACCTTAAAGGCATGGCGTTCGGCATCATGTTGGGTGCTGCTTTTCTAACACTGTTTTCGTATATCAAATTACCCGACAAACCCGGACGCTTCAGAAATACTTTATATGGCCTTTTGCTCGGTACCCCATTGGGCGTTTGTGTTAACTGCGCAGCGCCAGTGTTTAAGGGTATTCTGGAATCCCGTCGCATCGAATTGGCACTGGCAACCATGCTGAGTTCGCCGACTTTGAATATTATCGTTTTAACTATGGTTTTTACTTTGTTTCCCTTTTACATGGGCATCGTGAAAGTTGGTTTCACGCTTTGTTGTATTTTTATCGGCATCCCATTAATCAGTAAATTGCTTGGTGATGCGCAGTTAAAAACGAGTGATAGTACCACCCTTAATTGGTTAACAAGCTCACCTGAGGCCACCTGTTCGGTTTTTCTGGCAGAACGTTGGCATCATGCTTTGTTTGGCGTTTTAACGGATTATTGGTCAAGACTAAAATTTATTGGAATTCGCCTAATCCCGCTGATGTTATTAGCCGGTTTCCTGGGAGCTTTATTGTCACAACTCATTCCGAATTCCCTGTTTGAATCACAAGTCACCCCATTGACGATCGTAGTCGCCGCTTTCTTTGGCGTTTTATTACCTTTACCTATCGCCTTTGATGTCATATTGGTTAACGCATTTTATGCTCAAGGTTTGGCTGAGCCAATCGTATTGGTTCTCTTGTGTAGTTTGGGCATTGTGAGTCTTTTCTCGATGATGGTGGTGTGGACCAGTGTATCAAAACAATGGTCGCTCTCGCTGATGACAGTTTGCTTTTGTTTTACCATTTTGGTGGGCATGGGCGCTGATAAATTGCATCAGGAATTTTATGTCGACGCTAAGTTAGATGAGTTTCATGCGTTACGTGATATCTCTATCAATCAGTCGCCCATTGAAACAAGCACTGCGGCCAATGCTTCGCTCAGTGCTTCGCTTAAAACATCCCAAAAAGTGATATTTACAAACCTTCGCGAAAATAAGCAAGGTGCAACAATTTCCGTTGCTGATTTTAATCCGCCGCAGTCAACGTATCAAAAACCTTTTGAGCATTTGGAAGGATTTGAAATTGGTTTGAGTAAAGGTTTTCAATACGGTATTCGTGATTACACCGATCCCTTTTGGGTGGGGCGAGGAACAGCGGCTGGTGACTACGATAAAGATGGCTGGCCAGACATATTGTTTGGCTCAAACAATGGATTTGTTTTGTATCGGAATTTGGGAGGCACATTTCAAGAACAGCGCCATCCGAATACTGCTATTAACAATTACCATGTTTTTGCCGTAGCATTTATTGATCTTGATAATAATGGCTGGCTGGATATCTTTTTTTCAACGTTTGATCACGGCAATTTTGTTATCCATAATAGTCAAGATGGTTTTAACTATGATGCACCTCAATCCGTCCCTAACAACCGTGCCTTGCTAACCGTCAGTCCGGCTTTTGCAGATATTGACCAAAATGGTTTGCTTGATGTTATTAATGGAAACATGGCGTTAGGTGTAATAACTGGGTCTCATCATTTAGCGCAACGACGTAATAACTCAATTGTATTTAATGGGGGTAATGAGTTCAGAGATGTCGCACTGGAGAAAACCTCGGGTGAAACCATGTCGACATTGGTTTCTGATATTAATAATGACGGTTATCCAGATTTGTATTTTTCCAATGATTTTATTGTTCCCGATAAAATTTTATTAGGCACGGGTAAAGGTTTCAAAAAAATTAAAGGTAATGAATTTTTAGCTTATACGCCTTTCTTTTCCATGAGTGCCGACAGCGGCGATATTAATAATGATCTGAAATTGGATATTTTAACCAGTGGTACGACGGCTGTGGCAAAAGACGTGGGTGAGTTAACCATTGATACCAGAAACCCACTGCTGTACACAAAATTTAAAGGTGAAGCCGATACTTGCTCTTCGATCAAAGATGCTAGCTTTAAAAGTAATTGTCGCTCGGTAAGAGCATCTAATTACATCGATATTATCGATCAAAAACGAAATATAAGCTTTGATAAGTGCCACGACATTAAAGAGCCAACCGAGAAGCAAAGTTGTCTTTTGGCGGTCATGTGGCACCTGGTCACTCAAAATCCCTCAGTTGAAGATTGTGCCAATGAATTTAAAACCGATGAACGTTTAGTGGTGGCCTGTGAATCATTAAAACATCAGGGCGCGCGTTATAACAAAATGGACCTGGCATTGGCAATTCCCCAAGATGATAGCAACATGTTATATCGTTTTCAGACTACTACACGCAGCTTTTCCAAAGTCGCCAATTACAAACACCCAGGTGGCTGGACCTGGAACAGTAAAATTGTCGATCTGGATAACGACGGCTGGCAAGATGTGTTTAATGCCGAAGGCGCCATACGAAAAAGTGGTTATGGCTGGAATGTTTTGATGAAAAACAACAACGGTGAAGATTTTGAGCAAAAGCAATTTAGCTTTGGTTTAACTTCCGACTTTGGCTTATATTCCTTTGCCTTACTTGATATGGATAATGACGGAGATTTGGATATTATCGGTAATTCAGCAGAAGGTCCCGTGCAAGTTTATAAGAACCATTCCACGCAAAGAAATAACAGCATTGCCATTAGTTTAAGGGATTCTCTTGGCAATTATTATGGAATTGGTGCAAAGGTAGAAATTCACTATGACCAGGGTAAAAAACATCAAATGCGCGAAATAAAGGCCAGTGGAGGTTATATGAGTTTCGACCCAGCGATCGCCTATTTTGGTCTGGCTGATATTACCTCGGTTGATGAGATCAAAGTGCAGTGGTCGGACAATAAAATGGATGTTTATCCGGGTCCATTTGCCACCAAAAAGCGTTATCAAATTCAACGCAATTAAGTGTTATTTAACACAATTTCTCGGGTGAAAAGTTAAAAAGTGTATTTGCTACACTGTTTTTTTAATTCAGAGTAAATAATGTGGGAGTAGCTTAATAATCGCGCGAATTTCGGCTTAAATTAAGTTGTAATTCATCCCTAAATTGATACCTTATTTTCCTAAACATGCATGGGGAGTCATGGTAATGAACAAATCAATTTTTTGGCTAAGCATCTTAGGGATTGGACTGATGCAAGGCTGTGCTGAAACTACGACAGGAACGAACGATGATAATGGCGGGAACACGCCACTCATTGGTAAATCTGATGCGGCAGTTAATGATCAAAAAGTAACGCCAGTTATTGGTGGAACGGTATATTACACGGGTTATGATGGTGTTAATAATTATGATATTTTTATCGCTACTTCACGAAATGTAACGGTGCATGATCCTAGTGTTGCTACCGCTATAAAATTAACTGCGTCGGATTTTCCAAGTATTACTGAAGCTAAGGTCGCATCACAAATTGCAGCGTTAGAACAAGTTTATACCAACTTTGGTGAGACAATGAGTAATCGCCGAAAAAGTTTTTGGGAACGCCGATTTAAAAATCCCAGTGTCTGGAAGATTAGCCCGGTAGGCCCGGGTATCACTACCATTAGCGCTGAAAGCCAAAGAAGAACGGAATCCATTTGGGAAAACGCAGAAATTCGTACCATTTATGTGTCTGAGTATACGCCTCAGCAAGTGCAACAGGGTATGGATCGTTATACGAATGGTAATGGAGGGAATAATGGTTTCGCTTGTTCTACTTGCCACAAAGAATCATTCTTCCAAAATACTGCCACTGCTCCTTCATTAGGTGATACATTTAATGCGCCTCCACATCTCTTGGGTAGAGTCATTGAAATTAATGATGCAGATGCAGCTAAGTGGATTTCAACGGGGGCTGTAAAAGATCGTGTCGTTGATCAAGCAAAATATCAGACAACCCATGATTGGTCGTTTACCAGTGAGGAACAAAAATTTGCTACCGTTGCTTATTTGCGATCCAAACAAACAACCGATGCAGACGCCTTTGCTGAACTGTTGTACCAAGAAGAAATTGAAGAAACTACTCGCGAATTACAAGCAGAGCTTGACGCTCAGAATGGTGTAACGCCTTAGTTTTTATCATTTGTAAATATTAGTAATTAGAAAAAACCGCCGGTTTAACTGCTGGTGGTTTTTTTATTACTTATACTTATTAGTGTATTGTCGATTCTAACCTGCGATTGTTATTATGTAAGACTGAGCGTACTCGCTAAAATTTGTAAGTTTATAACGGTTTTAATTGTACGATAACAAATTAAAGTTATAGTGATTGCCATAAAATTACTAAAGCGTCCTTCCTAATTAGAAACTAGATAAGTTACCGAAATGAATAATAATCCAATTTTTGTAAAAATCGTTCAAATAATTATTTTAAGTTGTGCTAGCTGCTGGCTTTTAGCATGTGGTGGCGGTACTGATGGAAATAAACTATTGGGTGATGATAGTGCTAACAATATCATTGTTATTGGGGATCAGACTGTTGTTGATTTGAAAAAAATTACGCTTAGTAATGTCACTTTAGAGCAAAACGTATGTGTTGCTATTTACGAAGCGGTTGCGGGCAATGCCAGTTCAATGAGCAATAAGGTTATTGGTGATAAAACTTTAACAGCCGGCCAGTATAACAATGAAATTATAGAGTTAGATCGTGAAATCTTAGATGGTGAAATGCTATTTGCACAAATGCATGAAGGCTCTTGTAAGGGTGATGATGGTGTAATAGAAACCTCAAGTGTTGTTATTTCACAAAACAGTGTTGCTGCCGTTGGATTTAAAATTGAAAGATCAACAGTACCTTACGTCCAAGCAGAGAATCAAGAAGCGGCAAACCTTTATCAAATAGACGTTGAAAAAGTTATCGCTGAAAGTTCAGCATGGCTAGTGGCGCACTATTTTGATAGCCAAGCAGCTGATAATCTTGGAGGCATAGCAGGTTATCAATTGGTTGACAGTGGTCACTCGTCAGACGTGTCGATTTTTCTTAATTATGGACTGGAAGATGGAGATGAAATTGTAATCGCTTTATATGAAAATGCTTTTGTTACTGCAGATGAAGACTTTAATGATGCTGAAGATATACTCGTCAGTAATTCAATATCAGAAACGCTTAGTATTAAAGTTTCACCCATTTTTGGAAAAAGCGCCTGCGACGACTGTATTCACTTCTCTATAAAAAGCCTTGGTTATAACGCATATGAATGGAGTGGTGATGCCACTGCGAGAAAGAAGATTCTAACCCAAAGTGGTTCACTTGGGGATGAAACCATACGTTTCTCGGTGGGAGATAGAGTGGAAATCATTAATCCAGAAACCTTTCTCCACCCCTTCGCCTTATATGGTGACAACAATACTGTATTACTTTCACAAGCTAGTAACAGTGTTGGATCTTTTGAAGATGATGTCGATGTGAATTGGACTAACGTAAATGGAATAATGACATTTACGGTGACTCAAGAATTAGCAGATGTTTTGACGAGATATCTTTGTACCAGTCATCGAGTTATGACAGGTAGTATTGAAATTAGTAACTAGCCAAGCTGTGTTAAATAACACAATTATTTTTAATGCCTCTTCAGAAAAATCTATGGGTCGATTCCGGCTCTGGAAGTTTCCCCATCGTATGAAATAACGCTATTTCAAGCGTTTCGTACTGTCTAAATCCATAGGCTTTTCTGGTGACCAAATTAA
>Ga0316207_10000285_pt1 | contig 94218 bp, 94 predicted proteins | sample 6weekpyrite_MG_FD_204943 | JGI IMG/M metagenome (GOLD analysis project Ga0316207, IMG submission 204943) | Microbial mat bacterial communities from mineral coupon in-situ incubated in ocean water Damariscotta River, Maine, United States -... | ecosystem: Environmental > Aquatic > Marine >...
TTGTCAATTTTTCTCATTTAGAATGGTGCTGGCACGAGGATTTGAACCCCGGGCCTGCTGATTACAAATCAGCTGCTCTAGCCAACTGAGCTATGCCAGCATCTAAATTCGAGTTGCAATTATAGGCCTTTTTATTTTCATTGTCAAGGATTTAAAGAAGGAATTTTAAAAGTTTTTATTTTTCTACTTTTTTAGAAATAAATCGTGTCCCCATCATCTAAAATAATTGCCTCTTTAAGACATGGTGTTGAGTAGATCTCTTTTTTAATCGCTTCTATGAAAGTTGGCTTTAAATGATTAAAATAGAGCTTTAACTCTCTTGGTAAACACTCTATCTCTTCCTTAGCAAGTGCAGGAGTAAGATGAAGTGACTCTAATGCAAGTTCTTGCATCTGTGAAGGAAAAGAGCACTCTAAGACCAAGGCATTAATCTCGGGATATTTTTGAATGGTCTCACACAGTAATGAGTTTTTATAAGTATCTGCAGTAATCAGCACCGCTGAACTGTTCTTTCTAACAATGTACCCACATGAAGCAACGGTATGTGTCGTCGCCATTGCTTCTATGGAACTTGTTTCATCAAGTTGATACTCTTTTCCTACTTCTATGCTCTCATAAACAACGGTCATTGCATCTGCATTAGACAAGGGTATTTTTGAAAAATCAGGCCAGATTACATCATTTAAAAAATGTTCTTGAATGGCTTGTATCGTTTCAGGTAGTCCCATCAACTTTAAAGACTTTGTGCGAAGGGTAAAATAGGAGTCTAAAATATAGGCGATATCAACAATATGGTCAAGATGTGAATGTGTTAGCCAAATAGTATCAATATGAGCAGCATCCTCATCTAAGGAGCGAAGAAGGTTCCCAGCATCAATCACATGGGTCTCATTAATTAAAAAAGAGGAGGTCTCTTGATGCGAACCTTTGGTTCCATAGGCTCCTAATATTGTTATCTTTTCCACATTTTCCCTTCATCCTTATCTACGTAGTATACTAAAAAAAGTTAAACATGTATATCTTTAAATTTATCACGTATCTTCAAGAAGGCATCTAAGTTCTCAAAAAGTAGGTCCACAAGCTTAGGGTCAAAATGTTTTCCCCTCTCTTGTTTAAAGAGTTCCAAAATATCATCTAAGGGCCACGCTTTCTTATAGCATCTGTCTGAACCTAAGGCATCAAATACATCAGCGACTGCAGTTATGCGTCCATATATATGTATTTCTTCACCTTTTAAACCCTTTGGGTAGCCCTTTCCATCCCATTTTTCATGATGTTCATAAGCTACTGTGGCAGCAGCTTTTAACATGCCCTTTGCTGAAGCCGATAGAATCTCATACCCCAAAAGTGAATGTGTTTTCATTATCTCAAATTCTTCCACCGTATGTTTACCTGGCTTGTTTAAGATGGCATCAGGAATTCCGATCTTACCGATATCATGCATAGGTGAAGCAAACTCCAAGGTATACGCCTCTTCCTCACTCAAACCATAAGCCAAGGCCAAGATACGAGAATAGGCGGCTACTCTTTTGATGTGATTGCCTGTCTCTTTGGAGCGCTTCTCTACTGCTTCAGACATTAAGAAGATCATCTCTTTTTGGGTTTGATCATTCTCATCTGCAAGCAAGGCCGCATCTAGAGTCTCAGCAGAGTACGAAGCCGCTAACATAAGATAATTTAGATCAGTATCACTAAAATCACCCTCTGCCTTGTTAATCACTTGAAAGGCTCCAATGATGGTATTGTGTCGATTAAACATAGGAATGACCATCATATTTCGCGTCTGATAACCTGTTTGTTTATCCACCTCAGCATTAAAATGTTCATTAGCATGCACATCATTAATAATCATAGGCGCCTTATTTACAATGGCTTGTCCCACAATCCCTGAGTCTATAGGAATACGAATCGCATCCACCCCATGTGCTACCTTCGACCATAACTCAGCATTTTTAGTATCCACTACCCATAAGGTACACCTATCAGCATTAGCAAGGTCTTTTCCCATATACGAGAGTTCCATCAAAATCTCTTCATACTCTCTAAGCGGTTGAATCTTCGTAATATATTTAAATATCGTCTCTACGACTTCTTCAGCACTGTTTCTCATCTTCAATCCTCTGCATAAAGTAGTATGAAACACTATCGTTTTCTAAGGCTTTAAAGAGCTTCATGGAAGCTTCAAGTTCTGCTTTATAATACAGCTCTCTTGCCTTAGTGTATTGTATAACTATATCACGATTTTCAGGCGTATCTTCAAGTAGCTCAAAAATCAGCACCTCTTCTTCTTTACCTTTGACCCTCACCTTTTCAATAGGACGGGTTAAAAACTCATCTTTAATGATAAGCTGAGTAAACTCTGTTATGATAATCTTGGTTCCATAGGTTTTATTAATCCCCTCTACCCTTGAGGCGAGATTTACCCCATCACCAATGACCGTATAATTAAACCGTTTATCTGAGCCCATATTGCCTACGACTACCTCAGCAGTATTTAGACCTATGCCGATGTCAATGGGCGGCAAGCCCTCATCTTTAAATTCTTCATTCAATTTCGTAAGCGCTTGCATCATCTCTAAAGAGGAGAGACAGGCTTGTCTAGCATGATCTTTCACATCAATAGGAGCATTATAAAAGGCCATCACTGCGTCGCCTATATATTTGTCTATCATTCCATGATGGTGCATGATGATATCACTCATAGGGGTAAAATAGCGGTTAAGATACTGTGTTAGCTTTTGCGGATCCATAGACTCTGAGATAGAAGTGAAGGAGCGTATATCAGAGAAAAAGATGGTTAGCACTTTTTTCTCCCCTCCTAAAGTGAGTCGTTCAGGCTCTTTCATAAGTTTATCAAGTAGTATAGGCGAAAGGTAAGAAGAGAAGGCGCCTTCAATAAACTCAGACTGCTTTTCTTGAAGCTGGTGCAAAAGCACTTCAGAGGCTATAGCAGAGAGTATAAGTGCTACAAGGGGGTAGAACAGGTCAATATAAAGATTATAATAAATAAACCCTACCTTACCAATGGCAAATAAAACAAGATAAGCACTCACATAGACCATTACCCGCTTAAAGATTGACTTCACCAAAAGCCATACCAGTGGAAGCAGTAAAAAGAGAATAATAAGGCCAAGGTCTAAGCCTTTGTTTTGAGATAAGAGCTCATCATTTAACACATTAGAGATAAAGGTTGCATGGATAAGAGGTCCGGGAACCATCCCAATAGGGGTAGCCCGCATATCGCCTACGCCTACCTCTGTAATCCCTAAGATAATAATCTTATTACGCAAGAGTGCCTTATCTATCTTCCCCTCATACAAGGCTTCAAAGGAGTACGAAGTGTAAGAATCATACGGGTAGTAGTTCAATAGTGAAAAACCATGAGAAGAGGTTTGAAGTTCATGCCCAGCCAGATTATAACGTCTGGGCTCTAGTAAAAAAAGGTCCTTATTATAAAACATACGAAGGGCTTGAACCCCTATAGAAGGATACAATTCTCCTTTAAAAGAGAAGGCTAAGGGGTACTGTCTGAAAAGTTGGTCATTGTCTCTTAGCGTGGAAAAGGTGGCAAACAAAGCACATGAAGAGAGTATGGGTTCTACATTAATTTCAGCCTCTTTTCCCTCTACAAAGACCGCTTTGCCTTCTAACTGCGAGGTAAGACGTTCTAAGGAGGAGTCACTTAAGACCTCATTTTGTTCCTCTGAGATAGGCCCCGTAGATTGATGTCGTAAAAAGAACCCACACAAGGTATTGTCTTGGGCTTGCAAGCTTTGCGCTAATAGAGCATCTTCCTGCGTTGGTTCCGAAAAGACCATGTCCAAGATCAGCACAGAGCTATCATCGATATGAGAAATTCCCTCAGCTAAGATATCTCTTCTCCAAGGCCATCTTCCAAAACGGTTCACAGAGCTTTCATCAATTTTTATAAAGACTACTTCTGAAGAAGCAACTTTATTTTGATACTTGAAATTGAGATCATTAAAACGTAAAGAGAAGCTGTATAAAGGTTCTAGCTTTGTTTTATAGGCTAGTAGTACCGCAAGTGAAATTAAAAAAACAATGCTTATATACTTCACATGCTTTTTCATTTTTGCTACTCACTTAAGAGCTGTTTATAACGCTCAAAACGTTTTAGCATCTCTTGTGAGATGACTTTCTCATTCACCTTCGCTTCACAGCTCTCTTGACAGGCCTCTTTATGAAAAAACTCTAAGACCTTACCCGCTTCAAGATCAAACTCTCTTACATAAGAGATGGTTTGATTCTCCCCAGCACTCTTATAATCTTCAAAGGCTCTGTTTTGCTCATCTTTAAACTCTTTATAGGCTTGCATCACCTTCTGTTTATGCAGTTCAAAGTTCATCTCCAAAGAGCGTATAGCCACAAGGCCTTCATTTAAGGCAATCTGCCCTTGCGCTCCCACTATAAATTCCGTTCCTTTAATCCCCATAATAGAAAAGGGAGTTTTAACCTCTAAGCCTTTAGAAGCCTTGCGTGTCTTAATCTTATAATAGACCTCACCCCCACGTTGTTCTAAGTGAATTTTATTGGTAAAAGAGAGTTCTGAACTTTCATTTAAGATCACCTTCGAGCTGTCATCAAGTTCCACTAAGACCGTAGAAGCTGCATAAGTAATTAATATATCGCCTTCAAACAGAGCTTCTCCAAGTTTTGCCTTATGCTTTTTAATACTCTCTTTGGATAAAATCTTCGCCTTACCATCAATTTTGGTGATAACCGCCACAGATGTTTTCTCAAGTTCGTAGGTCTCATTCTCTTCAATATCTACAGGCAACGCCCAGAGTATCGACATTAAACTCAAGCATATCACTAAAAGTTTCATCTAAATTTTCCTTATCATATAACAAATAATTAATTTAGATTATACAACAAAAAATTATTAAAGTTTTTGCTTCATCCATACAGACTAAAAAATGCTAAAATACTACAAAAATTTAGGACCTATGATGTATATTCTTTTTTCACCCAGTGAGGGGAAAAAACTCGGAGGAGACTCCCTCCCTTTAAACAAAAATAATCTTCTTTTTCCAGAACTTTATGATGTACGCTTACCGCTTATTCAAGCCTATAATGACCTTATCTTAGATGGCTCCAATGAGACCCTTCAAAAGCTTACGGGCATCAAAAAAGAAGAGGAGATAAAAAAATATCAAAATGATATTTTTTCAACAGCAACTATGCCAAGCATTGAGCGCTATGATGGTGTTGCCTATGATTATTTAGATATAAATTCTTTAAATGAAAATGAGAAAGACTTTCTATATAAACACAGTATTATCTTTTCTAACCTCTTTGGTCCTGTACTCGGTGGAGATTTAATTCCTACTTACAAGTTTAAGCAAGGCGCCACCCTTGATAAGGTGGCTACTGAAAAAATATATAAAAAAGAGTTCTCAGACTCTTTAGATGAACTCTTTAAAGAGGAACTTATCCTAGACTTGCGTGCTGGGTTTTATGAAAAGTTTTATGCCCTTAATCAAGACTTTATTGCTATGAAATTTTTAAAAGGAGGCAAGAGTGTAAGTCACTGGGCGAAGGCTTACCGAGGCAAGGTTTTACAGACCCTTGCTAAGCTTCAACCACAAACCAAAGATGAACTTCTTGCCATAGAGTATGAGGGTCTGAAATTTATTGAGTCCCTCCCTTATAAGAAAAAAGGGACCATGCTCGTGTATGAGGTATTATAAAAGATTTATGGTGTCACATTTGAGGTATCAAAGGCAATGCCTGAGATATTGTTCATCATTAACCACAGTTTCTCTAATCTATACCCCGCTGGAATCGTACGTTTAAAGAGATAAAAGGTCATCCCATTATAAGTACTTTCAATAGGCATAGCAGAGGTATCAACCGCCGTCAGTTCGTTCATATCCAACAACCAAGGAAGGTTTGAATGCGTACTTACTAAGTACATATCCACACTCCCTTGTGAAAAATAGAAGTCAAAGTTGTCACTGCTACTAAAATAGGTGTTTTGTGGAATTTCCATCCACTGTATATTACTCAACCACTCTGGCATAGCCGCCCATTGCTCACCATTTGTCCATGGCTTATATACGAGCCCACTTGTATACGCACCATTTGAATAATCTTTTTCCCAAGCGGATGGAAAACCATTAATGACCTGAGTCATATCAACACTCTGAGGTACAAGCACGACGGGAGGTTCTACAGGATCAACTACGCTTCCATTCGCATCAACAGGGTCTGTTGGCGCAGGTGGTTCTACGGGGTCTGGTACAAGCACTACAGGTTCACTCTTTGTCCCTGAGATATCAAAAGCAACCCCATCTGCATCTTGCATCAGAATATGTAAGTTTCCTAGACTATAACCCGCTGGTATAGTGACCTTATAGACGCGATATGGATTAAAATCATCAAGCTGATTAAAATTTGTATCTCTTACACTTACACTCTCACCCGTATCTGTTAAAGAGTACCCACCAAACTCCCAATACATTGACAGGGCATTAGAGATAATGTACATATCCACGCTTCCCTGCTCAAAAATAAAGTTAAAACGGCTTGAGTAAGTAAAGTTTGCTGAACTTGGGACATCCATCCAGTGCAGTTCACTCAATTGAGTTGACATGGCCTCCCAAACTTTTCCATTATTGTAACGGCTAAGGTGTTCACCCTTATAAGCACCATTACTATAATCTTTTTCCCAAAGAAGAGGGAAGTTTTCAATAATATCGATTAGCGAACTAGGTGCAGGTGGGTTTGGCGCATCTTGTTCAAGTGGATCATTGATGGTCTCGTCAATCCCATTTCCATTAATCTGTGTCACATCTGGCACGCCTTGATCTAATGGTGCTTGTGAGATATTTGCCATCCCATTTTGCATAAACTCATCAATATAAGGTTGTAAATTTTGTAACATCTGTCCAAAGGCTTGAGCTTGTTCAGCATAGGCAGCATCCACTTGAGACAAGGCTTGAGAAATAGAACCCATTAAAAACTGCATAAAGGCCTGCATTGTCTTTTGTTCATCAGGCGCATCTGCTGGTAAGTTCTGAATATAATAGCTAAACCCAACCATAGCAAATTTTTGCGCATAAGGCAGATAGCGCTGCTCAGGAATCAGCATTGCAAAATCCATAAAGTTTTGAAGCGAAGCACCAAAGCCCTCACTCTCTATCCCTTTTAACATCCCTTGTGCAATGGCAAAGATATTATACGTTCCTTGAATAGGATCATCCACGACAAGGCTTCCATCCGTAGGATTTTGTTGTTGCCCTAAAAAGATATGATCCATCAATGCCGTACGCATCGGTACTTCAAGTTGTTCCATCGCTGCTATAAACTGCTTCGTTGCAAAAGGATACTGAAAAAGCGCATAAAAAAGTTTTTCATTAGCTAACTCATTCCCATCTCCATGGTTTGTTTCCCCATCCACATCAACACTCTGACCTGTGTTGAGTAAAAGCCTAACAAAGTTGTTATAACGTGAAGCGGGTTGAGGCGCAACAAAGTAGATTGAAGCGTACCAGTTCATCATGACGGCTAAACGCTCTGTTGTCTCTTTTGAGAGCGTCATTGCAACACTCATTCCATAATACAGAGGTGCATCAATGTTTTGAAAAACAAAATGCGCCATCTTAGGCTGCTCATAGGCCAACTGCATAAAGAGTTCACCAAACTCCTTATCATACTTCAAGTAGGGTATCATCTGTCTTGTAATCCCCCAATTAGAACTAAGCACTGAGATCATTACATTGGTTAAGATTGGAAACTTCAAGGCCAAACGTAACATCATCTTGGTCATGGTACCACTTAAAAGCATCATCTTAAAGGCTTGTGCCAAGACTGCATTCATTACCGATTTTGCAATGTCCATCATAAAGCCTATGTAGGTCATAGGATTAAACATCTTAAAGAAAAAACCAAAGATGCGCTTAGGTTGCCCAGCGCTTGTACTCACACCTCCATTATAAACAGGTAAGGAGGCCATCGCCGCAGCATAAGATGATGTCGCCGCAGCCGCACCAATTTTTTCACTCGCTCCCTCATAATACCCCGCTACAAAGGCCTCATTAAAGTCTTGTATCGACGTAAGTCTAAATTCAGCCTCATCCTCAGCAGAAAGTTTACCTGCATCCGCTACATAGGTCTTGAAGTAATTATAAGCGGCATTGGCTTTTAACTCATTTGCATCGGTGTCACGTAAATCATCCGTACCCAGCGTAAAAATAACATCGGCTAGATGATACTCAGACTCTCTACTGACTGAAGGTGCAGCATTCACACCTGAACTTGCATTAGCCCCATCATAAAATGATGTCGCACTCAGTTTTGCTTCTATATCTGCAATCGTTGCATTAAGACTTTCTTGCATGGTTGCGTTGAGTTCATTGCTTATAATACGTTGTGCAATAGGATCAACAACTGCTGTTGCCCCTGCTTCATTTGAGCTCGCACTTGAGCCTCCACCTCCACACCCTACTGCGAAAGTTGTTAGTACTGCATACAGTACACCCTTGTATATTAGATCCAATTTCATATTTTCCCCTTTACCTTTTGAAAACAAAAGTTGAGAAATATAACTTTTTATTATTAACTATAAGCTTAAAGTTTCAAAAACCATCATAATTAATTCTTATTTATTACTAATTACTTCTTTTTATCTACAATATTCATACAACAGGGAATACACACTCTTTTTATGGCCTATTTTTCACTCAAGATTGAAACTTAATTAAAATAGATTTCTTATATAAACCCTGACAGTGAATAATTTTTTTTATAAATTATTCTAACTTTGTATGTTATCCTTACTAATAAAAAAGGAGAAAGCCCTATGCATAATAAAGTTATGAGCCATATATCCTTTATCCTAGTCTTTGCGCTACTTCTTCCTGTTATAGCGGGAGAAGCCTTAAATGCCTTTTTTCCTTATAAGCTCGTGGATTTTCCGCTTCACTCTTTATTTGAATCTATTGGTGGTTTTATCGCCTTAAGTATCTCTGCTTTTTTATATTACCGTTCTATCAATACTCCTGAACTCTATAAAAAATATATCTGGATTATCATTGGCTTAAGTACTATGGGGATTTTTGACATCTTTCATGCGGTGCTTGAGCCTGGAAACAACTTTGTTTGGCTGCACTCTTTAGCTGCTTTTAGTGGGGGAGTGTTTTTTTCAATGATATGGTTATCACGACTTTCTAGCTTTACTCCTGCTAAAGGACTTATCTCTTTTTTTATAATTTCTAGTCTTGTCATTGCTGTTTATTCACTTATCTATGAACAGAGTATCCCTATGATGTTAAATAAGGATGGCTCTTTTAGTGTCACGGCTAATATTTTAAACCTTGGTGGGGGTCTTTTCTTCATTATAGCTACCCTCTTTTTTATAAGTGAGTATAAAAATACACTAGATGAGCACGAACTTCTTTTTGTGGGACACACCCTCTTGTTTGGAATTGCAGGCTTACTCTTTAATACCTCTATGCTCTTTGATCTTGAGTGGTGGTTTTGGCATCTTCTTCGTCTCATTGCCTATATGTTTGCGCAATATTTTATTATCTTGCTCTTTTTACATGAACTTAAAGCCCATAAAAAAGCGCAAGAAGAACTTCAAAACTTCAACTTTAACTTACAAGAGAGAATAAATCGTGAACTTAACAAACAACAAGCAAAGCAACACTTGGAGGCGAAATCTTCAAAGATAAATGCCCTTAGCGCTATGATTAGCATGATCTCAAGTCGATGGAAAGCACCTCTAAATAAAATAGATGAGACGCTTCACCTACTGATTAATAAACAAGAAAACTCCCATGAACTTCGTGAGATACAAGAAGAACTTTCAAAACTTGACACGATTATACAAGAGCTCTCTGAGCTCCATCAGTTTTCTCAAGATCAAGCCAAACAAAGCCTTAGAGATGCCCTTGAATCGGCTATTGATATTATGTCCCCTCTGTTTAGTAAGAATGGTATTAATATACAGACACAATACAAACAATTAAGTCGTTCAAAGGACTATACCAAAGCCTTAACTCAAGTTTTTTTGTATGTTTTGCAGTATCTAGGACAAAAAACATATGCACCTGAGCTCCATCATCCTCAAATCGATATCTCTGTTGATGCACGAGGCGATGCCTTATTTGAGGTTATCATTCATGAAAACTTTTCGCAATCAGATGATAATGAACTATTTAATCAACTCATCGACAATACAAACCCTCTACAACTTGCCACATCTATACTCAAAAATGATTATAATGGCAACATGTTAACGCAAGCGACCCAAAGAGGTTCAAAAACCATTATTCAATTAGGACAAGCACAATGAAATTAACACTCATATTATCCACCCTTTGTATGCTCTCTAGCCTCAGTTTTGGCGTCTCTGCCTTTCCAGGAGAACTCACCTTTACCCAAAGTGATGGAGAGAGTTTTCAAGGCAGACTCAAAGGTGACGAGTGGCTTAACTATGTCTCACTGCCTAATGATTATGTTGCTGTGTATAACAAAGAGGCTAAGAATTATGAATATGCCCTTATCAAAACAGAAGATGGAAAAAATATCTTAATCCCTTCTGGTCAAAAGGTGAGTGAGAGTCTTCACCTCAATAAGCCCAAAGAGTTAGCCAAGACTATCCCCCCTTTAAATACTTCTGCCTTATCTCAGCTCTATAGAAAATCACGAAAAGATATTTTTGCAGAGAAAAAAGTGACTAAAGATCATAACAAGAGTCAGTATAAGCATAAGGTTTTAAAAACGAAGTCAACACAATGGAAAGAAGTGTTAAAAGAAGAAAACCCGCCGAAATAGACGGGCTGTAAAGAGAGTGATTAAACCTCTAAAAGTTCGAGGTCTTTAAGAGAATCATTTCCGTGAGAAACTACTCTGTCATGTAAACGACGAAGCGCTTTAGTTGCTCTTTCAATGGCTAAATCAATCGCTGTATCTAAATCTTTATCCCCTTGGTTAATTACCACTGGGTTGGCATGTGCGATATGCATATCAAATTCCACATTGATACCATTTTTAATTTCTGAAACTACCACATTTACGGTAGTAATATCTAATTGATATTTTGAAAAGCTATCAATAGCTGCTTGTATATGTTGGCGATTATGGTCATTAAGTGAGATATGTCGTCCTGTAATATTGACATTCATAATAAACTCCTTTTATTACCAAAGAAAGACTCTCTTAAGAGTTGTTTCTTCTTTTGATATACTTTAGTTTATTCCTTATTTGCTTATGAAATACTTAGAGCAAGACCCTGCCTAAAATGCTTCTGTCTATTTTGAGTATAATATCAATAAACTTCTTTTGTACAAGCCCTTGTATGAACTGCTCAAACGGCAAGGGCTTATCTTAGAAGTCTAATAAAAAAACTTGGATACACATGGACACAACCCTCGAAAACCTTAATGAACTGCACACCAAACTCAAAGAGGAGCTGGCCATGGTCTTGTACTTTAGCTCACCCTCATGCTCTGTCTGTCATGTTCTTCGCCCTAAACTCATGCAAGCCCTTGAGCAGAACTACCCAAAAATAGGCCGTTATCATGCTGATATAGCTCTAACACCTGAAATAGCGGCTGAATTTCAGATTTTTTCAGCCCCGACTATCATTGTCTTCTTAGAGGGAAAAGAGTTCATCCGAAAGGGCCGCGCGGTCAGTGTAGATGGTCTACTTCAAGAGATACAACGTCCTTATGAATTGATGATGTCGTAAATGAAAGCTTATCTAGTCTGCATCTGCTTGCTTCTTACAGGTCTCAACGCCTCTGTTTCTAAAGGCAAAGAACTCTTTGCTAAAAAGTGTCGTTCTTGTCACATTGAAGGAAAATATTTTGCGAGTAGTAAAAAAGCTAATGAGTGGGCAAAAATTTTAAAAACAGATAGCATTAAACAAGGCCATCTAGACCTCAACCTCTCTCTTCCTTATCTTAACTCTCAAGAGTTCCAAGACGATAAAAAACATTTCAAAGCCCTTTTTCAAAAATATTCCAAAGACAGAGGAAAACACAATTCCTGTTATTAAAAATTATTAAAATTTAATATATTTGTGTATACTTTAAGCGTCTAAAATAATAAAGGCCTTATCTGCATGAAATATATTTTACTTATACTCCTTCCTCTTCACCTGCTTATGGGACTTAACATAGAGAACTCACAAGAACACTACACACACTTCAAAATATTTAGCCTTTATGATAGTTCTAATAAACTTAAGATTGAAGACATACCCACACAAAACTTCAAAAAAGGTCCCAGCCAATTTACTTACGGTTATCTTGAGGGAACACGTTGGTTTAAACTAAGCCTAAACAACCATGCAGATAAAAGCCATTTTATTTTGAGTTTTACAGAGCCCTTATGGAAAGAGTTTGATCTTTATACCCTGAAAAATGGCCAATGGGAAATCACGCAGGCGGGTCTATTCACCCCCTTAAAAAATCGTAATATACGCGATATCAACCCTGCCTTTTCTATTAACATTGCACCAGGAGAGAGCCAAACACTCTACATCAAAGGAAGGTCCTCCTCATCCCAACTCGGTGCATTTGAACTTTACAGTGCAGATGCCTATTTTAACCCTACACGTTTTAACCTCATCGATGTTTATCTATTTTTTATCATTTTCTTAGCGGTTATTATCTTTTTTAATCTCTATCTCTTTAGTGCTAGAAGAGAGAAACTCTACCTCCTATACATAGGCTATCTCTTCTCTTTGATTATCTGGTTTAGCGTTAAAAGTGGGCTCTACCTTATCCTTGATACAGAAGCATGGGATCAAGGATTACATACAACAGGGGCACTATTTATACTGCTACTCACCCTTTTTTCACAAGAGTTCTTAGAGCTAAAAAAGCGTTTTCATCTCATGCACAAAGTCTTTAGTAGTTTTGCCTTAATCTTTTTTCTCTTAGCCATCGCCATTGCTCTTGAAATTCCTTACACACCATTGATTTTTAACCTCATTTCATCCGTGTTTTTCACCCTCTTACTTTTTGTCTCTATTAAGGTTTACCGACAATGGCATTTAGAGATGCGCTACTACCTACTAGCACTCTTTGTTTACATGCCAACCATGGGAATGCTAACACTAACCTTTAATGGCCTTATCCCCAATACTGATATCACCCGTTATGCTTTTTTACTTGGCTCCTTTGTTAAAATAATCTTCTTTAACGCTTTGATGATAAGCCATTATCACATCGTCTTCAAAGAAAAAATTCGCCTACAAGAGGAGTCTATTAAACTCAAAGAAGAAAAAGAGAGAGTCCTTGAGGGTGAGATAGACACACAAATGCAAGAACTTCAAGAAAAAAATAAAGCACTCACCCAAAAAACACAAGAATTAGAAAGTGTGCAAGAGAACTTAAGACTACAAGCCACAACAGACCCACTAACGGGCCTTTACAATCGCCGCTATCTCTTAGGTATTGCTGGACGTGTTTTTGACAATGCACTTCGTTACGCGCACTCTTTGTCTGTTATTATGATAGACCTTGATAATTTTAAACAGATTAATGACACCTATGGACACGCTCTAGGAGATGAAGTACTCATCAATTGTGCAAAGGTGCTGCAAAACGATATGCGAAGTTCAGATTTACTGGCACGATATGGAGGCGAAGAGTTTTTAATTTTCGTCCCTAATACCCCCGTCCAAGAAGTACTAGAACTCGCAGATAGAATACTAAAAAATTCCGAACAAGAGAAGATACCCTTTGCTAACGAAGCACCGCTCTCTTATACCATGAGCATAGGGATCACCCATCTACAAGAAAATGATCTTAACATGGAACAACTCATCAACCGCGCCGATAAAGCCATGTACCTTGCTAAGTCAAAAGGGAAAAATTGTATAGAGGTTCTATAGCTACCTTTAATTTTTAAAACCTCTTATTCACTTACAAAAAATCAAGAGTAATAGGCCAAAAGTGCGGCAGTAACCGCTACATTAAGTGACTCTACGCCATTTTGCATGGGGATGGATAGGGTTTTATTTGCAAGTTCTTCGACCTCTTTACAGACACCCTCAGACTCATTACCCAAGACAAAAACTGTTTTTTCACCCAGTTTCAAATCAAAGAGGTTCTCTTTTGCATGTGAAGAGAGTGCGTAGATATCGGCGCCATCTTGCTTAAATAAGGGAAGTGTTGCCTCAAGCATGTCACAGTAGATAATCTTGGTTTTAAAAAGCGTACCGGCACTCGCTTTGATTACCAGTGGCGATATCTTGGCAGAGCCTTTTTTAGGTAGGATGACTCCATCAATAAAACCCGCAGCAACCGAGCGGATAATCATGCCTAGGTTTTGTGGGTTATGGATACTATCTAAGGCGATGTAACGGTAACGTGAAGGAGCTGAACTTAAGAAGTCCTCACTTGAGAGATAGCTGCTTGCTTCAATGTCAGCAGCAACGCCTTGGTCTTGCTTAGCATTTTTAGAGATTCTTGAGAGGGCCTGTTTAGAGTGATACAAAACTTCTATGTTTTTTTGCTCACACAGATGCTCAATTTTGGAGACAACCCCATCTTTTTTGTTAGAATCCGCTAAATGTACCTTAGTGACCTTAATCTCTTTCTCATTGAGTATCTCTAAGACAACATTACGTCCATAAACCGTGATCTGGCCTTCAAACTTTTTCTTTTTGTCATTATATGCTTGGGAATTATTCATATAAAAGTATACACTACTAAGCTTTTGGAAGGGTTTTATTTAAAATTAAATAGCCTATAACCCCTGAGATCAACGAGCCTAATAAAATCCCCATTCTGTAATCCACAAGATTATAACAAGCTCCCTGATGGCACTCAAATGCGAGTGAACCGATAAACAGACTCATAGTAAACCCGATACCACTTAAGATTGCAAGCCCATAGATAGCCCCCCAACTCACCCCTTCTGGTAAAGAGCCCAAACGAAACTGCTGTGCTATAAAGGTAAAGAAAACAACACCCACTTGTTTACCTAAAAAGAGTCCTAAAGTAATCCCCACTGTCATACTGTCTGTAAAGTCTTTTGCACTGACAGTTGAAAAGCCTATCCCTGCATTGGCAAAGGCAAAAAGTGGCAAGATAAAGAAGTTGACTGGGGCATGCAAGGAGTGTTCAAGTTCATAAAAGCTTTTTTCATTATCTTTGATAGGAATCATCAAACCTAAAATAACCCCTGCTAAGGTAGCATGAACGCCTGATTTAAGTACGGCCGTCCATAAGAGTATTCCCACTAAGATATAGGCTGTATTATTGACTACGCCACTTCTGTTCATTGCAAACAGCCCTATAATCATTATGAGCGCTATGGCTAAAGAAAACAAGGACATATGAGAGGTATAAAACACCGCGATAACGATAATCGCACCTAAATCATCGATAATGGCTAAAGCCAGTAAAAAGACCTTTAACTGCATAGGAACACGTTTTCCTAAGAGTGACAATATCCCTAAGGCAAAGGCAATATCTGTTGCCATTGGAATGGCCCAGCCTTGCATAGCTGCTTCATTTCCCCAGTTAAAACAACTATACACTAAAGCAGGTACAAGCATCCCACCAAAGGCGGCAAAAGCAGGTAAGGCGAGCTTAGACTTGTCACTTAAAGAGCCTTCAACTACCTCTCGTTTAATCTCTAATCCCACCATAAAGAAAAACAGTGCCATTAAACCATCATTAATCCAAAGCAATAGAGGCTTAGCGATATTAAACTCACCAAAAACAATGACCACAGGCGTGTCCATCATGGCTTTATAAAGTTCTGACAAGGAAGAGTTTGCCATCATCATTGCTGAGATTGTGGCCAGTATCAGTAAAATACCCACGGCAGATTCCAGCTTAAAAAAACTAAGAAGAGAGTAGCGTAGTACTTTTTTCATTATTAGTCCATACTGTTGTGATATATAATAGTCATTATAGCACTTTAGGTAGTCTTATTATAAACTCAGCCCCTGTCTTTCTATTTTCTACATTAAATTTTCCATGCATGCTATTTTCAATAATCATCTTCGACATATACAAGCCAATACCCGAGCCCTCTTTAAAACCTTTAGTTGAAAAGTAAGGATCAAAAATTTTCGGTAAGACCTCTTTAGCAATCCCCCCGGCATTATCTAAAAAGCTTATAACAATTTCATTGTCTTTCTCACTAATATCAATCTTAATAGATTTTTTTTCATTTTGATGCGAAGAAAAAGCATCCTTCGCATTTGAAAAGAGGTTTAACAAAACCTGTCCAAACTCATTTGGATACCCATAGACTACAGCATTACTGCTATGCTTGATACTGATATCAATCTCTTGTTCATCTATGCTTGAAGAGATAATATTTAAGACCTTATCAATCGTTTCTAAAACCTCAAAAGCCTCTTTCTCTTTTTGCGGGTTAAAAAAGTTTCTAAAATCATCAATGGTACTTGACATATAGTTTAAAAGGGTACTACTTTGTTCGTTTAAAGACTCTAATTCTTGGGTATTAGCCCCTTCTAGCTTGTACTTAAAGTAATAGTTTTGAAGCACTAAAGAGAGCTTGTTTAAGGGCTGTTTCCACTGATGCGAAATATTTTCAAGCATCTCGCCCATCGTGGCCAGTCTAAATTTTTGCATCAAAAGCTCATCTTTTTCACGGATTTCACAGACCTTCTCATGCACTTCTGACTGCAGACGTGAGTTAAGTCGAGAGAGGGTTTTAAGGTTCTGCTGTCGAAGCAGGTTAATACGCTCCGCCAAGGCTAAAGAGAAAAACATGATTTCCGCTAAAGAACCTACAGGTTGGACATACTTAATATACGCATACCCACCAATAAGGCCCAAAGAGTTCAAGGCTAAAAGTACACTAGCCCCTAGAAAAAGCGTCCAACCCATGATATAAAATCGTGCATACTGATATCTATTTTTTAGAGCAACCACTCCTGCATACAGCAACAAAAGTGGCGTCGGAAAGATAAGCCACACTAAAATCTGAATCATTAATGAATAAGGCAATATAAAACTACCTACTATCAGTACAAGCATAAAACTTTGAACCGATATTAATACAAGGTTGAGTCTTGTAGCGTACTCTCGTAGATGTAAAAAACTTCGTGTAAACAAGACCGCACTAAAGATACTCAGCCCAATAAAGAGTAAAACGCCTTTTTCACTAAGCCACTTCACCTCGGGCCATAAGTACTGATGGCCTAGACCATCTATACAAAGTTGCCACATCATAAACGAGCCAATAAAAGCAATATAATAAAGATAGTTTCTATCATTCCAAACAAAAAATAAAAAGATATTGTAAAAAATAATCAGTAAAACAATCCCATAATAAAACCCATAAAAAAGGGTTTCAGCTTGCTTCTTACTAACAATTTCTGAAGAGGTGTAGATCTTAATAGGTACCTGCATCGAACTTTGCGTCTGAACACGAACATATAAGGTAGAAGGCTTTGAGGTATCTAGTATGGCGCTATAAGTACGCCACTTAATGGACCTATGTGAAAACTTACCCTCATCTCCCGTATGTAAAAGTAAGGCAACCCCATTTTCATCTTCTTGATAGACTTGAATATTATCTAAAAGTGTGTAGTCAATATCAAGCCACCACTGCTTTAGTTTATCTCTTGAATTATCAATGATTGGTATCTTAAACCAATACACCGAAGAAGTAAATCCAAAACTCAACTCCTCTTTTTCCATCACCTTGAAATCACTGTCGGCTCTAGTAAGGGCATTAATACAGAGGTTCGTATTGGGATCTTCTAAATACAAAACACCCTTATTGATAACATAAGTATCTTGAGTATCATTAAGTTCAACAAGATACTTTCCATGAACATTTATAAAGATAACAAAAGTGAGTAATAAGATTCTAAATAATAACAAACACCATACTTTATATAATTTTTAATAACAATACTAATTAAATCTAGATTTTGCTTGTTACTGTATTAAAGTAATGAATATTACGCTCTTAAGTCGTTATGTGAGAAAAGATAAGCCTATATTGACATCAAATGTCTGTGAAAGAAGCTGTGCAAAAAGCACAACTTAAAAAAGAAGATTAGAACTTAAGAAAGTTTGTTAGCAATGGCCTCTGCTGAAAAACCAAATTTTTCAAAAAGCTGACCTGCTGGAGCAGATGCACCAAAGGTATCCATATTGATAATTTCATCCGCAAATCTGTACCACTCAAGACCACGTGCCGCTTCAATGGCCACAACCTTGTCCGTTTTGACAACAGTGTCTAAGTAGGCCTTATCTTGCTCAATGAAAAGATCAAAACATGGTACTGAAACAACATTTGCTTTCACACCTTTTTCTGCCAATTTAGTCTTAGTATTCATTGCAAGTTCCACTTCAGAGCCTGAAGCCATTAAGGTAAGTGTTGCATCTTCTGTCTCTTCTAACAAGTAACCACCCTTAGCCGCTTCACCTGCTACCGCAGATGGAAGAAGGGAAAGGTTTTGTCGTGAACAAACAAAGGCAGACGGTGATTTTTTCATCTCTAAGGCTACCTGCCAAGCGACAACATTCTCATTTCCATCCGCTGGTCTCCAAACATAGAAGTTAGGAAGCGCGCGGAACTGTGAAAGATGCTCAATCGGTTGGTGTGTTGGGCCATCTTCACCCACACCAATACTATCATGAGTCCACACAAAAAACTGCTGAATACCTGTAAGTGCCGCGATACGTGCCGCTGGTTTAAGGTAGTCAGAGAAGACAAAGAAAGTCGCTGAAAATGGCATCAATGGACCATAAAGGGCCATAGCATTACAGATAGAAGCCATCGCATGTTCACGAATACCAAAATAGATATTTTTACCCTTTGGATAGACACCCATATCTTTCATATCGGTCTTGTTTGATGGGCTAAGATCCGCTGAACCGCCCACAAAACCTGGAATCGCTTTAGCAACAGCATTAAGCACTTTTCCATTCGTTCCACGTGTCGCTTCTGCCTTGTCAAATGTTGGCCACTGGATACGTGAAAAATCAGGTTTTAGAAGGGCATCTAAGGCCTCATTTTGTTCCATTAGTGGAAGCTCTTTAAGTCTATGGTTCCATTCACGTTCCGCAAGATCACCCGATTCAATAGCGCAGCGAAAGCGTGCCATCACATCTTCATCAACAAAGAATTTTTTCTCAGGATCAAAACCAGCCGCTGTTTTCGACGCAGCAATAACATCATCTCCAAGTGGAGCACCATGAGAGTGGTGCGAACCTTCAAGTTCACCAGCACCCTTAGCGATTAAGGTGTTTGCAATGATAAGTGATGGCTTATCTGTTGACTTAGCTCTTACGATAGCCGCGTCAATCTCATCATAATTATGCCCATCAATCTCTTGTACATCCCAGCCTTGAGATTCAAAACGTTTGTGCATATTTTCAGAAATTGAAAGTTCTGTCGAACCCTCAATCGTAATGTTATTTGAGTCATAAATCAAGATTAAATTATCTAGCTGATTATGCCCTGCGATAGAACAGGCCTCATAGGAGATTCCCTCTTCTAAATCCCCATCACCACACAGACAGTAAACACTATGATCAATCACCTTAGCCGTTTCAGAATTCACCTGCGCGCCAACATGCTTAGCTGCCATCGCAAAACCAACCGCATTGGCAATACCCTGACCTAAAGGTCCCGTCGTAATCTCAACACCTGCAGTATGGCCATATTCAGGATGACCTGGTGTCTTGGAATCAAGTTGACGGAAGTTTTTAAGGTCCTCTAACTCAAGTCCATATCCCCATAGGTAATAAAGAGAATAGATTAGACCTGTCCCATGTCCTCCAGAGAAAACAAGACGGTCACGATTGAGCCATGATGGGTTCTTAGGGTTATGCGAAAGGTGTTCAGAAAGCACCACTGCAATGTCTGCTAATCCCATTGGTGCACCTGGGTGACCTGAATTGGCTGCTTGAACCATATCCGCTGCTAAAAATCTAATACTATCGGCCATCTTTTGACGCATATTCATTTCCTTATTGATCTTATTTTACTCAAAGAAATCGTGAGATTCACTCACAATTTTTTTGAGGTATCCTTCATTATTTAATTACGATGTCTGAGCAGTAGCCCAGATATCTACGCTAACACTAAGTTTTCTTCGGCAGAAAGCCCAAAATCATTTATGATTTTTTGCATTAAAACTTATCCATTATAAATACATCAAAATCCACCTAAGTGGATTTCAATTTACTTATGTCGCACTAAATACTTTGAAAGTATAGGGGAAAGTTCCTGAAAAAGTTTAGCTTCAAAACCTTTTAGTTGTTCATTTAAATCTTGAGCTAAGTCATCCGCCTCTTTTACTGCCTCTTCTAAACCAAGAAGCGTTACAAAGGAGTTTTTGTCCCCATCATTTTGAGTCGTCTTGCCTGCTTCTTGGGAACTTTGGGTTACATCTAAGATATCATCTTGTATCTGAAAAAGAAGCCCCAGTTTAATACCAAAATCATATAAGGCTTTGGCCAATTCATTTTGACCTGAAATAATCGCGCCCATCTCTAAAGAGGCCGCGATCAACTTGGCTGTTTTATTCGTATGTAAAATCTTAATCTGTTCAAGATCTAAGTTTTGGTTTTCAAAATGACAATCAATAGCTTGCCCTAAAACCATCCCTCCTAGACCACCATTTTTAGCCAGAGAACGGATCAGCTTTACCCGTATCTCATCAGAAAAAGCAGACTCTGAAAGCACTTCAAAAGCGTAGGTATTGAGTGCATCACCCACTAAAACGGCTGTCACTTCATCATACTTGATATGCAAGGTCTGCATTCCACGTCTAAGATCAGCATCATCCATAGCAGGAAGATCATCATGAATAAGCGAATAGGTATGTAAAAGCTCAATAGCATAAGCCGCCGCATAAGCGGAATCAAGTAAAAGCGAGTTATGTGCCTTCACCACCGCAAGTAAAAGAGCAGGACGGAAACGTTTTCCCCCTGCGAGTAACATCTCAGCTATCGCCTCTTCATAATGAGGATGAAAGCTTGGTGCCTTTGGAAGATGTGAAAATAAATATGCCTCGAACTTTTGCAAAAAAACCTACCTAAATTAATTAACGAAATTATACTTGTTATTGACTGTTATTTGGCTTATCAAAATGGACAAAAAAGTCAAAACCTTCTCTTCTTAGCAGAAGTTTGACTACTTGATGTGCACTGCTTTTTTCAATAGAGAGTACATGACGGATGTCGGCTAAGCTTTTAACAGGTTTATCCATCACATAAAGCAATTTATCGCCTTTTTTCAACGCATACTTTGGAACATCTTGTTTCACCACCAAAAACTCATCTAACTCTAGTCCAAAAAGATCAAAAAAACTATCGGGGACTAAACCACCGCTCAAACGCTTAACAAATTTAGCTTTTAGCTTCTGTTCTTTAGAGGCACGTTGTACTTTAAAGTAGTGCACACTTCCTGGTTTAGAAAATAAGATATCTCGACTTACTTGGGCTGCACTTTGTACCTTTTTTCCATCCATAAATAAGATGACATCATCCAATAAAAAAGGCGAGTTAGCAAAGAATGGGTTCACTTCAACTACCCTCACCCCTTTCTCATCAGCCACGCGTATCCCTATATCGCTATAGACAATCTTTTTTGATGCTAAAAAATGACGGATGTACTCTTTTTCAATCACACCCTTGCCTGTTGATATACCTAGCAAACCACAACATGTTCCTGAGATTAAGGCATTTTTTTTACTTTTTGTTGAAAAGTGAGCAAGCTGATTGAGGCCTACTTGTTCTTGTGTAAACCTTCCCTCAACCACCTCAGAAGGCAAGACAGAGGCTACGTGTTTAGGCGCATTGTTATAAAACTTAAAAATATGTTTAAAGGCTTTATCCGAATGGACTAGGTTTAAACCTAAAAAAGGGTCACGTTTAATAATCTTAAAAGGGGGCTTTTTCTCTGAATAAAAAAGCACATACTCATTATCTACGGCGAAAGCTTTTGTAGTGTCAAGTTGAAGTGAACTGACTTGATATTTAAGTTGACAGGCTCTAAAGTCTTGTTTTGCCCCAAAAAGTGTAAGCGATAAAAGAAGTGTTGTAATCAGATAACGGCAAAGCGCCATTATTTATTTCCAAACATAGCACCAAGGTCGCCCATGCCACCAAGCATACCCATGGCTGAATTTTGTTTGTCTTTTTCTACCATTTTATTGGCATCGTTAATGCAAGAAATCAGTAAAATTTGTAAGGAGGATTTATCTTCTAAAAGAGAGTCGTCAATGTTAAGGTCGATTACCTCGCCTTTTCCATTCATCTTAATTTCGAGCATACCACCACCTGCTTTGGCAGTGTACTCTTTAGACTCGATTTCGGCTTCCATTTTCTTTGCTTGTTCTTGAACTTGTTCGAGCATCTTACCCATATCGCCCATGTTTCCAAACATAATGTGAAGCCTTTGCTTTAAATTTCGTCTAAAATTTCGTCTATATTATTGTCATCATCTAAAAGTACAACTTTTGGTGCATAAGTTTCAAGGTCTTTTTCATCATAGGTTGCATACGCAACGATAATAACCTTATCGCCTTTATGAACTCTTCTAGCAGCTGCACCATTAAGACATATCTCGCGCTTACCACGCTCACCTAAAATGATATAAGTTGAAAAACGCTCGCCATTGTTGATATTTAAGATCTCAACTTTTTGGCCTACACGCATTTTTGCTGCTTCCATAAGCTCTTCATCAATAGTAATAGAGCCAACATAATTCAAGTTTGCGTCTGTTACCGTTGCACGGTGAAGTTTACTGTAAAGCATTTCCATTGTCATAACTTTTCCTTATTTTCCCATCATCTTCATATGCTCTGCAGGAGAGATCGCCGCATCCCATAATTCGTCGTCAATTAGGTACTCTTCAACAATATTTCCACCGATAATGTGTTCATCTATAATTTTAACAATCTTTTCCTTTGTTAAACCTGCATACATAGTATGACCTGGTTCAACTAGCATTAAAGGGCCTGCATTACAGCGATTTAAACATCCTGTTTGAATTGGCATTACATTACCTACAAGACCTTTTTGCATCAATGTCATTGATAAAAATTGAAACAAATCTTGTGTCTCAGGTGTCACACAAGACGGTTTTCCTGGCATTTGTGGTGGTGCTGATTGTTGGCACTTAAAGATATAAAACGAAGGTTGTGGCATTCCCATAAACTTCTCCTAATTAAAATATTGTCGGAATTATACCCAATCAAATTTAAAGTACAAACACCGTTTTCATTTGTTAAGCTAGTCTTAAAGCGAAGATGTGAAATTATTGCTCATTTCATACGCTATTTATCAGACATTGTGGCTTAAGTGAGTATACTTAGGCACCTTAAAATATATGGAAAACGTATGAAAAAAATATTTCAACTCCAAGAAAAGAACAAAAAACCTGAACGTACTCTGGATGCAATTAAAAATGAGGTACGTAAATACCTCAAAAGAGAACGTAAAAAAAAGCTCCCTGACGAGGCCATTTTTTGGGAGTTTGATTGTAAATTTGGTAAGGATGAAGCCTCTGCAGTAGCCTCAACAAGCACTCAAATCATTAAAGACCTAGATCTAAGCCTACAACAACAATGGCCAAGTTGTTACATAGAGATTATTGCTCGTCCTTCTGAGAAAAAAACCTCATCCGCCACCCTCCAAACAGACGAAGACTCCTAATCAATCCCTTTTATCTACGCTTTATAAAAGTTCTAAGGCATCTTTAGATAAGCCTGCCCAAGCAGAATTTTCATCTGCTTGGATACTTGCTTCAAAGGCGGCCTTAGCCTCTTTCTCTTTACCCTCTTTCAGTAACAATGAACCAAACATGTACTGTACTCGTGCTTTTTGTTTATTGCTTAGATCACGTTTTATAAGCTTATTGAGTAGCACTAATTGCTCTTTGTTTTTCTCTTGTCTTTTTAAGACTTCTAAAATAGCAAACTCAACAAAAGGCGACTGAGAATACGAAGCTGTTTTATCTTGAAGCTGCATGACCTTATTGGCATAGGTTTCAATAATAATATCATCTCTTTGTTTCAATCCAAGCTTCACCATACTCACGTACAGCTCTATATCATCATGCACTAAACCACGACGTTTTTCAAGCTCTTTAATGGTCTTTATCATACCTTGCGTGTTTTTTAGACGCTCATTCGCCCTAAAAGTATCTTGCAATATATCATCATATTCAGAGCGTTTTTCAAGGTCTGAAAGACTTATGACATCCCCTGCTACCCTTATTAACTCTTCATATTCACCTGTTTTATTTAAGGTCTTGGCATAATTATATAACCACTGTAAACGTTTTTGCTTATCTTTAATGTGTTCTTGCGCTGTTGTTTTAGCAAGGGCGTAATTTCCTGTTTTATAAGCACAAGCATACAGCTTATCATCATATTGGCGTTCTACACTAATATTATGTTCTTTAGATAAGGAGATGGCCTTAGCACACTCCCCTTTTTCCAACTCATTGAGCACAAGTTTTAAGGCAGCTTCTGTTTTTAACTCAAAATAACCCGGTTCATTTTCTACGCCTGAGCCTTCCATCTTTAAAACCGCCTCATACTGCTTATCCGCGTACAAAAGTTTTGCTTTTTGTAGGGCTGCCTTTTGTGCTATCTCTTCATTAGCATACTTTTCTTGTAAGGTATCATACTCTGCCATTAAAGCAGAAACATTAGCATCTTCAGGGGTATAAAAAAGTCCATCTAAAGCTTCTTGTACCTCTGGCGTATAATCACTCTCTTTATAACTATTAAGATAGCGTTTTAAAGCCGTATAAGCACTGGCTTTATCTTCTGTTTCTGCTAACCACAGACCAATATCTTTCACCATCACTTCATATCGGTCATCACTACTAGGAAGGGCATCTGTAATTTCTGTTAGGATAGCAGCAGCTGTTTTTTGATACCCTCGGTTGGCAAAGGCACGTGCATTATCATAATTTTGTGCAATATCATGTAAGAGGTACTTCGCATTTCCTTCAATAATCTTCATATAGAGTTCAGAAGATTTTTCTAAGTCTCCCTTATCTAAACTCATCTTAGCCAAGCGTATAGCCGCCATAGAGGCAATTTCAACATCTTGTGTCATATATAAGGCTTTTTCAAAATAGGAGTTTGCCTCTTTAAGTTTGCCACTTTGCAAAAATCTATCGCCTAAAAAGACCATACCCAAAGCAGCAAATTTAGACTCAGGAAACTCACTAAAAAGTCTTTCATAAAAGTACTCACCATCTTGTTGAAGACCTACTCTAGAGTAAGCATTTGCCGTATAAGCAAGCACTTCAGCCATATTTTCATCATCTGAATATTCACGTAAAAACTCTTTTGAAACCTCTAAAAGAGCCTCGCTCTCATCTTGATGATGAAACCCGCGCATCTTATATAAAAGCAGCTCTGCTTTAAAAATAGTATCAGGATACTTACTAAATAGAAGGTCCACCTCTCTCGCAAGTTTAGAGTAGTTTCCTGCCTCGTAAGCAGCTTTAATCCGCATAAAATCAGCCACATCCTTAACCTGGTCTAAACGCATAGGCATACCTGAAATATCTAAGGCACCCACCGAAGGCATCTTGACCTCATCCATCTCAATAGGAAAGTCAAGCCCTAACTCAGGTGTTTTTTCTATCTTAATAAGGGGAAGTTTCTGGCTGTATCCCACCACCATCCAATGCGGTGAACTTTGATACCTTGAGGCGCGTCGAATACTGTTTTGCTCATACAGTTTATGGTTGATAGAAATCAACTTCATTTTTTGATGGGCAAGGATACGAATATAATATTTTTTCGCTTTAGTAAATGAATCTATGCTAAAAAAACTGGTCTTAATCTTTTCAAACTTCTCTTTAGGCTCTCGTGGAAAAAGACACTGTATCTCAGTAACTTCTTCTTGCTCATTCATCTTAGAAACACACTTAAAAGCAAAAGATTCTTTGATATGAATGGTAGAGTAATTTTGCCCCTCTTCTTTTCCTGTCGTAACAGAGAGTTTCAGCGCAAAAAGAGAGTTTTGTAAAAGTAGGATGGGCAGAAGTAGGAGCAGTAATCTAAACAACAATAACCTCTCCTTAAACCTGTAAAATAGACCTAAATCTTAATCTCTATTGTACACAATTTTTGTGATAAGTTCTATTAATCGTATTAACAAGCTATTTCATCTTTCATAGAGGCTTTTACAAAACGCTAACCTAACCCTTTTGTACTGTAATATCATTGGGTATTTTAATAAGAAAGGCAGTGCCTTTTTCCTGATACCTATCTAAATCGATACTTCCTTTTAACAACTCTGTCACTAAGGTATGCGTGATACTCAAGCCTAAACCAGTCCCGCCTTCTTTACGTTTAGAGGTTACAAAGGGTTCAAATATCTTTGATGCTATGTTCTTATCCACTCCCTTTCCATTATCACTCACGCGTATCAATACATCATTTTCATAGGGTATGGTCTCTATAACCATCTCCCCTTCATCGTCTGCATCAAAGGCATGAAAAAGTGTATTTTGCAACATATTCACAATCACTTGAGAAAGGGCACCAGGATGAGATTTCATTTCCACCTCTTCCTTACTTAAACGCAGTTTCACCTCAATAGGTCGATGCTTAAACTCACTCTTAAAGGTGGACACAATCTCTTCTATGTACTCATTTAAGCCAAATTCACGAATGGCTTCACTGCTTTGATCGACTGAGATCTGTTTAAAGTTTTTAATCAGCTCTGCCGCGCGGGCCAAGTTTTTAACCAAGATAGTGTCCGCCTCACTAATGGTTTTTATAAAGTTATCCAAGCTTGAACGTGTTAACTCATCACTGCTTAACTCGATTTGAATCTTACGTATCTCTTCTTTAAAGATTGATGCTGCTGTGATAGAGACACCTAAGGGCGTGTTAACCTCATGGGCCACCCCTGCTACCATATTCCCAAGTGCAGACATCTTTTCTGATTCTATCAGTTGGTTTTGCGTTGTTTTTAAATACTCTTGATTTTGAGCCAAAGCATCTTTTAGCTTTGACTGACTCACTTGTAAGGAGGCACGGTGCTGACTTGCAGTATCAACAAAATAGTAAAAAAGGGTATAAATAATAATCGAAATCCACGTAATATTCATCGCAAAAAAGAGGATGCTCAACTCCTTGGGCACCTCAATATCAGCCTGAAAAACCTCTCCATCAAAAATAGCACTACAGATAACCATAATCAGGTAAAAAAGAAACCACTTCAAACTTGTTCTTCTATTTTGAAAGGCAAATCCCGCCAAGATAGAGAGAATAGACCACCATATTACGCCCCCACTCGCAAAGAAACCACCTAAAACAAACTGAAAGATAAAAGGAAGTAGAAGGGAGATAAAAATTTGTATGGACTGGGCTACTTGAAAATTTTTGCTTTTATACAGATAGGTGAAGTTGATTAAAGTAATAGCAGCATAACTGTAGGGGATAAAGGCTTCTTCTTTAAGACCTGCAAAAAAAGAGATACTCCCCCACAAGAGTCCACCAACACTCATTAACAGTCCCATATAGATGAGAAAACTATGTTGCAGTTTCTCCTCTTGGCTCGTCTTGTGTGTATCGGCTATGGTACTAATAAAGTCTAAAGACTGCCTAAAAAAACCCATCTATATTCTCACCTACTCGTGTTAGTTTAATATAAGGAATTCCTATTATAGTTACTTAATTATAAACCCACCCTTAGCTATGAAAGCTTGTTTGTTAATTTTAGTTAGAAGTCTTGAGCGCTTCTTGTAAGTTGCTATAAACCTTAAGCATTTTCGTATGCGTCTTAAAGCCTTCAAGTTTTAAACTACTCATCCCTAAACCATAAAAACACTCTTCATTATTGATGATATTTACACAGGTCTCTAAAAGGTCTTCTCCGTAGATAAAGATAAGGGCATTAACATACGCTTTAAAGGGTTTGTCTTTATCCAGTTTAATATCAAGTATCGCGTCCAAGCATTGATAATGCAGCCGATGCGTCGCACTTAAGGACTCAAAACTTAAAAGTGTACGGATACAACGCCAAGCCGACTCACTATCAGACAAAGCAAGATAGACCATCGCTTTTAATTCTACCACACTAAGGGTTTCAAAAGCCGAGCCTTCATCTGCAAGAACACCTAAAAACTCACTTACCAAGTCTTCATTTTCTATGTTAGTATCTGCAAGTTTTTCAAGAAGCTCTCGGTAGTCAAATTCTTCAAGATGCTTTAGGTTTAAGATGGCTTCTCTAAAGCTAATGCCCTCGTTTTTATTCTTCCACTGCAGGTCATCTAGCGGGTAAAGGTCTGATACCCCAGGTACAATTATATGCGAAATATACACATCAAAAAGCTTCGTATCACGGATATAGATTTCAGCTTCCATTTCATTCACAAGCTCACACATCCCAGAGAAATAATTCTCTTTATCCCAATCTTTTCCCCAAGCTACAAAGTCATACGCGGATGGCTCTTTTAAAGAGGCATACCCGATAAGGGCTTCTTGCTCAAGTAGATGAGCTTGTAAATTGTTAGGGTCACGTACCTCAGCAAGGTTAAAAGAGGCAGGTTTATCTCCATCTAAATCAGCAAGACTTTCGACCCCTTTAAAAAGTTTTTGTATCGCCTCTTCTAAGGCAACTTGCATGTCAAAGTGCATGGCAAAAGAACTCTTTATCTTGGCATTTTTAGTATTTAGTAAATAGACACAGACTAAGGGATATATCCCTCCTAAACTTGCATCACACAGACGCAATTGAAAACCCTTTTCTATTAAAAACTGGCGGGCTTCATCTACTTTTTTAAAGGATTTGATCTCATCTTCAGGGATAAGCGGCAAAGCAATGGCTTCAGAGACAATCTTCTTTTGAAGGTACCTTTGTAAGATGTCTGAGAGTGCCTTAGTTCTAGATTCTAAAGCTGTCATACCTGAGCCTAAACCACTGTCTGCATGAATAGTTTGAATAAGATTTAAAGGAAAGTAAGCAAGTGTTTCAGACCCGTACTGAAGATAAGAAAGGGTACAGATACCACGTTCTATAGCTCCACTTTGCGTGTCCATTATCTCTAAAGGCTCTAACTCCTCATCCATATCATAATATTCCCAAAGTTCTTCATTCAAGATCCCCTCAGGCATCTCATCATCTTCCGCTTCAAAGACAAACCACTTCTCATCAGGAAAAAAAACAGCTTCTTCTTGGGCAATATCTTCGCCTAAGTACAGATCTTTCATAAAGCCATGCGAGCCTAGAAGTACTACAAGCTGATACAAGGCCTTTAACTCCGCTTCTTGTTCACTACCCCCTTGCACTTGGACAGCTATATTTTTTAAATTCTTATCAACCAGTCTAAGGCTATGTACACCAGAAAGAAGCTCTTTACTTAAGCTCTTTTCTAAACAAAGACCAAGCCCTTCTAATTTCGAATTGAGTTCTTTGATCATATCTACACTATTAGGACTCATCTTGCCCCCATTTTTAAAATAGCTTGTATATCTATTGGCTCTTTATACTGCACAAACTTAGGCTCTTTCGTTTTGCGTGTATAATGCGTCATTCTATCGGCCAGTTCATTACCCTCCGCCCCAGCATGTGCTTTGATGTGCGTTAAGGCTATCTTAGAAGCAAGGCTATTGTAAAGATGGTAAGCCTCTTGAATAATTTCAAGGTTTTTAATCTCACCGCCCTTCTTCTTCCAACCATTTCTCTCCCAGCCCTTCGCCCAGGTCTTAATACAGTTGATTGCATACATCGAGTCACACTTAATCTCTACCTTATTTCCTAACGCAGATTCTTCTTTGGCTAATAAAAGAGATTGATACAAGGCATTTAACTCGGCAGTATTATTTGTGCCCATAGACTCATATAACCCATAATAAAGCGCACTCAACTTCCCTGCTCGATACACCACAACACCTGAACCCGCTGCTCCAGGATTAGGCGAACACCCCCCATCACAATAGATAGTCACATCACCAACAGGAGTAACATCTTCTTGCCCTTTTCCTCTCTCCTGCTCTTCCTTATTTACTACTTCCCCTTCACTATTTCCCATTTCGCTTCTGCGAAATACCTGCAATGCCTTATAGTTATTAATAATCTTGTCTTGATTTGTTTTAGCTGTAATGCCTTTAAGCAGTACAAAAAGCTCCGCCCTTGCATCTGAGATACGCTTACCCAGAGCAAGTTCAAACCAGAGTTCTCTCTTCTCTAAGTCGATATCAAGTAGGGTCAGTTGATTATCGCTAATGTCAGAAGGATTATCCACGCCTAAGGCTAAAAAAGATTCAGTGATTGTTTGCATGGGGCTCTTTTAATTTTAATTAAGAAATTGTAGCATTAAAGAGAAATAAAATAATTAAAAGAACACAATTAGAAGATGAAAACACAAAATACTCACGCTACAATTACATAATAGACTTCTTGCATAACCTCTTGTAGTCTCAGAGGAAAAAAGAGGGGTAAGATTGTGCAAAACCTTTTTTAAACCATAGCCATAGCTCTGGTGATGAAAAGTTTTGTGCAAGATTATCTTTCTTTTTTTCCTCCCATAGGGCAATTCATACAAGAACATGAGCCGGCGTTAGAACCCTTACAGCATAGAATGACTATGCTTTCAGGAACCTGCCTTGGTCATACTCTTGTATGCATTGCTGAGACTACAAGAGGTTATGCAAGAAGTCTAATTAATCAAAGAGGTAATATTATGTTTGAATCCATTAATGTACTCGGTGGGGCACTTGAACCTTGTAGTATTGATCCAAAGACAGGGTTTTATCGAGATGGTTCGTGTAACTGTGGAGAAGATAACCCAGGAGTCCATGCCGTCTGTATTTATGCGACTGAAGAGTTTTTAGCCTACTCAAAACAAGCAGGGAATGATCTCTCCACCCCTATGCCTCAGTACAATTTTGCAGGGGTTAAGCCAGGGCAATCTTGGTGTCTTTCAGGGCCACGGTTTGTACAAGCGGTAAAAGATGGGCATGCACCCCATATCTTTTTACACTCTACACATCAAGCTATCTTACAACTTATCGACCTTGAGACCTTAAAAAAATACGCCTTAGACCTATGAGCATAGAACAATCTAATCAATTTTTTGAAAGTATTTACAAACAGAGTCAAGGTGACTGCAAACAGATTCCTTGGGCACAGATGAAGACCAATGTTTATCTAGAGGAGTATCTTCAGATGCATTTAGGTGAAGGCAAGGCCATTGTGATTGGATGTGGTTTAGGCGATGATGCAGCGGCCCTTGAAGAGGCAGGATTTGATGTTACTGCCATTGATATCTCTACTACAGCTATCAACTGGTGTAAAGATAGGTATGATTACACAAACATTGACTTTCAAGTTCAAGATATCTTTGCTCTGCCTGAGCAGATGTTAGGTCAATATGACTTTGTCTTTGAATCACGTACCATTCAATCCCTTGCCCTTGAACATCGTAACACTATCATTGGCGCCATTACTTCTTTACTTTCACCTAGAGGAAAGTTACTTGCTATTGCTGATGGTAAAAATGAGGGGGAACAACATGATGGACCGCCTTGGCCTCTAGAACGTAATGAACTCAGACTCTTTGAGAACCATGATTTAAGTGAGTTAGAATTTAGTATCTTTGCCAACGAAACCCAACAATCAAGCCTCAAGTTTCGTGCCTTATATCAACGCTTAGCTTAACTAATCTAGTTAAGAGCAATTCCATGCTAAAATGGCGTCTATTATTACTTACAAAGGAAACACTATGGCTTATGAACTTATTCACAATACAGATGAATGCAAATATGAATATCACATTGATGGGCATATTGCTTATATTACTTATGATGATCAAAATGGGAATATGCACCTAACACACACCATCGTTCCGGATGCACTTGCAGGTAAAGGACTTGCAAGAGAGCTTTTAGAAGATGTTTTATCAGAGATTGAAAAAGCGGGTAAAAAGGCCGTTGCTCAATGTTCATACATTGTTAAGTACCAAGAAAAACACCCCGAAAAAAGCGATCTTTTTGCATAATCTCATCCGCTATAAAGCGGATAGGATTTTACTTTTTACTCTTTTTTAAACCCCTATAATCTTAACTATCCTATAATGCCAATAATCAATTCACTTAAGGTATCTTAATGCTTAAAAGCGCTCTTCTCATCTTCTTATTTTCTCTCTTAATTTATGCCCAAGACAGTTGGGAAGAGGCCATTCCTACGGCCAAGGAGTATGACTGGGTACAGACAAAATCAGGAGAGTGGCTCAAGGGTGAGTTTAAGGGGATGTATAATGAAGAGTTAGAGTTTGATAGTGATGAATTTGGGTTACAAAGTATTGACTTCGAAGATGTCAAGCGGCTTATCTCTAAATCTTTTACCAGCCTTTATATAGAAGGTAGAGGCGTAATCAGTGGTAGGCTGTATCTGAATGATGGTTATATTTTTTTAACCCTTCCTGATGAGACTATTAAACTTGAACGAGATAAAATTGTTTCCATGACAAACGGCGCAGATGAAGAGAGTTCTTACTGGTCAGGGAATTTTTCACTTGGCTTCTCTTTAAGCAGTGGAAATACCCAAAAGAAAGAGATCAGCACCCAACTGCACATTAAACGTCAAACCGCAAATTCTCGCTTTTTGTTTAACAATTTAGGTAACTATACAGAAAACTTTGGGGTTGAGACAGAGAACAATCAAAGGCTCACCTCAAGTATCGATATCTTTCAAACGCGCCACTTTTTTATACGACCCGCCTTTGTTGAGTATTCACGAGACCCTTTTCAAAATATCGAGAACAAATACACTGTTGGTTTAGGTCTTGGATACGACCTTGTCTCCTCGGCTAAAATCAATCTAACGGTCTTTTTAGGACCCGCTTACCAATCAACTACCTTTGTTGATGTCCTTGAAGGAACACAAAATCCTGTCACCACTCCGGTTATTCTATTTACCTCAGATTACGACCATGAAGTTACCAAGAACATTGACCTTATACTTAAGTATCAAGCCTATTTTGTTAATGAAGACTCAGGAAGGTACATCCACCACGCCATCGCTACCATCAAAACAGAATTTATAGGCGATTTTGATTTAGATTACAGTTTTCTCTGGGACAGGATAGAAAAACCCACTCAAGATGCAGAAGGAACCTTGCCTGAAAAAGATGATTTTAAAAGCATTTTATCACTTGCGTACAGCTTTTAACATTAGACAGCTTTAAAGTCTAAGCATTCTCCCTGGGTTATCACATTTAAATCTACTTTATAAATTCAAGATTAAAAATTCTCCTATTAGGCTCGGTATTGGCTATAATTTCATTATCAATACACATCTCATATGTCCCTATTGAAATACAGTTCACTCCATGCAGAACATGGAAGATTTAAGAGGATACTTCACAATGAAGGAATTTGTACAGAAATATCGTCCTTATCCACAGGTCGATTTACCCAACCGAGAGTGGCCAAACAAGACTATAGACAAAGCACCATTATGGTGTAGCGTAGATTTACGCGATGGTAATCAAGCCTTGATTACCCCTATGAACATGGACCAAAAACTCGAACTGTACACACTCTTAATTAAACTTGGTTTCAAAAACATAGAGGTAGGTTTTCCATCAGCATCTGCCGTAGAATTTGACTTTCTACGTCGTTTAGTGGATGACAATTTAATCCCTGATGATGTAACAATACAAGTGCTTGTTCAAGCACGAGAGCATTTAATAGCTAAGACCTTTGAGTCCCTTTGTGGTGTCAAACATGCGATTGTTCATTTATATAATTCAACCTCCGTGGCCCAAAGAAAGATTGTTTTTCAAAAGAGCCAAGATGAGATTATTGACTTAGCCCTTGAGGGTGTTGAGTTAGTGAAGAAATACGAAGCAGAGCATGATGGGAAGATCTCCTTAGAGTACTCACCTGAATCATTTACGGGTACAGAATTAGAATTTTCTGCTCGTATTTGTAACGCGGTAACAGCTTGTTGGGGCATTAGTGATGAACGTAAGGTTATCATTAACCTTCCTGCAACTGTTGAGATGGCGACACCTAATGTGTATGCTGACCAAATAGAGTGGATGGGTAGACACCTAGACAATAGAGAAAATGTTTTAATCTCAACGCATACGCATAATGACAGAGGAACCTCCGTTGCAGCCACAGAGCTTGCCCTTTTAGCCGGTGCGGACAGAGTTGAGGGAACGCTTTTAAGTAATGGAGAGCGTACGGGAAATGTTGATATCATCACCCTTGCGCTTAACATGTACACTCAAGGGGTTGATCCTGAGCTAGACTTCTCAGATATCACAACGGTTTTAGATGTTGTTGAGCGCTGTACGGACATGAAGACGCATGAGCGTCATCCTTATGTTGGCGAGCTGGTCTATACCGCTTTTTCAGGTTCACACCAAGATGCAATCAATAAAGGACTAGCCTACCAACGTGCGAAGGAAGATGATTTTTGGGAGGTGCCTTACCTTCCAATTGACCCTGATGATCTTGGACGTAATTATGAAGGAATTATTCGTATTAATTCTCAATCAGGAAAGGGTGGCATCGCCTTCTTACTTGAAGAGAAGTACGGTTATAGTCTCCCTAAAAAGATGCATCCAGAACTAGGAAAAATCGTACAAAGCGTTACCGATGAGAAGGGAAGAGAGTTAGAGCTTGAAGAGATCTTTGATATCTTTAAAAAGAGCTATTTTGAGCCACAAGAGCATATTACTTTGCTTAACTTCTCAGCACGCACCTGTGAAGAGAACAGTGTAGAGTGTGAATTATCTTACCAACTTAATGGCAAAGAGATCAACTCTACTGGAAAGGGAAATGGGCCGATTGATGCGTGTAAGCACGCCTTAGAGCAAGCCTACCCACATAGCTTTACCATTACTGATTATGCCCAACATACCCATGGAGTGAAGTCATCCGCTGAGTCTATCTCGTATATACAGATACAGACACAAGCGCATGAAAACTTTTATGGAGTCGGTGCAGATACGAACATCTCCATCGCCTCAGTCAAAGCCATCTTCTGTGCACTTAACCGTGCCTTTAACGCCTAAGTCACGTATAGAGCTATACGCGCTTAGGTTCTACTGCTCTTGCGGGGTTTGATCGACAAGCTGAAGCTGTTGATCTTTCATATATCCTGGGTGATAATATCCATAAGGGATACTTCCAACAAAACGTCCATTGGCCTTTTTAGCATAAGTTGTATAATCTGCTGCAGCCGTATTAATAGCCGTAGCGACAGCACTTGCAATCAGACCAGCCAATCCACCACCACTGTTTCCACCGCTTAAATCAACCACAACCGTACCATTATATTTCCATAAGACCTCAGAGGTTTTTGTAGACTTAATCTCAGCATCAATAGAGACCGTAAGATTGGAAGCGAGTACCATATAAGAGGTGTCCCATTTTCTAATCTTAGTAAATAAGACGGCATCTGCACCAAAGTACTCATAAAACTTATTTAGAGGCATAGTATATAAAAGCTCACTATCATAAATACCTTGCTGTTTTAATACATCTGCTGTTAACTCATAAGGAAATACATAATAACCATGAAAGGCTAAAGGTATCTCAATCGTTGTCGCATAATAATCTTTTGCATCTGCTGCCGTACTCTCATTCATAGGTGGCATAATAAGTAAAGACCTTGGTTTTTCACTGTACATGCCTGGGAATTCATCTGCTTTAGTGACCATTGCTCTTGTCGCACATCCACTTAAAAAAAACAGTGCCAAGACGGATACGATACTATATTTTAGATATTTATTCATGATTTAGACTGCCCCTCTTTCATTAATTCTGCTTTTTTAATCAACTTTTGCATAAATACCGTTGACTCAGGATAAAGGGCTTTCTCTGCTTCAAAATACGAAATTGCCCTGTCTGCATCATTCACTTTTAAATAAAGGTAACCAAGGTTCGCATTGACACCAGGTGGGATACGAATGGCCTGAGCGTTTGACATCTCAATAGACTCTTCAAGTGCTGTTTTCCACTGAGAAATAGCTTCACTATCCCCTGTTTTCTTTAAGTTATAAAAACTTTCTGAGTAGTTTCCATATTCATACATTGGCTTAGGGCCTGCACATCCACTCATCATTAAAATAATCAATGCTAAGCTTATTGTTATACTTTGTTTCATTATTTACTTTTCCTTCTTTATGGAACTTGAATCTCTCTGGCGATACCATCACCTAACAAAAGTGTACGGTTTACTACAATCTGACCATTTTTACGCACGACAATATTGTGCTTTCCTGGTGCCAATTTATAATGTTCTTCACTTCCACCTTTTTCAACTACAAAGGCATTTCCACTGTCAATGCTCACTTCTGAACCCTTAGCATTACCAGTAAAGTAAATAAAAGATTCCTGCTCTTTCACGCTAACACCCTCTTTATACCCACAACCTGCTGTCATCAATAACAAAAGTGACATTAAAATCAATGTAATTTTTTTCATCTGTAATTCCTTCTAAATTATTTTTGTTCTTGAATATACAAGTTATCAAACTTTTTCGTTTTAAGATAACTTTGAATGTTTCCATCCACAAGTTGACACATTGAAACTTCAGATTCAGGGGTATCTCCAACACTCATGAGTACCTCTATACTAGCGAGCTTTTTACCTGGTAAGGTAATCATCATATTGGTTTGAGGGTTCTTAATCTTTTTACCCTCTTTCATCACATCAAATTTCGCACCGGCTTTAATATTTTGAGATTTTCCACCTGAGATGATTATATTTCCATCTTCATACCCCAAGATGTAAGACTTCCAAGGCTTATCTAACATGTTTTCAATGATATTTGAAGCAAGGTTAGTAATCGCAGCATCAAGGACCTTATCATTTAAAGAGGCATCATACCCTGCCTTATTACCAACACCAAAAGTAGTAGCCGCTTCTGAAAACGCCTCACCTTTTCCTTCTTCAGAGTAGATAATCTGCCCAGTTGCCACATCTACAACACGAATATGTACCTTTGCATTGGCTACTTGTTTTTTGTTGCGAGAAAAGAGTCCCACATCACTTACCTCTTTACGTCCAAACTCGGTAATTGAGCCTACAATGATATAATTAGCTGAGTTTTTCAGTTCAGAATCACCGCCAATTTTAAGCTCTTTTTGGATCTGTTCGATATCCGCACGCTCAAGCATAATGAACTTACCCGTTTGAAAAAGCTTCGCCGACAAAATGTCCATTGCCTGCTTACCAATACGGTTATTATTTTTATCTATAAAAAAACTCTGTCCATAAGTTGTTTCATTTGTAAAACGGCCAATAGCGACCTTTCTTTTAAGCGATTTAGTATCTGGTTGAGCTAATGTTTTACTGACCGATGGAGTATTCACTGTAGTGTCATGCACAGTATTTTGTTTAGGACTTGCTGCACATCCAGCAAAAATTCCCACCAACACTGCACTGATAAGAAGAGATTTTACGTTCATATCTTGCCTTTATATTTAAATTGGTACATACTAGCATATCTACATTAGAGTAAACAATAAATGTTAGATATTATTAATAAACAAAAGAATTAAAGAGAGAACTACACACCTAGAACATAAAACCTACCGTTAATTCAAGGTAGGTTTGTGAATCATTAAAGAGTCTCTGGTTTGAGTCATATTTCTCATATACAAGACCAGCCCCTAAAAGAAGCCTATCTTGCATAAAAGCAAGCCCTGCTTTAGTTCCATAAGAGTTAATATCATCAAACAAATCGCTGCTTATAAACATCCGTCTATAAAAAAGCCCTACATATGGACGAAGGTCTTCATTGGCTTTGATATAGTAAGTTGACTCGAGGGTTAATTTAGAGATGTCAGGCGTCCCTGAAAACCACTTCTCATAGCCAAGCCCAACAGACAATCCGTCCACAACAAAATAGTTTGCACTTAGCCCTGCAATGGTGTAGTTTTCACTGCCTATTGAGGCTGAGCCCAGCTTAATACCCAGCCCTTTACTACCTTGTAAAAAGATATCGGCCTGAAGCGACATACTCATTAAAACAACTATCAGAAAAACCTTTTTAATACTTAACATTTCCATCCTTTATATTGAAAAACTTATAGAGATAATCACCTCAGCAAAACCATTGGTACAGCTTTGATTGTCCTGACACGAGCTGAGTCTCTCTTCACTCCACCCTAGCGCGATATTAGCCTGATCTGAGCTAAAAGAGATCCCTGCTCGGTAGCCATAGGTATCCATATCATACACCGAATCTACAAACATCCGCTTATACATCGCTCCAATATAGGGTCTTACAGGTTCAGAGATGGGAATGAAGTAAGTCGTACTAAGCCCTATCTTTTCAATGCGCGGCTTATCATTCATCCAGTTTTCATATTCTACTCCTAGGCCAAGACCATCAAAGATAAAATAGTTTATATTCAAACCCGCTACATCATAATTCTTGCCTAAATTACTGGCTCGACTGTACTTCGCCCCCATAGATACAGAGTTCTTTTCAAAAATATCTGCTTGTACAAGCGCACTCATCATAAGTAGCATTATTATAAGCTTTTGAAGCTGCATTGTTTACACTCCTTGATGTAAGATAGGGGTTGATAGGTCTATATTATGCTTTAACGAGGCTTCGTATACTTTCTCATTGACCAGATTTGGTGTCTTTAGAAGGTAGCTTCGTACTGTTTTTGTCACCTTCGTATTTGGCAAGGTGTCGATATAATAAAACAGATTATATTGCAGGGCATAATCCCCCGTTTCATGTAAGTACCATTCAAAAGGCACCTTAGGGTTTATCTTAATCTCTTCATCTGCGATAGAGACTTCATTTACTTCCAAAAACATATCATTTATCTGCTTTTTAAAACCCTCTATCTCTTCTTTAGGAGGGTAACCAATCTTATAAGAGAGCTTCATTCTTAAGCCATCTGTTGAAGCTTTTTTACTCAGGTTATCCACACGCGAGTCCACGAGTTTTGAGTTTTTGATTAATGTTCTGTGATTGTTACGCACATCTAGTAAAATGGTGTAAATTAGCGTCACCTTGTTAATGATGTACTCATCTTTTTCATTAGCAAACTGGATTACATCGCCATCTTCAAGCATCTTGGAGTTGAGTATCACCATTCCAAAGAACATATCCGGTGCCCATATTTGATTCGTTAATGCTAAAAATGCAGCCGCTATCCCAAAGATACCTGTGGTTTGAAGCAAGGAGTCAAAATCCCAAATATCGATGATAATATAAAGAGAAACCACCGAGATGACAACTAAAACGATTAAATCCACTAAACGGCTATTGTAAGTATCTATATAAGATATTTTATCATCAAACTTTTTTTCTACGCCAAACTTTTTTCGACTCAGATACGAAAGCAGACTAAATAAAAAGGCACTCACATAGATGGTCACTAACATTAAGCCCATACGCGAAAAGGTGTTTTGATAATCTTTATGAAAAATAATCAGCACAAAATCAAGTAGATGAAAGAAAAGAAAAAGAAGGTTAAGCGACCTAAAAAGTAGAAGCTCTAAGTCCTTATCCGATCTGTTTTTAAAAAGAGAGACAATGGGCTTAGAAAAGAGCAGTAAAAGCAGGTTTACTACCAATACAAGAAGATGGATACCAAGTTCAGTATTTGAAAATGGAAGCGTACTTACAAAAGCATCCATTAAAACAGAAGTTCCTCATCAGCCGCTTGCGTATTTTGAACCTGAGGTGGTTTGGATATATCCGTAAAATACTCTTTTTGATTCCCCACGTAAGAGCTTATCATACCCTCTGGTTCTTCAAATTTACGTTTTGTTTCGGGATGTGATTTTAAGACCTGTTTATAAAAAGAGGCAAAGGCAGGAGCTGCCGTTCGGCCCCCTTGTTCTCCCTTAAACATTGGTGTATTATCATCATTTCCGTACCACACTACCGTCTGAATATCAGGTGAAAAACCACAGAACCACGCATCTACACCCTTATTCGTTGTCCCTGTCTTTCCAGCGAGTTCAATCCCCCACACTCGTGCACGACGACCCGAGCCTTTTTTAATAACGTCTTTCATAATATCAATCATAATATAAGCTTGCTGAGGCGTGGTCTTTACCTCAGAGCTGTTTTCATAACGCACCTCTTCACCAAAAGCATTTTCAACACTTCGTATCATTATCGGTTTAATCTCAGTTCCATAATTTGAAAGCACTGTGTAGTAGTATGAAAATTCTAAAGGCGAAACCGTAATAGACCCCAAGGCTAAAGAGAGGTCAGGTGGAAGATTTTTAATATGAAACTTATCTAACTCCCGCCTTACTGTTGTCAGACCAATATCTGTCACCATATTAATCGTCGCAAGATTTCGTGAATGCACTAAGGCCTCGCGTAAAGAGATAAAGCCCTTATAATCTTTTCCATAATTTTTAGGCTTCCACTTCTTCTCTTCCCCATCGAGTTCATAATCATAGGTTCGTGCGATATCCACTAATTGAGAAGCACCAGAATACCCTAAATCAACCGCTACTTGATAGATAAGTGGTTTAAAAGCAGACCCGGGTTGTCGTTTACCCTGAGTGGCTCTGTTGTACTGCGACTTTTTATAATCAACCCCACCTACTAGAGCAAGGATATCGCCTGTTTTAGGCTCAAGTGAGACCATCGCCCCATCAAGTTTATCCATCAAGGTTTGATTAAAGTCTTCAGACTCTTGGGCCCGTTTCATACTTAAGTCATACCCCTCTTTAAGTGCAATCCTAGCCGCCTCTTGCATACGAATATCAATGGTCGTATGAATCTTATACCCACCTCCACGGATATCTTTAAACTCACTTCTTAGCTGTCTTAAAACCTCATCCACAATATAAGGTGCTCTGTTTTGTGTTAAGGTGTCATCAAAGACTTCCGGTGTCTCTTTTAAAGCCAATGCATAAGAGTCATCATCTATCCAACCAATGGCATGCATACGTGAAACAACACGGTTACCCCTTCCCATCGCCTGTTCGAAATGGCGCGTAGGTGAGTAATATGAAGGAGCTTTTGGAAGACCCACAAGTATGGCTATTTCTTTTAGACTAAGGTCATCTAAATCCTTATGAAAATAACCCTGAGCCGCGGTCTTAATCCCGTAGTATCCATGCCCGTAATAGATCTGATTTAAGTAACGTTCTAAGATCTCTTCTTTGGTTAAGACGGTTTCAATTTTTAAAGAGAAAAGAAGCTCTTTAAACTTACGCGAGAACTTTTTCTCCCTCGTTAAAAGGGTGTTTTTTACAAGTTGTTGCGTAATAGTAGAAGCCCCTTCTACCAACTTTCTTGCCTTTATATCTTTAATGATGGCACGCATAATGGCGTCCACATTTACCCCTGGATGTTCAAAAAACATCGTGTCCTCAATGGCTAGCAAAGCTTCGATTATCTGTGGAGGAATATCTTCAAAATGAACAAAATAACGGTGCTCTTTATTAAATATATTGGCAATCTTATCGCCATTTCTATCATATATCTCTGTAGTTAAGGTTGGATGATAATCAATTAAAGAGTTCACCTCATACTTAATCTGGTTGTAGTAATAAACCACATACCCAGTCAACCCAAGCCCCAAGATAAAAAGGACTATCATAATATTTTTAAAACTTAATACATTTCTGATCATACTCTAAATTCCCGATTTGAAAAATTTGAGGAGATTAGCACCTTGGTGTACTCCTCTTTTGGGGTTTTTAAGACCTCTTTTAAAGACCCATATTCAACGACCTTACCATTTTTAATCACACAGATATCTTCACACAAGGCTGAAGCAGACTTCATATCATGGGTGACAAAAAGCATCTTAAAGCCCATCTTCTTTTGCAAGCTCTTTAAAAGCTCTATTACCACTTCTCTATTTTTAGGATCAAGCGCAGTGGTTGGCTCATCCAAGAGCAAAAGCTTAGGCTCACAAGACAGGGCCATAGCAATGATAACCCGCTGTAACTGTCCTCCTGAAAGTTCTGGAGGAAAACGAAAAGCCAGCTCATACTCTAAGCCAACTTGTGCAAAAAGTTCTTGCATTTTAGCTTCATTTGCGAAGAATTGCTTATGAATCTTCGTCAATGGTGAAAGTGCTGTAAAAGGGTTTTGCGGAACAAAAGCAAGACTCTTTCCTCTTACCAATGCAAAGGAGCTATCAATATCAAGCTCCATCTTCATATTCTCAGGCAACATCCCAAGAAGTGCCTTTAAAGAGAGACTTTTACCACTTCCACTCTGTCCTACTAAGGCAAGCGATTCTCTTACCTCAAAGGCAATATCCACTAAGGGGGTATTCTCATAAGTAATGTGCAGTTTTTCTATTTTCAAAGCTCTCTCTAGGCGCTAATTTTTAGATATTTTAACTAATTTTAGCTTGGATAAGATTACAAAGATTAAACAGCTCTGCTTCACTCACCCCTAAACGCGAAATAAGCCTTATAATTGCGGTATCTACAGTGGGTTGACGAATCGCACCAACAAGATAATTTTCTTCCATTAGCTCGGCTTGAAGTTGCATCACTTTTTGATTATCTCCAATCTTAATAGGCACAATAAGACCTTCGACCTCTATGCCTAAAACACTTTTTACAATTTCTTGATGCGCTTTAATCTCTTGTGAAAGCCTTTGTACATTATTTAAAATATACTCTAAGGCGACATGCCCTAAGGCGGTATCAAAAAGTGAAGGTGCTGTCGCATAGATAATTGGCTTTGCGCGGTTAATTAGAAAGTCGATAATATGTTCTGAGGCCAAGATATAGGCTCCAAAAGAGCCATAGGCCTTACCTAAGGTCCCCATCTTGATATAGTTCTCTTTTACAGGAAGCTCATAATAATCCAAAATACCCATCAAGTGCTTACCAATGACCCCAGATGAGTGCGCCTCATCCAAGATAAGCAAGGCCTCATATTTATCGGCTAAATGAATAATTTCCTCATTAAGTAAGTCCGCATCCATAGAGTAGATGCCCTCAACCGCAATCACCTTACGCTTCGCCGTAGAGGCCTTTAAAAGTGCTTCTAACTCATGGGCATCATTATGTTTAAAATAAGTCGTTTTCGCATCATTGAGCTTCGTTGCCATCACCCCGCTTGCATGATACTTCTCATCCATAAAAAGTTCATCACCCTTTCTCAAAAGTGTTTCTATCATGGCAACATTAGCAGAAAAACCAGAACCTAAAACCACCCCGTCTTCAAAACCATTCGCCTCACAAAGTGCCTTCTCAAAATCAGCATGAATAGGATGATACCCATTGACTAACATTGAAGCCTTAGAGGCATGCGATTCATAGGATGCAACTCTTTTATACGCCTCATCCATCAGCTCTTTTTTATGGGACAGTCCTAAGTAATCATTGGAGGCAAGGTCTATTAAATCTTCGTTAAATAATTTTCGTTCTCTGTATCTTCCTGAACGCTTCAGTGCGGCTAACTCTTTTTCGTATAACATCTAATCTTTTTGTGCTATTTTAGCTTTATTATCCACAATATCAATCACTTCAACCTTATCGCCATCTTTATAAGCACTTAGGTCATCATCACTTTGCCAAAAGGTACCGCCCATCTTTATCATTCCATTATCGATGGTTCCAATACCTGATTGATGAATCTTTTCTTCGGTGTCATCTTGGGTCTTATTAATCATGTTCATGGACCATTTACGCAAAGCGATGATAAGCAGTAATCCTATACTCACAGCCGTCGCTATTTGCGCCACCCCATTTTCAAACATACCAAAATAGGTCAATCCCGAAACCACCACAAAACCAAAACCTAACCAGATAAAGAAAAATGAGAACACAAGGGCTTCAAGCCCTATCATTAAGATTCCTGCCGCTAAAAGGTAGGACCAGTCAATAACTTCCATTAGGCTTCCGCCTTCTTTGAGCCAAGAAACTCTTTTAAGATAGAGAGTGAACCGACAAACTCTGTTGCTTCGTACGGCACAATGACTTTATCATTAGACTCATTTTTAGCCATCTCATTAAAGGCAGAGATTCTGTCTTTTGCTAGTAAAAACTCTGCCGCTTCAGGGTTAGCCGCCATCGCTTGATTAATCAGCATCATACCCTTCGCCTGTCCCTCTGCTGTTGCTTCTTGCTCATACTTAGAAGCATCTGCCATTCTTTCTACGGCTTCTGCTTCTAAAAAGGCCTTCTGTCTTGCCCCTTCAGCCTCACGAATCACCGCTTCTTTGTTCGCAGTTGCATTTAACTCAATGGCACGTTTCTCACGTTCCGCCTTCATCTGAAGGTTCATCGCCTCTTCAATTTCCACCGGTACTGAAATATCTCTAAGTTCCACACGCATCGTCTTAATCCCCCATTTTTGACTCGCGTCATCCAGGGCCATTAAGATAGAACGGTTTAAGGTGTCACGAGAAGAGAGGGTCTCATCCAAAGCAAGCTGACCGATCTCAGCACGCAGTGAAGTCGTTGCTAGGTTTGCAATTGCGCGCTTAAAATCCACTACTCCATACGCCGCCATCTTTGCATTTTCTACTTGAATAAAAACAAGTCCATCTACTGAAATATTGACATTATCCTTAGTAATAACAGACTGCTGAGGGATGTCAATAATCTGTTCTTGTTTCGTCACCTGCATTGCCACCGAGTCAATGATAGGAATAATCACATGAAATCCACCCTCAAGTGTTGAGTTATATTTACCCAAACGCTCAATCACATACGAATGTGCCTGAGGTACAATCTTGATACCCTTAATAACTATGATTAAAACAGCCACAACAATAGCAATACTAATAGCAGAAACAGCTTCCATGAAAGACCTTTGTTTTATAATGAAGCTATTATAGCGAAAATGGGGAAAACTAGCCGTGGCGGTCGCGAAGCGAAGTTTACTGAAGAAACTTCACAAGTTCGTTTTCAGGCGAAGCCGCATTAATGGGAAATGGAGCTTCGCATCTTGAAACTTGCCCCTAGCTGATTCAAATCCAGGGAAGTAGTTTTTCTACTGACAGTCCCATGGCACATGACTCGTAGCCTTTGACCTCTTTAATATAGGGTTTACAAAAACCCTCAACCATACAGCCACCTGCTTTACCTTCCCACTCACCAGAAGCTAAATACCTCTCTAAGTCGTCCTTATCAAAGGTATCAAAGAGATAGTCTGTTGATGAGATATCAATTAATTCATGCTCTTTTGACTTGTAGATCATACAAGAGATGATGGAGGTGATACTTCCACTTTGGGTTAAGAGGATTTCTTTTGCCTCCTCTTTATCTTTGGCCTTACGAAGTATCTTACCTTGTGAAGTGACTACTGTATCAGCACATAAAAGAGGCATCTTTTTATAATTATGTACTTTTAAAGCAGCTTGGTATTTTCCTAATGTTGCTTGATAGACAAAGTTTTTAGGAGAGTCGGCCTGTATAAGTTCCTCATCGTATTCTACGGGCGACTGTATAAAACGCACTCCTGCATTTCTTAGAAGAAGAGATCGTGATGAAGACTGTGAACAGAGTCGAATACGCTGAGTACCCATTTTTGCTATTTTATCCACTAAAACCCTCCGACTAAGAGAGTTTTTAAGATACTAAATTGTTTAATTATTTGTTTTTTCATAAGTGCCATTATAGCAACTTATGAGAAGAAGTTTAGTAGGCGTGACGAAGAACAACACCTAACATTATCTCAACTGTGCCCAAGATAATGTTCACTGGCATAAGGTAGTTATAGATAATCTCTAGTGCCTCTTTACAGCGTTTACACTCTTTAACGTTTGAGCATGAGTTAAAGCTTTTTGATGCCTTCCAGTTGATCCAGGCCATCAGTCCCATGTTCATCGCCATTACGGTCCAAATACCACCCTTTGTATGTACCATTTTTAAAAGATCTACCGCTGATTGCTCTAGGATAAAGCCATCACTATCATAAGCATTATCATTAAACCCTAAGGCCATGATAAGAGAGGTTAAAAAAAGTAAGACAATAAAGGGTGTCATCATCTTAAAAAAGCGAGTATAACGTTTCGTCTCAAAGATAAACTCTTCTGGCTCAGATAAAGAACTAAGTGGCTTCACACGACCATATCGCGCAGAGACCATTGACCCCACCCATATAACTGCTGAAAAAACATGGATAAAAACAATTTGGTTCGTAAAGTTTGTCATTAAAAAGTAGATGGTATCACTCATTAAATGCTCCCTATATAAAGTATTTTAGGATATTAACTAAGTCAGACTTAAGAGCGTATTATAAGTTTTTATTTTCAATGAAAGTGTTAAAAATGTGATAGTTGCAGGGTATAAAAATTTGTTTATATTATAATTAAGATAAAAGAGAACCTTAAAGGTGTTCTCTTTTAATGTGAATAACGAAGTACAACGCCTAGATAGATAGCAGCAATACCCATTGCAATATTTAAAGGCACCAGATATTTTCCAATTAAGCCAAGCTTTTTTTGCGTATCTCTCAAATTATCCTCAGCCAGTAGTTTTTCAGCCTTAGAACGAAGCCACATCATAAAGCCAAGGTTTCCTGCCATCAGCATCCAAAGAACCTCTTTAAGATGCACAAAGTTATACATTAGCATCGCATTTTCATCAATCACATTTCCACTAGCATCCACCGCTGCATTTCTAAAGTCCCAACCCACAGCCATTAAAACTGCCGTGATAATTAAGATAATCACAAAAGGAATAACAATATAAAAAAGACGTTTAAGTGCATGCGCAATACGTTGCAGTTTCAAACGTGGGTCTTCAATACTTGCAAAAGAGTGATGCGCTGCAAAACGCATCGCAATCATCCCCCCTACCCAAATAACCGCTGAGATAACGTGAAGAAAAACAATAAGTTCTGTGTGTGCCCAGAAGAGGTCGGTCATACCTTGTTTCATGATAATTCACCTTTGATATAATTAAGTGAAGCCACTTTGGCCTCTTCAAGTTTAGAAGGGTCTTTTCCACCCGCTTGTGCGAAGTCAGGACGACCACCGCCGCCACCACCAAGGATAGGAGCAATCTGTTTAATCCAATCACCTGCTTTCGGTGTTGCCTCTTTAACACCCGCTGCGATCATTACCTTGTCACCTTTAACTTGAAAAAGCATGGCACACAGTTTCTCGTTTTCATTTTTAAGTTCATCAATGCGTGTTTTAACATCGCCTGATTTAATCTCTTCAACAATGACGTTAACCCCGTTGATTGTCTCAGAGCCCAGTTCTTCTTTTGAAGCGGACATCGCCTCTTGCACCTCTGTTTTAAGGGTTTTAATCTGCTCTTTGAGTTTATTGACCCCTACAAGAACATCTTTGTTTTTCACTTCTTCGGCAAGCTGAGTTAAGGTATGACGTTGCTCTTTGAAAAGATTATAAGCTGCATTTCCACACACTGCTTCAATACGTCTTACCCCAGCCGACACACCTGACTCTTTTACGATAGCAAATGTTCCAATAACAGCCGTATTACTAACATGGGTTCCACCACAAAGCTCAACACTCGCATCGCCAAAACTCACCACACGTACCTTATCCCCATACTTCTCACCAAACTGTGCCTTAGCCCCTGAGCTTTTTGCCTCATCGATGCTCATCTCTTTGGTCACACCCGCAATACCTCTAAGGATTTGGTAATTCACCTGCTCTTCAACCTCAGCAATCTCTGCTGCGCTCATCGCCTTTGGATGCGAGAAGTCAAAACGTAAACGGCGTGCATCATTGGATGAACCGGCTTGTGAAATATGCTCCCCTAAAATATCATACAGTGCTGCATGTAGAAGGTGAGTTGCTGAGTGATGCTTCTCAACTTCTAAACGATTAATATCCACCACTGCTTTTACGCTATTCCCTGTTGACAGTGTCTCTTTAACTTCAACATGAGATAAGTTAAGATCAAAGAATTTACGCGTATCAATCACAGTTGCACGATTATCAAGTAGACCGATATCACCGACCTGTCCCCCTGATTCCGCATAAAAAGGAGTCTTATCTAAAAGTACCCACCCTTTTTGATTGGCATGTAACTCATCTACGATTTTAAAGTCTTCACTTAAAAGTGCTTGAATCGTCGCTTCATTGGCTTGAGTTTCATAGCCTGTAAATTCATTTTTACCAAATTTTTCAAGGAGTGCCTTGAAGTCACCCTCATTTGCTGCGTCACCTGAACCTTTCCATGCTGCTTTGGCACGGGTTTTCTGCTCTAGCATCAGCGCGTCAAATTTTGCCGTATCGAGTTTAAGGTTTTCACCCTTGAGCATATCTTCAGTGAGGTCAAGTGGGAAACCAAAGGTATCATAGAGTTTAAACGCTACCTCTCCCGAGAAGACCTCTTTAGTGTTTTTAAGCTCTGCATTAAAGAGCTCAATCCCTGAAGCAATCGTCTTAAAGAAACGCTCTTCTTCAAGCTGAACCTGTGTTTTAACCGTCTCTGCTTTTTGTGCAAGATAAGGGTAAACCTCTTTCATCTGCTCTACTAAGATATCCACAATCTTATACATAAAGGCTTCACGTAGACCTAGTAGATACCCATGGCGTACCGCACGTCTTAAGATACGGCGAAGTACATATCCGCGTCCCTCATTCGAGAAGTTGATATCTTGAGAGAGTAAGAAAACTGCCGTACGAATGTGATCGGCGATAACACGAAAAGAAGCACCACTTTTGTACTCATACGTTTTACCTGTTAACGCTTCTACCTTATTAATCATCGGCATAAATAGTGAAGAGTCATAATTAGAGAGTTTACCCTCTTTAATAGCCACAACACGCTCTAAACCCATCCCTGTATCGATAGAAGGTTTAGCCAATGGAAGTCGTTCGCCACCCTTGGTTTTTACCTCATACTGCATAAAAACAAGGTTCCAAATCTCTAAGAAACGATCACCCTCGCCACCCATCTTATCTTCAGGGCCGTTAAAATGCTCTTCACCTTGATCATAAAAAATCTCTGAACAGGGACCACATGGACCGGTATCTCCCATAGACCAGAAGTTATCCGCATCACCCAGACGCATAATGCGCTCAGGAGCAATGTGTTTTTTCCACATCTCCTCAGCCTCATCATCACTCTCATGTACTGTTACCCAGAGCTTGTCTACATCTAAGGCAAGATTAACCGTGATGAATTCCCAAGCATACGCAATGGCTTCTTCTTTAAAATAGTCCCCAAAAGAGAAGTTACCCAGCATCTCAAAAAAGGTATGGTGACGCGCAGTGTGTCCTACATTTTCTAAGTCATTATGTTTTCCACCTGCACGAAGACAGGTCTGACATGAAGTTGCACGTGGATTTTTAGGTCGTGGGATTTCACCTGTAAAAATCGATTTGAAAGGGACCATACCTGCATTATTAAAAAGTAGAGTCGCATCATCAGGTACTAAGGGAGCAGAGTCAACCTGCGTGTGCCCTTTCGATTCAAAATAGTCTAAAAACGTTTTTCTAACGTCCATTGTGTTTCCTATGGATAATATTTTACTCCTTAAAAAAGCAAAATTATCTGCTTTTATGGACAGGAGGCATCCTTGAGTTAAGAACTACCTAAAGTTCTTATGTAAAAAAGTACGCGATTATAGCTAAGAAGGGGTAAAAGTTAGTTTAGACCTGACGGTTTTTTAGACTTTGAAGATAAACCGTTCGTAATTCTGCTAGTACCTGTGGGATAATATAGACAAATTCTACCAAGGCTACATTGCTCGCCCTGTCCATTTTTCTATTTTTTTCACACACCTGCATTTTTGTCAAAAGTTTTTTAAGTTCTTGTCCATTTTGAGTGCATTTTTCACACATATATGCCTTTTCACACAAGCCTTCATCAAAGGCTTTATAGGCTTCTTTAAGGGCAAAGGCTACCTTTTCAATCTCACTTGGAGTTAATTCTTGTTCTAAACTAATCTCACTAAGCACTACACCAAGTTCCATAAAGCTATCTTGGACTTTCTCAAAAATATCTAACATCTCTTACCCTTAGGTTTCAATATGAAACCCAATTGTATAAAGTCAGTGTTAATTTTGTGTTAACGCAAGTTTTTGTGCAGGCTAAGCGTCTTGCAGGTCTTTCATATTTTCTAGGTAGACAGACTCCATCTTATTTAAAATAGTGGGGATGTTATCCTTAAACTCCCTGAGTGCGTTACACACTTCATTACTTACCACCTTAGTATTCTCACACTCATCAATCATCTGTGTTAATGCCCCAAGTTGATCACGATTTGAAGTACATTTTTCACACATACTTACATTTTCACAAAAGCCTTGGTTCAGTAAAATATAGGTCTCACTAAAGGCATCATTTAACTTAGCGATAACATCTGCTTTTACAAGGTCTCTGTCCAGATCTAAACCATTTAAAAGTGTGCTTAAACTCATAAATTTAAACTGTACATTCTCAAACATTGTATTCATCTTCACCTCTCCTTAAACATATATACCATATCAAGATAGTTTATTTTACACTAAGTTTTTTACAAGAAGATTAAATACGGTGTTTTGCAAGAACTCTAATAATATTAGTTCGTTTTTTTTGCTTGTTTTCTTTTATGAAAGTAGGTATAGATTAAAATAATACATGCAACTAAAAGCACTGAAACATAAACAAGTTCATGCAAATACTCTTTAATAAGCACCTCATTCTCACCTAAGAAATAGCCCAAGAAAACCAAAACACTTGACCATATCGCTGCGCCTAAAAACGTGTACAAAGAAAAAAGCCCAAATGACATCTTCGACAGACCTGCGGGGATGGAAATAAGCTGTCGTATCCCAGGTATCAAACGCCCTGAGAAGGTTGAGACGGCCCCATGCGTCTTAAAGAAGTTTTCCATCTTCTCTAAGGTTTCATTTTTCATAAAAAAGTAGTGCCCATAAGCATATAAAAACTTACGACCCAAACTCATCGCTAAGAAGTAGTTTATCCACGCTCCAATCATCGAACCTGTAAAACCAGCTATCAGCACGTAAGCTAAATTCATCTCACCCTTAAAAGCAAGATACCCCGCAGGAATCATCACGATTTCAGAAGGAAAGGGGATAAAACTACTCTCAATAGCCATCATGATAAAGATACCTAAATAACCCCAATCACCGACGGTAGTAATTATTATATTTGTTAATTCAGCTAACATCTGTATATTTCCTTATTTCGGCTTTGCCTGAAATATCTGCTACGCAGACCGCCACGGCTTGTTTTGTTAATTCCCCTAGCATTTCTCTACCTCTTGAATAATATTTTCTGCCCCATCTGGCTTGATAAGAGCTTGCAGTTTTGTACTTGCTTCTTGCATATCTTTTTCTAACAATACTTTTAAAAGTGCCTCTACATCTTCTTCTTGTCGCGCTACCCACGAAGCTTTTTGCTCAACTAAAAAAGAGGCATTATAAAACTGATGATCCCCCGCTGCATACGGATAAGGAATATACAAGGCAGGCAGGCCTGAAGCACTTAACTCCCACAAAGTAGACGCACCAGAACGACTCACAGCAAAGTCACTCTCTTGCATTAAAAGATCAAGGTCCGATCTAAAGTCAAAAACCTCCGCTTGTATCTCTAAGTACTTGTAGGCCTTTTGTACCTTTTCAATCTCTAAACGGCCAGCTTGATGAATAATCTTAATCTTTTTTTCCTGTAAAAATGGGGCCATACGAAGGGCAAGTTCATTAATGTAACGCGCCCCTTGCGAGCCGCCTAAGAAGATAATAGTATGAATCTTAGAACGGGTACGTGCATGTTGAAAAAAGCTCTTTCTAACAGGATAATCTTTAAGTTTTGAGCTAGCTTCATAAGAACTAAAAAAACCTTTAGCATAGGGTCGTAAAAGCTTGTTTAGACGTCCAATAGTAGCATTTTGTTCATGTATAAAATAAGGCTTTCTTAAAAGCACTGCGGCAAAAGAGGCGGGTGCGGCTGAAAACCCCCCTACTGAGATAACACAGTCCATTTTTTTAACGATGAAAAGTGCTTGAAAACTTGCTTTTAAGCTTAAAAAGAGCGAGGCTAATTTAAAAAGGCCTTTTTTATTCACCACCCCTGAGGTCTTCAAAAAATAACGTTTCTCAAAGGCCTTATCTTCTAAAAACCATGATTGATCTTGCCCTGAGGTGGAACCCACGTAAGAGCAGCTATGCCCTCTATTAAGCGCAGCATCTCTTAAACTTTTAGCAATGGCCAAGTGTCCACCTGTACCACCACCTGTAATAAGAATTTTCACACTTTCCTCATCTTTTTAGAGATCATAAGTACCATTCCCATCCCAATAGAAGCCGCTAGCATGGAAGAACCCCCATACGAGAGGAAAGGAACCGAAATCCCTTTAATCGGGGTCAACCCTGAGATTCCATAGGCATTCATTAAAAAAGCAAAGGCAAAGAGAAGCCCAATACCCACTGAAAAAAGATAAAAAATCTGATTATCACTACGGTTAGCGACCTTAAAGATACGTTGCAAGATAACAATAACAATCAGTGTCACAAAAAGTACCCCAAAAAAGCCGAACTCTTCAGCCAAACCTGCTAAAACAAAGTCCGTGTGCACCTCAGACAAAAAACCCAGTTTAAAGGTACCATTGGCCAAACCTGTTCCAAAAAATCCACCATTATGAATAGCATTTAAGGAGTGCCCTATCTGATAAGGCTCCTCGCGCACCGTAATACGAAGTTGCTCGGCCATGGAGTCTGGAAAAAGGCTTAACATAAAATCTTGCACCGAGGCCCACCAGGATTTAATACGAATGATACGGTGTTCTGCGGTGGCAATAAAAAAGATAAAGGCCACAAAGGCCAAAGAGATTAAGGAGAGGAAAAATTTAAACGAAGAACCCGCAAAAAAGAGTAAAAAAGCAAGCGTAAGTCCTAACACAACAACTTGTCCCAAGTCATTTTGCATAAAAGCGATTAAAAACATCACAATCACAAAAACAACCGCATACGGCATAAAACGAGCAAACTCATCTCGAAGGCGAAGCTCACTGTGATGATCATTGAGTTTACGCGTAAAAGACCAAGCCAAGAAGTAGACAAAGCCCACTTTAAAAAATTCGACCGGAGCTAAGGAGAAGCCAAAAACCTTAATCCAACGCTTTGCACCTCCCACCTCACTGACTAAAAAACTGGGTAGAAAAGGCATGATAATCATCAAAAACATGCCCATAAAAAACAGACTTAAGCCCAAGGGGTGAAGAAGTTTATCAGCATCTGCTTGCGAAAGTGCCCACATTACTATGATGGAGACAAAGGCAAAAAATGTCTGCCGTGAGGCAAAATGAAAGGGGTTATAATCAAACAAGATAACGATGTATGACGAGAGCGAGTAGGAGAGAACTATCCCTATCGTCATCAACAGTGTAACCGATAAAAATAGTGCTCTATCTGTCATATCTATCTTGGCCTTTTTGAATTGGCGATATTCTACCTAGCCAAGCCAAAGATTATCATTAAAACTAGTGAAAATGTGTTTAGCTAAAAGTTATTCTTTTCTCCCACACAAATAAAGAGTCAAAGGTACGATTTTTGCTTGTAAAAGTTAAGTTTAAAGCAAACAGTTTTGGAATGAGTTTTGCTTATTAAAAACATATCTAAAGGATTAGAGATGGGAATTCAGTTATCACGAGCACATGAATTAATGACAAAGGCCCTTGATTACCGCGCTGCGCGTCAAGACCTAATTGCAGGAAATATCGCTAATGAGGACACCCCTTTTTACCGTCCAAGAGACATCAGTTTTGCAGGAAAACTCCAAGCTGAAGCTAAAAAGATTTTTAACGAGCCTCAGGTAGCTACCTTAAAACTCGCACAAACTAACGGGGCCCACTTCAAGTCAGCACTTGAGTCAGACAGTGACCAAGCCCAACTTTTTTATCGGGATGGGCATTTAGCCCGTAATGATGGAAACAGCGTTGACTTGGATGTAGAGACAACAGAGATGACAAAGAACTCAATGATGTTTCAAGGTTTAACCTCAGCCTTGAAAAAAGAATCTGCCCTATTTAAAGCGGTTTTACAAGCCTCTGAAAGAACACAATAGTACCTTAGCGTACTGACTTAAAAGGATTTAAGATGAGTCAATTTTTAAACAGTTTTGATATCAGTGGATATGGTCTATCTGCACAAAGAGCCCGTGTTAATGTAATCTCGTCAAACATTGCCAATGCGCAAACGACACGTACTGAAGAGGGGGGTCCTTATCGCCGTAGAGAGGTAATGTTTAAGGCCATTGATTTTAATAAAATTTTAAATGATAGACTCTTAGCAAACACAGGGGATTCAGGTTATTCAGACCCTTTGGATGAGGGAGATTTAAATAAAAAGGTCAATCCGCCGATTATGTCTGTAGTCGTTGACAAAATCATACGTGATGATAAAGAGCCTATGATGAAGTTTGAACCAGGTCATCCTGATGCAAATGAACAAGGATATGTTGCTTATCCAAATATTAATCCTGTTATTGAAATGGCAGACTTAATTGAAGCAACCCGTTCTTACCAAGCTAATGTTGCAGCCTTTCAAAGTGTCAAAACTATGGCCCAATCCGCCATGAGCATTTTACAAGCCTAAGATTAGCTTAGAAGATTATCAAAAATGATAAAGTTTCTTTTAGAAAAAAACAAGGTATAATAAAACTATGAATGATTTAAATAAAGTTTCCGGCCTTTCCACTGCTGACCTACTAGGCAAAGCCAACGGCAATGCAAGTAGTACAGGGGAAGGTTTTGCTGATGCACTTAAAAAGTCTTTAAATGATGTTAATGAGATGCAAGAGGCCGGAGAAAAAGCAATGAGCGATTTAGCAACAGGTCAGGTCAAAGACCTGCACCAAGCTGCCCTTGCCATTGACAAGGCAGAGATCAGTATGAAACTCATGCTTGAAGTAAGAAACAAAGCACTCAGTGCTTATAAAGAGATTTCAAGAACACAGATCTAAGTTCAAAGCAGTCTTTAACTGTTTGAATCCTACTCTCCTTTTCAAACCCCTTCTTAAAAATTAAACGAATACATTAAAGACAACATTCCTGAAACCATCGTCTTATCACTCACTATGGGTGAGTTTCTAATCTGCGTGTTAAGATAATCCGCTCTAAAATTAAAAAGTGCATGCCATTGTGGATTAAAGGCATACTTCACATAAGTCTGCGCTGCATAATCAAACCCCGCTTTGGCATTATAAGCTGCTCGTACCCCTGCAATCTCCTCTTCTTGCTTTACCCCATAATAATAGTTATTAAACTTTTCATCATGCCATATCGCCAACACTGAAGGGTAAAAACTCCAATCCCCCATTTCATAGGTTCCGCCTAACTCCGCGCGTGCAATGGTGCCTTCTGACTTGCCCAAGAGGTCTCGAAACACAAGAAATTCCACAAAGGTATCATCCGCTTTAAAAGCCAAGGCAACACCTCCTTCCCATGAGGTATCTCTCTCATTCATCCCTTGTAGTATCTTTGCATCTGAACTCTCATAGCCAAAAGGGCGAGGTTGCACACTTAAAGAGAGTCCCCAGCTATAATTCTCTTTTTTTGCTCCTGCAAAATACATCCCAAAACGTACCCAACGCACATAAAAGAGCGAGTTATCAAAAAAGATAACCGGTGTAGGTGTTACTAGCGCCTTTGCGTCTCCATAGGGTTGACTCTGCGTATAAATACCCCCACCAACAACAACATTATCTATGACCCCTTCTTCTTTTTGTATGGGCTCTTTTGCTATCAAAAGCCCAATTACCCCTAAGAGTACTAACAGATACCGCATTCTCTCTCCTTCTTAAACATTTTTCTCATGTTTTTCATCTTTTCTAGTCGCTTTTGAAATCTTCGTAGCCGTTAAGAACACATAATCTTTTCCCGTTAATGTTACTCTGAACTTTTTTTGTTGCAGATACTTTTTACAATACATCACATCACTAAAGAGCATTCCCATCTCCGAATAGGCATAATTAGGAACCTTTGCCCCATAAATCATCTCTCCACCCATCCATCTACAATTTGGAAACCCTAAGATAAGCGCCCCTTCTTCATTTAGATAGTTCTGCACCAAAGACATAAAAAAGGGTTTAAAATTAATGTTGGGACTTTGAAAGGTACCAATCGAGATGATTAAATCAAAACGTCCTAAATTAAGGCTATCTAGATGGTTAATATCATGTTCAATAAAATTAACATTTTCCTCTGGAAACTTCTCTTTAGCATAAGCAATTGCCGAGGCTGAATAATCGATACCGGTAAAGCCTATCTCTTTGTAAACTGCTTCACTAAGCAGTGCCTTAATCAGAGCAAACTCTCCCCCACTGTTTACCCCAAGGTCTAAGACCTTCTTTCTCTTTTCTATCTTTACCTTTTGCAAGGCCTGTTTATAAGGAAGTAAAAAAGCGGGTTCTTCATTTTTATGAATATCAAAAAAGGGTGATTGGGTCCCGTACTTTTCAGAGCCCGCTTCACTCTTATGAAAGGAAGACGCTAAATTCAGCTTTTCAAAACTCAGCTTTATCCTCGTTTCATCCAAGGCGAGTGGGGTTAAGAGGCGACAGAACAGGCTTTGGGCTAAATCATTCCAAGCCTTATACCCTCGGTAGATATAATCAATTTCATTCACCCTATAAACATTACCCGCATACACACCCTGTGCAAGATCAGGGTTTAAAACCTCAATGCTAACCTTATCTTCTTTGAGCAAAGCTGCTTGCAGGTACTCAGAGATAAAGAGCATCGATTCATCTGTAAAGTGCATACAGATGCTTAGAACTTAGTAGGAAAAGATTGCATTGTCTCTTTTACAACCTTATTGATGTAAGCCTTACGCTCTTTTGGATTATCATGTGTCTTTAAGATATCTGTTGCTACCCCTCTCCAGACAATTTTCATATCCTTTGGGTTCATTGCATCTATGATGAGTGTCCCCTTGTTATAGGTACGTGTACGTGTTGTTGCAACCATACCACCGCCATAACCATACCGTCCATACCCCACCATCGTATAATCGGTGTCAATATCCGTCTTACTCTCTACATTAGTATGAAAAACAAAGACTAAATCTGTGTCTTGCTTAGCCCCCTTTGAATATCCTTTTAATCTTAACTCAGTATCCAACGCTTCAATTAACCTATCGTTAAAGAGAGTATCTTCTCCCATTTTATTATGATGCACTACAATAAAATTATGGGCTGCATCAAAATCAAACTCGGGGTCATAATCCACACTTACACGCAAAGATGAACATCCAAGTCCCATCACTAAAACCAATAAAACTGTCACTATATATTTCAATTTATATCCTTTGTTAAACCCTAATCTTATCAAAAGGTTTTATTAATAGACTTCTTGTAAAATCCCTTGTAGCCTCAAAAGCAAAAAGAGGGGTGAGATTATGAAAAATCTTTTCTGAGTCATAGCCGTAGCTCTGGCGATGAAAAGTTTTTTCATAATCTCACCTCTCTTTTTACTTCCCTTAGGGCAATTCATACAAGAGCATGAGCCTTCGTTAGAACCCTTTCAGCATAGAATGACTATGCTTTCAGGAACCTGCCTTGGTCATCCTCTTGTATGAAATGTTGAGACTGCAAGGGATTTTACAAGAAGTCTAATAATATTCTACAACACTTTGGGGTACAATGGCAGAAAGAAATAAAAAAATATATGAATAATCGAAGTAAATCTAAAAAAATATTAGTCCTTTTTCTCTTTCTCATCATAGGTTTTTTGATTTTTCTAAGCTCACAACTCTATACTGTCATCCACAATAGACACATCCCAACACAATTTACTTCTAATGAGACACGGGCTGAGCGTGGAGAGATAATCTCAGCCGATGGTTTTCATATCGCCACGACGCAACAACTTTTTAAAGCCGTCGTCAACACACGCAACATCGACCCTGAGAAAAAAGGGCTCTTTGTAAAACTCTTCTCTATCTACTCCGGTATCAGCGAAAAAAAGATCACCAAAAAGCTTAACTCTCGCAAGGGAAGTGTTGTACTCTCTTATCATATTGACCCCCAAGCTGCCCAATACCTCAAATCTCTTGCATACAGACTACGCCGGATGAAGGTCTTTGTAGAATATGTGCGTCCTAATGGTAGAACAATCTTACATGGGCTGAGTATTTTACCAAGTGGAGAAAAACGACGTTATCCTTACGAAGACCTTCTTACCCCTATTCTCGGATATATTCATAAGGTTGAAGACAAGGCCTATACCCGTGTTCAAGGAGTAAAGGGAATAGAAAAAAGTTTTGATTACGCCCTTAATGCTCAAGAAGATGGAAAACAGTTTGGTCTGCGCGATGTCAATAACTACATGATCTTAAACAAACGCTCTTACACCAAGGCTGATGTGGATGGATTAAATGTGCAACTCAGCATCCCTGTCACCTTACAAAAACGCGTTGAACAGACCCTTTCAAAGATGAAAAAGAAACTCAAGGCAGATGAAATTATGGCCGTTGTTATGGAGTCCTCAACAGGTAAGATTATCTCCATGGCCAGTTCAAACCGCTTTAAACCTAACCACATTAAACGCTCTGACTACCCCTCTTTAAATGCCAATGTTGTCGAATACAGTTTTGAGCCGGGTTCGGTTTTAAAACCCATCATTTTTTCTTTGCTATTAGAGCAAAAACTTATCAACCCTTATGACCTTGTTAGTGGGCACAATGGGCGCTTTAAAATCGGTCGTAAAGTGATTCGAGATGAACATAAATTTCAATGGCTTAGTGCTGAAAATGTTATCGTACACTCTTCTAACATTGGAATCGCACAGATGGCACAAAAGCTTCCTGCCTTAGAGTATTATCAAGGTTTAATCGACTTTGGATTTGCACAAAAATCAGGAATAAAACTCCCCTATGAGAAACAAGGCAGCGTTCCTGCTATCAACAGGCTTAAAAATGAGATTTATAAGGCGACTGCCTCTTATGGGTATGGACTCAATGTAAACGTGATGCAAATTCTTAAGGCCTATAATGTTTTTAACAACAGAGGACGCATCATTCAACCCTATTTTGTCGACAAACTGATCGATATGCATGGAAATGTTAGCAGTCTAAAGCCCGAAGGTTCAAGCCAAGTCATCTCCACTGCTACCGCTGAACGTATGAAAAAAATCTTAGTTAAAACGGTTCAAGAAGGTACGGGTGTTAATACCATTACACCTGGCTTAGAAGTCGGTGGAAAAACAGGAACCGCCCATATCGCCGAAAAAGGGAGATATGTGAGAAAATACAACACCTCATTTTTCGGTTTTGCAAATGATAAAAAACATGCCTATACCATTGGCGTAACAGTGGTACAACCTAAGGCAAATCACTTTGCTTCTTTAACAGCTGTACCGGTGTATAAGCAGGTTGTGGATTTACTGCTTGAGTTTGACTACCTCAAAGCAGACTTATAGTCTTGTACAACACCCACACTACGCTGCTTTTTTATTGATAAGATAGACTGAGAACAGGGCAATAACCCCGCCTACTACAATATGCATTTTAATAGCCTCATCTAAGACAATATAACTCACTATAAGAGCAAAAACGGGAACCAAGAACATAAATGAACTTGTTTTTGAAGAACCGAGTTCTCTTGAGGCAATGAAATAAATCGTCGTCGCAACACTCTGTCCTAAAATACCTAGATACAGCAGTGCCAGCCAAAAGTTTAAATCTTGTCGGAAAACCATACTAATGTCCTCAAAAAAGGTGACAAAAAACAAGATGACCGTCGCTACAGCGGAGATATAAAAACTGTAATGAATGGCATGTATATGTTGATGTGAATGCTGGGCTAAAAAGGTCACCCCTGCCCACACCATAGCACAGAGTATAAAGTAAACCTCACCCCCTTTAAAAAAGCCCTCAATGTCTTGAATATCTAACATGATAGCCCCACCTATCAAGCCAATTAAAAGCCCAATATATTGTCTTTTTGAAAAGCGTGTTTTTAATAAAAACAGACTAAAGATAAAGGTAAAAATGGGACTAAGTACGGTAATAATCACCCCTCCACTACCCGCTGTTGAACGTTCTACTCCTAGATAAGCAAAAATCATAAACAAGACATTTAAAACTGCACTCACCCCTATGTATGGTCCACTTTTTTTAGGCAGACGAAGGGGTTCTTTAATATAAAAAAGTATAGGAATGAAGCTAAGAAACATAATCAAAAATCGCCAAAAACTTAGTATCTCTACAGGAACCGATATCGTTAGTATCTTCAAAGCTGTCCATCCGCCACCCCATAAAAACATGGCGAAGATAAGAAGTAAAATAAGTTTCAAAATTTACAGATTGAGACAGGAAGTGTAATCTTAAAAACAGCACCTTCGTCTGAGTTATACGCTTCTAACAGACCTTTTTGATGATCTTCAATAATCGTCTTACTCATGTACAGTCCTAAGCCTGTCCCATTTTTTGTCTTGGTTGAGAAATAAGGATCAAAAATATGTTTAATTGATTTTTCATCAATCCCACCTGCATTGTCCGAAATTTCAATTACAACATCATTATTTTCTATATACTCACAAATGAGAATTTTTGGATTTTTCACCTCTTTGTCATTCAACTGATCGCAGGCATTATTTAAAATATTGATTAAAACTTGCACTAACTCATTATGGTACAAGGCTAAACAGAGATCAACCTCTTGCTCATAAACAACTTCTACTCCCGATTCAAATCGATGTTCGAGAAGTTTTACAGCCTCATCAACGAGGGTATGGACATAGGTGTTTTCAAGTCCCTTCGTTGGCTTAAAGAAGTCCCTAAAGTCATCCACTGTATGAGAAAGATGTTGTATCTGCTTGGAGATGCTTTCAAGTTTTGTTTCTAACTCTTCTTCTTTCATTGTGCCAAGTGAAATATCCATATTGATGCTCGTTGTTATGGCTGATATAGTGGCTAAAGGTTGGCGCCATTGATGGGCTATCATCGATATCATCTCACCCATGGCGGCGTGTCTTGATTGGGCGATAAGCTGTTCTTGTTGTTGTAGTACTAACTTCTTATCGGTCATATCTTGTGAGATACAGACATAGCCTATCAGTTCACCGTTAAAGGTATATTCTGGATTAATGTGCATATCAAGCCAATAAAAGTTCCCTTGTGCATCAAGGTTTTTCACCTCACCAAAATACTCTTTTTCTTCCTTCAGCTCATTCCAAATAGACTTTAACTCTTGCATAGGAGTATCGGCATCAAATAAAAGTGTAAAAGGTTTAGCAATAAAGTAATGTTTTTCATATCCTGTCAGCTTACAAAAGGCCAAAGAGACATTCGTAATTAAGCCATTTAAATCAATATGCGCCGTAATCACATGCTTATTAATAATATCTAGACTCTGTTGCAAAGACTGGGTCTTATTTTGACTCTCATGAAGGGCATCTTCTATGCGCTTTTCTAAGTTCTTATTAAACGATGCTAACTCTTGGGCACTCTGTTTTAAGGCGAGGTTATCATTCATGATGGTGGTATTGTCGGCATCATTTTTCTGTCTGAAAGCATTAAAAATCAAAGAGACGGTAATAAAAGCGATACTAATAAGAAAAAGCTCTTGTAAGGAGTAATAAATCCCTTCTTCTCCATAATAAGTATACCCAAAGAAGTAAGAAGCCAAGATAGCCCCCAACCAAAACAGCCCCAATGAACTGCCTAACAGTAAAAAGGCACAAGCGAAGAAGATAGGTGCCCAGATAACTTTGGTTGGGTCATCTCCTGCTAAAAAGAAGACCAAGGTAATAGTCACATACAAAGAGGGGATAAAAAGAAGCGAAGCGACTCTAAATAGCTCTTTTTTAAAACGTAAAAGTAGCATGAGCATAAAGCTCGTTACTGAAAAAAGCATATCACTGTAAAAGAGTGTAAGGCTTATCTCTTTATGTAAATAAGCGATAAAAGGCGAAAAGAAAATTGCCAAAAAGAGCATGGTATTAAAAAAGCGAAACTGAAAAGCTAAAAGCTTCTCATCCTCAGTAAAACGATGGCCACTAAGTACATAATTATGTATAAGATTAATCATTTGCTACTTTCTGACGTTTAAGTACGATTTTAAGTTTAATACTACTAAAGATAACCCATAGTGCATACACTCCATAGGCATACACATTCCACTCTAAAGGGTTTGTATCCCAATTAAAAAGACTAAGCAAAAGCCACATCATAACAAGCTCCATTAGGAAAAAAGCAAAAGGGACAAAGAGGGAAGGATGTCTTCTTCGTTTTTCCATAAAGTTACGCTGCATTGATATACACATCCTTTGAAATTTTATTAAGTACTACATTTTAACAGCAGAGTTTGGCATTGGCCTTAAAAAACACTTTTAGCCTTGCATTTAAGCTTTAAAAAACTCACACTTCCTCAAGAAGCCATGAAGGTTCATGCGCATCTAAAGGTCTGCCTTGTAAAACATGATACGGCCTATAACGGCTTTTGTACTCCAAACTCTGACATCCTTTCACATAATACCCCATATAGATCCATGCAAAGTCATTCTCTTGAGCAATCTTAATCTGTTGTAACATCGAAAAAGTACCTAAGGAGTATTTATCAAAATCAGGGTCATAATAAAAATAGATAGAAGAGATACCATTAGGCAAGATATCTACCAAGTCCACTCCTACAAGTTTATCTTCTATAAAATACAAGACCTCATACCCAAAATCTCCATGCCCATGAACAAAAGAGGAGTAGTAATGTTTTGCTTCGGTCTGCTCATGCTTCCAGCCCCGTTTATCCTTCATATGCGAATGGTATTTTTCAAAAAGCTCCAGATGCGTTGACGTGACCTGGGGTCTTTGTATCACGATTTTAGTGGCTTCATTTTTACGTAGTACCCGTCGTTCAGACTTAGAAAATTTGTAATTCTTCACATCAATCTTAAAACTCTCACAGGCCGTGCACTCCGCACAAACTGGACGAAAGAACATATACCCAAAACGACGCCATCCCCTTTCTATCAAGGCTTCACAATAGGCCATGGAACAATCTCGTATAATTTTATAGTGGGTAGTCTGTTTTTCATCTTCTAAATAGGCACAACTCTCATCGCTCACGCACTCTCTTAGTAATTGATTCATTAATGCTATTTTATCCTAAACTCAAAGCGGTGATAGGCGGTTCTATCTCTTTATAGATTGCAACTTTTATCTTTTTACATAGGGGTGGAAGATAAGTTTCAATCAGGTCTAAATGGTACTTAAACATCAAATGCATATCCAAACTCATCTGGTTTTTCCATATCCCTCGAATGATTACACCTTCTTCATTGTGCAAGACCTTATACTCCAAACATCCCTCTTCTTTATGCGAAGGTGCAATGGTGTTATACGCATGTAAAATCACCTCATCTATTCTATTTTTCTTTGTTTTAATGCGAATATCTAGATGAACCTGCTCAGGTGTATATAAAACCGACTGCATTTTCTCCCTTTAAAAAAATATTCTAAGCAAAAAATCATAAAACAATGGTAAAATCAAACTAACATATTAAAGGATAAGGCATTAAAAACGTGAGAATAGCCATCGTTGATGATTCATCATCTGTACGTATGATGATTAATATCTGTTTAGATGAACTCGGCATTAAAAGTGAAAATATTTATGAATTTTCTTCAGCAGCCCAAGCCCTTGAAGATTTTCATGAAAATTTTTATGACCTTATCTTTTGTGACCTACATATGCCTGAGATGAATGGGGACACCTTAGTTGAAGAAATTTTCAACTACATTTCCCATCTAAAATCCTCACGTATCATTATGATCTCAGGTGAAGAAGACCCCAACTATAAAACCCGTCTAAAAAAGCTCAATGTCCATCAGTTTATCAAAAAGCCCATCCAACCCAGCTCTTTTAACCATCACGTCAAACCCTTCATCGCTAAAATATTACGCGAAAAAAACTAGCGAAAGCGGTTGCGTAGTAAAGTTTCTAAAAGTCTCTAGAAGCTCTCTTTCATTTTCCTTGAAAACTAGCCGTGGTGGTTGCGAAGCGAAGTTTCTAAAAGTATTTAGAAGCTCTCTTCTAAATACTTTTCAAAATCCTCCATCACCTGAGCAAAACACTTCAACATATAGTGATCATCATCATAACTTTTCACAAAAGCATCTGCAAAATGTAAAGAGGAAGCTTCACTATCAAGAGTAGCATCATTATTCCCCAAGGCTACAAAACAATTCATCGGGTGTTTCATGCTGTTTAAATTACTCATATAACTTAGATACATATTGGCTGCATCCATAATAACTTTTTTCTTTTCAGGATTATTCTCAGCTTCAAGCAGTTTTTTTGCTTCCATTGCCGGTTGATAGACTGGATTAATAAGCAGACAATCTCGTTTAAACTTACACGCCAGATAATACGCATAAAAACCTCCCAAAGAAGCACCAATAATGATGGTGTCATTAGAAGCCGTACGAAGGGTGTCTTCACTGAGTGTCATACACTCTAAAGGGTCTAAGGGAAGATCAGGAATAAGCAGGCGGTTTTTGGGATACAAACTGCGTAAGATCTTTGGCTTTTCTCCCTTTGAAGAGGAGTCATAACCATGTAGATATAAAATTGATCGATTATCAAAATGTCCCATTATTTTATCCTCTAAAGTTTATGAATGCGTACTCTGTGAGATTAATACACCCTCTATTAGTGCATCAATATCCCCATCTAAGATAGCCGCTACATTTGAGAAAGGCTCATTAGAACGCGTGTCCTTAACCTGCTGATAAGGCTGCATGACGTAAGAGCGAATCTGATGTCCCCAGCCTATCTCAGACTTTTCAACCCCCGCTTTTTCTGCCTGCTGTTTTTCTATCTCAAGCTCATACAGCCTCGACTTCAACATCTTCATTGCTGTCGCCTTATTTTTATGCTGAGAGCGGTCGTTTTGACACTGAACAACAACATTGGTCTCAATATGCGTAATGCGGATAGCTGATTCCGTCTTATTAACATGCTGCCCCCCTGCACCTGAAGCGCGGTAAGTGTCAATACGGATATCCTTATCTTCAATCTCGATGTCGATATCATCATCTAACTCAGGCGAGACCATCACGGATGAAAAAGAGGTGTGACGTTTGGCATTAGAATCAAAAGGAGAGATACGCACTAAACGGTGAATCCCATTTTCAACCTTCAAATAACCATAAGCATTTTCACCCTTAATGAGCAAAGAAGCATCTTTAATCCCTGCCTCCTCACCATTTTGATAATCTAAAATTTCTGTCTTAAAGCCCCGTCTTTCTGCCCAGCGTGAATACATTCTAAAAAGCATGTGCGCCCAGTCTTGAGACTCCGTTCCTCCTGCCCCAGGGTGTACCGTTAAGATGGCAGAGTTCGCATCATGTTCACCTGAAAGCATCACTTCAACTTCCATCTTCTTAACACCTTCATCCAGCTCATTCGCTTCAGAAAAAAGTGTTTCAATAGTCTCGTCATCCTTCTCTTCTTTTGCCATCTCATACAACTCACTTGCATCAGCTAAAATCGAAGAGGCCTCTTCAAACTTGTGCAGTTTTCGCTCAAGTTGCGTTTTCTCTTTTTGAACAACTGCCGCCTTACTTGCATCATTCCAAAAATCTTGTTCATTTTCAAGTGCAGCAATCTCATCTAAACGAGAAGCTATCTCATCAGGCTTAACAATATTGCTAATATTTTGCATCTTTGTTGCTAAAGTTTTTAAAAGTTCACTATATTCGTAGTGGTCCATATTGTTCTGTCCATATTTGTTATATAATTGCACCATTATAATAGATTAGGGCTTAAACCATGACAATTATCCAAACACCTCACGAACTCCAGGCACTTTTAAAAGATGAAGACCGCTGCATTGGATTTGTACCCACCATGGGGGCCTTACATCATGGTCATTTAAGCCTTATTGAAAAGTCCGTTAAACAAAATGAGCTCACTGTGGTTTCTATCTTTGTTAACCCGACCCAGTTTCTTGAAGGTGAGGACCTTGATAAGTACCCTTCTAAATTTGATGCGGATGAGAAGATTTGTAAACTAGCAGGTGTTGACATCCTCTTTTACCCTAAAAAAGAAGACATGTATGAAGAAGATGAGATTAAAATTCTAGCACCTAATGTCAGAGGCTATATCTTAGAAGGACATGTACGACCCGGTCATTTTGATGGGGTGCTTACAGTAGTCATGAAACTCTTAAACATCGTTTCTCCTACACGTGCATACTTTGGAAAGAAAGATGCTCAACAACTTGCCCTTATTTCTCAGATGGTCAAAAACTTTTGTATGAAGGTTGAAATTGTTCCCTTAGAGACCGTCAGAGAAGATGATGGACTTGCCATGAGTTCACGTAATGTTTATTTGGATAAGACCCAAAGACAAGAGGCCTTAAAAATCTCCTCATCCCTTAAAAAAGCCACCCAGCTTGTTATGCAAAAAAACTTAGAGGTGCCTCTTATTCAAGATGAAATGAGAATGGTTTTAGCCCCTTTAGAAGTAGAATATATCGCTATCGTATCACGTAACTTCACCCCTTTAGAAGAGCTAGTCATCGGAGATAGCATTATCTTAGTCGCTGCGAGATTAGGTACAACACGACTTATTGACAACCTTTGGATTTAAGCATAATCTGCTTCTAGTTTAGCTATCAACGCTTTCTCTCTTGGTGCGCTTACCTCTGCTTTTAAAAAATTCCAAAACCCTTGAGCCGCCTCGACTACTTCCAGCCACTCTTCATCATTTATTATCTCCATCGCCTCACTACTAGGCTCCATATACCATGCGGCTAAGGTATGAAATTCTTGGGCCATCTCAGCCTCTTCTTTAGTGACATTTCCTACTTCAACTGCCTTTTTATAGGCATCATCCAAAGCCAAAGTATCAAAATACGCTGAGATACACGCCTCATAAGAGGAGTCCCATACTTCATCAGGCCACTGTGTTTTTTCAGGCTCAACCCACGCCATTTTTTGTAGCTTCACATTAGAAAACTCAAAAATAGCATGAATCCAGTAAAGCCGCCACCTTTGTTTTAGCTCTATATCACTCACATCATCTTGTAAGTTTTCCAGTCCCATACCCACTCCCTTTCATTTGTTTAAAAATTATAACCAAATCACACACACATTAAATATATATTAAATTATAAGCAGTCCCATAAATTTAAATAATAAAAAATCTAAACTTAAGCATAGCTTTGTGGTTAAAACAGTATAATTCGCCATTAATTTTTCCTGAAGGACAAACATGATTCAAGATACAAAAATAGTAGACCTCGCAATTATTGGTGCAGGCCCTGGTGGTATGGCAGCAGCTATCGAAGCAAAGCTTGCTGGTATAGAGAACATTGTTGTTATTGATAAGGCACCTCACCACAATGACATGATTCACAAGTTTTACAAAAAAGGTAAGCGTGTTGATAAAGACTGGATGGGAATCAAATTTGAATTCACTGGTAACGTAACGTTTGAAGAGTGTTCTAAAGAAGAATACATCCAACAAATGGAAGACAAACTTTCTGATGCTGGTGTACTAGACAAGTTCGAATACAACCACGAAATCAAACGTGTTACTAAGGGTGAAGATGGTCTTTTCTCTATGGTATTTGATAACGACGCTACATCTGACGCAGTTGAAGCAATGAAAGCTAAAAACGTTATCCTTTCTGTTGGTCGTATGGGTAAACCAAACAAACCACGTTATAAATTCCCAAGAGAGCTTAAAGAAGTACTTAACTTCAACCTTTCAAAAGTGCAAAATGGTGAGCACGTAATGGTAGTTGGTGGTGGTGATACTGCTGGTGAGTACGCTTATGGTTTAGTAGAGCTTGAAGGTATGGAAGATTGTGTTGTAACACTTAACTACCGTAAAGCAGAAATCACTCGTATGAACCCAATCAACACTGAAATGTGTACAAAATACCTAGACAATGGTAAAATTTGTAACAAAATGGGTGTTGATGTTGAGTCTTTAGAAGTATCTCCAGCAGGTAAGATCCAAGTAAACTTTACAGATGGAACTAACGCTGAATACGATAGAGCAGTTTACGCACTTGGTGGAACAACACCAAAAGATATCCTTGTTAACTCTGATGTTAAAACAGGTGAATGGGATGTTCCAGTATATGATGAAGCAACATTTGAAACAAATGTAGAAGGTCTTTACACTATTGGTGACGTTGTAACAGATCAAGGTTCAATTGCACTAGCATTTAACCACGCATCTGACGCCGTTAAAAACATTGCTAAAAACTTAAAATAATTCTTTTTACTATGCTCCTTGAGCATAGTAGCCTATTTACCCCACTTTAATTACCCTCTTTTTATTAAACATATTACCTAAAGTAATTTTAGATATAATTTCAATCATATAAACAACTATTTCATAGGTTTTGTACATAAGGATTAAGATGATTCATGAAGATAATAAAGTCGTAGACATTGCTATTATAGGAGCTGGTCCAGGGGGAATGGCCGCAGCTATTGAAGCAAAACTTGCTGGTATTGAAAACGTTGTCGTTATTGACAAAGCCCCTCACCATAATGACATGATTCACAAGTTTTATAAAAAAGGTAAACGAGTTGATAAAGACTGGATGGGAATCAAGTTTGAATTTACTGGTAATGTCACCTTTGAAGAGTGTTCTAAAGAGGAGTACATCGAGCAAATGGACAAAAAACTTCAAGAAGCAGGCGTCTTAGATAAATTTGAATACAACCATGAAATCTTCAAGGCTCAAAAAACAGACGAAGGGCTCTTTGAATTAACCTACGCGATCAGTGAAGTCTCTGAAGCACTCGAATCCCTCAAGGCTAAAAACGTCATTCTCTCAGTAGGACGTATGGGTAAACCCAACAAACCGCGTTATAAATTTCCAAGAGAGCTTAAAGATGTTCTTAACTTCAACCTCTCAAAAGTTCAAAATGGTGAACACGTAATGATTGTTGGTGGTGGTGATACTGCTGGTGAGTATGCTTACGGTTTAGTGGAGATGGAAGGGATGGAAGATTGTGTTGTGACACTGAACTACCGTAAGGCAGAAATCACTCGTATGAACCCACTTAACACTGAGATGTGTACAAAATACCTCGACAACGGTAAGATCTGTAATAAAATGGGTGTTGATGTTGAGAGCCTAGAAGTAGGTGAAAGTAGAAAGATCAAAGTAAACTTTACTGATGGAACGTCTGCTGAGTTTGATAAAGCCGTTTACGCCCTGGGTGGAACAACGCCTAAGGATATCTTGGTTAACTCAGGTGTAAAAACTGGGGAGTGGGATGTACCCGTATATGATGAAAAAACCTTTGAAACCAATGTTAAAGGCCTTTATACCATCGGTGATGTTGTCACCGATCAAGGCTCCATTGCACTCGCCTTTAACCACGCTTCTGACGCCGTTAAAAACATTGCTAGCACTTTAAAATAAGACTCTTTTGTAAAAAGAGCCTTATTCCCTCAAACCCTAAATAAACTCGATATAGATACTGTTAATGACCAGTTTATACCCTTGCTCATGCTTACTCGGTTCATCTCCTGTGATACTTAAGGTCTCCATCACCTCATCATACACAAAGTCCTCATGACTTGTGTTAAAACGTGTCACAAACTCAACATCATTAATCTCATTAAGGACAATCACAACCTCATCTTCACTGACGACATTAATTAAAACCCGAGTATCTTCTGCAAAAACACGACGTTCACCAACAAAATAACGCACTTCAAATTTTTGATCAAGCACAGATGAAGCTTGAAGATCCATCTCATTATTGTTTAAGAACTTCACAAGTGCTGTAGTGTTGTTTTGACTTTTTTCAGACATTGTCTCTCCTTATTGCCATCTTATGAGAAGGTTATTGTAGTTTTTCAGCCACTAATTTATTCACCACTTGAGGGTTTGCTTTACCCCCTGTCGCTTTAAGCACCTGTCCCACAAAAAAGCCAAGAAGTTTGGTATTACCGCCTTTAAACTTTTCGACATTATCAGGATTTTTTGCTATCACCTCATCAATAATAGGTGCAATGACAGCCGGGTCACTGACCTGTACCAAGCCCTTAGCCTCAACTATCTTACTCGGGTTCTCCCCGCTTTTAACCATCTCTTCAAAAACCTGTTTCGCGATCTTATTTGAGATGGTCTTATCATCAATCATCTTCACAAGCTCTGCAATCTGCTGCGCACTGAACTTAAGCTCACTTACTTGCATCTGCTTAAGTTCTCTAGCCACTTCGTTTGTCACAATATTAGCTAGGTTTACAGGACTATTGAGTGCCGATAAGGCTTCTTCATAAAATGATGAGAGCTGTTCATCACGCGCTAAGGTATTGGCCACTTCACTGTTGAGTTTCAGCTCTTTCTCATAACGATCAAAACGGGCTTGTTCCACCTCGTTCATAGCAGCGACTTCCCCATCAATCTGTACTTTTTTTGCTTGAGGTTTCGGTGCTTGTGAGGATTTTTTCTTCTTGCCCCATGAGTCTTTTAATCCTACAATCTTGTTAAAAACAGGTTGTTTATCCTTATAGTCGATAGGATCAGCATAAAAGTACCCTTCTCTTTCAAACTGAAAACGCTCATCAGGTCTGTCCGTAATCACTGCAGGCTCTATCAAGGCAGTTTTAATAACCTTCAATGAATCAGGATTAAGATCTTCGATGCCCTCTGGTGCTTCTACATTATAGAGTCTGTCGTATACTCTTACTTCTACCTCTTTAGCACTGGCCGCATCCACCCACTGGATAGCGCTTTTTACTTTAATACCACTGGTATCAGCACCACTTTTAGACTCAGGGTTGTATTCAGCTTTGATCTCGATGATCTTGCCATTGGTATCTTTAATGACCTCTTTACAGGTGATGATATAAGCATGTTTAAGACGTACAGCTTGATCAGGTGTAAGACGGAAATACCCTTTTTCAGGTTCTTCCATAAAATCACTTCTATCGATATACAGCGTCTTAGAAAAAGGAATCTTACGAGACCCCTCTTTAGGGACATCCTCAGGGTAGTATGAAGCATCCAGTTCTTCACTTCCCTCATAATTTTCTATGGTGATCTTAAGTGGATCAAGTACACACATCACCCGAGGAACTTTAGTGTTAAGATCATCTCGAATACAAAACTCTAACTGGGCCACATCGACCATAGAGTTCGCCTTTGCAATCCCTATCTGATCACAAAAGTTGATGATGGACTCTGGGGTATACCCCCTTCGTTTATACCCTGCAAGGGTCGGTAGTCTAGGATCGTCCCATCCACTTACCTTTCCGTCCTCAACGAGTTCTAAAAGCTTACGCTTACTCATCACCGTATAGTTAATTCCTAAACGCGCAAATTCATGCTGATAAGGACGCGGTGGTGTTAGTTTAAGGGTATCAAGCACCCAGTTATAGATATCGCGGTTGTTTTCAAACTCAAGCGTACAGATGGAGTGGGTTACTCCTTCAATATAGTCTGAAAGACAGTGTCCGAAATCATACATTGGGTAGATGGCCCAAGCATCTCCTGCCCGGAAGTGATGCGCATGTCGGATACGGTATAAAAGTGGATCGCGCATTTTCATGTTCGCCGCAGCCATATCAATCTTAGCTCTTAGTACATGCTCTCCATCTTTAAACTCGCCCTTTCTCATACGCTCAAAAAGATCTAGATTTTCTTCTATGCTACGTTCAGCATACTCACTACGCTTACCTGCTTCCGTTACCGTTCCACGAAGAACACGCATCTGCTCTTCATCCACACTGTCCACATAAGCCTTGCCCATCTTAATAAGTTCTATGGCATAGGCATAAATTTTCTCAAAATAATCAGAGGTATAACGCACCTCCTTATCCCACTCAAACCCTAACCACTCTACCGCCTCTTTAAGTGCTTCTACGTAAGCTGTATCTTCTGTTGTCGGGTTGGTATCGTCCATTCTAAGGTTACATTTACCCTCATAATCCGCCGCAATTCCAAAGTTAATACAGATCGATTTTGCATGCCCGATATGAGGAAAGCCATTGGGCTCAGGAGGAAAGCGTGTAATAATCTCTTGGTACTTACCTGCTTGTAAATCCTCTTCAACGATAGTGCGTAAAAAATCTTTGTTCTGACTCATTATAATTAAACCTTTTGATTGCGATACTATTGCGCGTATTTTATCAAAATAAGTGCGTATAACTGCTTATATAAGCTTGGAGTTTAAAAGAGTATGGGGTTGAAGTAAATGAAGAGGCTCAGGTAGCCTACCTGAGCAAGGGTGAGGTTTTAACACTCCTCACCAAAAGGTGGGTTTATTGTCTCTGTATAGAAGCAGTACCTGCAGTAAGTGTTGCTGTACGTGATTCACCAACAACAAGGATATCAACAACCGCATCTTCACTTGCGTCCACGATAGAGTAACCTCCATCAATAGCAACAGGTGCTCCCATTACCATAACAGAAGTGCCAGGCGTTGTACCTGTATTGCTTCCCGTACCTGTACCATTTCCACTATTACTGAAGCCATCACCGCCTCCTCCACCACAGGCTGTTAATACAGCAATACTTAAAAGTGTTAGGGTCATTTTAATAATTGTTTTCATCTTCTTCTCCTTCCCTATTAGTTTTTATAAAATTTAAGATTTTTATTGGCTGGTTTAATCGTCGTTCGACCTGCCAATTGACCATCCACAGTTGTTACTGAGAAGACTAACTCTTCGCCCTCAGCCATACCAGCAAGGTCACCACTCATCTCAAACCCTACCCCATCTTTACCGATAAACACACGACCTAGACCGTCTGTTGTCATAGAGATGATGAAAAGACTTCCATTCTCATCTAGAGGTACGGAAGTGATAAACTTATTACCTTGTGCATCTGTGTAAAGAAGGTCAAGTGGCACTTGAATAACCACACTTTTATTACCCCCTGGAAGGACAATAGAAAGATAGGTTTTCACATCTTTTGCAAAGTTCACATTATCAACGGCTTGACCCGCTTCGTTATAAAGCACACCATCTTCACTGTATGAGTAGACAAGGCTATTGATCTCTAAATTAGTCTCATCATCACTATCTGCCTCATCAGTAATACCATCGCCATCAGTATCTGTTTTACCATCATCTGTTCCTGGAGTACCATCATCATCAGCATCAGACTCATCATTGATACCATCTTGGTCAATATCATTTTGATCAGGATCCGTTCCTGGTTCGCCATCATCATCTGCATCTGCGATATTCGGAATACCATCACCATCTACATCTGAATCATGCGTATCATTGATACCGTCACCATCCATATCTGTACCGTTATCATTACTACCATCACCATTCACATCAACATCGGCTTCATTTTTAATGCCATCGCCATCAATGTCCATATCTTCTTCATTTAAGATACCATCACCATCAATATCTGGATCATTTGCATCATTAATGCCATCATTATCTAAGTCGGTTCCATTATCCAGTACACCATCACCATTCACATCAGCATCGGCCTCATTTAAGATACCATCACCATCTACATCTGGATCTGAACCATTTGGAATGCCATCACCATCTTGATCTAGATTATTATCCACTCCTGGATATTTATCCATAAAGTCAGGTACACCATCTCCATCAGAGTCAACATAGCTGATCTCACCTGCATTAATAATCTGGATATTTTGGGCATCTTCGACTCTACCACAGGCCACTTGCTCATTAATCGCAGGAGGAATAACGCCTGGCATCATTTGTCCAAAGGCTGTTCCTAAAGCAATCGCTGCCTCATTACCACAGGTCATCATTTTCGTACCAAGTACCGTCATAAATCGCTGTCCATAAGGAGTCATTCCTGTCATATTGCCTTGATCATCAAAGGTCAATAACATTGGCATTAAACCTTGTAATAACTGTTGCGCTGCCTCAGGGTTTTCAGCCATCATCTTTGCAAAACCTTCAATCATCGCTTGATTAAAGTTCACCGACTGAGCAATATGCTGTTGTCCACTTCCATCAATGCCTAAAAACATGAAATCCATCATCGCTTTTTGATATTGTGGCGTCAATTGGCCTAAGATATTAAAAAGTAGACCCGCTGTTTGTGGGTTACCCATAGACTCTTTTAACATCCCTTCCCATGCTCTTTCAAGAGCGTCGTCATTACTTGCCGTTGCGCCTAGGTTAGAGAACATAACGAAGGCTTCTTTTGGAACATTATAGATGATATTAATATCAAAATTTGGCTCCATCATAATCGGTAACATTCTGTTCATCGAGACACTAAAGAAAGTATTCGCTCTTGCTTGGGTATCCTTCTCCGCAATAATTTTACCAATAAGACTAATCATATTCTCATTTTGCATCATCGCTAACAAAACATCATCCGTAATGATGCTGTCATCTTGCATCAACTTCACCATCAAATCAAAGATAATATCACCATCTAAACCATCAAGTTTCAACATTAAACCAATAAGATAGTCCGCATTTTTACCTGCACCATTTTTCAATAAAAAGACGACACTATCTTCAAGCGCATCACCTACTGTATCTTCTATCGAATCAACAATCTGCTCTTTAACATCATCAATGCTATCTTTGATATCTGCCCATCTATCTGAGAACCAACCTGCGTGTGCTTGTGGTGTAACTGTTAGTCCTAGAACTACAGCACAGGCCACAACACTACGTTTTATTCTATTGTCTTGCATATTTGTTTTCCCCTAAATATGTTTTGGATGTGTAGCTTGGCGATCTCTAAAGTACGAGCGTACTCATCATCAAGACCCATAGCTTTCCGGCCCTGCTTTGCAGACAGGTGTGGCAATATTGTGATATATATAAATAATATTTAATTATATACAATTGAGAAAGATGATAGCGATTCAATGCAATGACTATAATTATTTTTAATACAAACAACATACATTATTAAGTTATGTTTCTAATAGTTACAAAACAATTACACTTAAACACTTCTGTATACTAATAAAAAAATAAAGGCCAACACGTTATACTTCCCTTCTTAAAGGACAGATATTATGCACCATTTTGACACAATAATTAAAAAGCTAATTTCCTTGCATAAGGACCCAAATACAGAGTACTCTGAACGTGCTATGTTCCCCTCAGCTAATGATCTAAGTTTTGCTATCTCAAGACTGATGGATGCCCAAAACATCTTAACAAGTGAGTCTTATGAGAATAAAGAGCTTCCCACGCAACTGCATGCACAGTGGTGTAGCTTACGTGAGCAGATGCCAAGTAACACCGCCAATGAACTCGCTCTGTGCATCATCAAAAACACTCCCTTTACTAATACCCCAGAACAACAACAAGAGCTGCAAGGACTCTTTTATAAAAGCCTACTTGACTTCATTAACAATGCAGAACTAGCACAGACCTTATGTGATCTTTTTTTTAAAGAGTCAGAGGCAAAGATGCCAAAGATGAGAGATAGAGACTAACTCATTTTAATAACGATGTCTTCTAAGGAGTTTGCACAGATCTGAAGCCGCTTTCCAATCTCTTTGAGCTGAGAGAGCAACTCTTTTTCCACAAACATATCTTTGAGATTATTACTCTTAGACAAAGCTGCCATCTTTTGAATATGTACTTCCACTAGCTTCTCATACCCATCTCGTACCCCTTGTGCATTACGCGCTACCTCTAAAGGCTTTTTATTTTGAAGGTTAATGAAACCAAGATCAAGTGCATAAGACTGTTCTTTCATACACCCTAGTATCTCACTGTACCCATCTTCTAAATGCACTATCTCATAAGCCTTGGCTTCGAGTACAAAATGGCGCACGCTCACCGCAATCCAATCAAGCTGTGATATCACCCGATAAATAGACTCTCTGTCAATAGGCGTGATAAAGGTGTTAAGTAAGGCACTCATGTTCTTCTCTCGAATGGCCTGTGCTTGAAACTCATCATCTACAATAGCCTTACAACTTGTCTCATCATCTTGGATAAAACAGAGATAGAGTTCATTAATCATATTGTTGATTAAACGAGAGTGCTCCCCTAATGTAGAGATAAAGTCAACCTCTTTGGGTAAGATATATTTTTTTAACAAAGACTGAATCATGCAAACACTCCTATGATATAAATCATGCCATAAGCATACACTGCGCCCAAGAGCATAGAAACGGGCACATTCACAAACCAACCCAACACAATACCTCCTGCTCTTTTCCAAGCCACGTGTGAAGGTTTCTCAGCTGCCCCATTCCCAAGCAGGGTTGCCGTAACCACTTGTGTTGTTGAAGTGGGTGCACCTATAGAGGTAGCCAAGGTATTGACTAAGGCAGAGCCAACTTGATTAGCCACCGAGTGCACCAAACGAATTCGATACAACTCAAACCCTAAGGTCTTAATAATACTCCAACCCCCAAATACTGTTCCTAAGGTGATGGCACTTGTACACAAAAGTACCACCCAAAAAGGGATCTCAAAATGCTGCGTCTGCCCCGAAGCAAGTAAGATCATTCCAATAATCGCCATCCCCTTTTGGGCATCATTTGCTCCATGTGAAAAACCAAGCCATGCCACACTAAAATATTGAGAAATAATAAAGAGTGGCTTGATCTTCACGGTAAAGCGTTTAAAGATAAAAAAGATAAGCTTCATGATAATAAAACCGATAATAAAACCCAAAAAAGGTGAAGCAAACAATCCTACAATCACCTTGGCAATCCCCTCTAAATGCCCCTGCATAACCGCCTCAAATCCCCAGTTAATCTTGCCACTTCCAACCACAAAAAGCCCCGCACCCACAAGCCCGCCAGCCAGTGAATTTGAAGAAGAGGAGGGAAGTCCCAACTTCCAGGTAAACAGATTATAGGTAATGGCTGCAAACAGTGCTGAGACAATCAGAACCTGTGCGTACATCACACTAAGTTCAGAAATATCCACAAAGGTCCCTATCGTATCGGCCACTGCCAATCCAACCGTTAGTGGTCCTAAGAAGGTAAACAGACTCACCAGAGCAATCGCTACCCCGCTCTTCATCGCCCTTGAAGCAATCGCAGTTGCCACCATATCCGCAGCGTCATGAAAACCATTGGTAAAATCAAAGGCAAAAACAGCGACAATGGTTAAGATTAGAAAAAAGTTTATGAGTTCCATCTGTCTATTATACTCTGAGTCATTTGGATTCTAGTTGAGGGGTGTTTTTTATGAGGAATAAAGTTGAAGAGTTAAAGAGTTGAGGAAGTGAAAAGAAAAAGATCTTGCCCTTTCCTTTCCCCATTAGCGAAGCGAACCATTGCCACTTCACTAAAACGAAGTTTTACTAGTACCCGCTGTTGTACACCATCTTAGCGATGAATTCCATAAGTGGACTTACAGAAATAACAGAAGCGATTGTAAACACAGCTGCTGTACCGATAACTGTTTTTAGCACATTAGAGCTGTTAACAGTGTAGTTTCCACTTACAGGCTCTTTCATGAACATGTAAACGATGAGTTTTACATAGTAGTACGCTGCGATAGCAGAGTTAAGTGCCATGATGAGTGCTAGTACGATGTATCCACCTGTTACAGCAGCACTTAGCATATAGAGTTTACCCCAGAACATTGCAAACGGTGGGATACCCGCTAGTGACAACATGAATAGCGCCATCATTACGGCTGTAAATGGTGAAGTCTTGATCATTCCTGAGAATTTTTCAAAGGCATCATCTGAAGCGTGATCGTGTTGTTTCTCATGCGTCATCCATAACATAGCAAAGGCACCTAGGTTAGCAAATGCAAAAAGTGCCCAGTATAAAAATAGCGCTGTGTTTGCATGAGTTGTACCAATAAGTACAGCCGCCATTACAAAACCAGCGTGAGAGATAGAAGAGTAACCAAGCATACGCTTAGCATCTTTTTGAACCAGTGCCCAGATATTTGACATTGTCATCGTAATCACAACGATTGCATATAACATCATCTCAATCCAGAACACCTCTGTGTCCATTAAGAACTCAAAGATACGCATAGCAACTACAAAGGCAGCTAATTTAGGAACAATAGACATAAAACCAGCGAGTGCAGAGGTTGAACCTTGGTACACATCTGGTGTCCATGTATGAAAAGGAACAAGACCTAACTTAAATGCAAAAGCAGAAAGCAAGAAGATCGTTGCAAGGATGATGAAAGTCGTCGTACTTGCGTCAATACCATTGGTAGCGATCGTAGTTGAAATTTGAGAAATTTCTACTGAACCCGTTAGTGCATATAAGATCATCGCACCAAAAGCGTACAGACCTGCTGCTAAGGCACCCATTGTAAAGTACTTCGCTGCGGCTTCAAAAGAGTTCTTTTTCCCGTGCATTGCGATTAATGGATAAAGCGCTAAAGATGATGTCTCTAAACCAACAAACACAAGGATAAGGTTATCTGTAGCCACCATGAACTGAAGTCCAGAGATTACAAATAAGAAAAGTGCAAAATACTCAGCATAACGGTACTCTTGAAAGGTCTGCTTTGTCATCGCTAAAAGGATAAAGAACATAGATGCCACAAGCATAATGATCTGTGCTAAGATAGCAATACCATCCATTAACATTACATCAAAGAAACCACGAACCGCGCCAGTTGTCTCAAAGACACCTACGAAGTCAAAAACCGCACCAAGGTCTAGTGCTAAGAAAAGTAATGTCATCATGACATATAAAGACTTATGCAAGCCCCCTTTAAAAAGGTCGATTACAAGGATTAAAAGTGCACCCGAGATTGCGATAAGCATCGGGTAAAGTGTAGGCATGTTTAAAGATGCGAAACTTATATTGACTGCTTCTAACATTAGTGGTGCCCTCCTTCTGAGTGATGAGCTGGAGCGTGTTTCTTAACAGGTGCCGCAACAACTACTTTTTCTTTAACTGCATAAGGATCAGAGATGATAGCTCTTGCTTCTTCTGTTCCTGCTTCAGTGTTTACTTTTTGATACATAATATTTAGTACATTTTCACGTACCGATGCATCAATTGGATCTAAGATTGGTTTAGGGTAGATTCCTAACCAGATAGCAATGATTGTTAAAGGGATAAGACCCATTAGTTCTGTCTTTGTAACATCTGGAAGGTTCTCATTCTCTTTCTTTGTAACATTACCAAAGAAAACTTTTTTATACGCAGAAAGCATATAGATAGCGCCAACGATGATAGCCGTACCTGCGATTAATGCATACGTAGCGGATACTTTAAACAGACCCATTAGTGATAAGAACTCACCAACGAAGTTAATCGTAAGTGGAAGACCAACAGAAGCCATCATCATAATTCCAAAGATAGTTGCGTAACGTGGCATAACTGAAGCTAAACCACCAAACTCAGACATAATCTTCGTATGACGTCTATCATAAATAACACCTACAAGTAAGAACAGTGCCCCTGAAACGATACCGTGACCAATCATTAAGAAGATTGAACCTGAGATACCTTCGATGTTCATTGCGAATGTTCCAAGAACGATAACACCCATGTGTGATACTGAAGAGTATGCAACCACTTGTTTAACATCTTCTTGTGCGTACGCTACCATTGCTGTGTAGATAATCATGATTAATGACATTACCACAACTAGTGGAATGAAGTAAACCGATGCATCTGGGAACAATGGAAGTGAAAAGCGTACAAAACCGTAGGTACCCATCTTAAGCAGTACAGCGGCTAAGATAACCGAACCAATAGTTGGTGCTTGACCGTGTGCATATGGTAACCATGTATGAAATGGAAACATTGGGACCTTGATTGCAAAACCAAGGAAAAATGCTAAGAATAACCAAGTCTGTAAGTTCATAGGAAGAACGACTCTGTACCACTCAGTGATAGAGAATGACCATTGACCTGTTGCTTGCTGGTAAAGGTAAGCCATGAAGATCATACCTACTAGCATTACTAATGAACCTGTAAAGGTATATAAGAAGAACTTGATTGAAGCGTAAACACGCTTCGGTCCACCCCATGCACCAATAAGATATAACATTGGTACAAGAGAAAGTTCCCAAAACAGGTAAAAAACAATCGCATCAAGGGCAACGAAAACACCAATCATTGTCATCTCTAAAACAAGAAGAGTAATGATCATATTCTTTACATCACGTTTTTCTGTTAAAGAAGCGATACCAATGAAAGTCACAAGCGTTGACATAATCACAATAAAAAGTGAGATACCATCAATACCCAGTTGGTAATTAATACCAAAGGCTGGAATCAGTGCAAATGACTCTTGGAATTGAAATCCACCTGTTGCGCCATCAAAAGCGTACCATAACCATAAAGATAGAGCGAACTCAATCCCTGAAACTGCTATACCATAAGCGCGCATAGACTCTTTGTTTACCATGAAACCAAGAAGCCCTGCCACTAATGGAAAGAAGATTAATATCGATAAAATATGTTCTATCATTCTAGTGTCCTATGCTTTTAATCATGCCTACAACAGCTTCTAAAACTGGAGCAACATATGTTTGTAAAATTACGTAGATAGTGTCACCACTTACTACTAGTGCAGCGAAGATAAGCATTGTCACAAGACCCGCTACCATCCACTTAAGCATTGATGATAAGTTACCATCTTGCATTGTATGTGTTTTCTTAGCAGTACCATAAAAGACACCTGCTATACCATCTACTGTTGCATCCACAACCGCATTATCTAGTTTCCAACACATTTTTGAAAGTTCAGCATACGGTTTAGAGAACACTTCATCATATATTTTTGGAATATAATACTGGTTGAAAAGAAGCTGGTAAAAGAAACCTTCTTCCACTTTCTTATCGATCTTAGCATCAATGTATTTTTTGTAAGCGTAAACAATAGCTGCGATAACAAAAAGTTGTGTACCAATGGTCATAATCCAGTAAACCGTATGGTTATGTACATGATACTCAAGTGATGGAAGAATACCCGTAATCGCACCTGTTACCATCTCATAATAAGTCCCTTTAAACAAGAAACCAGCAATAATAGCAAGAATAAGCAGTGGGCTCATTGCCACAATCATATACTTATAAGCTTCATGTGGATGGAAACCAAATAGTTTATAGCGCTCTTCGCCTAAGAAGATTAAGAAAGCTAATCTAAATGAATAGAATGCTGTTAAACCAGCCGTGATAAGAAGCACTGTATATAAAATATAGTGATGCTCAACAAAGGCAACCTCTAAGATAAGATCTTTTGAGAAGAAACCAGCAAATGGGAAGAGACCTGCAAGCGCGATAGACGCTAAAGTCATCATCCAAAATGTATATGGCATAACCTTTTGAAGTCCACCCATCTTAAATGGATCAAGTTCATCGCTCATTGCGTGCATAACATTACCCGCACCTAAGAATAGAAGCGCTTTAAAGAAGGCGTGAGCCATAAGGTGAAACAGTGCTACCCAGTAAGCACCAAGACCAGCCGCTACGAACATGTAACCAAGCTGAGAAAGTGTTGAGTAAGCAATGATACGTTTCATATCTCTGTTTACCAATGCCATTGAAGCAGCAAACATAGCTACAAAAGCACCAAGAGAAGCAATGATATAACCAACTTCAGGAACAAGATCATATAAAGGGTTCATTCTAACTACTAAATAAACACCCGCTGTTACCATGGTTGCTGCGTGAATCAATGCCGATACTGGAGTAGGACCTTCCATCGCATCTGCAAGCCAAGTGTGAAGTGGAAACTGAGCTGATTTACCCATTGCACCCACAAATAAGAAACCTGCAGCAACAACTAGCATATCATGATCAGCAATTGCAACCTGAGCAAAGATACCATCATAAGAGATCGTTCCCATGTTCCAGTAAAGTGTAAAGATACCCACTAACATTGCAAGGTCAGCAATACGGTTCATAATAAAGGCTTCGTTCGCTGCCCAAGTCGCTGATTCTTTGTGATACCAAAAACCAATGAGTAACCAAGAACAGACACCAACACCTTCCCAACCGATGAAAAGACCAAGTAAGTTATCTGACATAACAAGGATCATCATTGAGAAAACGAATGCTGAAAGGTAAGCAAAGAAACGGTTAAAGGCTTTATCGTGATCCATGTAACCAATTGCATACACATGAACAACTGTAGAAACTGTTGTAACTACCATCATCATTGTAATCGTTACTGAGTTAACTACAAAACCAAATGGTACATAAAAGTCACCCGTAGCAATCCATGTCATCATCTCCACATGGTAAGTATTACCTTGAAGAACTTGAATCAGAAGAAGCAGCGACGAAATAAACGACGCGAACAACATTCCTGAAGCGAAAACACCTGCAAACAGTGTCTTTTTAGATGCACCAAATAGACCCGCAGTAAGAGAACCTACTAGCGGTGCAAACAGTGCAATATATAGAAACATTTCCATTCTATTTACCCTTTCATCTGTGTCATGTTATCAAGGTCGATAGTATTAAAGCGTTTGAACCACAACACTAAAAGACCTAGACCAACCGCAACTTCTGAAGCGGCAATAGCGATAATGAAAAATGCGAACATTTGACCTGTAAAATCACCATAAAAGTGTGAAATCGCAACTAAGGCGATATTAACTGAGTTTAATAATATTTCTGTAGCAAAAAACAGCATTAAAAGGTTCTTACGACGCATAACACCGATAAGACCAATCATAAATAGCACTGTTGAAAGTACAAGATAATGTGTTAAAGTGATCTCCATCATTATGCAACAACCTCCGCTTCTTTAGCATCAATCTCTTCTTCTGAAAGTTCAGAATAAGAGTCATCCATCTTCTTACCTGCCATTACGATACCCGCAATCATAGCAACGAGTAACATAACCGCTGCTACCTCAAATGGCACAAGGTATTTAGTAAATAGTACAAGCCCGATTTGCTGTGAGTTACCCACACCTTCGATAATAGGATTATAGGCTTCAATGTTTCCACCAATCACTGGTGCAGCAATCATTGCTACTGTGATAAGTGTTGCCATGATAGCAAGAGTAAAAACAACAACTGAGCTTGTCTTCTTCTCGTGTAGTTCACGTGTTGTATCAAAGAACATCATCCCGAAAGAGTACAGTGCCATTACCGCACCAGCGTAAACGATAAGTTGAACCACACCCATAAAGTCTGCGTTTAACATAAAGTAAAATGCAGAGATGAAAATCATTCCTGCTGCTAAAGCTGTTAATGCATATAAAGAGTGGCTTGTTGTTACTGTGATGTAAAACATTGCTATCGTTAAAAATGCAAACAGATAAAAAGCTAAAAATTCAAACATTCATATCTCCTTAGTATGCTAAAGGCGTTTGTTTAACGCTAGCATCTTCATTTGGTGTAATCGCACCAAAACCTGGGTATTCCGCCACTTTACCAGCAATCGCCATATCAAGTGGTGTTAACATATCTTCAAACTCTAAGAAGTGTGCACGTTGTTCAGACACATTTTCGTATCTTCCACCGTGAACAATCGCAAGTTCCGGACAAACCTCTGCACAATAACCACAGAAGATACAACGACCAAGATTAATCGTGTACTCAGTTACTTCTTTGCGAGAGTTCTCATCAATCTTAGTGTCCATACGGATACAATCAGAAATACAGATCTTTTCACAAAGACCACAACCGATACATCTTTCAGTACCTGATTCCCAAAGACGCTGCATTTCATGAACCGCGCGGTAACGTGGACCGATAGGCAATTTTTCAGCTGGGTATTGAACCGTGTGAATGTCAAATTTCAACATCTCACGCATAACTACCCATAAACCTACAAATAGCTCTAGTCTAAATGTACGTTTAATAGCTTGCTTGAATTTCTCCATTGGAGTTTCAGCATAGTCTTCAATATCAACCATATAGTAAGCAGAATCTTCTGTTACATTTCTGTCTTTAAAGTTTTCTAAACTTGGTAATTTACTCATCATCGCCCCTTAAAACATCAACACAAAGCCAGTGATAACTACGTTAATCACTGCTAGTGGCATTAAAATTTTCCAACATAAAGCCATCAATTGATCCGGTCTGATATCTGGCCACGCCGCACGTGTCCATAAAAAGAAGAAGAACCAAAAAGAAACCTTACCAAGAAGTGCAAGTGCGCCTAAACCTGTTCCATCACCAAAACCACCAAAGAAGATGATTGAGATTAAGAAGGCGTAGAAAAACATATTTGCATACTCACCGATGAAGAATAGACCCCATCTCATACCTGAATACTCCGTACCAAAACCATCAATGATTTCGTGATCATTTGCTACAAGGTGAAAAGGTGTACGACCTGTCTCAGCAAATCCAGCAATTACAAAAAGAACCATTGCCACTGGCTGATATACCACCATCCAGTAACCATCGTTTTGGAAGTTATTTAGATCAATAAGAGAAAAAGAACCTACCATCATTAGTGGAGCAATCAGTGAAAGACCCGTGATTACCTCATACGAGATAAACACTGCCGCACCACGCGCCGCTGAAAGAAGTGAATATTTATTTGCTGAAGCCATACCTCCAAGTAGTGGACCATAAAATCCCACTGCCATTACTGCAAGAACGTATAAAATACCTACATTGATATCAGAAACAATTGGGTTGACTACATAATCCGTAAATGGAATCGTAAAGCTTGGCATGAATGGGATAGCTGCTGCTGCCATAAATGCTGTTGCTGCTGTAATTACAGGAGCAATTTTAAAGATTTTTTGAACAACATTCGTTGGAATGATGTCCTCTTTTGTGAACAGTTTAATACCATCTGCTGCAACCTGAGCGATACCATAAGGTCCAACCACCATTGGCCCTAAACGTCTTTGCATAAATGCAAGTACCTTACGCTCAAAATATGTTCCAAGACCTGCTAAAGCAGAGAACACAGTTAAAATTGCAACGATCTTAATAACCGTTTCAATCAAATATGCCATATCCATATTTACACCCTTTCAATTGAAGCTGTTGTAAAACGGTAACCATCAAACAGAGCCTCTGATTTAATTTTAGAATCAAATGTCGTTAAGTAAGCAATATCACCATCAATAAAGTGATCATGGCTAACTTCAACTTCAACACTTCCCTTATCCGTAGAGACCTTAACCTTGTCACCTTCGGCAATACCGTTAGCTTCAAGATACGCTTTAGAAGCGTGAAGACCTGGAGTCTCTTTAGATTGGTGTGCTTTGGCTGTAAAATCAGAGAATTGACGTACAGGATTCGCAAGGTAAAGTGCTTTTTCAATCTTCGCATCTAGGGCTGCTTCAACCTCTTCATTTGCGCCAGTTTCTGCTTTTACTACATCAAGAACATAACCACGAACTTCTGTACCATCATTTTCGTAATGGTTTGGAAGGTTATCAAACTTCTCAGTTTTGAAACCCTTAGCCGTTGGAAGTGCTTCTGTGTAATCAATAGTAAGTGCTGCATTAAGACCAAGTGCATTAGCGATATCATTTAAAACATACCCACCATAACCAAGCGCAGCATTGGTTGGATTAACACGCTTATTGATAGAGGTCATTGTTCCCTCTTGCTGATTCATCGCTGGCATATCTAAGTCACCCTCTCCAAGTGCAGAAAGTGTAAAGTCACCCTTAGTGTTATAACCCACTGTTAAAGCACCTGATACATTTTCATCATCAAGCTCACAGATTTGAGTAACACCTAGTGTGTTTGTCAAAGTAGGAATCATTACTAATTCAAAGTCTGTGTACTTCTCAATCAATGCACATAAACGCGCAAGATTTTTAGAAGCTGGGTGCGTATATAAATCTGGTCCAACAATTAAAGAGAAAGCATCCTTTTTCTTCAAGAATTTTTCCATATTTTCTTCAAATTTAGCAGGCGCATTAAGAAGACCTAGAAGCGCATTTTCATCTACTTCTACCTCTTTCTCAACTTTCTTAGAAACCGTTGTTGACTTCTCAACCTCTACCTCTTCCTCTTCACCTGTCTCTTCGTTGACTTTCATCTCTTTAACGATTTCAACCACTTTTTCTTTTACTGTTTCTGTTTCTACAACTGTTTTTGTTGAGTGGAAACTCGCAAGATACTCTTTTGTACTTGCTGGAAGTTTATCTTTATCTGCAAAAAGATCTAAGATAAGGTAAAGTGCCAACTCTTCTTGAAGTGGTGCATGGTTAATTGACATCACTGATTTACCCATTTGATTTACAATTGGATCAACTACTGGGTGGAAGTAAAGACCTGCACCCTTGTTCATAGTCATTGAGTTGTTAAAGGCGTAACGTGCATTTGGATTATCTGTTTTAAGTGCTGAACCTACTGACACGATGAAGTTAGAATCATGCGCTACTTTAAGGTCTGAGCCATAAAGCGCGGTTCCAGAGATTTCAGAATAATCTTTTAAGAAAGTTTGGAAAGCTTTTGCTTCTGGGTTAACAAGCTTGTATCCCTTCGTCTCTTTTAGTGTTTGAAGAATATGCGCTTCTTCATTTGTAATTGTTGATGTAAACTTAATAGTATCTGCTTTTTCAAAAGCATCAACTGCCTTAGCAAAGGCTGTTTCATCCTTAGTTACATTTTTGTTCTCATAATCATACCCATAACGACCCGCTCCACAAAGTGAAACATAGTTCCACTCATTAGTAACACGGTAAATCTTATCTTCTGGGTTTTCAATAGACTGATGTTTAACATCATAAGAGATCTGACATCCTGCAGAACAGTGTGCACAGGTTGCTGGAATTTTCTCAAGTTCCCAAGAGTTTGATGTGTACATAAAATCAGTACCAACCAATGCACCAACTGGACAAACTGCAGCACACTCACCACATGAAGTACAATCAAGCATCTCTTCACCTGAAGTTAGACCAATGATAGACTTGTTAAGTTTGTTCCACATTGCATACGCATCTTTAGGCATAGACTCTTTTTGATCTTCAGAGATACCTTCAGCACCACGTGGAATAGTCTTAAGTGAGTTATCACCAATCATATCCTTACACACTGTCACACAACGCTCACACACGATACAAAGACCCGCATCATAATGAATGTGACCCCAGTCAAGTACTGGACGTGCTACATCAGGAATTGAATAGGTCTGTGCATCTACAGCAAGTTCAAGTGTATAGTTTTGTAGTTCACAATCACCTGATTGATCACACACACCACATTGTAGTGGGTGATTCACATCATAAACCTCCATAATCGCTCTACGCTCAAGCTCAATATTTTCTGTTGATGTTGTAATCTGCATCCCATCTTTTGCCTTAGCATTACAAGCATAGACTTGTTTGCCATCAGCTTCTACAAGACATATACGACATGCCAGTGTAGGACTACAACGTGTTATATAACAAATTGCAGGAATAAAGATATCGTTAGCGCGAGCAGCATTTAATATAAATGTACCCTCTTCTGTCTCTATCTCTTTTCCATCAATATTAATCGTAACTAGTTTACCCATTAACTTCCTCCAAATTTACGCGTTTATAACGGTATTCATCATAATTATCTGTACTATCAAAAACAGGATTGTAAGCGATCGTGCCTTTAAGGTCCTCAGATACCTTAAGCTTACGTTGATAGGTTTTACCGTCCATTTCAAAACGTACCATCGTTCCTGTTTTCATCTTCGCTGCTGTAGCGAACTGTTTTGAACCCAATAGCACCAAGTCATCTGATTGCTCTGACTCGCTGCTATCTGGGTTACGCTGAGATTGAGGATAATTGCATCTATACACAACGGTTCCGTTAAACTCGGAAATGTCGTCTATAGCTTCAATAGCATCATCCTCACACTTTACATCCAAAGTTTCAAGCTCATATCCCGAAGCTTGAAGATCTTTTAATGTAACAGCTTTGTACCCTGACTTAGCAGGAAGCTTAGCTGTAATATTATTATCCTCTTCAAGACCTAAGGCCTTTGCAATATCTCCCAAAGTATAAGCTTCATTAGCCTGACTCTCTTCTAAGACGATCACTCGCTTATTTGCTAAAGTCAGACTTCCCTTCATCTCATTTAAAGCAGGAATCATTAAATCCGCTCCTTCAAAACAAGAGAGCGTATAATCTGCCTTAACACGGTAACCAATACACTTACCTTCAGTTGCTTCATCAAGCTCACATAAAAGTGCTACGCCTAAGCTATTAAGCTCAGAGCCAACCATAAAGAGCTCTATCTCACTGTACTTAGAGATTAAACCAAGTACCTTTGCAATGTTTTTTGCTCTTGGGTGCGCGTATAAATCAGGTCCTACAAAAAGCACTGACTTTTTACATTGGCTCAGTTTTTCAGATATCTCTTCAAACTCTTCTTCACCCACACTACTCTCACCACAGATATAGCCTTCATCAAGCTCATTAAAAAAAGAGTTATATTTCTCTTTTCCCTCTTCGCTTACTAAGACATCTGCTAGCATTGCTACAAGTCCCTCTTCGCTTCCCACTTCATATTTAATATGCTGTGAGATGGTACTGAGTGACTCATCTTCAAGCGGATGCATATAGTTAATATACGCATCTCTGTTCTCTTTCGCTTTCTCTAGGGCATCTAAGACTAAGTTACTATCTGTTGAAACAGACAAACCTAAACACAACGCCCCATCAAAGCTTTCAAGTGTTTGCATATTCGCACCATAAAGGTGTTTTTTACTTACACTTGAAAAAGAAGCTAAAAAGTCTTGAAATTTTTCAGCTTCTTTATTAACGAGTTTATACCCATGCTTGCTTTTTAAGGCTTGAAGAAGCATTGCTTCTTCATTAGTAATGCTTGAGTTAAAAGCAATACTATTTGCCTCTTTAAAAAATGCTACAGCTTCATTAAAGGCAGTTTCATTTTTTTGAGCATGCATCGTTTTCATAATCTACTCGACTACTTTTTAACTACAATAGTCCAGTCGACCTCATTAAACTTCAATGAGTTTAACAATTCACAACCACACTCTTTCATCATATCTGCAGAACGTTGAATTCCTGAGAAGTCACCGATCTCAAATAAAAAGATAATTACTTCACCCGCAGTGATCTCTTTTGTTACAATCTCTTTCATGCGGTCATCAAAGTCCGCTTTTAAGTGTCTTAAATCATATCTTTTCATTATCTATCTACCTCACCAAATACAATATTTGTTGTACCAATAATAGAAACAACATCTGGAATCATACAACCTGGTAAAAGGTCAGCTAAGATACCTGTGTGCCAGAAAGACGGCGCACGCATCTTAAGACGGTAAGGGTATGGACCACCCTGAGAATTGATGTAAAAACCAAGTTCACCCTTTGGTGATTCTGTTGGAATATATACTTCACCTACTGGAGGGCGCATACCCTGTGTTACGAGAACAAAGTGCTGCATCAACGAGTAGTTTTGCGTCATGATATCAATCTTAGGCGCTGAGATGTATTGTGGAGCGTGAGCCATAAGCGCAGTCTCTCCATTTTCAACACATTTCTTGTACATGTCCATTGTTTGATAAAGAATCTTAGAAGACTCACGCATTTCTGCCATATAAAGCTTGTAACGTGCGTAGTTATCACCCTTATCTGAAACAGGTACATTAAAGTCAACTTCATCATACAATTCATATGGCTCTTCTTTACGAATATCCCAATTAACGCCAGATGCACGTAACATAACACCTGAACAACCCCATGAGTGTGCCATCTCAGTAGAGATAACACCCACATTTTCCATACGCATTTTCCAGATACGGTTGGTATCTAGTAAGTCTTCGTAATCTTTAAGATCTTGAGGGAACTTATCAAGGAAGTCTTTCAAGTCTGGGATGAAGTTATCAGGAATATCTAGAGGCACACCACCAATACGAACTGATGAGTGAGTCAATCTAGCTCCACAATAATCTTCAATAATGTCCATTAAGTATTCACGTTCACGGAAAGCATATAAGAAAACAGTCATAGCACCAATATCAAGCGCAGTCGTAGCTAACCAGAAAAGGTGAGACATAAGTCTGTTGATTTCTAGAAGCATCATACGAATTACTTTTGCACGACGTGGAACTTCAACCGCGATAAGCTTTTCAACCGCTAGGGCGAAACCATAGTTATTTGAGCTTGACGCAATGTAATCCATACGGTCAGTTGTTGGTAAGAACTCATTATAAATCATATTCTCAGCCATCTTCTCCATACCACGGTGAAGATAACCAACATCTGGATGAGCCTTAGTAATCTGCTCTTGTTGTAGGTGTAAGATCAGACGAAGCTGACCGTGAGCCGATGGATGCTGAGGACCGAAGTTGATAACCATTTCGTTATCTTTTCTATCAAAGCTAATATTTTCAAAAAAGGGTCTTAATCTATTTGGCTGTTGCATATCTATCCTAACGCTTACGATCTGTAATAGTTACAGCATCGTCTTCTTTGAATTTAGAAAGGGCAAAAACACCACCTTCTTCTTGGTAACCTAGTGGCGTAGCCCCTTGGTCTTTGTTGTACTCAGTTCCCTTAGCAACCTCATGACCAAGGCGTCCGAAGCGCTCTGTGTCATAACGGTTAACCATTGCAGGGTCACGATTTTCAGGTCCGATAACATCACGTGCTTCTTTTCCAAAAATTTTATCAACCTCATACCATGAAGCTGCCTCATCCCCTTGTAAAGGATAAGTCTTTTGAAGTGGATGTCCAACCCAGTCATCTGGCATAAGGATACGTTTCATGTAAGGGTGATTATTAATCTTAACACCTGACATATCGTACATTTCTCTTTCAGCCCAGTCCGCAGAACGGTAAAGAGGATTTAAAGATTCAACTGCTTGATCTTTATCAATAAAACATTTAATACGAATACGCTTACGCTTACTCATTGAAAGAAATTGATAAAAAACTTCAAATTGACCTTGCTTAGCTAACCAGTCAATTGCGCCAACTTCAGAAAGTTGGTTGTAATCACAGTTCTCTTTTAGAGCTTGTGCTACCTTAAAGTTATCATCAGGGTTAATGAAAACTACCATTTGTTCAACTTGAATGTAGGCTTCTTTTACTTCAGCTACGGCTTTAATTGCTTCAAGGTCTGCTGCAAATACTTCATCAGATTCGACTTCAAATTTAGGAACCTGAGGAGCGACCCAGTAACGGTCAGTGTAATAAGGTTTTTTCTGTACATTGTCTTTAGGTACGTATTTTCTCATTATACTAACCTCTTTTGACGTTGTGATTTCCCAGCTTTTTCAGCACGAATCTTCTTTTGAAGCATCATAACTGCGTACTGTAAAGTCTCTGGACGTGGAGCACAACCTGGAAGGTAAAGATCAACAGGAATAATTCTATCAACCCCTTGAACTGTTGCATAGGTATTAAACATACCCCCTGTATTTGCACAAGAACCCATTGAGATTACCCAACGTGGCTCTGGCATTTGATCATAAAGACGCTTGATAAACTCAGCGTGTTTTTTAGTCAAGGTTCCTGCAACAATCATAAGATCTGATTGACGTGGAGATGCACGGAAGATAGTACCAAAACGGTCAAAGTCATAACGTGATGCACCTGAGGCCATCATTTCAATACCACAACAAGCAAGACCATATGTCATTGCCCAAAGTGAATTTGAACGTCCCCAGTTAACGATTTTATCAACAGAAGTAAGCGCTACTGGCAAACCTCCATCTTGTGTATAATTTACTTGATGCTGTGCCATTCAAGCGCTCCTTTTTTCCATGCGTATACAAAACCAATTGTAAGTAGTAAGATAAACAATAACATCTCAACAAACCCGAACCAGCCTAATAACTTAAAGTCAATAGCCCATGGGAACATAAATACAACCTCTACATCAAACAAAAGAAATAGAAGTGCAAAAAGATAAAACTGCGTTGAGATACGGTTGGGTTGTTTCGTAACCTCAGGTCCACACTCATAAATAGAGAGTTTAATCTTCTCAGATGTTTTTGCTGCAAGCTTATGCGAAGCCCAACGTGCGGCAATAGTTGTTGCGTAAAATGCACCAAACGTAAGCACAAATAGTACAAATACACCAAAATACGGGTGATCAGTAGGAATATGTTCCATAAAAACCTTTCTTGTATTATGTAGTTAACTCCCTAGCAAAAGCTTCACTTAAGAATATTGCCGTTTTCTACACAAATAGACATAATTGCGACATAATAACAGAATTAGGATTAAATAAACGTGAGAGTATCATGGGAAGAAATAAGCTTGTAACATATAGAAACACTAGGGCTTCGTGGAATATGTTACACTTTTTTTAAATTCACTTTAGTTATTCATAAAGCCCATTGACTTTTCTGAATCAAAAGTACCTGATTTTTCTTTTTCAATCTCTTTAATAAAGTCATCAAGCCCAAAAATAGGCTCTTTTCTTGCAGCAACAAGGTAAGCTGTATTTTTAATAACCAATGAAATTTGCCCCCCTGTTAGATTATAAGAGGCAAGCAGATCAATATCAATATCATCTGCATAAGGTGCGTTTTCAGGTAACATTTTTTCCCAAAGCTTAATACGTTGTTCTTTGCTTGGTTTCTTAAACTCAATTTTATAATTAAAGCGACGTGAGAAAGCTGGGTCAATATTTTCCAGTAAGTTTGTCGTCGCCACTAAGAGCCCTTCAAAGTTTTCAATCTGCTCTAAAAAGATGTTTTGCATCTGATTATGCATCTGATCAGATGATGTCGTAATCCCTTGTGAACGTGAACCTAAAAACTGATCTGCTTCATTTAGTAGTAAGATTGGTTCTGACTTCGTTTTGTGGGTCAAATCATAATAGGTATCAAATATCTTACGCACATTCTTCTCGCTCTCTCCTACATACATCGATAAAATCTTAGAACAATCAAAAACTAATACCTGACGTTTCAAAGACTTAGCAAGTGAATAAGCCGTCATTGTTTTACCTGTTCCTGGATGACCATAAAACATTACTCTTGCATCAATGCCAGACTTCTTCTCTTTAACACCCCATTCATGTAAACGTGCTACTACTTCTTTGTCAACTTGACGCATTAAAGAATTAAGTGTCTCGTCTGTTTTAGGATGAAGCACCACATCATCTAAAGAGGTTTCAGGCTCTACAAGTTCGAATATATCTTGCTCTTTGATTACTGCGTCCAATTTTAACTTACGCACTTTTTTCTTTTTTTGAGGGTGAATAATCTCTTGTAAAACATCATCAACAATATAAAAAGCTCTCGAAATCCCTCCAAAAGGGTTAAGCATCTCTTCATAATCAATCAAATCATCTTCAATCAACAAAGCCCCGTCTTCAAGTAAAGAACGATTTTTGATGCGTTCATACTCATCAAAGGAGATTAAATCAATAAGGTTATTCATCTCTCTAAGATTATTATCACCCGCTGAGTATTCCTCTTTTAATAAAGCCAAGAAAATAACCTGCTCTTTGTCAACCAATTTTTTCTGTTTAAAAAACTTTTCAAGTACTACTTCTTGCTTAGTAACAGCCAACCTATCTTGAATTCTTTTTTCTAATAATTCTAGTTTATTTTTAACCCTAGCAATACCAAGAGCATTTTCATTTACATTATGGCGAATAGAACTCATCTTTTGATAAGATTCAATGCGAAAAAATTGATCTTGCAGATACTCTAAATGATCTTCATAAGGTTTAATCTCAGTTACGTCAAGTTCCGTATTACCCTCTTCAAGTAACTTCAAAAATGAAGGTGTCAAAGAAACAGCTGAGTTTAGCAATTCTAAATGTGACATATCCGATATCTTCAAAGGTTGAAAGGATTGCTGAACTAACCATCCCGATTCTAAAGCAGACTTAACCGTCCCAAGATAATCCAAATAAATATAATCGTCTTCGCCAAATATATCTTGTAACATCTCAGATACAATATGATCCTCAACACCACCAACATATTTCTTTGTCATATACTGAAGAATTTTTCCCTCATTTTCAGAACACTTCAAATGCTCATATATACTAGCCTTCTCAACTTTTTCAACTTCGATAAAATTTATTAAATGTTTCAAAATATTTCCTATTGATAATAATCTAAAGGTTAACGGAGTTTGGCTTATAGAGGGCTTTTGTGTAAATATATAATCATAAAGCATTAAATAAATGAATAGAATAGTGTTAAGCTAAATGCTTTAAGTTTGTAATGTAAAGTAAATTTGTGATTGTTGTGTAAATGGAGTTAAATTCTAAAAACAGGCGGCGACCTACGTTCCCACAAGTGAAACCTGCAGTATTATCAGCGATGAGAGGCTTAGCTTCTGGGTTCGGAATGGGGCCAGGCGTTTCCCTCTCTCTATAACCACCTGAATTAATTACTACGAGTAGTATTTAGTTCAGATTTCTGTTTTTAGATAGAGTGTTTATCGATAATGTCAATACAATTTTGGTAGTAAAGTTACAACTGTCATCCATTGCTATAAAAGTCTTATAAGTGTTAATTACACTTAATAAGGCAGTGTACAACGATTTGTTAAAAAAAGACAAACGAACTATTAGTACTGGTCAGCTAAACAGATTGCTCTGCGTACACACCCAGCCTATCAAGCTTGTAGTCTTCAAGCGTTCTTCAGGGATTATTCATCTTGGAGTTGGCTTCCCG
>Ga0316207_10000286_pt1 | contig 93966 bp, 75 predicted proteins | sample 6weekpyrite_MG_FD_204943 | JGI IMG/M metagenome (GOLD analysis project Ga0316207, IMG submission 204943) | Microbial mat bacterial communities from mineral coupon in-situ incubated in ocean water Damariscotta River, Maine, United States -... | ecosystem: Environmental > Aquatic > Marine >...
CAAAGTTAATTTGGTCACCAGAAAAGCCTATGGATTTAGACAGTACGAAACGCTTGAAATAGCGTTATTTCATACGATGGGGAAACTTCCAGAGCCGGAATCGACCCATAGATTTTTCTGAAGAGGCTTTTTTAAATATTAAGGAAATGGCGAATCCTAGCAAACGTTCAGTGGTAGACAAAGTTCGACGAGCATCTTATGCAACAAATTTTGAAATCGTTTATGGCAAAGAAGCGTTCACAAATGTGCAACAAGCTTATGATCGAATTGGTCAGGCAATAGCGGCATATGAGCGCTCTGAGGCGCTAATGCCTTTTAGCTCTAAGTATGATGCCTGGCTCGCAGGAAAAGTAAAACTGACAGAGCAGGAGTTACGTGGTTTGAAACTCTACCAGGATGAAAAGAAGGGTAATTGTGCATCCTGTCATCCGAGTCAGCGAGGCCACAATGGTGAACCACCGTTGTTTACTAACTTCACTTTCGATAATTTAGGTGTACCGCGTCATCCGCACAATCCCTTTTATACACAGGCGAAAACATTCAACCGAGTAGGATACGATTTTGTTGATTTGGGTTTAGGTCGGATTCTAAAAAACAAACGAGAAGTAGGTAAATTTAAAGTACCAACTCTAAGAAACATTGCTATTACCCGCCCTTATATGCACAACGGCTATTTTAGTGACCTTAATAGCCTGCTGGCATTCATGAGTAACCGCGATATACGTCCTCGATGTAAATCTGACATGACAGATACCGAAGCAATGCGTCAAAGTTGTTGGCCGAAACCGGAAGTTAGCGCGAATGTTAATAAAGTTCAGGTAGGAAAACTTGGATTGACTGCGCTTGAACGAGAAGCCATTGTCGCCTTTTTACATACCTTAACCGATGGCTACCAAGATACCAAATCTATCGCAGATCGTCGTTGAACATCAATCCGATGGCAAATCTGAGTTGAAACTCACTTTATTGAAATTCAGGCATAAGGTCTGATAGTTAAGAATTTATCAGGGCACGAATTTTATCATTATAGGCTACTCATGGTTCGTATGTAGCAAAGGTTAAGCCTGACATGGTTTTTGCACTCGATACGACGTTTTTACTTGAGAATCCATTGTAGATTTATCCAAGCATATTAGGAATTTGAGGATAACAAGATAAAAGAGTCAGATACGTTATTTGTTTCTAATTATATAAACACACTTTGACAGTGTTTTATTTCCAGGAAAATAGGTTTTCGATGAAGGAGTTAACATGCATCTCGTGATTTTAATACTCGTACTAATTTCTCCTGTATCCACAGCAGGTGCTAACAGTGACAAGAAGGAAGATTTGAGCTTTTCCAACACCCAAAAGTGGTCATCAGGCATCATACACCTAGTTAAAACGTGGAAGCCAATATGGGTTTCGTTTTCAAAACAGGAAGCACAAATAATTAATAACATGTCGCCTCCCCCGGGGAATGAATCTAATCAAATGTCGCGTGAGATAGATACCTTATTACAGTTACAAGTTGTGCGATCAAAACATGAGATGACAGAGATTAAGGAGGAAGTTGTGGTTTGTGGTTGGGATATGGCCGGCTATTTGATGGGTATGAATAAGGCGCTTGATGACTTTCTGGTAGACATATTTTTTGACGTTACTACTGCAGGGTATAAACTTAAACGAGATTTTGACAGAGTACGGCCGAGTTATTATGACAAGCGTATAACGCCCTCAATATCTGTTCCAAAACATCCTGCTTATCCAAGTAACCACTCTATTCAAACTCACGTGCTGGCATTAAATCTGGCCGATATTTTTCCCGAGAAAAGAACTGAACTTCTAAAATCTGCCTTTAGAATAACCAAGAACCGAGAAATCGCCGGCGTCCATTATGAAAGCGATTCCGAGATGGGAAGGAAAATAGCAAAAACTTTACATCAAAAACTTAGCCAGAATTCAAACTATCAACAAACTGTGAATAAACTAAAACGAAAATATAATAACAATAAAGACATTTTTTCATCGTTCTCGAAAAAAAATAAGCGTCAATGTAAAGCATTTATTGGAGAGTTTCGGCAAGCTGCTGGGCTTAATATTCGGAAAGATTGATTGTCTTGTAATAAAGCCAAACGCTAAGTCGAATTCGTGATAATTATTTTATCCGGTTCGGCGAATTCTTGAATTATTTTCTATTTCGTCTACCAAATCTTGTAATGGTCGAGGTATAGATATTCCAAAGCCTTGAGCATAATCAACACCGATTTCGCAAAGTTTTTTCTCTATAGCGTCGTTTTCAACAAATTCTGCAATGGTTTCTAACCCCATAACTTTGCCAACCTGATCAATGGATGTAACCATGGCTAAATCAATGGGGTCATTTTCCAAGTTCTTAACAAAAGCACCATCGATTTTTAAATAATCAACTTTCATATTTTTCAAATAGCCAAATGAACTTAAGCCACTTCCAAAGTCATCTAACGCGAATTTACAGCCCATGGATCGGAGGTTTGTTATGAAACGCGTTGCATGACTTAAATTGGCAATCGCTGCAGTTTCAGTAATTTCGAAACAAATATGTGATGACTCGATATTTTTCTCGACAATATAATTCATAGCAAAATTCATAAACTCCACATCACATAATGATTGGGCAGACAAATTAATTGAGATTACCTGATCTTCAAAGTATTTCTTTGCCGCAAAATCTAAGGAATGCTTGACAATCCATTCATCTATTTGAGTCATCATGTTGTAACGTTCTGCTGCTGGAATAAATGCATTTGGTGGAACCACATTACCTTCATCATCAAACAATCTAACAAGGATCTCCGTATGAAAACATGACGAATTATTGTTTAGTGCTTTAATATTTTGATGATACAAAACGAATCGATTTTCATCTAATGCAGATCGAATTCTAGGAACCCAGTCCATCTCACCTTTTCGATGGAGTGAGGTGTCATCTTTGGTATTAACGAAATGAATGCGGTTACGTCCTTCATCCTTCGCGACATAACATGCAGTATCTACAACGCTCATAATATCGTATACGTTACCTGAGTTTGCAGCTATAGGAACCATGCCAATGCTACCGGTAACTGTAAAACACTTATCCTCCCAGCAAAATCCATTTTGTTGTATTGCCTTATGTAAGCGCTCAATGGTTGATAAAGCGTGTTCTTGCTCGCAATGTTTTAGAATGATGGCAAACTCGTCTCCGCCAAGTCGTGCAATGAAGTCCGTCGAGCGAACTTGTAAATCCAAGATGGCCGACAATTGCTTTAGCAATTCATCACCGGCAAGATGCCCACAGGTATCATTGATAACTTTAAATTGATCTATATCCAAGTATGCTAGCCAATGAGTTTGTTGCGGATAACGTCGAACTTCATTTAGTAACTGCTCAATCTGTTTTTCAAATTCGCTACGATTATATAACTTTGTTAAAGCATCATGCTGTGCTTGAAATTGGAGTTGCTTTGCTAAAGTCCGCATTTCGGAAACATCTCTGAAAATCAATATACTGCCCATAATATTCTTTTCATTATCAAATATTGGCGATAAGGAATATTCAACATCTAGTGGCTGGTTTTGGGCACCGAGGATCATTTGGTTTCCATTGATGCTGCGGTTTCGTTTACCTGCTAGTATTTCTGTTAGTTGACTTTCAATATTGTTATCTTCAGATAATTCAATTTTAATGACATCCCATAAATTCTTCCCTTTCGCTTTATTGTCGCTCCATCCGGTGGTGTTATATGCAACGGTATTAAGGTGTTCAATTTCACCTTTGGAATTAGTAGTAATTACACCATCGCCAATACTATATAAGGTTACTTGGGCACGTTCTTTTTCAAGATGCAGTTGTCTCTCAATGCGACTAGTACGTCTTACGAGAATGATGGCAATGAGGATACTGGCCAGTATGGCGCAACCAGCAATTGAAATTATGGTAATAATTGCCTTTTTAAATGCCGCATTTTCATCGGTTACACTCTTAGATGCTTCTTGCTGTAGTTGAATTAACAAAGAAGACAACATATCAAAAATATTATCTTGTTTTGGCAAAGCTTCATCTACAAGCAATTGGTGAGCTAACTCCTCTTGGTCGTCTAATATTAGTGCAACGATATTATCCTGTAGCCCGCCAACTTCATTTATAAACACACTAGTTTTATCGTGTTCGCGACGTTCAGCTTTGGATAACGCCATAGCCATAAGTTGTTGTCTTACAGCAATGAACTTTCCAGCAAATTCTTTAAATCTAATCCATTCATCGTCTCTGTCGAATGGGTCGCTTAACAATAGCATTTTCTGCATGCTGATGGAGCGCTCGCGTGCCAGTGTGCGCAATTGAGTAATATATTTGTTTTTCAAATTATTTTCGTTAACAATTGTTTCAATACTTTTAACACTGGATTGATAGGAAAGTAGGCTTATAGCAACGAGCACTACCATTAAGCTAACAATAGCAGTAAAGCCAACTGATAAAATGATTTTTGTGTTTGATCGTAATTTCATATGTTATTTCAATTTTTTAGTAATAATTAGTTTACAAAGTCCCAATCTTAGATAAAGTGAATTTAGTCATTACCATTTTTGTATAACGGCTAAAGGAAGAATAATTTTAAGATTAAGGTACAATTTATGGGCATATTTACAATGACTTATGGCGCCGGTAAATGTGATGTTAACTAAAAAGAAAAGACATAATTTATCATTCTGAGATATGGTTATCGAAAATTGTATTTACCCCTTCCATAGTTATACTGCTTGACGGATTTGATTAACTATCAAGGAGAACAGTATTGATTTAAAACTCACTTTTTATTTCTAACGACCAATTGCCGGATTATAACTCGTTGTGTCTAACTAACGTTTATTTAACGATAACTCTTTCGAATGAAACAACGACCTTCTTACAATTACGAATTATTTCGATCTATTGTCGGTATTTCTACAAGTTGTTCACCTCGGTTATATCCCATTATCACTATATCGGCCAATATCGCTGCGTTTATTTCATAGGTAAATATTATCGCATGGGGATTGATGGTTAATTTTGATTTTGCTACCAAAGATGTAGAATGTTCTGTGATAACAAACCCTGGATTGGGATAGGGATTTGGGAATGACAGTATTGTGGCAGGAGTGGTAAATGCTAACTCCAATGATTCTTGTAAGTCTCCCATATTTGTAATTATTGGTGCAGTGGGACTACAAACACATTTGAGATTAGAAGAATACAACAAGCGGTATCGAAGCTAGTGCTGGCATCAGCTTCCCAACAAGTTTAACTTGGCATAGGTCTAATTGTAAATTCAATTTCATCCGAAGAAGTCCGTGCACTATGAAGCATTACTTTTCATGAAATAAACTGTATTAAGTCGTAATTAACAGGATTTTACCTGTAGCAGCTCTGATATTTTTAGCCAAAACATTCATTTATAATGCGAAATCCCATTTGATCGTCAATATATAAAATCAGTTCCTCTCGTTAATGCCTAATTAATACATATTACATACATTGATCCGGCATTATGCTTTTGCCAACATTATTTCTAATGCATAACGTTTATGGATTATTTAATTTGGTTTTCATTTGAGTTAATAGAAAACTTTTAGAATTAATCCAGTCATCTAAAATTTGCGCTTTAACACTCCCTGTTAGTGATGCCTGAATTTTATCAATTAACATCCATTAAGGATAATCGAAGAAAATATCTTGACCAGAAATTTATTGCAATGATATTTACAGTCGGTACCGAAGTTACTTTTTTAATGATCACAATTTATTATATTAGTATTTTTTGATAGAAAAACCATCTCATCTCGATTTTATGAATTACTTTAGCGACTCAGAATCGTGCTAAACCAACCCGCAGATTTTTTCCTTTTCTAGGCTGCGATAATTTGGAGGTTTTTGATATGTCACAAAAATTGTTGAGTCAATTTTCATATCCACCCACTAAAATTCGAAACATTGTTGCATTTCTATTTCTATTTCTTTTCATTACAAATAATGCGCTAGCAGCGCCCAGAGACCAAGCAAAGCGCATACATGATCGCTTAGCCGCATCCCCGCCGACTGAGGAAGTATTGAACATTATGACACAAAATATTGTTGATAATGATCCAATTAGTGCGGCGATGGAAGCGATGAAAAATAAGGGATTTTACAATATATTTCTGAAAAATTATGTGACGCCTTGGACTAATAAAGATCAAACTGTTTTTAGACCCCTAAATGATTACACGGCAACAGTTATCGGAATCATAAGAGATGATGTTTCTTTTAAGGAAATATTGACCGGAGATGTCGTTTATATCGGAAACCCAAGTCCCAGCGAATATTCTCATACTAACAATAATCATTATAACGAATTGGAAGAAAGCGATATAAACCTTGGGGATGTTACTAATCTTTTTCCAGTTACTCAATCTGACTTGGTTGATTCTCAATTGTCAGCATCACAGACTGCTGGGGTTTTAACATCAAGAGCAGCTGGTGAAGCGTTTTTATTTGCAGGAACCAATCGCGCCATGTGGGAAGCCACTGCTAAAAATCACCTATGTACTGAAATGGCTGAGCTGAAAGATGTTTCACGACCACCCGACCGTATCCGTCAGGATGTCACAAGAAGCCCGGGTGGTGACAGCACAATTTTCTTGACTTCTTGTGTTGGTTGTCATGCTGGCATGGATCCACTCATTCAAGCATTTGCTTATTACGATTGGGATCAAGAATTGGAACGAGTGCTATTTACTGAAGGTGTCGTTCAAGCCAAATACCTAAATAACAGCACCACTTTCCCACTTGGGTATATTACAAAAAATGACAATTGGACTAATTATTGGCGTGAAGGGAAAAACGCTTCCCATGGTTGGCGAGGACCTAATGCGAGTGGTTCAGGTGCTAAAAGTTTCGGAGAAGAAGTTGCTTCTAGTCGATCATTTTCAACTTGCCAGGTTAAAAAGGCGTTCAAAGAAATTTGTTTTCGTGAGCCTGCTAATGTTGATGAGAGAAATGAGGTTAATCGAATAGCAGATGTATTCGAAGCGAATGATTACAGCATGAAACGTGTATTCGCTGAAGTAGCAACATTTTGTATGGGTTCTTAGAAAAAGAAATTATCGGGGTCACACAATGAGTAATCTAGACATAACATCGGATACATTGAGCAGTCGTAATGATCTTTTCAGGCTTTGTTTAAATAAGGGGATTATTTTACTGATTATCGTATTGACTTTCGGTTGTACAGAAACACCGGATGATCCAGCTATACAAAAAACAGTAAACATTACCGAGGTTACCGAAGCTGAAAAAATTATTGAGACAGAAGATGTGGAGAAGTTGGATGAAACAACTGAACCCGAAATAACAAAAGAAGTTTCTTTGACAAAAGAAGTGACAACTGGAGTTGTTGAAACACCTAAATCAACAACAACTTCAATTATAGCTCGCCCAATAAATGATTTAGATGCATTTAAAGATACATTATATCCAACTCTGGTTGAAAACTGTGGTTTATGTCATGGGAGATTACCCGGTATTAGTTTTGCCTCTACAGATTTTAACGTTGCTTTTCAAACAATTATGTCAAATGCATTAGCCAATTTTACCATGGTGGATCGCTCACTTATTGTTGCGAAACCGTTGACCGAACATTATTGCACGTTTCCAACATGTCAAATTCGATCAGATGAAATACAGGCTGGTATAGTTGCTTGGGCAAATCGAATGGCTAATAGGGAAACCGTTGCGGAAATTGTGAAACAATCCGAAATAGTTGTTGGCAATACTAAAACTCCTGACTCGGTGGTTGGCGTTGTTGATCAAACTAAGAAAATTACTGATCCAAACCAGGAAAATACCAAAAAAGATCCAACAATAGTTATTAATACTCCACCTAAGGTTGTCGAAGAAGTCGTAACTGAGATCAGCTTATTTCAAAAAAACTTGCATCCGGTGTTAGTTGATCAATGTGCAACTTGTCACGAAAGTCTTGTGGTCCCAAATTTTGCAAATAACGATGCCAATGTTGCTTATGCAGTGATTACCTCAAATACTCTCGTTAATCTCAACAACCCAGACAGTTCACGACTCGTTGCGAAACCACTGACTCTTCATAAATGTGTAGCAACTATTTGTCAAACGTGGTCCGATAATATCAAATCAGGAATTACAAATTGGGCAAATGATCTGGCCGAATCTTTTCCAAATGTCGTTGTAGTAGATCCTCGTATTACCAGTGATACCCTAACTTTTGCCGATGCGATTAAAGACCAAGGTAATGGTCGAATTGAAGATGCCATTATCGCTAAGTATGAGTTCAAAACCGGTACAGGCACCACTGTTTTTGATACGAGTGGTATAGCGCCATCACTTGATCTTTCGCTGAGTGAGAATGTTAATTGGCTGGTGGCCCGAGGCATTGAAATTACCGATCCAAATGAAGCAGGAGTCACCAAACTCGTTGGTGACCCAAGCACAAGTCGAAAACTTTACGATAGAATTGCAGCTGAAGGTGGTTCAAAGCAATATTCTATCGAAGCTTGGATAATTAATCAGAGCGTGGCACTTAGCGGGCCAGCCAGAATAGTGAGTTACTCTTTTGATGCCCAAAATCGGAATTTTACCATGGGGCAAAATACAAGATATTACAATTTTCGAAACAGAAGCGATATGACGGGCCTAAATGGATCAAGCCCTTCACTTGAAACAAATAATGACAATAATGATTTAAAAGAGCAATTGCAGCATGTGGTATTTACTTTTACAGAAAGCGAAGGACGAAAAATATACGTTGATGGAATAGAAACAAGTTATGAAAACGTCGCGATGGATGAGGCCGTTCCCGCGAGTATTTTGGATTGGGATGACAGCTATTCTTTTGTATTAGGAAATGAATTGATGGTACAGCGACAATGGTTGGGTAAAATGCTTTTTGTTGCGATTCATGACAGAGCTTTAACTAGAGAGGAAGTTATCCAAAATACTGTTGAAGGCATCGAAGACAAATTTATCCTGGAGTTTGATGTATCATCGCTATTGGATGCATCTGGATTGACCAAATCCAGCATTAAAATAGTGGTCAGTGAATTAGATGATTTTAGTTACATTTTTAGCTCGCCTTCACTTATCACAGATATTGCTAACCCCAACATACCTGTTAAAAACCTCAGGATTGTCGTAAATGGAAACATCCCTGTTGCTGCTCAGGCATTTAGAGGTATCGATTTAACTGTGATGGCCAGTGACACAAGCCTATCCACTTTAGGTGCGGTCATTCCAAAAGAAAACGGACCTGAAACAGATATGTTTTCATTAGAGTTTGAACAATTAGGGATTAATAGTAATGTTGAGATTGCGCAAATTCCTGTGTTCCCAATAGACACGTCCACCAACCCACCCACACCAGAATTTGGTCTGCGAACGTTTGAACAAATTAATAATACAATGTCTGTACTAACAGGTGTTGAGAAATCTGTGACAATGGATAGCTATCTGACGCTTAAAGAGCAATTGCCAAGCACACCTAATCTTGACGCTTTTGTATCTTCGCAACAGATTGGTATTGCAAAATTGGCGCTAGATTATTGTGATGCGATGGTTGAATCCGTCGCCTTACGCACGGATTTTTTTGGGGACACGTTTGAGTTTGACTTTCCAGTTGCTACTGCGTTTAGCGATCAAACTAAGCGCGACATAATTATCGACAATCTAGTGACTAAATTGATTGGCATAGACATGAATCGTCAACCAACATTAGTCGAAATTAAACCTGTCATAAATTCATTAATCGATGAGTTAAGTGTTTGTCCAGTTGTGGCGGATTGTGATGCGGTTAGAACAAGGGCAATCGTAAAGTCCTCCTGTTCTGCCGTATTAGCAAGCGCAGCAATAACAATAAATTAAACCTTAGTGTCATCTAACCCAATTTTAATGAAGGAAATTATCAATGACTAAACATAATAGAAATATACAAAATTCCAATAGTACCCCGCTAGACTTTAATGAGCCATTGAAGCTGGAGAATCACAAAAAACCAATCACACGACGTGACTTTCTGGGACAGGGGCTAATCGCTGGCGCAGCGGCGGTAATGGTACCATCCATTTTTAGTTTAGCGAGTTCAAAAGTGAAAGCAGCCGAATTACCTGTAACCGAAGAACAATGTAATATCGCTGTCAATGTCGCTACCGGTAAAATTCCATTTATCTGTGTTGATCTTTCGGGTGGTGCTAACATAGCAGGCTCAAATGTGCTTGTCGGCGGCGCAGGAGGACAATTGGATTATTTGGAGGCCGATGGTTACAAGAAATTGGGATTGCCTGCCAATATGCTTCCAAATCTCGACGGCCAGACTGCAACCATGGATTCAGGCGGATCGGGATTGTTATTTCACGCTGACAGTGCGTTATTGAAAGGGATAAGAGATATTGCAACACAAACAACACTCGATAATGTAAATGGTGCGGTAATATGTGCTAGATCGTCAAATGATACCAGTGATAACCCTCACAATCCTATGTATGGCATTTACAAAGCCGGAGCCGATGGTGACCTGCTTTCCTTAGTTGGCTCAAGAAGCTCTGATTCTGGTGGACGCTCTGTTGCACCTGCCTCGATGATGGATTTATCAGTTCGTCCCTCGAAAATATCAAGTGGAAATGATGCAAGAGGATTGATTGATACGGGTAAATTAGCAAATTTGCTTCCTATACCGGCAGATGCCGTTAGTGTAATGAATGCGATCCAACGAATTAGCGCCTTAAAATTGGAAAAAACTACCATCGAAGCACAACGACAAATTAATTTAGAGTGTCGTTATTTAGAAACCCAGAAAGCGGCTGCCAGTAGTACAGCTAGAACTGATATTAATTTGGATGCAAATTTGATATCGGTCTTTGCCAATCGTGGATTTGATATAGCGGATTATGAAAAAACAGCAGCAATTTCTAAGTTGGTAATAAACGGTGTCGCCGGTGCGGGCACCATTCAATTTGGCGGCTACGATTATCATAACAGTACGCGTACCACCGGTGAGGAGCGGGATCGTCGAGCTGGTCAACAAATTGGTGCAGCCTTAGAATACGCCAGACTTGTTGGCAACAAAGTGATGATATATGTCTTTAGCGATGGATCCGTCGCCAGTGATGGCAAACTTGATGAGACCGGCAAGGGAATCTGGAAGGGTGATAACTCATCAACGTCAGCCTCATTGATGTTGGTCTATGATCCAAATGGTTTGCCACAAATTGCAAACAATAATAGTCAAATCGGGTATTTTAAAACGAATGGTTCTATCGAAACTGCTGCCTCTGTTATCAGTAATAATGTAGAACAACTGGCAGAATCAGTGGTATTAAATTACATGGCGCTGCATAATGATGTTGGCCGATTTGCAGAAGTATTACCAATGCATGGATTGGGAGCCACAGTAGCTGATTTAGATAGTCTTATCGCCTTTCAACCACTTGTGTAACAAACCTTTCTCTAAATGACGAGGATACACCAAACTAGCGTGTTTATGTAAAACCCATCAAGCCGGGTAACCACAGAACAATACTGGGTAGAGCAATCAAGGCAGCGATTGTCGCTATGTCAGCAACAAAAAAAGGTGTCACACCACGAAATACATCTCCTGCATTACATTCCGGACGAACACTGGCAACAACAAAACAATTCAAGCCAATCGGTGGCGTGATTAAGCAGAGCTCTGCCATTTTAACAACGATAATTCCGAACCAAATTGAACAAGCAACTTCGGACAAACCAAAAGCCGATTCTGCTGCTGTGACACCTTCTCCGCCATTCAGAGCAATCACCGCTGGATAGACAATGGGCAGTGTCAGCAACAACATACCAATGGCGTCCATAAACATACCAAGTACTGCGTAGGCGCACAGAATGAAGATTAGGGTAATCATTGGGCTTTGGTCTAAGCCACTTAACCATGAAGAGAATGCGTCGGGCAATCCGGCAAAACCAAGAAAGCGCACATAGATTAATACACCCCAAATGATAGTAAAAATAGTTACTGTAAGCTTGGCGGTTTTAATCAATGCATCTTTAAATTCTGGCCACTTCATACCCCGGTAAAAAGCAAAACACAAAATAACGAAGGCACCTAAAGATCCGGCTTCTGTGGGCGTTCCAACACCACCATAAATACAAATCACAATAATGCCGACGACAAAAGCGATGGGTATTAGTGCGGGTAGTGTTTCAAAGCGTTGTCTCCAACTAAAACCATGTACTGGTGGGCCAAAATTCTTACGTAATTTCGACATGGCAATAATCAAGAAAACATATATCAGAGCCGAGACTATGCCAGGGATAAAACCGGCCATTAAAAGGGCGCCGACATCCTGTTCGACAATGATAGCATAGATAACCAATATGGCTGAGGGCGGAATTAATGATGCCAGGGTGCCACTGGCTGCAACGACACCTGCAGCAAAACGTTTGTCATAACCGAGAGCTAGCATTTCAGGTACGGCGATACGCGCGAACACCGCTGAAGTGGCAACGGATGCACCGGAAACGGCAGCAAAGCCGGAAGCAGAAAATACCGTCGCCACACCCATTCCACCTGGCATCCAAGCCACCCAACGCTTGGCGGCTTCGAACAAATTTCGGGTGAGTCCCGCATAATAAGCAAGATAGCCAATTAATATGAAAGTTGGGATAAGCGAGAGTGCTATGGTGGAAACTTTGGAATGTGGAATGGTGCCGACCATTTTAACCGCCACCATAAATCCTTTTTCAAAACCCATACGTACTGAAAATATCCACAATAGACCGACAAAACCTGCAATAGCGGCAGCAAAGGCAACCCGTATACCCAGGGCGACTAGCAACAACATAAAACCTGTCACCCACATACCAATGGAGAGATTGTCAATCGCTGCCATACTATCGATTAAACTCATAACGGTATTTTTTATTTGCGCGAATGAGGGGCGAGTAAATCGTCTGCTTCGGCAGCGGCGACGTCTGCGGCGTCTTCGATGAGTGGCACTGCAGTTGGTCGTTGGTCGCCGCGACGAACGGCGCGTGCATAACCCCACAACTGCAATAACAAACGCAGTGCTAACACGGACAGAGCAACGGGTACGACAAGTTTAGCTGGCCACGTCGGGAGGTTAATATCAACAGAGGAATCGCCAATCTCATAGGCCCGTAAAAAATGTAAATACGATCCATAGATCAATATCAAACTCATGGCAAACATTAAAAGCGTAGTCATAAATTCACTCACCCACAACAATCGCCCACGTAAACGGGATACCAACATATCCATCCGAATATGGCCACCTTCCCGTTGCGTATAGGCCAGCCCGAGGAAGGCGAAAAAGGCCATCGCCTGCTCCATCCAATCGATATAACCAGAGATGGGTGCGTTAAATATCCAACGACCGAGTACATTAAATGTCGTTAACAATACTAAGAGAAAAATGACTATGCCACCAACCAGTGTTAAGACAGACTCGATTTGGAAAAAGTACTGGTCAATCCGGCTCAGAATGGAATCATCTTCTACCACGTGGTGTCCGTCCGCCATGAGTTTTCTATTCCTCAGTGTTATTTTTTCGCGTAAAGATCGGCGGTGAAATCAAAGAGTGTTTTGGCATCAAACTTTTTAGAGTATTTTTTTATCCAATCACTACGAACGGATTGAGCGAGTTCATTGAGTTTGGCAGTTTGTTCTGTGGTGAAAGTGATTTGTTTCAACCCGGCCTGTTTGATCGCCTGCTGATATTTACCGGTGGTATTGCTTTCATAATTCTCGACATAATATTTCAAAGCTTCGTCAACCGAACGTTCCAGTGCCTTACGATGTTGCTTGCTCAGCGCATTCAAGGCCTCGGTGTTAACTACCACGGGACAATTGGCAGTGCCGAGGTTGAGGTTTGTTGTTGCCCATTTTCCGACTTTATAGGTATTGGTTGCCAGATGGGCATGGGGTGCAAAAGAAGCCGCGTCAATAACACCCGAATTCATGGCCTGACGTACTTCAGAAAATGGGACTGTTGTCTTCGTTGCGCCAAGTTTGCCCAGTACACCCATAATACCCCCGGGGCCACGAACACGCATGCCTTTAAAATTTGATAAGCGCTTAATAGGGTCTGTTTTACTGACGATGTTATATTGCGGTAAAGGTGTCGGCATTAGCAGGGTAGCATTCCAACGAGCTAGGTCTCTAATCACAATGGGGTGTTTATTAACCTCTTTGAATATCTCGGCAAGACGAGCTAGTGAAACATCCTGTGAAAATGGTAATTCGGTGACGGTAATCGTGGGATTTTTATCTTTGTGATAAAAAGAACAAAACTGCGCCATCTCAAAAGCACCAAAAGAAATCCCATCCAAATTCTCGCGGGATTTAGAGAGACCACCATATGAAATTTTGAGTCGAAATTCACCATTGGTTTTTTTCTCGACCAATTCGGCAAGCTTCTCCACATTTTCCGTAAACGCTCGTCGCTTGCCCCAAAGTGATACATTCCATTCTGTTGCAGCATAAACTTCAGTCGACAAAAATCCGATAAGAGCAAAGGTTACTAAAGTAGCTTTAAGTGTACTTTTCATAAGATTCCCTGTTTTTTTATATTGAACATTATCAGATTAGGGATTTTACACAGATGAAGGGAAATACCCTAGTGGCATGTACCTGAAGTGTTAGAATCTTTGTTCATGGACCTGACAAAAATTCGGTGGTGATACAAAAGAAAGGGGAATTGGATACAATATACTTGCTCCCTTTTTCTTGTCTTTCAATCTTGAATGGTTACGCAACCAGTAATTTATCAAGATATGTGAATGTGAGATTTTCATTGCTATTGACAACTAATTAAATTGCCAGTGGCTTGAGAACACAAATATTGAATTGCTAAATCGATTTCTTTTGGATCTAAAAATTTTAAAAGAATTGGTGGCATCACTTTTACATCGGTATTTGCTAGTTGCAGACGAGATATGGCAACTTCAATTTCCTTGTCGCGTTCCGTACCTGTTAATACACCGCCTTGTGTATCACTCATCATAGTGAGGTCCACGTTAAATCTTGCGCGTGAAATGGTTTGATCCAGTTTTGAATTATGACATTGTGTGCATGCGTGAGTTATGATTCCAGCGCCATCCAACCCTGGTTTTACTTTAAAGCCTATTTCAGCTAATTTGCTATCCAAAAAAACATCGCGAATATCAGGCAAGTCTTCGGGGGCGAGTAATCCTTTAAAGAAATTGAGATAAGACTTTTGCATTGCTCCTAGTTTAATGGGATCAGTGACTTTTACATCATGATAAGGTACGGAAATAAATTCTCCACGTACACTGGCTTCGTAAATTGAATCCCATGTAGCGCTTTTTCCAGGTGGAACATTTATGTCTGGCTGCTGTGGATTTGAAAGTTTTACTTCGTTTTCGATGGTGTATGAGTCAAATTGATTTGGTTGTATAGTGATTCCATTTGAGGGGGGGAGTGTTGGTCCAGGCGTTGGAGCTTCTGTGAGACCTGAAATTTCAGTAATGAATAATTCTAAATTCTCGGGACGACTACTCGCTATACCGCCTTTTATACTTGCATAAATGTTTCGAACCGTATGGGCAGCTATGTAATCCCATACTAAGTCTTCCCCACCAATTGTTCCCGTCGAGAAGAAGTGTGTCCAAGGATAATTTGTTTCTTGCATCCGGAGAATGCTAGTTGTTCCAGGTCCTTCGGGTTGGTGGCACTGCAAACAGTCAAATATGGTATTTTTTATATCTGTTTGGCTATAGATTGTATAATCTGTCCAGTTAATTTCAACTTCGCGCGTCAATAAGTCTGCATTAGTGCAGGAGTTGCCTTTATTGCAGGGTTTCTCAAATTCCAAAAGGTAGAAAAATAACTCTTGCGTAATGCGGTCAATTGTAACAATTTCTACAAATTGTTCACCTCGACTGAAACTAATTGCTGTGATATTGGGTGTTTTGTTAGGGTTACGAGGGTGAGGAAATATAATTGCTCTTGGATTGATTGCGGATACTGATCTAGCGGCCAAAGAAGTCGAATGTCCAGTAAACACATGTGCGGTATATATATCAGTAAATGACAGTTCGATTAGCTCGAGTAAATTTCCTAAGCTTGTAACCATTGGGGGAAGGGCAGTACAAAAGACATCGTTTATAATATCCGTGCGGTTAATGTTGGCGAGTTCAGCACAAAGATTGGAGTTTTGTAAATTACCTTTAGGTAGCATAGCCAGCGGACTGTCGGTGCTACGAATTGGAAGTGGTTGATTAAACGTGTCCATCATATATCGAGTGACTTCAATTGCACAGTCAGCATTACAGGTGGTTGGTAGAGTGGGCGGCATAGTGGTTTCAATTGCCGTGATAAGTTGATTTTCAATCAGTGGTAAAACAAATGCTGGTCCATCTAGAGTGCCTTTGCCATCCAGGCCATGACACCCTGCACAGAGTTCGATATAAAACGCTTTTCCCTCTGCTATCAATAAACTCAACCAATCCTTAATTGCATTCGTTACCGTAATCGCATCTTCTTCGCAAGTGGTCCAGCAATGATGGAGCAGCTTACTTAGTTTAAATACAAGACTGGAATTTTCTGGAGATCGTTTGTCAATCAACTGTTTTTGGCTAATATCGTTGGTGACAATATCCAAATTGGTATGACCAACCCTAGGGGGAGTGACACTATTAATGCCATGGCAATCGCTGCAATTAGCGAGCAATATGGGGTGCAGGGTTTGTTCAAATGCAGCATTGTTGGTTATTGCTCGTGAGTCAAATCGAGAAGTATGAGACTGAAACTCTAAGGAACTGGTTTCCGATATTTGAGGTGTTTTCATCTCATTGGTGCACGAAGTGACAGTAGTGAGACAAACGATCGATACAACTCCGCATAGAATCAGGCGAGACAAGAATAATGTCTGAAACTTGGGGTATGCCACATCATCTAGAAATTTCACAATGGTCCTTTTTTACATTATTGTTTGCGCCATCAAAATAATTCCTAATTTATTTAACACATGAAGCGATTGCACTGGTGATTTGAGAGCACAAGTATTGAACGGCTAATTCAATTTCTGCTGGATCTAATGTTTTAAATAGTACGGGAGGCATCAAGTGAATATCTGAATTGGCCAATCGTAATCGATTAATGGCAATGGCTATTTCATTGTCCCGTTCTATACCCATGAGTACGCCACCTTGTGTATCACTCATCATGGTTAGGTCCACATTAAATCTTGCGCGTGAAATGGTTTGATCCAATTTTGAGTTATGACATTGTGTGCAAGCGTGAATAATGATACCTGAGCCATCCAATCCGGGTTTTACTTTGAAACCAATCTCTGCTAATTTGCTTTCGAGAAAGACATCTCGAATATCAGGAAAATCTGCAGCAGTAATTAAACCGTTCAGATAGTCATTGTAGGCTTGGCTCATGGTGGCAAGTTTTATGGGATCTGTAACTTTGACATCATGATAGGGCACTTGAATAAATTCCCCTCGAACACTGGCTTCGTAAATGCTGCTCCAGGTTGGACTTATACCTGGTGGGTCATTGATAATTGGTTGTTGCGGATTTGATATTTTAACTTCGTCTTCTATGAGAAAGGAATTGAATTGATTGGGTTGCTCAACAAAGCCATTCCAAGGAAATGGAGGAGCCGCGCCAGGTGATGGTGAAGGCGCAGGTACACCTGAGGGAGTAGGGGCTGGTGCACCTGGGGGGCCTGCTATCGAAACGATAACGGCTTCTAAACTTTCGGGTCGACTAGCAATAATATGTGCTGGTGGAATATTGGCGTATGTATCTCCTTCAGTATGAGCAGCGAGATAATCTGAATACAAAGCATTACCGCCCTCTGTGTCCATTGAAAAAAAGTGAGTCCAGGGAAAATTGAGTTCTTGCATTCGTATAATAGACGGTGTACCTGGACCATCAGGTTGATGACATTGCAGACAATCGAATACGGTGTTCTTCAAATTTGTTTGGCTATAAACGGTATAATCCGTCCAGTTAATTTCGACTTCACGTGTTAATAGGTCTGCATTGGTACATGAGTTTGACTTATTGCAGGCTTTCTCAAACACGAATAAATAGAAAAATAGTTGAGAGTTATTTCGATCTATTGTCATTATTTCAACAAATTGTTCGCCTCGATTAAAACCCATTATTACCATATCTGACAGTTTCTGAGCATTAAGTGAGTGGGTAAATATTATTACTCGAGGATTGATTGCAGATGTTGATTTTGCCACCAACGAAGTGGAATGCCCCGAGAGAACAAACTCTGGATTGGGATAAGGTATTGGAAATGTTTGTATTGGATTTGGTGTGGTAAATGCCAATCCTAACAATTCTTGTAAGTCTCCCAAATTTGTAATGACTGGTGCAGTGGGATTACAAAACACATCACTAATGATATCTGCGCGATTAATACTGATTAGCTCTGTGCAGAGATCAGATAATTGTTGACTACCTGTTGGCAGTGTTGCCAAAGCAGTAATAGTGTTATGTATTGTAGTTGGTGTGTTAAAGGTGTTTAGCATGTATTGTGCGACTTCAATCGCACAATCAACATTGCATAAACTCGGAAGAGCCGGCGGCATTGTGGCTTCGATTTTCGTTAGCAACTGGTTTTCAACCAGCGGTAATACAAACGCAGATGCTCTTGTGGTTCCTTTGCCATCAATACCATGACAAGTAGAACAAAGCTTGTTATAGAAAGTTTCTCCGGGTGAAACCGATAGCTCTTGCCATTGAACAATTGCGTTAGCAATTGTGAAAGCGTCTTGCTCGCAAGTAGTCCAACAGTTGTGTAGCTGATTTTTGAGTTTAAGTACGAGGCCTGATTGCTCAGGCAATATTTTATCAATCAGGTTGCTTTGAGCAATTTCGTTAATTGCAATTGTTGTATCAATGTGTGCAAATTGCGCGGTAGTGACGCTATTGCTGCCATGACAATTTCTGCAGTTGGCTAATAAAATGGGATGTAGGGATTGCTCAAATGCTAAATTGTCTGAAATAGCTCTTGAATTAACATGCGTAGTATTCATCTGAAAATCTAATGAATCTGTCGTTGAATCTCGATTTGTTTGAGGAATTTTTATGCAAGCATTCAATGTAAAAAGAAAAGCAATGACTAAAGAGCCGATAAACAGTGAATGCGTTGAAAACACTGCATTCAATTTGCGTAATACATCAACAAACATAACCACCTCCAGACAGAAGTGCAGTCACATTCAATGACATAAATCGTCAAAGAGGGTAACGAACTAGAAAGAAAATCGATGAAAAAATGTGTTAATTATTATTGTCGTTTAGTTAATCTGTTATTTTATTTATATGTCAATAAACATTTTTTTGTAGGTCGAAGATGTGATCCCCATGACTTAAGTATAGTCATAGAGTTATATAACGCAACACATTAATATCTTCAAGAATAGGAAGAAGTTGTTTTTAATAAAAGTATTTAATTTACCCGATATAAAATTTGGAAATTTTCGTTCGCAGGTTTTCTGAAACGTTTAAAAGATCAAGCTCGATTTAGTAAAGCCTGACCTACTTTAGAAATTACCTTAACAATTTCATATCATCCTAGAAGTATTTGTCTTGGGAATTTCATTGACACACTATGGTAAAATTAAGCATAAAATTAATTCGAGATTATGCCACCAATTGACGAGCAAGGTTATCCAGGTTCTCTCGCCATTCAACTACAATAGCTAACAAGTCCTGCAATTGAGTTTCTGAAAGATCGTATTTTTCTAATAAATGGATTGGCAGCGATACATCAGAGGCGTCACCAACATCAATAGTTTTTAACAAAGCGTTTGCGATATAACTAATATGACTATAAACCTGATGAGGCCCAGAGTATTCACTGTTGTGATGATTTTCCACAATAATACCGAACTCTTTAGGCATAGACCAATTGTTCATTAGCAAGCTTCCCGCTTTGGTATGCGATACGCCCAATACACTATTTTCCAGATCATGGAGTGACGCATCATTTTGCGCCTCAACCGTATTGTTAAATGTTGTGAATTTGTCTGAAAACATATGGCCAAGTGCAAGAAAACCGATGTTGTGTAATAAACCGTACAAGTAAGCGGTACTTGGATTGAGTCCGGGTTGATTAGTAATTTTTGATGCAATGGTTTGTGACAAAACAGCGCAATAAACTGAATGACTCCATATTGACATCGCGCCAAACGGCCCTTTAATTGGTCCTTTGAATGAATTTCCTACGGCCATCGATAAAGCGATGTTCATGCTCATATCCATACCCAGCACGTGATAAATTGCCTCCTGCACGCTTTCTAGTTTTCCCTGATAAGAAAAAAACGGGCTCGACGCATACGCAACAATTTTTGCGCTGATCACGGGATCAGATTCAATTAAATGTACCAGATCTTCAATATCAACACTTTCCTGACCCTTTAACGCGATTAATTGCCTTCCAACTTCTGGCATTACTGGTAGATTCAAACTTCGAGTAAACTTGGATTCAACTAAATCAAGTGTTAATAAGGTGTCATTGTCATTTTTCATGTTAACTACCGGTGGTCTGTATTTAAGGTTGGTTATAATCTATGTGTTTCAACTGCATAAGCCGTCTGAGATAACAACGAATATTTCAAATATCAAAAGACTAGTATTATTTATGCAGCAAGTTGTCGTGCAAGGTGATCAATATTCTCTTGCCATTGAACAACAATTTTGAGCATGTCCTGCAATTGAGTTTCTGTCAGGTTATATTCTTCCAATAAGTGGGCTGGTAAGGCAACATCGGTTGCATCACCAACATCCACAGATTTCAATAAAGCGTTCGCAATATAACTGATGTGGCTATAAACTTGATGTGGCCCAGTGTATTCGCTGTTATGATGAGTTTTCATAATAATGCTAAATTCCTTTGGCATTGACCATGATTTCATTAATAAACTTCCAGCACTTGTGTGGGTAACACCTAGCACTTTTTTTTCTAACACCCTAAGTGGTATTTCGTTTTTTGCTTTTACAGTTTTATTAAAGGTGGTGTATTTTTCCGAGAACATGTGGCCAAGCGCGAGAAAACCAATATTGTGCAAGAGACCATATAGGTAAGCTGTTTTTGGATTCAAATCGGATTGATTGGTAATTTTAGATGCAATATTTTGTGAAAGCACCGCGCAGTAAACAGAATGATTCCAAATGGACATAGCACCAATAGGCCCGGTTAGTGGGCCATTAAATGAATTACCCACAGCCATTGATAGTGCGACATTCATGCTCATGTCCATACCGAGCACATGATGAACTGCTTCTTGTACGCTTTCAAGTTTACCCTGATAGCCAAAAAAAGGGCTGGCAGCGTATGAGATTATTTTTGCACTGATGACAGGGTCAGAATCAATTAGATCAACTAAATCTCGTAACTCAATATCTTCCTGACCTTTTAAGGCGATGAGCTGGCTTCCTACTTCATGCATCACAGGTAATTTTTGCGCTTTGCTGAAGCTGGATTTGAGCAATTCATTTGTTAGTAAGGTCTCATTCGTCATTTTATACACCGGTTTTTTAGTATAAAGTTGACGCGTTGAATTCAGCGCGCCGTGTTACGATTTTTTGGAATTAGTCAAATAAATCGATACATCCTATCTAATGTTGACTATAACGAATCTCTGGACAGCGGCTTTAATAGAAGCTTTGTTTATGCAGAGGATTGCACAATAGGTATGTTAACGGGTTAACACTTTCCGCCTGATATGTCTATTTCAATGGTAAATAAATATCGGTAATTAATTCGTGTTCTCGCGCATCAGGAATAAGGTTGAGATGATGGAAAAAGCATGGGAAGTCACGTAGTTCTTCACCACTCTGGGGTAATCAATCACGATATAAATAATGTACAGTTTCATCCATCTTGTCATGACTGCCAAGGTGTCTTACAACTGCGCAGTGGCCACCGGGGATACGACTGGTTTTTACCCCTTGTGGATTATCGGGAACATCTTGATCGACAGAACCACAAATATCAAACTGATACCTATCCGGGTCTGTTGTTTTGGGGTCATCATAAGCGATTCCATATGTCTGACTGGTTTTTACTGGCGAGAGTTTGCTTTGTATTCGCCATTCAATAAATTTTCTTGCAGAATTATTTACGAGATCAGGAGAGTCTCTATGCTCTAATAGTGCAACTTTAGTTTCTTTGAATTCAACAATACTTACATTCAACATAACATCACCCTCTTTACGCGGTACATCAAATTGATATTTTATGTGCCATGTTGGCCACTCTGGTTTTTTTCTAAATTGAGTTGGTGTTTGTCCAAAGGTGGTTTTAAACGCCCGAGAAAAAGATTCAGGATTTTCAAATTGCGCGTCGTATGCGATATCAATAATCCGTTGTTCCTTGTCAAATGCAAGACGATACGAAGCTTGCTTAAGCCGCATTAATTGAATAAAGCGAAACACACTAATACCCACGAATTCAGAAAACTGTCGGTGGAAATGAAATTTTGAAAAATTGGCGACTTGACTCAATTGATCTAAGGAAAAATTGTAATCAAGGTTGTTAATAATATAGTCACAAACCCGCGTCATTCTTTCAAAATATAATTTGGTCTTTTCCCCGTTCACTTAATTCTCTCCTGAATAGGGGATTAGTTTGGCATACGCAACCCTTTTAAACCGGACTGAAATTGCTAATTGTGAAAGGGAGTGCCATAAGCCTATCAAGGTTTTGTGAAACCCAAGAATTATACTGGAGTGCTTACGACACTTGGGCAAAAGTTTGGATGAGAAGCTGATTTGCCCTCATTGTTATCCTCTCCTGGGATTATAAATGGGAAGAAACCATCAGAGCCTGCGTTGGAAAACCTTTAATCGATGTAGATACACAACCAGGAGGGTAATTTGAAATCCTTTGATATGGTTGCGCTATAGCCAGTTGGCTCAGTTATTATACGTTCCAGAATAATCTATATTTTAGGGAAATAGCCATATTTATCAATATGATAGGCCACCTGTTAAGATTAAAATTAATCCCTGACATGATTTTTTTATATTGTGACTATTTCATCGACTATAAACCTCAATAATCAGCAATTTAGGTCGATAAATCTTCTGACTTTCCCTTATAACTTAAAAATTTAGTTCTAGCGTTTTGGAAGCGAGTTAATTCATAAAAATATGTTTCATTTAATAAGATATTATTCCATCGGAAGCTTCATTGGAATCGTGATTGTCGTTATTGCGTTATCCTATTTGTATAAAGAAATTTCCCTGGAATCCTTGAAGCAACAAGAGTCGCGATCCAATACGTCACTCACTAAAGCATTCTCAAATTCACTGTGGCGTGACTATGCTCAATTTGTGAATAATGCAGCTAATCTGTCTCAATCAGAAATAAAAAATCACCCACGCTTTAAAAAACTGGATGCGGATGTGCGGCAAATGATGCACAACCTGAACGTTGCCAAAGTTAAAATTTATAGCTTGAATGGCAATACCGTTTTTTCCACAGAACCAAAACAAATCGGTGCAGATAAAAGTAAAAGCAAAGGTTTTTTAGCGGCTAAGCGTGGTGAGATAGCCAGCGAACTGAGTTTTCGAAATCAATTTTATGCCTTAGAAGGCGTGGTATCGGACCGAAACTTAATTGCATCCTATGTTCCCATTATTCAAAACAATAACAATGAAGTTGAAGCGGTTTTGGAATTGTATTCTGATGTAACACAATTGGTAGAGAATAGAGATAGTTCCCAAACAAAATTAATCAGTGGTGTACTAACCATTTTAGCGGTTCTGTATTTATTTCTGTTTTTTATTGTCAAACGTGCAGACGCTATTATTAAGAAACAAGAGCATGAAAGTAGAGAACATGCCGATAAAATCCAGTATCAGGCTTATCATGATGCGCTAACAGGTTTACCGAATCGAAAAATGTTTGCTGAAAATCTTGAAGATGCTGTTAAACGTTCCAATCGATCAGATAAGCCTTTAGCAGTTATGTTCTTTGATTTGGATCGCTTTAAGGTGGTCAATGATAGTTTGGGGCATGATGTTGGTGATCAATTATTACGTGTAGCTTCCAAGCGTATCGAAGCTTCTATACGGGAGACAGATAAAGCATTTCGAATGGGTGGTGATGAATTTACTGTTATTGCTGAGACGCTAAATAGTTCTGGCGACGCCGCAATTGTTGCTGGACGAATTATTGAAGCCATGTCGGTACCTTTTAAATTGGATTCGCACGAAGTCATCGTAACCACCAGTATCGGAATAGCTATTTATCCTAAAGATGACAACACTATTGAACAAATTGTTAAAAATGCGGACGCTGCCATGTATAAAGCAAAAGAGCTTGGCAGGAATCAATTCCAATTTTATACGGATGATATGAATGAATTATCCATGGAACGATTGGCAGTTGAAAATGATTTAAGAAAAGCTTTGGGGAATAATGAATTTGAATTGTTCTACCAGCCAAAAGCCTCGTCAGGTGGAGGTACTATTGTTGGAATGGAAGCTTTGTTACGTTGGCGCCATCCTGAACGAGGATTGATGACCCCCGATAAATTTCTTGGATACCTTGAAGACACGGGCATGATAATTCCAGTGGGTGATTGGGTGATAAAAAAGGCCTGCGAAGATATACGTCATTGGATAGATGAGGGTTACGCGCCCATGAAAGTGTCTGTCAATATATCTTCAGCACAGTTTCGTTCCGATTTTCTCGTACATAATGTGGCATCAATTCTCGAAGAAACTGGTGTTGAGCCGAATTACCTGGAGTTAGAATTAACAGAAAGTTTGCTGGTCGAAAATACAGCATTGGCAATAAAGATACTAGAACAATTGAAAGAACTTGGTGTATACATTTCAATAGATGATTTTGGTACGGGTTATTCTTCTCTGAATTACCTTAAGAGCTTTCCCATCGATTTTATTAAAATCGATCGAAGTTTTATCAAGGATCTGGATACCAGTAAAAAAGATGCTGCGATAACCGCAGCTATTGCAAACTTGGCACATAGTCTCAACATGGAAGTAGTTGCAGAAGGTGTTGAGAGTCAGGAGCAAATGGATTTTCTGGAACAGCAAGGCTGTCAACAAATACAGGGTTTTTTAATTGGAAAGCCGATGCCGATTGAAGACTTAAAACAATTTCTTCAGCCAGACAATATCCCCGCAGCTAACGATGATCAGGTGTTTCAAGGCCTCAAAAAAGGCGCGTAAACAAATCGCTAGATGTTATTACAAAAAAATTCTCCCATTGTATTTGTTAACTCTTGAATATTTAGTGGTGTTTCAAGATAAGCATCTGCGCCAGCAACTTTTGCTTTAACACAATTCTCACTGTAAGAATTATCGGTTATAACGATAATAGGCAGGTTGATGTACTTTTCAATCTTTCGCAATTGTTTAATGGTTTCGTAACCATCACTTCCTGGCCTCTGAATATCCATAAGAATCATGTCTGGATAGGTGCTCTCTATATTTTTAAGGCATTCTTCACCAGATGGATAGGTTGTAAACGTAACGCCCGAATCAATATAATTTCGACTAAGTAATTTTTGTAATTGAGTTGTATCATCAATTACTATGAAGTTTTTACCATTAAAAATCTCATCGATATTAAACTTAATTTTATTCTCGCTGATAACACTATTTTCATTGTGAATATTGTTTACGTCAATGGGAAGTTTGATGACAAATGTGCTGCCTTTGCCTAAAGTACTTTTTACATAAATACTTCCGCCCATTAATTCTACGAGTTTTTTCGTGATAGAGAGCCCTAAACCAGTACCCCCATAGTAATCGGAAATGCTATCTTCTGCTTGGGTAAATGGAGAAAATATGAGAGCTAATTTGTCGTTGGCAATGCCGATTCCTGTATCATCAACTAAAATTTGAATTTCATTTTCGATGGTTTGAACATAGAGAATAATGCGGGATTCGACTTTAGAAAACTTAACGGCGTTATTGAGTAAATTAGTAATTATTTGGATTAGTTTGGTTTTGTCTGTTTGAATCTGATCAGTCAGCGGGTCGCCTTTTTTAATCTCAATACTGATTGATTTTTTCTCAGCGTTAGCGGCGCAATGAGCAACAACAGTATCGACAATATCACAGAGACTTTGGGTAGTTATTGAAAGCGTTTCGCCACCTGCTTCGATTTTAGATAAGTCTAACATTTGATTAATTATTGAAGTGAGGTGAGAACTCGCTGTCAGTATTTCATTTGTGAAATCAATTATTTTTTCATCATTTTCATACTGCATTTGTATTAATTGTGTAAATCCGGAAATGGCGTTGAGTGGTGTACGAATCTCATGACTCATCATGGCAAGAAAAATGGATTTTGCTTTATTTGCTGACTCAGCCATTTCTTTTTGTTTAATCAATTCATTTTTTACATCCACCAGTTCAGATAGGTCGCGTAAGACAACTAAAAAATTTTTGGTACCAAAAAAGTCAGGTTCTGTAATGCTTGCATACAAGGGAATAATGCTTCCATTCTTGTGCAACCCGGTAATCTTTCGACCTTTGGATTCGACAGTATTGGTATGCAACAGACTATTCTGAATGTGATTTTTGTGTGCTTCCCGTAAGTGTTTGGGAACTAAAATTTGAATATTTTTTCCTAGCAGTTCGTGAGCGTCATAACCGAAAAGTTCGCAGACAGCAGGATTGACATTGATGATGGTGGTGCTGCGATCAGTAAGAATAATACCTTCTCTGGCAGCACGAAAAATGCCGTTTAATTTCGCTTCATTATGTTGACGTTGATTTTCCGAATTATGTTGTTCAGTGGTGTCGCGAGCGGTTATTATTAGATAATCCACATTATTTTCGTCATCAATAATGGGTCCTACCGTGCATTGAAACCAAAAAAAATCGTTTTCGGTAACTTGCGATTGCACTTCATAGGCATCGGCAATTTGGGATTCGAAAACCTGGTTGAATAGTTCCTTGATTTCGGCGGTTCTGTCTTCTGGAATGAAATTAAAGATGGATTGTCCAACAATTTGCTCTGGCTCTACACCATGTTGAATTCTGTTTATATATTGGCAAATATAGTTACGATCAATAATTAGCGCGGTGTCTGGCAAATGGTTCATGATGGAGCGCCATTTGATTTCTCCTTCGATCGCAAACTTTGGTAGTGAATTAGACGACACGAATTAAACGCCCTTTTCCAACGTTGGTTTTCTATCGATCAATTAAATATCCATCCAAATAAATTACCCGCTACAATTTAATTAAAGTATTTAATATTGGAAAATCAAGTAAAAACAATTTCTTACAAAGTACTATGGTATTATCTCAGTATCAGAAATGATCAAAACCTATGCCAGGAATAAGGTTAAATAAAACAATTACACAATGTCAGTATAAATTGGGAAATATTGGAGCTAATTAAAACTTTGATTCTAAAATTGATATAAGCTTTATTAATATTTGCGTTCTATATTATGGAATCGCTTCACAGATAGTGGCTTAGGAAATGGTTAGAAAAGAAGCTAAATAGATTTGTGCTTAACGGAAAAAGGATTGAATATAATTTCAAATATTTAGACGAGGAACTTGGCCGCTGTTGGCCAAATTCCTGATCTCTCATTATTTCATGTCGGTTTATTCTGATAACCAATCCGACGGAAAATCTGAATACTCTTCATCATCTAATAGATATTGTTTACCTTCATAGGTTTTCACTTCTTCTAATACTGGTATGTCAATTATTGAACCCGGTTCATCGCAATCAGCAAATACAAAAGTTGATGCAGCAAGTAATAAAGCAGTAGCAAAAAATTGTTTAATTTTCATGATCTAATTCCTTTTCAATGATTTTATTCAGTCGTTTTCTAGTGATTGGTTTTGTTAGTTCACAATCTCAATCGGTAGGTACATTTCACCAAACTTAGAAAAAAAGCACAGGTAACAAAAGCACAAAGAAAAGGTGAAAAAGTCACAAAAAATTATTGACGTGGGGAGTTTTGGGTAAAAAAATTAATAAATAATGTAAGCTGTAATTACTTTACGTGATTCAGACCAACTTGTACTAATAAATCATTGAGTTGGACTAATCCATTGGGGATTTTCTGTGTGGTATCAATCGCGTCATACCATACACCTGATTCAGCGAATATATTGACTAAGGAAGCTTGATCAGATTTTGCGAGCAGTTCGATTAAATGGTTCGATGGTTTTTCGTATTGGATCTCACCACCTGATACAATGTCTTTCGCGCGATTATTCACGTCGAGAATAATAGTAACATACCAAAGATACTTTTTTTCTGGCGCCAGTTTTACATTGAAGGAAGATAAATCTATCTTCTGAATAGCGTCACTAGAAGGTGTTATGTGTGTTTCTATCAATGGTTCTTCAGAGTCTTCGGAAATCAGGATGAATTCAATTAGGGCATTGGCTTTATTTCGTAAAGTGTAATATAAATTAGGCTGTTGCGTGATGGTTATACCAGTGTGGTTGGGGCTTAATGTTTGAATTGAAAAGTCTTCTCCTCCTCCACGTGTACCACCGCCAACACGATTTGTCGGGGCGCCACGAAGAGGCGGAATATAGACAGCTTTTCGAACTGGACGTCGCTTTTTAATTGCTACTGAAGTAGAGGTATGTATCGCTTTTTTCGATGCATTAAAGCCATGTTTTTCTTGGGCCTTATTTGTTGAATTATCTGCGGCAGCATTGTGCAATGGTATGCTGCTCAAAATTAACCAGCCCACACAAGTTTTGATGTTTAGCTTCATGATGAACTCCTGCCGTTCCTAATGTTTCCCATTTAATCGACATAAATAAATGTTAAATGAATCGATTTTTCTGTGATTTATTTACCTAATAAATAGGGCAATTTAATGAAATGATACAAATCAGTCATGAAAATTGCTCGAATCTACAACAATAGTGTTACTATTTTACTACTTTTGGGAGAGTTCTACGATTAAAACGGATCGATATTTCTTCGTCGAATAGGTATTGAGCAACATTAATGGGATTTATAACTAAAAAACTACTACTTGCCTCGATTTTGGGTGGTTTTGTTTCGCTATTTATAATAGTTGCCAAGAATACAGGGTGGTTGGAGCAATGGGATCTCTTGGCTTACGATATCTTGATCAGTCAATCTTCAAAGAGTCAACAGCTTAGTAATGATGTTATTGTTATCGGCATCAATGAGCATGACATTCAATCGAAACAAGAGTGGCCTCTGAGTGATCAGTCTTTAGCGCAACTAATTCAAAAACTGTTAAGTTATTCCCCAAGTGTCATAGGTGTGGACATATATCGGGATATTCTTATTCCTCCCGGTTCCAAACAATTGATTGAAACACTTCAGCAAAACCCTAACATCTATCTGGTAGAAAAATTCAGTGCCAGTGAAAATGAAATTCCAGTAAAACCAAATTCTGAGTTGTTGAATCAAGATCAAATAGGTTTTTCCGATCTTTCAGTTGATAATGATGGTGTTGTACGTCGTGGTTTACTTTTTCTTAATAACGAGCATACGGTTTCGTTTGCAATTTCATTACGTTTAGCGCTGAGCTATTTGGCAGAAAGGAATATTCAACTGCAACCGAATCCTCAAAATCCGGCATTGGTGATGTTCGGTAGTGTCACCTACATACCAATTGAAAAAGATGATGGGGGTTATGTCGATCTCGATGCGGGAGGATACCAGTATTTTTTGTCTTATCCCACAGGTTCAAATGGGTTTACCATCTATAGCATGGCTGATGTTTTGAGTGACAAGCTTCAGCCTGAAGCATTGAAGAATAAAATTGTAATCATTGGTGTTATCTCAGAAAGCGTCAAAGATGCCTTTATTACTCCAATTAGCAAAACAAATGATAATCAGGCTTCTACTCCCGGTGTTGTGGTCCATGCCCACGCCACAAATCAGCTAATTCGAAGCGCGATACAGGGTGAAAAACCTTTAAAGGTTGTGGACAATCATTGGGAGACTTCGTGGTTACTGTTATGGGCAGGATTGGGGTTATTTTTCGCCTTTATATCCAATACACTTCTGCGATACATTGCGCTTCTTTTTATTGGTATTAGCAGTCTGCTTGTCACTACTTTACTTGTCTTTAATGCGGGTATTTGGTTACCCGTGATTGCGCCATTATCCGCCTTTCTCGATGTTTTTTTGATAGTCAGTGGCTATATTTACATTCAGGAAAAGCAACAACGAAATATGGTCATGGAATTATTTTCACGCCATGTATCTGAAGATGTTGCGAAGACGGTTTGGTTGCAGCGAGATGAGTTTTTTCAAGATGGTCGATTGAAATCACAACAAGTGACAGCCACCATACTTTTCACTGATTTGGTGGGATATACAAACACAGCTGAAAGCTTGAATCCAGAAGCATTAATGGAATGGTTGAATGAGTACATGGAGATAATGGCGGATTGCGTTATCAAGAATGGAGGAATGATTGATGATTATTATGGTGATGCAATAAAGGCAAACTTTGGAGTTCCAATAATTAAAGACAGCGAAGAATTAATTAATCAGGATGCCAAACATGCCGTAGAGTGTGCCTTGGAAATGAGTAAGGCGCTTCAAAAAATGAATGAAGAACGAATGGAGAAAAGGTTACAACCCATCGCTATGCGAATTGGTATAGCGACAGGGCCTATTATTGTTGGTTCGTTGGGAAGCCAGCGACGATTAAAATATACCAGCATTGGAGATACTGTGAATACTGCTGCGAGGTTAGAGAGTTATAGCCGGGATGAAATAGATTTAATGGATAAGGAGTTTTGTTCAATTTTAATTTCAGAATCAACCAAGGATTGTTTGAGTGGAATGTTTGATTTTAAAAAAGTGGGTGAATTAAAACTCAAAGGAAAATCACAGGGTTTAATGGCGTATCAAGTGGTGACGTAAAATGTTTCCTGGATTACGCAGGGCTCACTCAGGCTACATGGCAGAGCAATGATTTATTTGTACGTAACATTGGCAGCCCGGGAGAATCTGTCGATAAAATTCTCAGAAACTCTGCAGCCAATAAACACCTTCGAACAATAGAACGTTATAACAAACCATTCGGGAGGATTAACAAAATGTCCGAAACAAGCAATGAAACACAATCAGGTAACGGGTTGTTAGATAATTTAACACAAACCGAAACCGACATCGTAATGGCGCATGCCAAAACACGAAGTTATAAGAAGAACAGTATTATCATGACAGAAGGTGATACGTCTGATTGTCTGTACATGGTGAAAAGTGGTCGAGTCAAGATATACGTGAGCGAAGAAGATGGGAAGGAATTAACGCTAAATATGATGGAGCAGGGTGATTACTTTGGAGAGTTATCCATGCTTGATGGTAATCCACGCTCGACATCTGCAGTAACGGTGGGAAATACAGAATTATTGATAATTCAAAAGCAAGATTTTGAAAAAGTCTTAAAGAGTAATCCCGAAATAGCGCTCAATATTATCGTTGGAATTTCGCGATTGTTACGAAATTTGACGGGGAAAACGAGAGATATTGCATTGCTTTCTGTTTATGAACGAATTGCGACTTTGTTGCAAAGGTTTGCCATTGAAGCGGATGGGAAAAAAGTCATTCAGCCTAAAGTAACACACGCAGAAATGGCTTCCATGGTTGGTTGTCGTCGCGAGATGGTGAGTCGTATTATGAGTGATTTGAGTAAGGGTGGTTATATTTCCCTGGTTAACAACGCCATTATATTAAATAAAAAATTACCGGCAAAATGGTAGCCAACAATGGATTCCAAATTTAGCGAATTGGTCCTGTTGTGATAAACTCGTTAATGATGTTCCAAAGGTCGCTAGGACAAGAATAAGAAACAAGAAATGCTTAGAATTAGTCAAAAAACTTTCCACCTTTGTTTATTCATTTCAATTGCTTATAGTGTTTCTTTGCCTTTGTCTGCAAATTTGGAGAGAGACCTTCCTGAATTACCCGACTTCATCCCTGGGGAAATAGCCACCGGAGTTAGTCTCCCCAAAATTGACTTGCCTTCTTTATCACACAAACAAGGTCTAATCTCGGGCAAGAAATTTAAAGTGCTCGGTTTTCAGTTTGATGGCAATACACAACTTACTAATCAAGAATTGATGGAAGTAAGTCAGCAATATATCGAACAGCCAATTACTATATCTGATTTACATGAGTTAAGAGACAACATAACGCGTTTGTATATACAAAAAGGATTCATTAATTCAGGCGCTATTCTTCCGGACCAATCGGTTAAAAAAGGCATTGTTAAATTTACCCTAATCGAAGGTGTTGTCGGTAGCATTGAGGCGAAAACTGATGGACGTCTTAATTCTGATTACGTAAAACATCCTCTGCGGCTCAGTGCAACACCGGTGATTAATGTTTTTAAACTGGAACAGCGGTTACAGATGTTGCAACAAGATGAACGCATAGAATCTATCGATGCTAGAATTGAACCGTCAATGTCGAGAGGTATAGCGAACTTACAAGTATTAGTAAAAGAAAAATCACCCGATAATTATTTTGCCGAAATCAATAATTATCATTCACCAGCAATTGGGGCTGAAGGTATAAAACTATCAGCCCATCATAATAATATTACAGGCTCTGGCAATCGGATCAGTGGTCATATCGAGAAAACCCTAGGGTTTTCAAAAGTTGGATTAAAGTATTCCCAACCGTTCTCTAAGACAGATAGCCGTGTTGATGTTCAAATGGGTGTCAGTCAAAGTAAGGTAATTATCGAAGAGAATGAATTAGATGAGTTAGACATTAAAGATGAATCACAATATGTTAGAGTCAGTTTGCATCAATTGAGTATTAGTAGCTTAAATTCACGTTTTGACTGGTATATTTCAACTTTTTATCAACATGGGCAAACCTTTATCGGAGGTGAGCCGCATTCTCTTGGTGACCCACGTGACGATGGAGAAATCGATTTAACCGGTTTTCGGTTTGGTACTGATTGGCGATATAGGTCAAACACACAAGTCATAGTAATCGGTTTTTCTAATACTATTGGTTTTGTATTACCTGATGACGATGTGGATGATGATGACGTGAAGTATACCAATACTCCAGATGGTACATCACTAATATTTAACACCAATATACAATGGGCACGAAAATTGGAATTCTTGAGCGCCCGTGTATTCAGTCGTTTGGATCTGCAACTCAGTCATTCTCCACTTTATAGTGCACAGCAGTTTTCTTTGGGAGGGCACGCCTCAATCCGAGGTTATCGGGAAAACTTGTTAGTTAAAGACAATGGTGCATTAGCTTCCGTAGAAATGCGAATACCTGTTTGGGTAAAATCAGGTACTCGAATGAGTCTTGCATTTTTTACGGATGCTGGAAGAGCGTGGCAAACAGATCGTAAAGAAACTGAACCACGGGTGCTGGCAAGTATAGGAACTGGTATTGTGGGGCGTATCAATAAAAGATTCGTTACGCAGCTTTATTGGGCAAAAGCATTGCGGGATATTGATCACCTGGGCGAATCAAACATTCAGGATCAAGGCATTCATTTTTCACTAAGTTCACAGTGGCGTTAACGATGATACGTGGGATCAATGGATTAATAAAAATTTGCGCACTTTTTTCAGTGGTTTTTCCAGCCTATTCTGAGGTGGTACGTGATGGATCGATTGGTTCAGCCGCCACAGATCAGCCCACAGGGCCTGATTACACAATTAATGAATCCATGGGGCAATTATCTGGTAATAATTTGTTTCACAGCTTTTCCAGTTTTAGTTTGTCGTCAGAGCAATCTGCAACGTTTACTGCCACTAGTGCGGTGAGTAATGTAATTTCCCGAGTAACCGGTAATTCTACATCTCAAATTGATGGTAGTCTAAATTCAACAATTGCCGGCGCCAACTTATATTTCTTGAACCCCAATGGGGTGATCTTTGGAGAAACGGCTTCAGTAAATGTATTGGGCAGTTTTCACGTAAGTACGGGAGATTATTTAAAATTTGACGATAGTGATTTCTCAGTTTCTCTTGATACCACTAATAGTGTATTAAGTAGCGAGGCTCCCAGCGCATTCGGCTTTTTAAGCAACTCACCTGCACCGATTAGCATAGACAAAAGTAAGTTGGAATTTGAGGCCAATAGTCAACTATCACTAATTGGTGGGGATATTAATATTACTTCGGCTGGTTCAAAGGTGATTAACTTGCCCGGCGGTCAAGTTAAATTAGTGAGTGTTGGTGGTGCAGGTGAAATACCGCTGGAGGCCAATTCAGATCCTGATGCTGCTCAAATATTGGGAACTATCTCACTGCAGGGTTCGCCTATCGTTGAAACTACAGTTGATGAAAACGAAAATGATGATGCGCCAGATCCGTTGATTAGTGTCACCGATAATATTGGCGGTAGTATTATTGTTCGGAGCAAAAATCTTTCCATTCGCAATTTTTCCATGGCGAGTCATTCTACCGGCAATACTGATAGTACGGCGACAGGAATCGATTTTGAGATAAGTAATAATATTGTGATTACTGGAAACTCACATATATCCAGTACGAGTGAAGGCAGTGGAAAAGCCGGTAGCGTTTTAATTAAAGCCCAAAACTTAACAATGCGCGATGATGCAGAAATATTAAGCGACACCTTTGCTGGTGCTGATGGCAGTGAAGTACGCATTGAAGCTGACACAATCGAGTTATGGGGCGACGCAGAAGTTGGCAGCGATGTTGAGGAGAATAGCGTAGGTAATGGTGGTGAAGTCAACGTTGTTACCAGAAACTTGATAATAGGTGATGAAGCAGAAATAAGTACCGATACAGCGGGGGCTGGCAAGGGTGGCAATGTGACAGTCACTGCGTCGGAATCTGTAATCCTGGAAACTCAGGGAGGTATCTTTGCAGATACGCAAACTGACGCAAACGCAGGTAACATAATAATTATCAGTCCAAAGGTTTCAATCCTTGGTGTTGAAGCTGAAGACATTAGCGATGATGATCCAGAAGAAGATGATGATTCCAATGAAGTGGATGATGATCCCTTTGAAGCGGCTGGTATATATACCATAAGCACTGCTACTGGTAATGCAGGCGATATTTCTATTGAGACAATGCAATTAGAAATTCGTGAAGAAGGCGCAATTGCTGCTTCTGCAATTAGCGGAAATGGTGGAAATATTACTATCAATAGCCACGATCGTATTCTTGTTCAGGGTGGAGGAATTGTAGCAAATGTGAATCAAGGTATTGGTGGCAATATAAACTTGAAGTCTGCGTATGTTCAGATTCATGATGCTGAAATAGTAGCGCAAGCAGGAACAGGCCAGGGTGGATCGATTGTTATCGATGCCAAGCAATATTTTAGTTCAGAATCCCTTATCAGCGCTTCCGCTGGTCCGGCAGGTATTTCCGGTACAGTAACAAAACCCACCGCCATTGATCTAAGTAGTAGCCTAGTGCCGTTGGATACCAATTTTGAAGACACCGACAGCTTATTTCATACGGCATGTAAAGTACGTGGCAATATTCAAAAAGAAAGTAGTTTCATTGTTGTACCGCAACAAATCCGACCCAGTACACAGGCGGGTTTATTGATTCATTCGTCAATAAACGAGCCAAATCAGAGTGTTCCATACGCGCTAATATCGCAAGATTTAGCCTTATTGAAAAAAGCTGTGGATGAAAGCCTTACTATCAAGCAAAAAGCTTATGCTTTTCTGCAATTAGCAAATTATTACGTCCAACAGGACAAGAATCAGTCTGAGCAGCTATTAATTGCTTATGACTTGATAAAGCAGGCGGGAAAGATTGCCAAGCAGCTCAACGATGCGCGATTAAAATCCTTCGTGATGGGTAATCTTGCATTATTGTATTCCTCAGAAAATCGCCTTGATGAAGCACTATTTCTCTCCCGTCAGGCATTACAACAGGCCACTAAGACCGAAGCCATTGATGCTAGATATCGTTGGCATTGGTTGGAAGGTAAAATTTTATGGCGAAAGGGAAAAACAAGCTTAGCCATTGCTGCATATATGCGTTCGGTGAATATTTTATCGGAGTCTAGACTAGAAGCCCTGGTGGATAGTGAACGATATAAACATTATTTTGAACGAGAAATCGAGCCCATTTATTTGGATTTAGTTGAATCCTTGTTTGCTGGCGCAGATTTATTAACCGAAGAAAATCGTTCATTGCCATTATTGCAGACAGCTCGCGACGTCTTGGAGGGCGTTAAGATTGCAGAGTTACGTGATTATTTTGAAGACCCCTGTGTGGCGGAGGTAACTAACAAAACAAAACAATTGGACCAACTCACGGAATCCACAGCCATTATTTATCCAATCGCATTGGATAACCGTTTAGAATTGCTAGTTTCATTGCCCAGCGGTTTAAAACGCGTTACTTCAGACGTGTCCAAATTACAGCTTTCTCAAGAAGTTAATCAGTTTCGGGCAAGATTAAAAAAAATAAACTCTTTGCTTTATCGGGAACCTGCAAAAAAACTCTATAATTGGCTTATCAAGCCTATTCAGGAAACATTAAAAGCCCAACAAATTAAAACTTTGGTGTTTGTGCCTGGGCCAATTATTCGGTCGGTTCCGGTCGCTGCATTGTATAGCGGAAAAGAATTTCTGGTTGAGCAATACGCATTGGCTATTGCCCCAAGTTTAAGTCTGGTTGATCCGAAGCCTATCAATAAGCGTGATCATAATCTGTTGTTAGCGGGTTTAAGTCAAAAAGTTCATGGCTACGCGGCGCTTAGCAATGTTAATGAAGAATTAAACGTTGTGAATAAATTGTATGGAAATTCAGATGACAATATTCTACTTAACCAAAGTTTTGTTGCCAGTAGCATTCGTCAGAGTTTAACGGCGTCTCAACCCAGCATACTGCATATTGCTTCACATGCTGAGTTTGGAGAGCAACGCCAGGATAATTTTATTTTGGCATATGATGGTCCAATCAATCTGGGGCAATTAAGCCAATACATTGGTGTTACAAAATACCGTGAACAACCGTTAGAGTTACTCATACTTAGCGCTTGTGAGACCGCTAAAGGTAACAATAAAGCAGCCTTGGGCCTTGCTGGCGCGAGTATACAAGCAGGTGCTCGTAGTGTGATGGGCAGTTTGTGGAAAATCAACGATGCAGCAACGTTGCCATTGATCAAAGAATTCTATTCTGAGCTAGTAAAACCCGATATTTCAAAAGCTGTTGCTCTGCAAAAAGCACAATTACATTTAATACAATCTTCTGATTTTAATCATCCCTATTACTGGTCGTCTATGTTGATGATTAATAATTGGTTGTGAATTATTGCTTCAATATTTGATATGTGATTAAAATTTTCTGGTAATTGGCCGTAGAAAACCTAAACTCTATAGGTAATTAGCGGTATAATTTGTATACTTGATAAAACGTTGTCAAATTCGAGACATAGCATTCACTTGTGTTTACCTCATTAAGCCAATTCTTACTCGTTCGCCAAAAAGAAAAGAAGGATGTTCTGTACTTTCTCATCCTATTTTTTTTAATCGGTGCCGGCATGGCGCTAGGTCGAGGAACTGCAGAAGCGTTATTTTTTAAACGTTACGGCATCGAATATTTACCCATTATGTATATTGCCTTGGGCGCGTTATTGGTATTCGTTACCAGTTTATATGCCTCTGTGGCTGATCGATTCCCGGCGGAGAGTTTACTAAAAAAAATCTGCTTCATTTTATCGGTGGTGCTTTTGCTTTGCTGGCTGATGATGGAGTATTTACATTGGGAGGGTATATACCCTTTCTATTTTCTGATTTACGAAGTCGCTTCAGAAATTCTACTGGTACATGGTGCTTTATACGTCAGCCAGAACTTCGATACCTTGCAATCAAAACGTCTTATTCCACTCATTCTGGCGGGAGCACAAGTGGGTACGATAGCGGGGGGAGCCGTTCTCGCGGTGTTTTCTCTTGTTATTAATGTTGAGTCCTTATTATTGATCTGGTTTGCATCCCTGAGTTTATCTTACCTGCTGGTACAACAACGGCATCGTGTTTTGGGACTATCGCCTTATTACCGATTTCATAAAAGACGAGGTGGGATTTTAAAACAAACCAGGGATCAGTTTGTCCAATGTTTCCGTTATGCACGCACATCCCAATTAATGAAGGCAATGTCCTGGACCTTGTTTTTTACTGTTATCGTATTTTACCTGTTAGCCTTTTCAGTCAACAAAATATACACCGGCCATTTTTCAACTGAAGCAGAGTTGAGTAGCTTTTTTGGTGTCCTGGTTTCGCTTAATGGGATTGTTGCATTAATTATTCAGCTATTTTTTACGAATAGAATAATAGACAGGTTGGGAATTCGCACATCCAATCTTGTTTTTCCTTCACTAACCCTTCTGAGTTTCTCTTTTTTATATGCCAGCATTACGCTTCCTGCCGCGATCTTGGGTAGTTTCGTTAAAGACGCTTTAATGCCGGCATTACGTAACCCGATACGCAACATGTTTTTTAATGCTATCCCAAATAACCTAAGGGGTAGGGCACATGCTTTTTCCATTGGTGTGGTGCTTCCGGTCGCCATGATGCTCACAGGTGGATTATTGATATTCATTCAGCAAGAAGAAAGCCTCTCTCTCATTGTGTTATTTGGTCTGATAATGTCAGTTCCACTTTTTCTCGCTAGTTATAAAATGAACAAAGCTTATGGTCCGGCCATTCTGGAGGAATTAAGAAAAAAAGTATTTGTACCGGATGAGAATCTGAAATTAGCAATGAAGTATGAGAAGCGGAAAATACTTGATTCCCTCATAATTTCCGGCAAGAGTGAAAATGAGGAAGTGAGATACGCTGCAGCGGAAGCTTTATTGGAACTTTATTCAGACTCTGAAATGGACGCTGTGATTGACATCATTAAAACACTCCAGGTTGCTAAACAAGATGTATTGCTCCAGCAAATTATGCCATTGGTGTCTGCGGAAGAACGGCACACTCTATATAAACTATTTAAACAGGGTGACTTGCATCTAGAGGCAACTTTGCTTACAACAATGGTAAATCAAAAAGATCAAGTTGCTTTAAACTATTGTCAATCCGCATTGAATAATCCTAATCCACGCGTTTTATCTGCGGGAATTTACGGCATTTTAAGTTATGGTTGTCAAGAACAAGAGATCGATGCAATAAAGAAATGGGCGGACTTGTTGCACTCTGATCAACCAGCACATGTGCTGTCAGGTTTGGATGTTTTTCAGCTTTATCCGTCGACACATTTATTAGGTGAAGTATATTTATTTTTACAATCCAGTAACTATCGTGTTCAACAAGCGGCAGTTAATACTTTATCAAATTGGCCTAAAGATGAAGCGGAAGATCTTAATAGAATAGTGGATAAACTCATTCTGCATTACGAACCTATTATTCGATTTAAGGCGCTTTCAATCTCTAATCTACTGAGCAGGACAAAGCAAAAAAAGCTAGCGGGTACTTGCCTGCAAGACAATCATCCCATGATAAGAGAAGAAGCGGCCAGAATAATGTTTGGTCAGGAAGAGGAGATATTATTTATTGCTAATTGGTTGTGTCACTCTAATTTTTCGCCTTTAGCAAAAGAAGCGGTGCTCAATGTGTTTTTTGCTTTCGAACCTGCGGTTGGCACTTTACAAAACGTTGCATACGACACACTATTGGATGCCGAAGAATTTTATATAGCACATCAAGGTATTAATGACACGTTAACAAAAGAACAATTGAAAAACCCTGTTATTGAAGTACTTCTAATCTTGTTGTTAGAGCGATGTCAACAATCGCTAGATAATACTTTAAACGTTCTCAAACACTATGAAGATAAAGAAACCATTGGCGTGATATATTCCGGTATTAAAAGTGAAGATCCTATGCATGTAGCCAATGCGTGTGAGGCATTGAGCATGTTAAGTGATGATGTTTTATCAAGACGTATAATTACATTAATTGAAAATATTAGCGTGGCAAAAAGTCAATATTGCTTAATTGATAATAATGTTTTTGAAAAATATTTGTTTCACAAAACCTTGGATTGGTGTGTAAAACGAAATGATAATTGGCTAAAACTTTGTGCGAAAGAAGCGTATTTGGTCACATAAGGTGGATACATGATAGATATTTTTAATAGAGTGCTACTGCTTAAACATGGAGAAGTGTTTAGTCAGGTTAGCACAGAAAACTTGAAAGTTGTTGCCGGCGAACTTATCGTGGAAGATTATTTGAAAGGTGAGCGCGTTTTTGATTTAAACGATCACAGTGACAAGATGTATATCATTGGGCAAGGTAAGGTTGGTATATCACTTAACAAAGATCCCGAGTTAAAAAGCTATTTCAATGTCCTAGGGCCAGGGGAATGTTTCGGCGAGATGGGAATTATCGATGATTTGCCACGATCGGCAACAGTGCATGTGGTAGAGAATACGACTTTATTGGTTTTAGAGAAATCACGCTTTATTGGCCTAATCAGTCGTTATCCTGAATTGGCAATGGGTATTATGCGAAGCATCAGTGCAAGATTACGAAAAACCACGGATAAACTCAGGCGTTACGAACCAGAGGAAACCAGCGTGGAACAAGATTCCTAACACAAATATCTCAGATGTCCCAAGGTTCCTTAAATCATTATATTACGGTGCAGTGGTAAACTTATATTCAGGGCTCAGGGAGCCGTGATTAAAATCGCCCAGTAATACATGTTTGTTGCCGTCTCTTGCATGGATCATCCAAGAATACCAACCATCAGCTTGGATTAAATCTTTCGGTAAATTAAGTTTTGGAGTGGAAACTAAGGGTGATTTATAAATTAACTTTCCATCATTCCATAAGTCTCTAATGAAAACTTGATATAATGCTGCACCCTCTGTGGGTTGCCATTGCAGTTGATTCGGTATCTTTATTTCTTCGGCATTATTAATGGGTTCAATAGAATCAACAATGCCAACTTTGTCAATGATGACGTAGTCTTTGGCCAAATGTTCACTCCCATCTTTCATGATGACTTTACTTGTGTACCATCCGTTGGGCCAATGTTTTTCAATTTCGATTTGATTTATAAAAACCCGCTTCTCGCCTAAAGATTTGCTTTTCACCACTCGAAATTTACTCAGGGATAAACGTTTAATTAGGCGTTTGTCAGGCGCAATTACATCAATAGATACAACATTTTTATAATCGTAGGTAGAAAACAGCGTCATAAAAAACAATGGACGATCAGGCCAATTACAAACGTGAATATCAAAAAAACCAACCTTGTTATAGTGCGGATCACCAGTTTTTATGGGTGCTGCAAAAGTGGTGGATACGAGTAGCGTCATTATCAATAAAGATTGAGCTAATGTAGTTTTTAGGTGTTTAAAATTTTTATTCATACCAGGCCAATAACTTAAATTTCTTATGGTTTAGCATATCAAATAGCATGCCTGTTAAAACCTAGGGAACCTCTGATTAATCAGTTGAACCACAATTACTAAATCAAAGACAGAAATTCCCAAATCCCTAACAATCCTTATTATTAACTCCAATAAACTTATCTAATGACATAGGATTTTTAACAAGTTTCTTGTGAAAAAGCGATCGAACCTTAATCAGTTTGCACTATCTGGGATATAAATTGCACAGTTGCTTTGCAAGGTTTTCTAGTCCGTAAGACTTTCTAAGGAAACAGGCTATTGTTACTATTTAGAAAAATATTTTTTACAGTATTGTCTTTGTGTCTAGCGGTAATACTGTATTTCAATTATGCAGAGCCAACTAAGTCTCAAGCACCAATAAGTCACCCTAAATCATCATCTGTTTCTGTGTCACCTGATATTTTTTACTCGACGATATCTCATTTAAGTAAAATAGGATTCATCGTCACAGAACTTCCATTGAAAATAAACTATGCAGTATTGAAAGACTATGATGCACTGAGCATAAAAAAGTTGATCTCGACCTTGGGATTAAAAAGAGTTGACATAAAAACTGCGTTAATGATTGCTGGTGCAAATTTAGCGAATGAAACAGAACGCCGTAATTTTATAAAAACATTTCTTTTACCAAATACCAAAACATCCGTTGATAGCTTGGTTATATTGAGTGAATCCTATAAGCAATCGCAAGAAGTTTTTGTGGAAAGTGGAATGACGGAGACAGTAAAAATTACCAATCCGGCTGCTGTTAATGCTTTTTTACACAACAGTGGATTTCTTTCTAATAGTGGTGGTACAGGTCGTATTGTAGAAGATAAAATTCTGCACTTGCCTAAATCTGTACTTAAAGCAATGGCGAATAAATTAAACAATACGAAATGGGCTGAATTTGAAAGTCTTGGAACAGTTAAGGTATTAAACAACTTGGCAAGTTAATAAAAAAATAAAAGGCTGCACTTTTATTAACTAACGATAGAAAGTTTAAAGAGTTTAGTTTAACAATGCCTATGTAGACTTTTGCCTACTAGTAATTTGTTTTAAATAACACTATCGTACCGTTATGCTCACATTCTCAATTTTCAAAAAAAAGGCCGCAATCTTGCGGCCTTTTAATTAAAGGTTATATAACATTATATATTAGGATTGTATTGATCAACGTCGGCTTTTATACCAGCAGATGCGGCGCCATGATATTCAATACGAGTCTTTAGACCGCCAGTTGCCGGATCATATTCGTAGACTTCTTCTTCATCAACCTTGTCATCAGTAAAGTAGGTGTCTGCGGTCAAGGTTCCAGCCCGAAACTGTGCAATCATTCCTGGGGTTAAGCTCACACTATTACTTTGGTCATTATCTTCTTCATATTCAATGTAACGATCCAATTGTCCATTAATATTGTATTTGTAAACGCGATAATCATCGATCGCCGTTATGGTTTGGTTATGGAGCGGAGATCCAGCTTTATTCACAACATAGGTTTCAGATCCATCTAGTGTCCATCGAATTGATTTCTTCTCGGTGGAATTCGCGCCATATCGCGGATTAACGTCTACACGCAAAACCAATCTACCATCTGGGTTATAGACATACATACGGTAATCGTCAATTTCTTCTACTTGAAATTGTGGAGAAAATCGAGTACCTGCGGTAAATGGGCCTGTAATGCCTGTAACAGGATCCACACTACCAGCGAGTTTTCGGTAATCCACACGAAGTTCGATTTGTCTGTCAGATGTACGATATTGACGGGCGATGGATTGCCCGTATCCAAAAACTGTTTCCATGGTTTGTAAGGGGAGTGGTGTTGTCGCGCCAAAGGGAGCAGGCCAGGGATTATAGTTTCTTGAACTTAACTCACCTGTTACTGGGTCCTTTCCGCGATAATAATTTGTCATTAAGTGTGTGTCGTGATTTAGCCCGGGAAGTGAAACGAATCCTGTTTCGTCATCGCTGGTACCCCAGATACCATCAGTACCTGCTCGTCTAAAATCAACTAGACTGTTTGAGGTGACGTTTGCCACTGAGATTTCTTTTCTCAAACGTATGCTTTTAATTTCTAGTTGAGATTCAGGGATTGTTGTACCAGGCGCTACTTCATTTTTGTATTCCACTCGTTCGGTTTGCAGATCAGTTGTAGCGCCATTAACGGTTACCGGTAATTTGATACCTTCTTTACGAATATAGCCATGACTGGTATTCCCTACATCCCATTTGATGGACTTAACCAAAGTGCCATCTGCATCGTAAGTAAAGATAAACTTTTCGTCGAGTACGCCATCTCGATCATATTCTTCTCGAGAGATGCGCGGGTTAAGAATGGTGTGAAAATGCAGAGTTCCCGAGGCTTGTGAGCCAAATGCATCTAATACGTTAAACATCAAATGATAAGCGGTATTAGGCCTCAATGCTTGTACGGGGGTGATAGTAAATGTTTTGTCATCGTTAGTTAAAACTGTGTTTGCATCGATGATTGCATTAACATCATTGTGGTCAGCAAGATCTTCATCGGCTTCTGGATCAACGCCAAAACCACTTGCAAAACGTTTGGTAGGCATGATTCTAACGGAGGATCGAGTTACCGATTGACGATTAAAAGAGTGATGAAAGTTCACAACAAACGTTTGATTTAAGGCAATGCCTTTTGCTGGATTTTCTTTGGTTGTTCCAAGGTTTGCTGGTGTTGAGGAGACAACACTAAAATTGCCCACATTACCAACTGTCGTCGTATCACCAGCGCATTCAGCATATATGTGTTGTGCATGTGGCACGGTACAATCGACGTTACTTTTTTCAGAAACATCGGTTGGTGTTGTCACTGTCTCGGCACAGCCAACAGCAAAAATGGAAAATAGTATTACTGGATTCACCCGCATGATTAGATCCCCCAATCTTTTTAAAAAAAAACGAATTACCGAAATGGTATGTCGTGTAACCAATGTTTCCAGCGACTGACAATTGGGCTTGGATTTATTAGCCGATATCGAATCGAAAGATGGTCTGGAAAATGTGTTAAAAATTATTAGTATTATTTATATTTATTGTGTTATTTCGCCCGATTTTATCACAACTCATTTGAAGCAAGAAAAGACTTTTTATATCTCAAGCATGCTGTTTATAGAAGATTTCACGGATTTTCATACTTAAATACCTCTATAAACCTTAACCATAACTGAATAACACAATTGGTTGTTGCTTGTGTAAAATTTGGATCGATTATACCCGCCTAAACCACCAGAGAAATTGCTTGAACAATTATTATGTTAGACAAAATGAGTCGTTTTCTTTTTGGGCAATTGTTTCTGCTGGCTGTGCTTAAGTCTTCCTAATATTTGCCTATCCAGCGGCTACTATTATCAATTCTATAAGTCCTCAGGACTCTATATTGTTTGATTGTTCTTAACGGAAACTTTAACCCTTATTTTTACATTCGAGTTACCAAGATTAATCATCATAAAATGGTGATTTTTTTTAATAGCTTGTATTGAAAGATCTACCTTAGAAAAATTGATGAAAATTATTGGCTTTCTGCATCGAGGAATAGATTTAGCCAGAGCGATTGCAATGTGTTGAAACAATCGACCAAGCAACACTTAAAGTGATTGTTTGGAGTTTAATGATTTGCAAAATTTCATGGGATTGTTATTTCGGTTTTAAATTTAACATGTGATAGGTTCAGACCGGAGGATCATTGGCTAGAAATTCTTGGATAGGCATCAACATTGATAATAGACATTATTCAAAGGGCAAATGTTTTTCGTAAATCCACGATAAAACTTCGTCATTATTCTTTGGTATCAATTTTGGCGATTGCTGAATCCCTGTCAGCTTCAGTAAACATGTTCATACATTGCTAATATAGATGCTAGCTTATTGATCATATGGCTGGATTATTGACCTATATTAATGAAAAATTAATTTAGAGTTAATTCAAACCTTAGAAAATCATGGTTTATAGCGCTTTCCAAACGCTTTATGTGTTGGTGCCTTAGCCAACAACTTTTACTTGTAGAAATTCATAATTCTAATAAAGTAAGAATCAATATCAAATTCAACTTTGAAACTGGGTTGGGCAATGTTTGGCTCACTTCAAAGACGTTGGGTTTAATAAAACGGGGAAAATATGGACACAAGAAAGATTATCCAGCTATCGGCGTTCGCTGTTTTGATAGCAACGCTTGCAGCCTGTACCGGTGAGAACACGCCCCAGAAAACAAGTAAAACCAAATCACTCGATTTTAAAACAAATAATCCATCTTCAGATGGACGACATCACATGATACCGGGAACCGGGGCACCGATTACGGGTACACCGCCGGTAGCATTACTACCTGGTGCTGGAACGCCAGGCGCAGGAGCACCAGGCGCAGGAGCACCAGGCGCAGGAACACCAGGCGCAGGAGCACCAGGCGCAGGAGCACCAGGAACAGGAACACCAGGAACAGGAACACCAGGAACAGGAGCACCAGGAACAGGAACACCAGGAACAGGGACTCCAATCACGCCAGCGGTATTACCACCTTTTCAATTCTTGCCTGTATTAAGCGATTCAGACGGAAACCCAAATGACGCATTTGCAACTTATAATTTAACCGTAGATGGTAACGTGCCGGTTAATGTGGCGACCCCTAGCGGTAATTGGACCACACCTATGATGCGTTACAACAATTCACAATTGCCGCCTGTTATTGTTGCCAAACGTGGTACTCAGATGACGTTAAACGTGCAGAACAATTTACTGGAAGATACTACGGTTCATTGGCACGGATTTAAAATTCCCGCGGTTCAAGATGGGGGGCCTGATAAACCGATTCCAGTGGCAACCTCCAAAACATACAATTTTCAATTATTGCAATCGGCTGCTTCGCTCTGGTTTCACCCCCATTTGCACACAGCAACACAGGTGTATAACGGATTGGCGGGCGGTTTTGTTGTAACTGATGATGTCAGTATAAACCTTGAAACCAACAAGCAAATTCCTTCTGGTGCTTTTGATATTCCGATCTTGGTACAAGACCGTTCTTTTACCGCGGATACTGGCACAGGTGTACGCGACTTGGTTTACCAAAACAATACGATGACAGGTATGTTAGGCGATGTTGTGTTGGTGAATGGTGTTCAAATGCCGGCACTTGAAGTGGAAACGCGTCAATATCGTTTTAGACTATATAATGGTTCCAACGCACGAACATATGATTTCGCATTGTCCAATGGTGCATCTTTTAAAATCGTTGGAACCGATGGTGGCTTATTGGCACAACCCGTTGATGACACACATGTGTTACTTTCTGCTGGCGAGCGAGCTGAAATCGTAATTGATTTTTCTGTTTATGCCGTTGGAGATAATATTACATTCATCAGTCGTCCATTTGCATCTGCAGGTCCAGCTGCTTCAGCCCTTCCGAATGGGGCTGCGTTTGACGTGATGCGATTTGATGTGGCAACACCCGCTGTGGATGATGTCATTCTTTACACAGACTTACCTCCAAACGCCGACATCTATGATCGGTTAACAGAATTGCAAGCAACAACCACGCGTGACTTCGTAATGAGTATGGGTGGTGGCGGTCCAGGTGGAATGCGCTTTCTAATTAATGGCAAAAGTTTTGATATTAATCGCGTTGACGAATTGGTAGCCGCCGGTACAACCGAGATATGGAATGTGAGTAATGTCTCTATGATGGAACATCCATTTCATGCGCATGCCATTCAATGGCAAGTGTTGGACCGTAATAACTTACCCCCTGTCGGTTCTGATCTCGGATGGAAAGATACTGTACTGGTCAAACCCGGAGAGTCGATTAGAATAATTGGTCGATTCGATCCTTTGGTGAACATTGGTAAATATATGTATCACTGTCATATTTTAGAACATGAAGAATCGGGCATGATGGGTATTTTTGAAATTCTCTAATAAGCCGATATCTAAGGAACCTCTGATTAAGTCATCTAGCGAGTGTTAACTTCGTTATATTGAAACTCAAAATGCTCATTTACTCGAGTAAACTGCGCTTTTTCGTTTCAATATGCCTTGTTCTCATCTCACTATCTAACTTAATCAGAGGTTCCCTAATTTCATTTGCATTCAATTTGGTTTGCCATTCAGCGTTTATAGTTTGATTTAATTCATTGTAATTGTGCACGACACTATAAGTTCGCCGCTTTGGAGCAACTATGGTGTTTTTTATCTCATAGTTGCTCTGGATTAATTATGATATCCATTGGAGGAAGGGAGGACCGCATGAAAAGAAATATATGAATGGGAATCTTAATAAAAGATATAAAAATAGTTATTGTTATGAGGTGGACTACAGTGGACCCCATCATTCAAACAGCATACATTTAATAAATACAGACATTTTCAATCAACAAGTTCAACCACGATTTCATCTTAAATATTTGGCATATATAGCGGAAATAACTGGCAATATGCCAAGTATGGAGACAATAGTAGCGCCTACGGGAAGATCAAATTGATACGCTACTAACAGGCCTGCAATACAACCGATGATACTAAGGGCCCACCCAATCAGCATTTGATGAACTAAACCGTTCACGATTAAGCTTGCACTAAATGCCGGTATAATTAAAAAAGCAAAGACTAACAACACGCCAGCAACATTAACAGCCAATGTTATGACAACGGCAAAAGTGGCAAAAAACAAAAACTCCCAGAAGAATCCTGGTGCTTCTTTTTGATTATTGGTTTCATCTTCGGAAAATGATAATTGATGAAATTTGTTGCGGTATATCGTATGTAACAGTGCAAGCAAAACATACATTAGACCAATCACACTAATTTCCTGCCAACTCGTCCAAAGTATATTGCCATTAAATAATGACTTTAGCTCTTCCATTCCCTGGCTGGATCGGCTGAGAATCACAATTGATAAAGCGGTCGCAACCACATAGACAATACCAATTGTGACTTCACGAGCAATTTTGTTGGGTATGTTTCTTAATTTGGCAAATGCAAATGCAATACTTAAAGTGGCGATAAATGCATAGAGCTGGGCCTCACTACCATGCGCTTCCTTGCCGAGTAAAAATGCGATACTTACACCTAAAGCCGCGACTTGTGCTAAAGCGAGATCGACAAAAATAATACCTCGTGCTAACACATGCAATCCAAAATAAGTATGGGTAATGGCCATTAACACACAAACTGTAAATGCAGGAAATAATATTTCTAAACCTTCTAACATTATTTCTCTACCGCTTTAAGTGCACTCACAATGCCATCAAATAAATCAAAATATGTATGAATGTTTGGTTTTGCACCGACGGATTGTGGAATAACAATATAATTTATTCCAGATTTGCGTTTTAGTAATTGCGCAGAGCGAGTTTCATAAAATGGTTCCATCAATAAATAACGAATGTTTTCAGATTTAATTGTTTTTATAAGTTGATTAAGGTGAGATGCACTGGGGGACAAGCCCGGTTTCGGCTCCACATAACCACGAACATCGAAATTAAATGCATCAGCAAGATAAAGCAATGAAGTATGGTAGGCAATAATTTTTTTCCCGTTAAAGCCTTGTAAGTCAGACTTCCACTGGATTATTTTTTGTTCCAGTTTTGCCTTAAACGTATCGAAATTATTTTGATAAAATGGAGCATTACCCGCATCAAGTTGGCTTAGGCGCTCAGTAATCGCTTTTGCCATGAGAATGCCGTTAGCAGGATCTAACCAATAGTGTGGATTACCTGCAGCATGCACATCGCCCATGTCACGTGTCACACGTGCAGAGGTTTTGCCTTTTAGTTCGATGAATTCTGAAACGTCCAAATACCCTACATTTCCAGGAGACACTTTACTATTTCGTGAAGAACGCATCAAAGCTGGCAACCAGCCGACTTCCATTTCGGCTCCAATAACGACTAGCAAGTCAGCACGAAACACTTTACGAATCATACTGGGCTTAGCTTGTGCATAATGGGGGTCACGAGTGCCTTTTGTTAGGCTAGTCACAGACACTTTATTCGCACCAATCTCAGTAACTAATGCAGCCAAGTCTGATGTCGTTGTGATGACATTGACTTTGGCCCAAGCTGATGCGGAAACAAGTGTTAAAGCAAGTAGAAATAGTATCTTTTTCATATTGCGACCTAAAACACGTGTGCAGCATGAGAACCAAGATTATATTCAAACTGTAACCACAGTAAATGAACATCCTCTCCAATATGGTGAGCGTGATCATAATTATATTGCAAACGAATTTTACTAAACTCTGTTGGCAGCCAGGTTAGGTTCAGCGCAGTACGAAAGCGCTCATCTCCATTAATAGCATGCTCATCTTCCTCATTGCTATCAGCCATTTCCAACCGTAGGCCAGCAATCCAGCCTGGTTTAAAGCCATAACTGAATTGTGAAAACCAGCCGCTATCTTTACGAGTGAAAACATCTTCTTCTATTTCTTCATAATGACGAAACAGATATTCCGTATGCCAGGAAACAAAGGGATAACCGCGTGAACTAGTAGCTGCCTGCCATTTCAGGTAGAAATCCGCGCCATATATTGCTGTACGTAATTCTTTTTCTGCTTCAACACCATTGGCGTTCGGTCCCCACACAGCAGAAAAGCCAATATTGGCACTTACATTGTCATTAATATCTAATCCATTTAACCATCGAGCTGAATACAAAAAGTCTTCTGCTCCATTTATTGAGTATTCGCTGCTTTCTTCTTCGTGCTCTTCATCAGCATGATCATCATGACCATGTCCGGCAGACAAAAAGCTATTTCCTGTAGCGCCTTTCGCGTTTTGAACACCAAAAAACATCTCGGAATACCAGGGCAAAGGGCTAAGCCAAGATACCCGAGCACCTTGACTGCGTAGGCCATCACCACCCAATAGGCGACTTAGCACAATCGGTTGATCGACAAAAGCCCAGCTGTGGGGGTGTAATTTATTTTGGCGACCAAATTCTGTGTAAAATTGTCCAGCTTTAATTTGTAATCCTGCGGGTAGTTGTTTTGTTAATAAATAGGCTTCTTCTATTTCAAGGATAGCTTCGCCTTCATCATTGAGTAACATGATGATGTTGGTTTGCGCATCAAAAAATGGATCTACCGCTCCGCCGAATGTCAATTCAAGGTTTTGTAAGGTAAATCCAATTTTAGAAGGATCGTGTCCGCCTCCTTGCAAGTTAGCAATTGTGCTATTACCTTTGCTTGCTACACCTGTGGCAAATAATGCCGATATGCCTATATCCATAGGATTTTCGTTATGTTGCAATGTTGATTGAGCAAAACACATTGCGTTATTCATAGCTATTCCAATCAATAGGAATAAAGTTAGAGATTGCTTGATTTTCATAAAACACCACGTCTAATAAATTTTAAATAGGAGAACAACGAAGCTCTGCTTAAAAAGAACAAAAGATTTCGTTATTTATGTTTTATCTAAACTAAAGAAGGCGGTGCGCGTGGGTTATGGAGCTGATAAAGAATTGAAAGCTGACAGACAAACTCAAAAAAAATGTTATTGGTGTGACTTAGCGTCAACAGATCTAAATGAAGCTCGTTTGGTGGCAAGACTGTGGTTGAACTAACTGATGAACAATATTCACACCCTTGTTCGTGATTAGCCCCGCTAGTAATTAATTCGTCATGTTGATAACTAACGTGAAAAGCACCAAACAATAGAATACAAATCAACAATAAGTGCATTGCGCGATTATTGTTCGAATGACTATTATCTGTAATATATTGGGTCATATTTTAACTGAATTCACGTTTAATCGTAAATTGTAGCCTAAATTTTGTAAACTCTTAAATCAATGAGCATAAAAAAGACCAGTTAAATGGTAAATAAATTTTTTCCTGGCTCTAGGGCTCTAGTTAGGCAGAGAATTATACCTAGGAGAAATGTTACACCACGAGGAAAATAATCAACTAGCGGTGTTATTTTTATAGGATCGCATAATAATTGTGCAGTTAATGTGGAAGTTTTTGTAAAAAAGCATTTGGATTTATTGAGTGGACTTTTTTCAATAATATCTTACAAACTGGTTACGATTTCGAGATTTGAATGGCTGCTTTCATCCTTAACATTAAAGAAAATATATTTTTTGATTAGTCTGCTCTTAGTGCTTTTCTCACACTAGTATACACAAAAAAATAATACTTAAATCAAATTTTCCAGTGATCCCGGTATGACTTGGTCGTAAACGTTGCAAACAATAGAACTCAATTTTAATCGTGATTATCTGAAGGTTTAATTTGCGATCTACCTAACCAATATGTGGGCCTTCGTCGACGATGTGCGACAGCTAACACTTGAACGGTACTAGTGATTTCTCGAAATAGGATGTTGAATGGAAACTTTTCCATATTCTTTATTCGGATTCCGGGTTCTATTTCAATTCTATTCCTCCGAGGAGAATCACATATGTTTGCCATAATTTTTTCGAATTCAGATAAATAGATAACTCCTAACCCTGGTTGTTTTGATTCGTAATAAGCAACAGTTTCAAGATGTTCGGCTTCAGCATCAATGTGGAAAAAATAGCTCACCGCAGCAATGCTTGTGCTTTGCGTCTAACTTCTTCTGCTGATATTGGCTGAACAAGACCATCGTCAAGATCTTTAGCTCTCCTGCGAGCCTCAACAAGCCAATCTGAAGCGATTTCTTCTTCAGAAAGGATGTCTAAGCTTAGCAATAATTTTTGAGCCAGTTCTGCTCTTTCATTTTCAGTTAGATGCAGCGCTTCAGCTTCGATTTGTTTCAAGTTCATACTGCTATCCTTTAAATAAATTTTGATTTACTTAGTAATAATTCTTATGTAACAGCCAGGTTAATTCGTCCTTTTTAGCTGGTAATAATTAGATCAAATAAAACGATATGAGAAGTTATTTTACCCGCTTTTTAGAAAATAATAAACAACGTTAACATCTTGTTTTATATGAACTATTTATTCTCATGTGCAAGCTTTCCGATTAATCATCACAAGCTAAATTGCTGCGTCATCTTTCCACCGATGGGAGGGTGTGCGAGCTCTGTTTCGTGTAAAACTACTAAATAAATTTTGACCCTATTAGTTTGCTAAGCCAATCGTTTGTACTGGTACAGGGTTTCTGATCCTAATTGGCTGCTTTAGAGAAGCTAGAAAATTGAAAAATACACGATTTTGGAACGGCCGTTACTCGTGCATAGAGCCTGTATACAATTAAAATTGATTTTCAACAATTATTTGATATTAACGAGCCCAGAAATACCCTAGCATTCTAGTGCGACCAAACTATGTGATTACTGACTGGATAGACTATGGTGTCGTGCAAATTATTTAATGCGATAGTTGCCTATCCATTAGATTCAAACCCAAGGCCTCCCTTTGTAACAACCATTGAAACAATTGCATTACAAATCAGACATCGTTTAGATACTTCCCTTGTTTAATCTTGTCCTCAGTTTATAAAGGCAACTAAATCACACAAGGAGAAGATTATGAAAACGGAAACTTTAACTCAAACCCTAAAAAACCTATCACGACTTAGCTTCGCGACATTATGCTTGAGTATTAGCACTGCCAGTTTTGCCATTGTTGTTGATAACGGCACTGGTAGCACTGATCCGACAAATGGAAACACGGCCCCTATTGCACCGATTCCAACCTTTGAGCGAACGGGTAATAGTATCAAGGTTACTATTAAGGATAGTTCCAATTATGAAAACGGTTATCGAATCCAACGTCGAAATGGGTATTATTCTTGGACCACGATTGGCTCTGTGGGGGCGTTAAGCCCCAACGTGAAGTACAGTCGTACCGAATATGGTCTTGTGCCAGAAACGTCGCGCTGTTACCGGTCTCAAGCTTACAATCAACATGGTACACGAAATTCTGCGGTACGATGTGGGTATACAACAGATGGCAGGGATAATAAAGTGTGGCGTGTACAAGTGGAGGTGACCACCTCTCATGTGTCTAAGGCAAATACCAATGATGGCATATGGGTGCGATTGAATACGTCGTCGGCCAGTTATGAACCTCATGGTAACTTTACCTGGATGGATTATTCTACTAATGATTTTGAACGTAACATGGTGCAACGGTTTGATCTGAATTTATCGGGTATCAGTGATATGAGTGATATCAATCGCATTTATTTTGGTAAATCCGGTAGTGATGGCTGGTGTATGAAAGACATGAAACTTATCGTGAATGATATCGAAGTGTTTGAAAAAAGTTTTAGTAGTGAAGCGTCCGGCTGTCACTGGATGGATAATGATAACGGAAACTCAAACTATTATTATATTGGTCGTAGCGAAATAAGAAATCACCCTAAGTGGATGGCCTATAGTCAAGATGGTGCATTGTGGTTATTAAGCGCATTTGGTATTTCCGCGGAAGCTATGGAAGAGCGAATTGAAGGTATCGTGGGCCACATGATGCATAACGAGCCACTTTATTGGGGATTCATTTATGGTGAAGCTGTTTCGGTAACGCATGGTTGTCCGGGATCAACTGGCGAATGTAACAAAGTGCATGTTGACCTTGATATGGGTGCGTCACCTTCGATATTGGGAATTCCATTGCCGAATCTTGGGGTTGACGTTGATTTTGATTTAAATTTTCAATGCACCGGTGGTAACTTGAATATCTGGACGAGTAACTTTACAACTAATGCGGATTACCATTGGTTATTGGAAATATTAAGTTTAGGTCTACTTAATATTGTGGACTCTGAAGTGGAAAGTGCCGTGAAATATGGTTGGACGGCGATTTCACAAAATATTTCCGGTTTGCCTGATTGTAATGTTTATGTTGATCCAAGCACAACTATTCGGTTGGAGGCAGTCGAATAAGGGCACTCCTCGTAATTAAAAAGGCCTTCAGTATGAAGGCCTTTTTTGTTTAGCGGAATTTATTAGTAAATTAAGAATACGATTTACTTTCTTCTAGACTTAATTAGAATGAAAGCGTAAATAAGCAAGTTCCATACAAGAGTTAAGATTGCGAGCGTTATACCCAAATGCTGGATTTGTAATTGTGGATAAATAAGTTGATCGAGATAATGCTCAATGAATTCGCCCTGATACCCTTGTTGCCCCGCAAGTATTCGGAAGTGATTTTCGAGTGGCGTTAAGGGACATGGCCAAGCCATAGCATTTACCAAGATTGCCCAACACAGCATTGGTATGTGAATCCATATAAACCACCGTCTTATGAATATTGTTAATGCGCCAAATATAACGAATAAAATAAAGCAAAGATGAAGTATTAGGACCAGGTCGGCGAGTATTTTGTCTATCATAAAAGCTAACCAGTCAGTGACAAAAGAAAGTATTCGTAAGTTGCATAATCAAGTTTGGAATCATTGATTTAGACATTCAGAATTTGGTCTGTATATAAAATTATCATATACTTACTTTGAGTTTAACGACGGCCAGTTATAAACCGTCGTTGGTTTCACGTTATGTAAGTAATTATAACCGCAGTTTCGTTGGGTATTATTATGACATATTTTGGGGTATTATTTTAAACCCGACTTTTTATGGCGGGGAGTAGATAATGAGAATAGAAAACAATACGAGATGAAACTATGTTAGAGAAAAACCAGCCTGCACCAGATTTCAGTGTGCTAAATCAACTAAATGCCACTGTGAACTTGAGTGATTTTAAAAGCAAAAAAAATGTGGTTCTGTATTTTTACCCAAAAGATGACACCACAGGCTGTACAATTGAAGCAAATCAATTTACTGCTTTGAGTAATGAGTTTGAGCAATTGGATACTGTAATTTTGGGTGTGAGTAAAGATAACTGTGAAAGTCATCGAGCATTTATTTCCAAATATTCTTTGTCAGTAGACTTACTCGCAGACACGTCAGGGCAGTTGTGTGAGAGTTATTGTGTTTGGCAAGAAAAAGAAAAAAATGGTGTCAAGAAAATGGGTATTGTGCGTTCCACTTTTATTATCGATAAAAATGGAAGATTAGCAGATGTTGAATACGGTGTTACGACCGATGGTCATGCGCAGGTCGTACTTTCAAAAATTCAAAGTTTGTTCAATTAGGTTTTTAAAACATTGAGTGATTTCTCAAAGTCCAGTGAATCAGAAACTAATTGCGGAATGTGAATGATTCGATAAGCGCTGGAAATGTATAGGGAATGCAATACCAGTTTATTGCAGTTAATGATTTTAATGATGCAATGTTCATGGGCATGATGGTAAAAACGCATTAATTCCCCGATATCATGACTATTCAATACCCGAAGGTTTTTAAAGTCCAAGGTATAATAGGCGCGTGGAGCAGATTTATACAGTTCTTTAAGCGTTTGTGTGTCATCCACAGAAATCTTGGTATCAAAGTTTATGACAAATGACTTAAAGCCCTTATTCTCCTTTTTTTCCACCTGTAACATAATACTTCCTGTAATCTTGTACTTACCTATTTTATCGACCCATTATCAAGAAATTGATGTATTTAGCTCAGAAAAAACGGGGTGAAGTTCACATTTTTTAAAATTGAAATCCATGACACAGTGACACATGGAATTATAAATCAATGCGTTGTTTTATCGCCCCAGATTTCTTTTAGACGTTTGTCGCGACCGCAGTTCCATCGATAGACCTTGTATCTAACAGGATTGTTTTTGTAGAAATCTTGATGGTAACTTTCATTGCCTTTAATGGGGTAAAACGTGGCAGCTGGCAAAATAGGTGTTATTACTTTGTCTTTGGGAAATTGTTCAACGACTTTTTGCCGGGAAACCTCAGCGATTTTTCGTTCAGATTCATTTGCAACAAAGATAGCGCTTAAATAACTGTGACCCTTATCACAAAATTGTCCCCTTGCATCAAACGGGTCGATCTGTACCCAGTAGTAATTTAACAAGGCTTCGTAGCTTACTATCGCAGGATCATAAGTAATTTCAACAGCTTCGTAATGACCTGAGTGATTGCCATTATAAGTGGGATTTTTAAGTGTGCCACCTGTAAAGCCAGAGATCACATCACTCACACCCTCGAGTTTTTCAAAATCTGATTCCATGCACCAGAAGCAACCACCTGCCAGCACGGTTTTAGCGGCTAGAGCAGGTTGGATTTGAACAAGACTAAAAAATAAGGTTAAGAGGGTTAGCTGTTTTTTCATAAATTGTCTCAATGTCTTTGAAATTAGTTGTAAACGTGAAGTGAGATCAGGAATTGAGCCTATGTTGGCATAAAATGATCACAGAAGTATCACGATTTATGTACTTTAGCCAGTCGCAATTTTACGATTAGCTCGGGAAAATAACTTCGGATATTTTTTCCAGCGGCCTATCGCATTTTTATAAATTGCTTGTCGAGCTTGCCAACTACTGGCAGTTTTTATTTCATTATTGTTATTGTAGTAAAAGCGACAGTCTTCCGACCACACATTGGCCAATGTGGTCAAATAATGTTTTGTTGGTCTCGTCAAAGTCAAGTACGATATTTTCATATTTTAAATTGTGTACCTCATTGCACAATTTCTCTGACCATATTTTCATAAGAGACATGGCTTCATTATAAAACAAAATTGTTTCATTTAAGTCAAAACAGAATTCATTGCCGACCTTAAAGTTTTGAAAATAGCAGGATAAACAATACTCTTCTTTGCCTCGAATTGTGTGAATGATTTTTGCCTCAGGGAACAGCCTTTGAATTAATCCAAGGTGTATAAAATTAGTGGATTGTTTGTCGATAATGTATTTTGTACTGGGGTGTAGTGTTTTTTGGTGAGCTAAATAAAGTTGCAGAAAACTGATTAGTTCAGAATGATCTAAGTATTCCAAACATTCAGGGTAGTTTTTGTTTAGTTGTTTTTCTATATGTTGTATGAAGCGTTGAATGATATCAAGTTCTCCGCAACTCTCAACATCGTTATCTGTACAGAGTATTTGTTCCGTTAGCATTGTACCAGGTCGAGGCAATCCAATAATGAATATGGGGATGTGCGGGGAGGCAGAATAAGTACTCATGTTATTCAATAGATTAAAAGGAAAAGTATTTGGAATGTGATTAATATGATTAGCTGTGTCCGCTGCCATTGCTGAAACCGAAAGCTTTTTTCAATTTTATCCTACTTTATAAACATAAAGCATCATGAGTTGATTTACAGTTCGTTGAGGTAAAAAACCGGAGAAATTAAAGCCACAAATTTATCGGCTTTTTAGCTAATCAGCAATTATTGGCTCAATCTGATAAAGTAGATAAAAATTTATTGCCAAGGTCACAGAATGGACAGTCCAATTGAACTCAAAGAAGAAACGAAAGATAAGCTCAATCAACTTATCGATATCAAGTTAAAGGAAGGCTATCTCCTGGTTGGAGGAATGGAAAAAAGTGAAGAGGGCGGCTTAATTCAGGTAATGGCTGTACCTGCAAATATTGATAGTGAGATGACATTAGCCGGCGCGTTAAGAGGCGTAATCATGTTAATTATTTGGTTGACCGTTGCTTATTATTTCGTCTTTTAAGTGTGTTGTTCCGTTTTGCTCAAATGCGCTATATCAATTGCGAGTAAGGTAAATATATTAAATTCAATATACTCATTGCAATGATGTTGTAAATTGTGATTTGCATTCCCAATACTCTTGCTGACATTGCATGCCACATGCCGTGGGCATGGAATAACCGGCCAGTTAATAATGCCAAACCTACAAAATGGATTATCCAAATATTCGCTTGATTTTGTTCCAGGGTAAAAATCAGTAATAAACTGATTGGCATATATTGGCATGCATTGGAATGTGTAGCGATGGCGACTACCAAATCTTCGACACCACCATCACCCAAGCTGACTTTATGTTTTCTCCTTAGCTTTATCACAGCAAGTGAAAGTTTGACTAGAAGTAGGGCGCACAAAGCTGCATATAATGTTGTTATCATATTTTTTCTCGCGAGTTAGATATTTTTTTAGTTTTCCTGCGGTGCTTTTAGTAATACAGGTGACTTTTTTTGAGAAGCTAAATATCGAAACACCAATAAGTGGCCAAACAGAGCAGAACAAACCATAACTCCAGGTAACCAAATGAACGGAAAATAAGTTACCCATATATTGGGAAAATCAGTTTGGATCATTTGCATAGGGTGGGGCATGGAAAGTATGCCTGTTGCTACCACATTAATGAGTAGTGCTAAACCTAGCAAATTCCAAAGCAAAATGATCCGATGAGATAATTCATTTTTAAAGGCATAAATACCAAGTAAAAGAGCGAGCAATCCAGTAACGATATCAAAGTTACGCCCCTGAAATGTCATTTCGACAATTGTAATATTTTCGGCATAAACCTGATGTATCAATAATTCTAAGGGAAAGCGAAATGCCTGAAATCCTATGATCAGGTATATAGGCGTCTGTTGCATGATGATTTTTCCGGGCTTTAGAAAAGCGATCAAGCTAGTTATGATAACCAGGATAATCACAACCCTGACACCTGGTGGTGGGAATGAATCAAACTGATGTGCCCACTCTTGGAAGCTGATAAGCGCTGTTAGGCCTAACCAGCAACACGCTATGAGAGTGGCCCAGATTGCCGCTTTTGCATGAAAGCCAGTAACCACTTTGTTAGTTGCTGATTGATTATAATAGCCGGCATACGCTTTACCGGTTACCCAGATCCACCAACAAGCCAGGATTAAAGCGATCAAGATGAAACCAGATTGTACTAAATTTGATGGATCTGCAGACAATGTCATTGGCCACTCCTTTAACTATCATAAAGTAAAGCATATACTATTAATAATTATTAGTAATGTAAAGTCAAGGAAATTCTGTTGAGTAATAAACGTTGTTACAATCAATATTGCGGTTTAGCCAAAGCCTTGGACGTTATAGGCGAGCGCTGGACGCTATTAATTCTACGGGACCTGTTGCTTGGCCCCTGGCGCTATTCTGATTTAATGGAGCGAATGAATGGTATAACAACCAATTTACTTGCGAGTCGTTTAAAAGAAATGGAGGAAAACGGTCTCATCAAGAAAGTACAACTTTCATCTCTTGGTTCACCGCATGTTTATGAATTATCGGCACTTGGTAAACAGTTAGAACCGGCCATGTTGGCCCTAAGCCAATTTGGCTTCAACTTTATGCAAAATGGCCCTGAGGCTGGTGATCAAGTCGATCCGGGTCGCGCGATACTAAATCTCAAGGGAAGATATCGTGGAAAAATAAAAGGCCTGGTGACACTTTATTTTAATGATCCAGTGTCAAAAAAAATTATTGCCATATATCAAGTAAAGTTTTCCCCAGCCAGCGTGGATATTCATCATGGTGAAAATTGGCAATCGGAAGTTGCGATAACGCTTTCTCTTAAAACCTATGCCGATATGGCATTCCGTCAAATGAATAGCAGGGTATTAGAAAAAAATGATGAGATAAAGGTTGAAGGTTTATACCAAATGTGGACCCGATTTTTAGACGCATTTGGTTTTAATAATTTAGAGTAGAGTTGTGGGCAGGGGAATCTTTAATATTTGGGTTGGATTGTAAGCTTTTTTCAAGCCTACTCTGCAGTAGATTGTGATATGGTATTTTCTAACTGGTTTTATATTTAGCAAGTGAATCTACAAGTTGAACTGAAATGTCAGATACATCATAAGATTTTCCTGCACTTTCCAGTGCCGTTTTATTCGTTTCTCCAGAAATTTTATTGATATTGGTGATGTTGATATTCATCTCATCAGCGCCTTCCGTTTGCTGGACAGTAGCAATGGCAATCGCTGAATTTAAGTCATTGATGGTTTGTATTGCGTTATTTATATGAGATATGGATTCTTCGACCTTTGTGGCTTGGGAAACGCTTTCTTCAACGCTCTTACTTGCACTCGCCATAACATTGACTGCCTCGGTTGATCCTTTTTGTAATTTTTCGATAATAGCTTTCACTTCTAAGGTAGAATTTTGTGTTCTACCAGCCAGGTCTCTTACTTCATCTGCTACAACGGCAAAACCTCGACCTTGTTCTCCTGCACGAGCTGCTTCGATTGCGGCGTTTAAGGCTAAAAGATTGGTTTGCTCTGCAATGTTATTAATCACCTCCAATACGTCACCAATTTCTGAACTGTTGCTTTTAACTTCATTTATTACATTGGAGACATCGTGCAATTGATTTTCTAAAGCGGCAATAGAAGCCATATTTTTTTGAACAACACTTGTTGCCTCGTCAGACATTTGCATTGCAGAATTTGCAGAGGTTGCAGCGGATTCTGCATTCTGTGAGATCTCCAATACCATAGAAGCAACTTCATTCATGGATGTTGCGACCATTTCCGTGTCTTGAAATTGCACTTGAACGTTAGATAGCGTGTGATTGGCATTCTTTGCAAGTTCTTTCGATTTCTCAGAGAGTTGATTCGCCAAAACCAAAACATTATTCACGCTGTCATCGCTGCTTTGCGCAAATTTGTTAAATAGTTTGGCTATGTGACCTAACTCACCTTTGCTATCAGTTTCCATACGAGTTGTTAAATCACCCGTTTCAAGCACTTCAAAGCTTTTTTCAATTTTATTACTAAAGGCAAGGATTTTAGAACCGGAAAGAAAAGATATTAATACGGCGAATAGTGTGCCAATACTCACAAGAACGATTAGTATCAATAACGTGCCATTTAAATTAGAGATTAAGCGTGTTGTCATTTCCGTGGTTGTTGATATCTGGTTTGACACAATACGATTGAGAGAAGACTCTATACTTTCAAGTAAAGGACTTAATGTAGTTTTGATGAGATTGACATCGGTACGCCATTTATCGCTACTGTGTAAATCGACCAATGTTTTTACGTTTGTGAAAAACTCGTTTTGTACGTTTTTTATTGTTTCAAATGAGTCTTCTTGATCCAAGGTAAATAAGTCTGATCGTGACTCTATTTTTTTCATGAGGCTTTTGTTTGTTTCGATATATGCGTTAAGATTAGATTTTTCGATGTCACTTCTAAATGCGAGAAATGAACGTAGGTTACTGGTTAAGTTAGCCCACCCATAACGAAGATCTCCCAATAGAACTAAAAAGTCACGCCTTTCTGGCGTAACTTCTTCTTCAGTTTCACTTAGAATCATTTGGGTGAGATGTTGTAGGGCTTGTTGTGACAGAGGTGCTGCTTTCAGTGCTGAGAAAGCCATAGCTGGAAAATTTTCTCTATCATCTGATGCGAGTAGGATAAATTTCTTCTGCATCGAAACATATTGGTCAAATTCACTGTTAATTGTGGCTATATCTGCAGCTTGGTCGCCGAGAGATTCAAATGTACTGAGTTTATCTAATTCATTTTTTGCCATGTTTAGATTATGTTGATAGGCATCCTGGTGTAATTTTTCTTTTGATAGCAAAAACAAACCCAGCGCACTAGAAGAACTTTTTAAGTAGCTCACTAGCTTTAACGAACTTACCATCGCCGGTTGGTTTTTATTAACAACAGTTGTGAGGTCACCTTTGAAAGAGTCGAGGTGATACCAAACGTATCCGCTCAACAATAGCAATATGCAAATGATTACACTAAAACCACCGGTGATAATTTGCTTGAGAGAAAAATTTGTGTTGAGCGAGAATTTATTATCTAAAACTGTCTTTTTCATTTTAAGCAGATCCTGTCAGCCTCCGATTAATTGTACTAACAAAGCGATACTTACTGGATCAGAGGTTTATTCACTTTTTGGGATATATAATTGCCAGTGCGTATGTTTATTGGTCTTCGATAGCAACTATGAGATCGGTTAACGTCTTAAATGCTTTAGATATTTTCAGGGAAAGTGGGTGTATATCGTTTGATTAGTTTAATAAATAAACAGCTTAGTAAATTCTACAATTCTATCAAAAACTTACGGGCTCTTTTTTCTGCTTATTTTTTATCGATTAGTAAATCTTCCTTATTTAAACCCAACTGTGCAATAGCATCTTAATCAACTAAAAACTTACGTTGGCGGAAAAGTATGTCTATAGAATGTCGCGAGAGTGATTGCCTGTTATTCGAGGTGATGGCGGCTATTACTGCGGCCAAGAATTTAATTGGGTTTGTAAAAATGTTATTGGGATTAAATCCAATTTCATTGAAAAAATTCCGTTAAAAGTTTTATACCTGATTATTTTACTATGCTTAATCGATCGCATTTGAATACTAAGCTGTGATAACAGATCATTAGGTCAAAAAGCAGAATTTATTAATGATATTAATTCGCGGAAAGTAGAATCGTGATACAAAGCGGGGGGCTTTCAGATAATGGATTGTGCGGTTTTCGAAGTAAATGTTTGGTGGGAAAATTAAAATAAGAAACAGTCATAAAAAATCGACCGCACATATTATGCGGTCGATCAAGTTTGATCTAGTTTTCCTTAATATATATCTCGGCTTCAGGGTCTCTAGTACTAAAAACGACATTGCTCGTAGGCGTGTGAGGGTTTTCCAGGTATTTTTTACCAGCATGGCTTGTTTTGCTTACCATAGCGACTGTTTTACATTCAGGGCATTTGGTTGTAAAGAACCAGTAAACAAACAGTACCGTTGAAATTGCAGAAAATGGTAATGCTATCCAAAATAACTGACTTGCGAGTGACCAGCCTGTCGTAATCGCCAATGTAAAAAATAAAATGGCAAAAGCACCGGATTTTTGTCTAATGGGTTTTCCCTCAAAACCGCAATTTGTACACACTTTCATTTTGTAGTCTCCTTGTTTTAAAATCCTTATTTCAGTTTAATAAATCCTGTTCGAAAAAAATTAAAAGTCTTACTTACTTTATAGCACAACCACGCGTAACTTTTTAGCGAATCGAGACATAACTTATATAATTCGTGAAATAAAATTGCATATGTGGTTTTCAATTAGATATTCCCTAATTGCCTTACTCTTTTCCTCAGTTAATGAATGATCTCGCTCAAACGAAAAAAATTAGCTAATGAAATTCATTGTTATTATTTTTATTAAACCTAAACGTCGACAATTTCCGGTGTTAATATTAAATATACAAAAACAAATTGGAGAGGGTGAAAATGAAAAACATATTCTTGATAATTTTACTTAGTTTTTCGGTAGGTTTAGCTGCAGAGGAAAAAGGTAGACAGTTATTGTTTGGCGGAGAAATGCACGTTGGTGTGTTTGGCAGCCCAACTCTCAAGTTGACCAATATTAAAGGAAAAAGCAAAGTACTTATTGGTGGGCAAGGCGCAATTTTGATTAATCGTCAATTATACCTTGGTGGTGGAGGCGGAGCGACCGTGAAAGATGTGGGTGATGGCTTTGCGAGTTACAGTTATGGTGGTGTTTATTTGGGTTCGTTCATATATCCCAATAAAGCCATTCACTACTTTTTTGATATTGGTTTATATGCCGCAAATATGAGTTCTGGAGGAAGGAAAACAAATTCATCACAAGCTACCAACCACGAAGCAGAAAATTTCTATTTTTTTGATCCAAACATTGGTGTCGCAGTTAATCTAATGAAAAATGTCAAACTTATGTTGGGTGTTTCTTACAAAATTGCGGGTGCTGTAGATCGCCCTGATATTAGCAGTAGTGATGTAGGTGGCTATTCGATAAATGGTTCAATTGTATTTGGCACTTTTTAAGATACGGTCAATAAAATCTTCCAGCAAGTATTTATAAAACCTAACTCGTTTTACTTACTTCACAATACCGTAATGTTTGTTGAGAAGGTATGCGAATAATGGAGTAAAGCTCGTTAGTTGTTAGTGGGTGAGCCCTGTTCCTGAATAACATATCAATAATGCCCCATTCAGTATTCTTGAAAAATGTACTTAATATCTGATAAACCTGTGAGCTAAGCAACAAGCTCTGGTGTGAATTAGTGGCAAACTTAGTAGCAATTCCAAAATAACGAATTCAAGCTGCAGGAATCCACATAAAATGAACAAAAAAACCTCATATTCACTTTTGATCCTTACTCAAATACTGATATCTCTCTGTTTATTTGGCTTGTTTGCAAACTCTGCTTTCGCTTGGAAACCCTCATCCCATGTTTATTTTGGCCGTGAAGTCTTGGCTGAAGTGGATGCGGGATCTGCTCAAATTTCATTTTATCAAGTTGATTATGCAAATCAGGAAAAAAAGCCTGACTTAATTGGTTCATACCCAGCCAATGATAATCTGGTGAATATTTTACGAAACAATCGAGACAGCTTTTACGCAGGAATCGTAGGACCAGATGCCTTTCCCGATTTACCCACAGGACAAACTAGAATTCACATTCCATGTCCTGATGATTTATCGAAAGTGGAATCTGGACACGGTTGCCCTACAGGTCACAACCACACCGTAATATCTGATCATTGGTTGCAACATATTTGGCAGAGTTCCTTTGAGCAAAATCAATCAGACGCGGTACGAGCGTTTGCCTTTGGTTTTTTAACACACGCGGCTGGTGACATGTTCATGCATACTTTTGTGAATCATTTTGCAGGAGGCCCATTTTCATCATTGAGTGATAACGGGTTGCGACATTTTTTAATTGAATCCTATGTCGGTAAAAAAACACCACCACTATCTGACGATAACTACAACATTGTTCTTGATGAATCAGTGCAAAAATTCATTTATGAAAAATTGACATATGCGAAGTCAGGTTCGGTTTTAGATAAAGATTTGCTCATTGATGTGCCAATAATCGACGCAGAGGAAAACGCAATATTTTTATTATCCGTTCCTCGCTATTTTTCTACACTAAAGAACACGTTGGATTTTCATATTGAGGATTATGATGAAACGCTTTCTGAACACAACGAAACGATTGCAGATCCACAGTCACAAATTTCTGTTTGCGTGGATAGGGCCCTCGATATTGATTTACTAAATGATTGCTCACCCGTTCTGGTAATTGATTTATCACTACAGCTTGGTAACGCTCAATTTGCGCGTGATCTCTATATGACGCCGAGAATTATTCCCATGGAATATGCCCGGGAATGGAGTCAGGATATTGCGCAGGGTTTATATGCCTGGCCCGCTTTTAGTCATGAAGTATTACGAGCATTTGTTTTTAGCCCCGATGGTATGGATAAACTGGCGTTAACTGAAGCCTGGGAAGATTATAAAAATAATTACTTTTTAAAAATGTTAGGTGTTCCTGACGGTATTGGCGAAAATGCAGCATTTATTGATGGCATACTGGATTCCATTTATACCATTGAAACACGTCGTTGGGTGGAAGACCTTAAACTGTCTTTTGTTGACCGATTAATTCGTTTGTTTACGCTAGAACAACACACGCTGGAAGACCTCGAAGATTTTGTTAAGAGCCCGGAAGCCAATATTCCCCGATTCGTAAACCAGCCACCCAAAATTGGTGACAATGATGATGTCACATCAGTGGCAGTATCGATTGCTGAGCTGGATGATTATATGGCGCTTAATAATGGTGTGTTTGATATTAACCAGTTTTCACCAGCGCATAATACAATCACCATGCTTAAACTGATGTTGTTAAGTGAGCAGGGAATTAAGCAGCTTTACAAAGATTTAAAATGCCCAAATTCACAAGATTGCGAATTAGTGATGGCTGAAAATGATAATAATGCCATGTTAGGGTTTATAAGAACGTTGGATGGTGGTAACGAGTGGCATAATCACGGTGATAAAATGTGGTTTGCAGAATGTGATGTTTATCAGCAGTTATTTATGCAACAACTCGGCGAAGAGGCGAATATTGGCGAGAATTGCTCCTCACCCCTACCAAAATTAAGTGCACCAGCGATTTTCCCAGGTGGCAATACCTTTGATGTCCCAGTGGAAATAACACTTGATCATAATGATCCTGATGCTGATATTTATTACACCATCAGTTTTGAAGATCAACCATTTGAGCCAAGTAATAATCCTTCGGATTCGCATTCAACACTGTATAACGGTGCATTTTCCTTAACAACTCCCTTTACGGGAGCCCAGCCGTTGGTTATTCGTGCTAAGGCTTTTCGAAGCGGTTTCGAGCAGAGTGATACAGTTACGGATACATTTATTATTAATAGTGAACAGACTGCTCCCAGTTTTTTCCCCAACAATGCAGATTATTTTGACAGTGTGAATGTTTCTATGTTTGCGGAAGATGGATCAACAATATTTTATACCACCAATGGAGAGACGCCGACTTATCTTTCTAATCCTTATTTGCAACCAATTCATTTTGGCACGGGTGAGTATAGAATTAAAGCCGTTTCTTATCGTATTGGTTATGCACCAAGTGAGATAAGTGAATTCCAGTTTAGGGTATTTTCTGCCAATGATGAAGATCTAATTCCTGTGCCTCGTTTTAATCCAACAGGTAGTGTTATTACCGTCGATGAATTGGAAGTATCAATGTTTGTTGATGCTGAAGACGCTGATATTTATTACACCATAGGCGAAAATTTTGCCCCAGCTGAGCCAACTATGGGTGATAACCTTTATACCGGCCCATTAACCTTAGGAGTAGGTAGCTTTTTTATAAAGGCAAAAGCATTTGATCCTAGTAATCCGTCTCGAGTTAGTCTCAGTAGGCAGATTCATTTCGATATTTACGAATCCAGTGGAGAAACGACAATAACGACTTTTGATCCACCGCCTGGCACGTATTTTAATAATCTTAAAGTAACCGCAGAGGCTCAGACCATTCCTGATAATGCGGGTACACCAATCATTGGTTATACCACCGATGGCACTGAACCTGTTATTAATATTGTGCCAGAGTTTCCTACCCGAAAATACAATGGTCGATTCATCAATGTTTCACAAAGCATGGTAATAAAAGCTCAAGCGGCGCAGAAATTTTTTCAGCCTAGCGAAATCGTGCGTGCAGATTATAGATTGCAAGTAGCATTACCTCAGTCCAGTCCTGAACCCGACAAATATCAAAATTCCGTAGATATATTTCTGGATACAGAAACGGATTTTGCCAAATTATATTATACGCTTGATGGAACGGAGCCTAGCAAAGAGTCTTTGGTATATATTGTTAAAGATGAATTACCCATCGTGTTAACAGAGTCAGCAACTTTGAAAGTGAAAGGTTTTAAAAATGGCTTTTTTGATAGTGAAGTTTTCGTGGCAAATTATCGCGTGGAGAAATTTACAGCGCCTGTTATTACTGAGCAACCGTTAACCCGTCGAGTCTTTGTTGGTGCGAGTGTTCAGTTAATGTCCGCCGCTAGCGGTAATCCTGAACCGAACTTTCAATGGTTTAAAAATGACGAATTTATAGAAGATGCGAATAAGCCTTACTTATTGTTAAATAATACCAAGCTAAGTGATGCGGCAGATTATTATGTGGAAGTGAGTAATGAAGTCGGATTAGAAATTTCTGATAAAATTATTCTTGAAGTTGTTCCTTTACCTGAAGTCCCCGTATTTTTACAGCAACCGAGCAATGCTGAGTTACATGTTGGTGATCAGCTGAGACTTACTGCTGAGGTAAATAGTGAGGTTGAGCCGGCATATCAATGGTTTTTTAATGGATTGTTGTTGGCAAATCAGAACAAGGAAAATCTGGTTTTAGATAACGTGGGATTAATAAATACGGGTGATTATCAACTGTTGGCATCTAATCGTGGTGGAGATATCTTAAGCGATCTAGTGCGAGTAACAGTGATTAACCCTGAACTTCAGATTGACCTGCCACCTGAACTCAGTGCGCCGGAAATTATTAGTCAACCAACGGCTACTTCAGTCGTATTAGACGGAACTTTGCAATTATCTGTGGCGGTGAACGCAATACCACAAGCAAATTATCTTTGGTTTCATGGGCAACGTGCTTTACCTTCGCAACGTGATGCGCTATTGGTGATTAATGATTTTAACCAGGAACATGTTGGTGAATATTTTGTGTTAATACAAAATAGCAATGGATCTGTTGTTAGTGAAAAGGTCGTTGTTACCCTGCTTGAAAATGACAATGCAAACAATAATTCTGAAGATACCGAAGAACAAAATAACGAAACACCTCCGCAGAATAACAATAATCCCATTCAGGAAGATATCGTTCAAGATGCACCGGTAAGCAATAACCAGGGTGATCTTGGAGAAACAAAAGGAGGCAATGCTGAAGAAAATAATACAGATGATCAAGAGGGCAGTGCTAACGCGAATACTGAAAATACCAATTCCGATGAGCAACAGAAAGTAAATAACGATGCACAATCCGAAGAAACCTCAAAAGCTGCGACAGGACCTGTTCAACTCGGTTTATTATTGCTTTTGATAACACTATTTAGAAGAAATTGTTTAAATCTAAATAAATAGATTTTTGAAGTTAATTATAAGTTTAATCCATTGAAAGGAGGGGGAAATATTTAATGTGTGACAGAGCTTTGTGACTTTTCTTCAAGGTTCTGAGAATTAGTAATATCATTGTTATTTAACTGGTTTACACTGAGAGTGAAATAGAATGTTGCGCCCTGACCAACTTTGGCGTTTACCCAAATATTTCCATTATGTCGTCGAAAAATGCGATCAACCGTTGCCAACCCAATACCGGTGCCTTCAAACTCTTTACTTTTGTGTAATCGCTGAAACGCATCAAAGATTTTACTTGCGCATTCCATATCGAATCCAGCGCCATTATCCCGTATAAAGTAAACGATATTTCCATCTTTTATTTCTGAGCCGAAACTGATTTCGGCCATCGGTTCTCTACCGGTGTATTTCCATGCGTTACCGAACAAGTTATCAAGCGCAATTCCCAGTAATTGTTTATCTGCCCAGACCTGTAAATTTGATTCAATATTAGTAGTAACGTGACGTTGAGGCTCAAGTTCCCGCAATTTATTAATCGTTTCTTGGGCTAAGGCACTAAGATCAATTGTTTCCCGGTTAAGAGAAATTTGTGTCACTCTGGCTAGTGCGAGCATATCGTTAATCAGCATGCGCATTTTTTGGGTATTATTGCGTACACGCTGCAAATAGTCTTTACCCTTATCATCAATTTGTTCAGCATATTCTTCAATTAATAGTTGGTTAAAGCCGTCAATAGATCTCAAGGGTGCCATCAGGTCATGAGATACGGAGTAAGAGAAAGATTCCAATTCTTTGTTAGTCGCCGCGAGCTCTGTCGTACGCTCTTCGACCATCGCTTCTAGATGATTGCGATGTTGTTCTAGTTCGTTGTTAATTTGGTGTCGTTTAGTGATATCTCGAATAAGGCCGATATAACCAATAGCCTGGTCAGTATTGTTTTTAACTTGTGTGCCAACGGTTTCCGCCCAAAACGTTGATCCATCTTTGCGTTTGTATTTTACTTCATAAGCTTCGTTGTTTTTACTTTTCCTCAAATTATAACGATTATTGCCTTGGATATGAAAATCCCTTTTATCGGCATAGAGCATCTCGGTTGTATTGCCAATTAACTCTGCATTGTTATACCCAAACATTTCGTATGCTGCAGGATTACTGAGGAGGATTTGGCGTTTTATATCAACGAATAAAACAGTATCGGGAATGGCTCTAAACATTGCCTGAAATTCTGCATTTCGTTGTGCCAAATTGTTGGTGGTTTCCTTATGCTCTTTAATTTCCTTTTTTAACAAGGCGATTTTTTCATTAAGTGCAGTAAAACTTTTACTAAACTCCGTTTTATGTTCAAAGTGTATAAGCAGCAATGCGCGTGTGGTTTCATTCCTGGGTTGAATGAGTGCCCCGTGGCAATTACAAGGAAACACCCTTTTATTGCCTACACGCATCATTAACGGGCCAGGTGTCATTTCTCGGCAGCGCGACCATATGCGTAATATATTTTCGACTTGTTTTTCATTATTTGTTACTAAATCGAAGAGATTTTTGTTGGTAATTGATTCGGAGTTCACATCCAGAAACTTCAATACTGCTGGATTGAATGCTAAAATTTGACCGTGAGAATCCACAAGACACAGCGGTTTTGTTAAAGGTGTGGCAAATGCGGTAAATATTTCTGGAGACATTTTCACATCCTTTTACAATTTTTCTGCCTGGAAGTATTCTCGTCCCTCAATAGACTGAGTGTCTTCACTATTGGCGTCTAAGTAAATAGCGACTCGGCATTCTGGGTTACCCTTTGCGATAGTTTTTTCCAGGGCAATTTTTGCATATCCTAGGTTATCTGCAGCAATGACACCAAATACATTTGAGGTCATCATACATAAGGATGTACGACCTTTTACCTCTTCTGCAAATGGGCAATCTTTATTACTGAATACGATTTTTTTGTCACTTTGTTCTTCAACGACAAAACTTCCTTTTATTCGGTGTTTTAGGTCTGCTAAAATTTCGATGACTTGATCTTGGCTGAATTTTTCCGTGTTTAATGCCAATTGGTAATTTTCATTTATTTGTGTGCCAATATGCTGGCCCACAACGCTGATGAAACCTTCAGTTTCATCTATCCCTACCATGTCTTCCAGTAATCCAGATAATTCGCGAATTACGTTTCGCATAAAACTATCGCGTTCTAAAGGTAATTTCAGATCTTTAATGGATTGTATCTGTTGTATAGTTGTCATATTAATATGTCTTCAGTAGGGCACGCGAGTAAAAAATACTAAGCCTGTTAAACGAACAATCAGTATAAAAACATGGATTTAAGCTAAGTAGAAGTAGCCTGCGTGTAAATCAATGTTCAGTATAACAATAGACCATATACAAGCCGATTGATGAACTAATTAAGCATTTATTGGTTTGCAGTGTCTTGACTATTAAATAGTTGTGCTATTCCAGTATTTTTCAATAAGGTATTTTTAATCCCATTGAAAAAATTTATGGCAGATAGTGATTTGTCTCAAGTAATCTCATTGATACTCGTTAGACGATAAAAATATATTATCTGCGTGATCATGGCTAGTTGGCGTTTTATCATAAGGGTAATTTTCTCGAGAACACCAAACTAATATAGGCTAAATGCCTTACTATAATCTTTGCTTCTGTTAGGGTAAAATACCGGCACTATAATCCATAATTTTTCATGGATACTTTGCCATTTTCATAATGAATCAGCAAGTTTTATTAAAACATAAGTTACTCAATAATCTGCAATTATTCGGTTTGTTTTTATTACTGTCCGGATTAGTGGTCTACATCGCATTTATGATCGCGGGTGGTTTTTTTGCGCTGTTTGCCATGCTTATGGTTGTGATGCTTTATATTAGTAACGCTTACCTAGCACCTAGCTTTATTCTTCGTATGTATAAAGCGCAGTATGTGCCCTATGAATCCGCACCAATTTTATATGATCTGGTTGATGAGTTATCTTCGCTAGCGGGCCTGTCACAATCTCCCAACCTTTATTATGTCCCCAGTAGTGTGATTAATTCTTTTACCGTGGGCCGACCTAATGATGCGGCTATTGCGATTTCAGATGGTATTTTAAAAAGCCTAAGTTATGAAGAAATTGCAGGCATTCTTGGTCATGAAATATCTCACATTAAGAATGATGATATACGTGTTATGACATTTGCAGATATCGCTGGAAGAATTGTCAAAATTCTTTCAATCATGGGACAAATTATGATAATTGTCACCTTACCTTTAACTCTGCTCCTGAATGTTGAAATCAACTGGCTGCCCCTAATCATTATGATTTTCTCTCCCATTGGCGCTGATCTAATTCAACTGGGAATGTCACGAATTCGGGAGTATGAAGCGGATCTCGGCTCGGCTATGTTATTAGGGACGGCAACGCCTCTTGCATCCGCGTTAACAAAAATCGAGCAATTCGAGCACCGTTTTTTTTATAGTTTGTTGCCTTCGATTCGAAAAATCCCGGAGCCTTCTTTGTTACGAACGCATCCAAGTAATGAAGATAGAATTAAACGGTTGATGGAAGTTCAAGAGAAAATTGAGCATGAGCCTCTAAAGCATGATGCTGATGTTTTATCCGGTAAACGTCCTCATCACCACATAACGTCAAAATCGAGTAAACCAAAACGGCATTTTAATGGTTTCTGGTATTAATGGCGATTTTATAAATTACGGTTATTTTTTTGGATATGGCGCTTGGAGAACCAGGCGTAAAAAACCTTGGGTGGAACTCCGTTGTATTTCTGCTACTATAGTTTCCATGCCCGACCTAATGCCTGACCGCGGCAATAAATATAAATAATTAGAACATTTGTATTTTTTGGGGAGGGAGTCTCATGCGCACTGTCGGGAGCCGTGCTGCAAAAGTTGTATTGTTAATACTGCTTATTCTCTGTTTTGTATCTTGCACAAAAAAACAACCTATAGAGTCATTACCAGAAACACCAGTTCAATTTGAACCTGAGTCTGCCGGTGCATTGGACGGCCGTTTAGATGATGATCCAGAAGATGATAATGAAATTGTGTTTATTCACACCGGTGACTTTCATGGGGATTTAACACCCCATGTGAATGGACGTGTCGATAGCAATGGATTACTCGAAGGTGGTTTAGCGAGAGTTTATACGGTTGTTCAATCTATTCGAAACAGTCATCCACACACTGTTCACATTCATACCGGGGATACCATCGCAGGTAGTGCAGAGGCCACATTCACATTGGGTGAAGCACTGGTTCGTGTTGTGGACAAAATGGATATCGATGTTTTTGCGCCAGGTAATTGGGAATTTTCATTTGGTATTTATCGTTTCCTGCAATATTTTGGTAGTCCAGAAGATATTGAACCGTATACCGTAGACGAGCAAGATCAGATGGCAATTGTAATACCTGCCAGTGAACAGGGTCTGGTTGGCAGTTTTGGTTCACCCTTTAAAATGGAACGACGATGGGGGGCAATATCTGCTAATGCCTATTTCAATGGTTTGCGGGTAGACCCTGGTGTTGTAAAACGACCGCCTGGAACATTATTAATGAAACCCTATCGTGTGATGGAAGTTAATGGTGTTCGGATTGGATTTATTGGTTGTACAACCAATCGTGGGCCTCAAATCGTCAGCAGTAATATCACCACAGGTATTTCATTTACCAATTGTAAAGGGGAGGTTAAATTCCCTCAAAACAAACCCATTGACTGGCAAGCGGTTGATGCAAGAGTTGAAAATCAAGGCATTGAGGAAAACCCGGATGTTGATACCCGTGCAGGTGGCGATAAAGGTCACGTGACGGTGAGTGAAATTGATAAATTTATTGAAGTATTGCGAACACCATTGGGGCAGCCCGTCACAAACTATCCGGAATGGACGGGAGAAGGGGTGGATATTGTTACCATTTTGTCAGAGGGAGGTCTTGCGGAAAATATTTATAATGCAGAACACACAAATGGAATTGATATTATCTTTTCTTCTGACATGCATGAAGAAACCAAAGTCCCTGTCGTTGTCACCTCACCCGATGGTGGTAAAACCATTATCATCGAAGAAGGTGAGGATGCTGTTCAAGTTGGCGAGTTATCGATAACGGTACTTAATGGTGCAATTTCAAGTTGGCAATGGGTCGCCCATGATATCGATAGTCGGATTCCTGAAAATTTAGAAATCGCCAAGTTAGTTAATGAAATCCATTCGCCATTTCATACTGAGTTTTCGCCAGGGCAACTAACTAACCCTTATAATGGTGCAAAACTCATGGAGCCCTTACATACTGTCATGGGCGAGACTGATATCATAATTGAACGTAATCGCTTCTCAACTGCGATATCCAATAAGCTAACCAAGATTGCCCCGGCCGTTATTGAAGGTACAGGTCACGCGTTAATTACGGATGCTTTTCGCGTTTTGTCAAATGCACAAGTGGGTGGTATTCGCGGCTTTCGTTACTCAAACACCGTCTTGCCGGATACCATGATAACAACAGGGGATATGTATCACTACATGCCCTTGGGTGCTCTAATTGGTAAAGCAAACATTCCTGCCGTTCCGGAAAATGAAGAATACAATGATGCTGGTGACTTAGGTAACAAGGATTGGAAGACCAACAAACGACACTTTATGGCATGGCCACGGAATTTGATTCAAGAAATTGAGTTTTCGGGGAATAGCACTATGAATCCCAATGTCTTTAAGTGGGGTGGTGGTTGGGTGTTTAATTACAGTGGTATTCATTTTGATTTTGAACCGTTCAATCCAAACTTTGACAAGTTTGGCTCAATGTCAAACTCTCGTGTATCAAATGTTAAGTTTTTAGATGGTAGTATGTTACCTAGTGGGCCAGGCGAGACGGTGAGTTTTGCATCTTATTATTTTCACGCAGACTTCAATAGAATTAACCGAAATCAAATTGTAACAAAAGGTTCCTGTGGCGGTGAGCTTACATTAGACTGTGTGGGTGATTTAATTCAAATTCTTGCCAAAGATGGCCCAGGCCCAATGGCGAATATTATTGTTGTTAATCCCAAGCAATATGATGATGGCTTGAAAGCGGAAAAAGTATTTCCATTTGATGCCGTGGAGGCTTTAAAGTTATACATTCAAAAATTACAAATCCCAGTCCATGCATGGGATGCGACGCTAATGGTAAAATCCGATGTTTTATATGTGGCTCAGGGTTTAGGTGGGGAAATTGAATTTGAAACATTTGACTATCCTCGCATTAATGTCACCACACCTTTGATTGACGGAAGAGTAGAATTCGGTTTTTCTGTTATCGAACCTTTACGTGGAGCACCTTCTGTACCTGGTGATCATGTTGCAGATCCGCCGGCGAGTAGTGGGAGTTTATAAATACGACTATTGATGTAATAAATGATAACCCGGGAACTATCACCATTTCCCGGATCATCTGTAAAAAAATAAAAATCCAAGTCTCTCAATATTTATACTTGATGTCCGTTATGCATAGTTTGTTTGTGAGTTATCATGGCGTTGGTTTTTAGGGTCCAGGCTTTTGCTGGGTCCCAACCGATTATTGCAGTTGTTGCTAAGCCCACGGCTAACAAAGTGATAACGGCAAATAATAAAGTTCCGACAATTGAGCTATTCATGACACCAATAATGACAAAAACGCTTACTGCAAATCTCACAGTTCTATCAACAACATTTAAATTTTCAAAATTACTGTAGCTTTTCATAGCATTTTCTCCTTGCTATATGACGATAAGTTTAATTAGTTTTTCCCTTGTTTTTTATATTTGTTGATATCAGTATCGTTTATCAGTGTTACATTGAAATTTCGATTAAATGACATTTTGGTAATATCACATCGCACGAAACGATGCCCTCGAGATCGCAATAATGAAGTACCTACGCGATTGTCTTAGAAGAGTTTTTTATGAGGTGAATATTAAAAATAGACGATAAGGCGATTCGAAACGAATTATTAACTACCGAGTTGGATGAGATTAGTAAAATTAGATGCCAGGTCGTAAATGTTTAGTGTGTACAATCAGGAAAACAAAGTTCCACAATTAGGCCCGGCTTATTGTCTGAGAGAATTAATTCAGCGTTACAAAGTTTGGCAATCGCGTTAACCATGCTTAAACCTAATCCATTACCCGGTTTGGATCGCGCGGCATCCAAGCGTTGAAAGCGTTCCAAAACACGATCTCTATCTACTTCTGGTATGCCTGGTCCAGAATCTTTAACGATAATGGAACATAAACCCGGTGTAGAGCCTATGCTGATTTCAACATAACCCCCGGCAGGAGTATACTTAATAGAATTTTCCAATAAGTTACTAATCGCTTGAGCCAGCGCCTGCCGACTGCAGCGGACCATTGCACTACCTGATTTAATCCATCTGAAATCAATCTCTTTTTCTTCTGCGACTGCTTGATAAAGATCAGCCAGCTCATCAGCGATGGTTGCCAAATCAATTTCTTCAATTTGTTCACGTGAAATTCCAGATTCCGCCTGAGCAATGGAAAGCAGAGTATTGAAAGTTTCTAGTAAAGCGTTGCACTCATTAACTGTATGTTCCAAAGTTTTGCGATACTCTATGTCATCTCTGTCTTTTAATAGCGTGACATCAAGGCGGCTAATCATGCGTGTAAGCGGACTTCGTAAATCATGGGCGATATTGTTGGTAACCTGTCGCATGCCTTCCAGTAATTGTTCAATTCGAAAAAGCGTGACGTTGAGTTTCAACGTTAGTGCTTGGAACTCATCTTCATTTTCTGGTATTTCCAAATTTTGTTTAAAATCTGTGTTGATAGCAGTTTCTAATCCCCGGTCAATGCGTTGAATACGATTGAGAACCGTTTTCCCCATATAGGTGCCAATGACAAGTGCCAATATGATTGTAATTAATACCGCGTAGATTAAGGCATGGAGTGTGTGTTCGCGCAATTCCGTTAAAGAAATTTGTGCTTGACCTGCCAAGATAAACATCTTATTGGGTAGCTGTTTTTGGGCAAAACGTACGATGACATCATGGCCGTCATCCATAATATATTCAGAAAATTCATAGAAGGTGACGCCATATTTTTGATAAGCGGCGCTGTCAGTATTCCTGGCTAATATGGAGTTACCAGTGATGAATTCACCATGTTCTTTTAGCAGAGTGTAATAGTGGTGTAAGTGGTGGCCAAACTTATCTCGTTGTTTAATTAATTCGGTTAGGGATGTTAGGCCGTCAGCATTATAATGATCTTCCAAAAGTTGTAATTCATGGAATAATTCTTTTTCAATTTGTTCCTCAATTTCATCCAGTGTGACAAAATAGACAGATAATAAGATACCTACCGAAAAAAGCATAAAAAACGCAGCAAATCGAAGTGATAGTCGAAAAACAGTTGTATTAATGAGTTTCACTTAAGGTATACCCTGCACCGCGAATGGTGTGTAATAGTGGTTTTTCAAATCCCTTGTCGATTTTATTGCGCAATCGACTGATGTGAACATCAATAACATTTGTTTGTGGATCAAAATTATAATCCCATACTTGTTCTAATAGCATGGTGCGGGATATCACCTGTCCTTGATGTCGCAACAGGTATTCTAATAAGCGGAATTCACGTGGTTGTAGAGCAATATCTTTTCCATTGCGTGAAACTTTGTGTTTTGTTAAGTCCATTTCCAGATCATGTATTTTTAATTTGTTTGAGCTTGGCACCGATTGAGTTCGTCGACTTAAGGCTTCAATGCGTGCTAACAATTCTGAAAATGCATAAGGCTTTGTGAGGTAATCGTCGCCACCCGCGTGTAGTCCTTCAACGCGATCATCAACTTCGCCCATTGCGCTTAGAATCAATACAGGCGTTTTAATTTTTGCAGCGCGTATTGTGGAAATTATTGAGAGGCCATCAAGTTCAGGCAGCATACGATCAATGATCATAATATCGAAATCGGCGGTTAATGCTTGACCAAGTCCTTCTTTGCCATCAGCGGCGTGAACAACAATATAACCCGTTTCGGACAAACCCTTTACAATGAATCCAGCCGCATCTTTGTCATCTTCTATTACTAGTATCCGCATAAACCAATCATAGCCTTTTTTATGTATTCGAACATTACCAAATGTTAATGTTTTCGAAAACTTTCAGACACCTCTGCGACGCATACTTTACTTGTCAACTAGCCTGATAGGCTTACAGGAAGTACTAAAAGGGGTATTTGTATGGCGTCTAAAAACTGGAGTATTCAAACACGATTTTTGCACCTGGGATTGGTGATCACGGTTTCTCTCCAATTACTGACAAGTTTAATTATGTCTGAACCCGGGGAACATGAAGGATTCATTGGCGGAATTGCATTTGAAATCCACGAGCTATTGGGATTAACCGCGTTAGTTATTGTTGGTGCACACTGGATTTGGTCAATCTTTTGTCAATCAGATGGTGGCATATCGCATCTTTTGCCTTGGTCAAAGCAGGCTAGGCAGCATGTGATAGCGGATTTAAATCATCTCCGAGCAGGTGACTTTTCAAAACTTCACAAGAAAGGTGGCTTGTCGGGATTGATTCATGGCTTGGGTTTACTCGCTGTGTCTGTAGTCGCGCTGACTGGTGCTTTTTTGCCAATGTCAGGGGAGCCAGGATTGTTTGCGGATGCATTTATGGAAATTCATGAAGGTTTAGCTAGCCTGGTTTGGATTTACTGGATCGGTCATGCTGGCGTTGCACTTTTACATCATGCAAGTGGCAGCGATGTATTGAAACACATGTTTTCATTTGGTCGGCTCGCCAAGGTTCGTAAAGATGGCGGTCTATCATCAGAGGAGCATCTACCCATCAGTAAATAAGTGTTATTGGTTTAGGTAAAACAATACAAAATAGGGGAATACGCATGAACAAAATATTACGGGAAATCAGCATACTATTTATCTTGATCGCCGTGTTTGGTTTAAGTGCTTATGGAGTAAAATCTCGTTTGGATGCGCAGCAGCAGAAATCCATCAATGACAATACCTTGCGATTAAACTCTTTGGATTATCCTAGCCTGACGCAAAAATATATTGATGACGACGCCGTGCAACATAGACTTTTTGGCAATCCTCATTCTAGTGGTTGCAAATCCCATGCTGAGGATAATTATATTAAATTTGCCGATTTGAAAAGCTGGAGTGGGGCTACAGATAACGTTGGCTATGCTTGCATTAAGCAGGATTCTCAGTATTTTTTGAGAACCAGTCGCGCGCGTTATTCCGATGACGAAGATGATGGAAATTCACATGAGTCTGAGTTTAACAACGAGGATAATGATGAGTTACAAAATCGTTCAGCGCATTTTAGTGATTCTGTTGAAGTGATCGGTGTTATCACTGGTGAACGTGTGAATAACCACATCGAGATTAATGGTAAGGCAGTGCGATTATCAGAATCTTTGTTAACATCTCCCCGAATGGTCCAACGCCTCATGGTTGGTGCCGAAGTCGAAGTGGAAGGTTATAGAGATGCAAGGAATGGATTTGTGGTAACCGATTTAAAACCAATGAGATCAAATCGACGCTATCAGGATTTGGAGCTTGGTTTTTGAATTAGGAGAGGAGATTCTGCACATAACCAGAATGAATCAGCTTTATTCGCTATAGATTGTAAATCACCGATTAATAATTTGAGTTGAAATAATTAAAGTAGGGAAAACTTATAGGGTTTACAACTCAAATACGGGCGAAATAATAAGCTTCGCCCGTATTCGTATTTGTTTATTTTCCGAAATCGAATCGATTAATGAAAACTTGTTCCACTTGAATCGTTATCGTCGTTAATATCGTCATCTGAGTCTGAGGGCATTTCCTCTCTAACATCGTCAGGTTCGCTTTCAGACTCTTCAGCTAATTCTGCGGCGATAGCAGCATCCAAATCCGAGACTGTTGGCGTTTCTATGGGTTCTGGCGCTGTCTCGATAGGTTCTGCTACTGATTCAATGATAGTTTCGGTTGCTTCAACTACGACAGGTTCTGGCTCGGGTGCAGGTTCAGGTGTAGTAGCAGGTTTTTCCTTAACGGTTTTTTTTGCAGCACTCGCTTTTTTTGGCGCCTTCTTAGCAGTTTTTTTGGCTTTACGAGCGGCAATTTGTTCGCGAATTTTTGCATTAAACTCCCGCTCCCATTTTTTTGCAAAGGCAGCAACCGCTTTTTCCATGGCGCTACTTTTTTTCTCCATCAGGCCAAGTTCAAATTCAGCATCCTTAACCTTACCCAGCGTTATTTTCGCTTTGGCTTTTAGGTTTATGATGGATTTTTTCGATTTTTGTACATCGGTTGTCGCGCGTTTTTTAGCAGTCTCCGTTACTTTGGATTTTTTCTTTTTCAACGCCGCCGTAGCCTTTATTAAGGCTCGCTCGTTTTGAGTAAGCTTTTTAGTGGCTGCATTGATATTGCTTTCAGCAGTTTTATGTGCCTTATTAGCTGCTTGGACATTTTTAATAAATTTGCTGAGTTCTGATGTGGGACGAGCCGTCGTTTTTTTACTGATTACCTTCTTTTTTGCTGCGACTTTCTTTTTTGCTAGGACTTTCTTTTTTACTGCAACTTTCTTTTTTGTTGCAGTTTTCTTTTTTGTCACGACTTTTTTCTTAGTGGTACGTTTTGCAGTATTTTTTGCAGCGCTACTTTTTTTTGTAGTGGATTTTTTAGCCATGTCCAAAACTCCTTGTAAAATAAATGTAAAATGCCTGGAAAAAATTAACTGATGAAAAGTTTAATGGGATATTAACCAAAAATCAAAAAGTATTATTTCATCTACCAATTTGATAAGCGCTAATATCTAAGAATAATCCAACTAATATTGCACACTGTTCCCATCAGCTGCTAACTAATACTACAGGGTGATACAGGCATTGCGTTGTCATACCGCATCAGTAACCGTATTATTGATAGATTAAGAGCCTTGGTTCAAAACAATCACAAATATTTTAGGGGTTGAAAAAAACATGAAACTTTATCTTACGCAACACGGTGAAGCCCTTAGCAAGATAGAGGATGCTAACCGACCACTCAGTGATAAGGGTAAGTCAGATGTGGTAAGGCTGGCAGTTACGCTAAAAAATGCAAAAATTAGGTTTGACAGAGTTCTGCATAGCGGTAAATTACGTGCCCAACAAACAGCCGAGTCCGTAACTAAGACGATGGAATCAGACGTAGTAGTGGAAAGTAGCGGAATATTGAATCCTAATGATGATCCCAAGGCTTTTGCCTGGCAAGATGATTGTTGGGATAAAGATATGCTGGTTGTCGGTCATTTACCCTTTTTAGCCAAGCTTGTGTCTCACTTGCTTATAAATGATGAAGAAAAGACGTTGGTTGCTTTTAAACCAGGTTGTATGATTTGCTTGAATTGTGATGATAATAAAACCTGGACTATTGAATGGATGATGACGCCAGAGTGTGTTTGTTAAAAGTCCATATGCCACTTTCCATTAGTGTTATCAATCTAACCTGGAGATTAAGTTGTTTTGATTGTTTCTGATGTAATGGACTTACTGAATAAAGGTGGTCTGCTTGTTTGGCCGATTCTTTTCTGTTCTATCGTGGGTATGACCATTTTTTTCGAACGTTTGTTGTTGTACCGAAAAGTACTCAAACAAATCGGCGGGAATGGTTCAGTTTATTCGTTAATGTCTGACGGCCGTTTTTCAGAATCCGCCGAGTGGCTAAAAGAGTCAAATTCTGATTACAGTTTAGACAGGCGGATAATGCTTGAAGCCTTAAATTCGGAATCAGCAGAAAGGGAAACCATTGAAATGGTCTTGGTTCATGGGTTGGATAAAGAAGTAACATCATTATCAAAAACCCTGAATACCTTAGGTGTGCTTGCAAGTGTTTCTCCGTTACTCGGATTATTGGGCACGGTGATAGGTATGATTAAAGCCTTTATCGTGGTGGAAGAAATGGGGGGCAGCGTCAATGCAGCAGTACTGGCCGGTGGTATTTGGGAAGCTATGCTAACGACGGCATTTGGCTTATTGGCTGCAATTCCTTTGTTGTTCTTTCATAATCATTTGGATGACAAATTACAAAACATACAGGCTCAGTTAGAAGATGTGGCAACTAATTTCATGAAATCCTGGGCTCAGGGCCAAAAGCGCCTGGCCTAGTTAAGGATTTCCATAATTGAAATTTCCCATCAAAAAAAGGCACAAACCCAAAGTATTGTTAACACCGTTGATAGATATTGTGTTTTTGTTACTGGTCTTTTTTTTACTAGCGAGCAATTTTGTCGATCAACAAGGAACATCAGTTTCAATTCCTCAAGTCGAAAGCGAGGGTGAGGAACTTGTGCCGGAAATTTCAGTTGTGATCAATGAAAGTGGTCAGCTGTATTTTAAAGGTGTACTTGTTAATGAGTCGATATTGGTAAAAATTCTGAGTGATAATCTGAAAAAAAGTATCAAAAAAAATGTCTCGATTCATGCTGATAGACAGGTTAAGTATGACTATGTGGTGCGAGTCATTGATATAGCCAAGGAAGCCGGCGCGCAAGATTTCATTCTTATTACACAACGGCGATAGCAGGCTGCTTTTGTTTCCGAATCACGGATTATAATGAACTCGATGGGTGCTCAAAGTATTCACTCACTCTATTTCATTTCAAATTGTTATTAACATGAGCAACTCAGTCGCTGTTTAAGAATCGCTAACCAATTGAATTTCAGCCTATTAATGGGATATTCCCGGTTTTTCTCTGTTCAATTCAAAATTCAATTCAGGGTTTTATTTAACCAACCGTCAAGATATAATTGAAATACATAATTATTAGAAATTTCAACGGGAGGTCATTTTGAGAATCAATCTATTATCCAAATCATTATTACTATTAGCATCATTCATTTTTTCCAATTCGGTATCAGCGGTATTTCAAGAAGGAAACGTATCAGCTGATGTGGACGGCGGTCTATTAGCGGTAGCTGCCTCAGATAGTACATATGTCGCTGTGGGAATGTTCACTAAAGTGCTGCATAGTGATGACGGTATAAACTGGACCAAGCAAGTAGTTCCAGATAATGGCATGAGGGCTTATCAAAGTTTAAGTGACATCACCTATGGTAACGGCACATTTGTGGCTGTTAGCCAACAAAATAATATTTATTCAAGTAATGATGGAAAAAGCTGGACAGAAACTGCTGACGTATTAGATTCATCACCTGCATTTAATTCCGTGACTTTTTCAGGAACCAAGTTTTATGCGGCCGGTAGTTATTGGAAAAGTGATTTTACTTCGCGAATTACCAGTATTATTGAAAGTGCAGATGGTGCAACCTGGACTGAATTATCAACAATAGAAACATCAGCAGATACTGCATTGGTTTGGGATGGCAATCAACTTTTGCTCGCGGGTACGGGTGGAAAAATATGGACGAGTGCAGATGGTGTGACCTGGGTTAGTAATGATGCTCCATACGCGGTAAATGATGTGATTGATGGTCTTGCTTCCAATGGCAGTGATAAAACAGTTGCTGTTGGCTGGCACTTAACGGTAATGCACAGTGCCGACGGCCAAAACTGGACAAAAATTGATTACCGAGATTTTAGTGCCGAATGGCAGATGGGGCAGACAGATGTAATATGGACCGATAGTGAGTTCGTTATGGTTAATAACACAGGAATTATTTCAACCAGTTCAGATGGGGAAAACTGGACTGATGATGAAACTTTTCATACCTTGTTGGCCTTTGAAGACGTTGCTTCAATAGGTAGTCAATTAGTAATGGTTGGTAGTAAAGCCAAAGAAGGCGGCGGAAAGCTACCCGCATTTGCTTATTCAGGCGCTTTAAATGCGACATCTAACAGTGTACCTACGGCTAATGCTGGAGCAGATCAAACCGTGACTGCAGGCGTAACTGTTTCTTTATCCGGATCAGCAGATGATAGTGATGGATCAATTTCAACGTATCTATGGGAGCAAGTTAGTGGTACATCTGTAACCTTGTCAGCTACCGATGCAGTTGATTCAAGTTTTACCGCGCCAGATGTTTCTGCTAACGAAGATCTGGTATTTAAATTTACTGCTACTGATGATGCATCAGCTGCTGGTAGTGATGAAATGACAGTTACTGTAAATCCAGCGAATAATACTAACGGTGATTCAACAAATAATAAAACTACCCCTGCTGACGATGATTCGGAGACCGATAATACGAGCAAGTCTGCAATGAATCCATTGATGTTGCTGGGATTGTTGATTCCTATTGTTGTCTGGCGTCGTAAAAAATAAAAGCGACTTTAAGTATATTTACCCAGAAAAAAGGCGCATTCAAATGCGCCTTTTTTTAGGTTGACAGGGTGATATTATTAGGCGTTGGTTTTTTGTCGACGTCGAGTAAACGCAAATCCTAAAGCACCGCCACCCAGTAAAAATAATGAGCTAGGCTCAGGAACAGCACTCGCAGGCGAACTATACAAATTGTTGGCCATGGCTGTTGGCGCTTGAGGGATTCCACTTATGCTGTTCGGATCACCAAAATGTGAATACCCGTAGTTTGTGGCACATTCATAATTAACTAATGTATTTGTTGTTCTAATTTCAAATTCCAATTCATCATCGCCTCCATCTTCACCGACGCATGTCGAGGCAGCGACATTACTTGAAGCGTTAGTGAAAATGTCATATTCGAGAAAGAAGGAATCACCAATATCAAACACGCCTAAATCAAGGGTGCCGGCATAACTGTCCCACGAATAATAATCAGAATTGGCAGAGTAGGATCCAAGAAAGGCACCATTTGCAATTAATCCAGAACCAGTAGATGTTTTAGTTAATTCGGCCGAGCTAGCAAAAATTTCTACATTATTTAATGTAATGGAGACATCGTTACCCGCTTTAACAAAGTCACCTGCTGCTAAAGGCTCATAGCTATTCGCCGTAAGACTGCCAAAATTAATGGTAAAGTCATAAAAATAGTTTTGTGCTTCCCCGGTATCATTTGTAAAATCAATTCTTTGTTTAATATGTCCCTGTGATTCAAAAATTCCACTACCACCAGCATAGGAATACATCCAACCGTCATCACGCCCCTTGCCTGCAGCGCGACTACTGTGTACTCCCTGGTATGCGGAATTAGTGGCATTTACTGAATTAGCGTCAACATCTACAACTTGCGGATTTATGACAGTATTGGCTTGTACATTTGCATCCGCGCTTAAAATTAATGCATTTGCATTTGATGTTACTGCCAGTAAGCTAAAACAAACAGCGGTTGTAAAAATATTTTTTTCAAGAGGTCTCCCCATTACAATCTCCTTCATGACTATCTCCAAAAGTTGAACAACCAAACGATGTTAAAAAAGTGGATAGCAACTAAAAAGCTATCGTGAAATACAGCCCAAATTTGTAAATTTTTACTTGTGACAAACTATATTTTCTGCAACTCGTCTCTTGTTGTGCAGTAAGATAAAGGAAGACATATTGATACGCTTTGGTTTATGTTGGTCCTCACGATCCCTCCAAATCTAGAAATAGACTCCCTCTGGTACAGCATTTAGTTGAACTAATTTTTGTAGTAAAACTAAAGAAGTTAATTAATATCATCCGTGTTTATCGCAACCTGTGATCTAAATCACAAATTTGTTTTTATTGTTCCTAAAACGGGAAAAAGAGGTTTTACTGGGTAGTTATGAGTATTCTTTGAGCGGTTTTGATCAATGAGTGGTTTTGAGGTGAACGATTATTAATCTGTTTTGTGGCTTAGTGCGACTTTGAAAGAACCACTACTGGCCGTTGAAATAGTTTAATGTCGTTACAATAGATATGTTATTAATTGCATTATTGCAACATTTAGCCGTAGTCGAACAGTCAATTCCCCGAGTATTTTCAGGGAGTAAGATGATGGTGGTGTGTTTGCGATTCCAATACGAATAACTATTTCGTTTTTTGTCGCTGTTGAACAGCTGATGATAAACACGCCAACAATGGAATGGTATCCTCAAAACTGAGACATGCATCCGTAATACTTTGGCCATAGTGAAGGGGCGTTTCAAATTGTAGTTTTTGATTACTTTCAACCAAATGACTTTCGATCATGACGCCGATGATATTTGTTTGACCATCAATAATTTGAGCAGCAATGTTTTGACCAACCTCAATTTGTTTGTGAAATTGTTTTTGACTATTTGCGTGGCTCAAATCAATCATTAATCTGGGTGGCAAATTATTACTTTCCAGGGTTTTTATAGCTTGAGAGACTTGAGTCTTGTCATAATTAGGAACTTTACCGCCACGCAGAATTATGTGTGTATCCGTATTGCCTTTGGTAGTGAATATCGCCATTTTTCCAGAGTTGGTGGGAGACAAAAAAATATGAGGTTCAGCAGAAGAGAATATTGCATCACAAGCAATATTTAAATTACCGTCGGTGCCATTCTTAAAGCCGACCGGGCAAGATAGACCAGACGCTAATTCTCTGTGTACTTGACTTTCTGTGGTACGTGCACCAATTGCACCCCAACTGATAAGGTCAGAATAGTATTGCCCGGAAACAATATCTAAAAATTCTGTACCTGCCGGTATGCCTAATTCATTAATTTCTACCAACAGTTTTCTTGCAGTACGTACACCTTTGTTGATATCAAAACTATTATCCAAATCAGGGTCGTTTATTAAACCTTTCCAGCCGGTACGGGTACGGGGTTTTTCAAAATAAACACGCATTACAATTAACAAATCATCAGCGAATTTATTTTTGTATTCTAGGAGTTTTGAAGCGTATTCCAGCGCTGATTTTGAATCATGTATAGAACAGGGACCGACAATAACAATTAATCTATCATCGTTTGAAAACAATACATTGTGAATGGCTTGTCGGGTTTCCTCAACCAGTAAAGCGGTTGATTCGGTGAGTGGATATTCAGCACTAATTCGCTCAGGTGGGTCAACTGGCTTGATAGCTTTGATACGAGTATTACTGGTTTTATGTACCATAATTATAAATCGGTTCCAATTTAGAGGAGATACCAATATGTTGAAGTTCACAAGACGGTATCGAAATTCGTTATTTGTACCTTGTTGATCTTTAGCAATAAGGTTATCTGCTAATAGTGTTCCAGTGGTTGTGTCATTAAAACAGAGCAACTGTTTTGTTAGTAAAATTACGTAACTTCTGGAGTAAAGTTACAATGATTTTAACATTGTACTAAAGGAACGGTAGAAAGGAATACTCTGGGTTTAGATTCTGTAGAAAACTTGGAACTTGTCTTCAAGTTTACAGAATGTATTAACAACGTGAGTTTAAATCCGTTGTATTCCTTTTATCTGATTCAGAAGTAACTAGAATTTGTGTCTACGGCAGTTTTAACGGAACAATATCCTGCGCAGTTTAAATCACTATTGACTTTGCCAGCCGTTGTGTAGTGGGTATTGATAGTGACAAAACGAAGTACTTCAGAAATCTTTATCTTCTAAGGACAAAAATCAATCGCCTCGAACTGGAAACTTCTCTCAGTAATTATTCATTTTGTCTGAAAAAGACGGCAATAATTGCACCGGTTTATTACTAGTTTAGTGTTACGCTATATGATTGGTGTCGAAAAATTACCATGGCAAAGGATTATTTTAGTAGGTATTATATACTGCATGCAATTAGTGATTGTTTTTCAAAAGACGCCTTAACAAGTTGCTGGTAATAAGTCTATTAAACCAGATTCTTGGGATGTCTACCGAACACGCCAGGTTAAAATAGGAAGGAGTTTAAATTGAAAGAAAGTCTTTGTGTTATTTCTGCCTTAGGTGAAGATAAGCCAGGTTTCGTAAAAGCATTATCAAAAACGGTGTTGGATTGTGGGGGTAATATTAGCGACAGTCGTATGACGCATCTCGGTAACGAGTTTGCTTTGATTATGTTAGTTGAAGGCTCCGAAGAAATTATTTCAGCCGTTGAAAACGCGATCTCGCAAGTGCAGCAAGCGCATGATTTGACGGTTGTCAGCAAACGCACACAAGTAAAAGCTGTTCAAGAAGAGCGTATCCCTTATAAAGTAAATGTTGTTTCCATGGATCATCCCGGCATAGTGCATAATGTGACAGATTTTATTGCACAGCAACATATCAATATAGAAGAGCTAGATACTAGTAGCTATGCGGCGGCGCATACGGGGGCTCCTATGTTTTCACTGGCAATGAGTATATCGATACCAAAGTCGCTAAATATTGGGAAGTTTAAAAAAGACTTTTTATTTTTTTGCGATGAGTTAAATCTTGATGCTGTGGTTGAAGCCATCAAATAAAAGTTAAGGTACCATTGAGTCTCACGGTAGGGCTGCCTATGTGGTCGAAATGAAGCTTTGAATTAATAGATGCTAGATGGCATCATTTTGTGGGTTTGCAAACTGAGTGGAAAAGTGAGGATGAAGATGTCGCCCGGGATCGGATGGATCAATCCTCAAGTAGTTTCTGACGAACCGTTTGAACGTCGGCACCAATTGTATATCGAGGTTCTAGCTCTTACATGCATCATGACATTCATTTGCATATGATTTGAGTTTAATGGAATAAGTTTACAAGCAAAACTATTGCAAGTATGAATATGAAAATTGATTATTCCACTGTAAGAATATACGTCTTTTGATCTGTCGCCGCTCCAATGGCATAGATAAATTTTTCTTCCTCTTTCTCTCTGTCTACTGATGATTGAATATCATTTGCTAACTTCTGTGAATGAGCCAATATCTCAATTTCAAACTTACCAATTTCTGTTGGTATACCATGTATGATGCCGATGTTTTCTTGGGATTCAAACGCCAAACCCACCGGTAGCTTTCCACGGATAAATAATACTTTACGTGGATAATAATCGTCATTTGCATGGAATTCTATGGCTGTTTTAATCTCAACCATGTAATTATCATTCACCTTTGCTTTTGGTAATTCTTGTGTTTCTATAATTACACTGGTTGCGCAACTTGCAGTGAGGGCAAGTAAGATCAAAAAAATGTTCAGTTTAGATGGATTTATAAATTTCATGAAAATATATATTTTCTTGTTAGTTGATAACTCGGACGTTTACGATGATCACTGATGAGTGAATATTGATCTCTCCTTTTGGGGTGATTAAGTTTCAATGATTGTTAATTTTCTTTGGCATAACATGCATTATTCCTAGACTTGTATACCCATAGTTAGTTCGATTAGAAGGCATTAAATAATCAAAGGTTGCGAGGCCATACAACCCGGCCCAACTTTTAAAGCGAATGCCCTTGAAGCTTAACGTATGTTTTTTAACGCGCCACATGCCACCAATGCCGTAACCAAATAAAAATCCCATGGTATGTTGAACGTCTGAATATAAAACAATTTCTTTGTGATAAACTCTGGCTCCGGCCGATAATCCGACTAGATGTAACGTGCGATCTATGGATTGACTATACGTAATTTGGACGCCGGCAAACCAACCTTTATTGAAGATATAACCTATCTGGACTCCTGGACTGATATATTGGCCTCCTTTATAACCAAACTCGGCCATTGGATGATTCGCCATAACATGCTGAGAATGAAATATAAAAAAGTATGCAGCGATTAGTATTAAGAATTTAATTTTCACTTACTACTGAGTCGGTTGAAATGAATACCCTGGATTTATATTCACGTTGTAAATACGTCCTGTAAACTTGAAGACAACGTCCGTGTTGTCTACAGAATATAAATCCAGGGTATTCATTTCATCCGATCCTTTAGTATTTAAATAATATATGTTTCAAGAAAACTTCTTTAAACAAATAGTGAGACTCGTAAACCCAGAAAAATTTACCAAAAACATGTTAGGAATGACGCGTTAATTTAGCAAAATAAAACCGGCATATACGGATAAATTCCGACATGTTACGGGAAAATCGCGCCTTTGTTACCGAGTTGGATGAAACGAACATCCAGGATTTATATTTACGTTGTAAATACGTCCTGCAAATTTGAAGACAACGCCCATGCTATCTACAGAATCTAAATCCAGGGTATTCTTTTCACCACTAAAACTTAGTACCTAATTTGGCGGGGATATATCATGAGGTGAGTTGATACTGTCGATAATGTCGAAATAATCTGTTAACCGAGTTAATTCATCAAAATACTTCAAACCAGCAAGGATATGAGTGTTTTCATGTTTGCCATTTGCTACGGGGTTTAACGATATATTTGTGTATTTTGTTAAAATCGGTTTTATGTCTGATATTGGTGTTTTCTCGTCTTTTTTTCCTTGGAATATAACAATTGGGATTCCTATCAATTTGTCTAAAGAATTAGAAATTGGAGTATCCTGTTCTATTATTTTCTCTACGGGAAGTATATTTAACGGTTTAGTGTATATACTGCTTTTAAACCGGATTCTTATTGCTCTAGCTAATGATAACGACACAGAATCTAACAAAATTCCCCTTGGTTTTAAATTTTCAGCAACAAGCAATGCCACAGATGCACCAAGCGACCGACCAACATAAACAGTGTTGCTATTTTTACATGAAGTATTTCGATTTATGAACTTGACAGCTGCTAAAGATGTTTCTTCAATATTTCTAAATGTGGATTTTCCCTCAGCACCTTCAAAACCAGGGTAAGATAACGAATAAACGGTTATGCCTTTCTCAGTCACTTTATTAAATATTTCTAACTCGTATCTTAAAACTCCACCATGTTGGCCTGGAAAGAATATGATACATTTCGAATTTAAATCGCTACCATACCGCCTGATAAGAGTGTGACTTTCCTTGATAGTTACCACCGTCCTAGAAGTTTCATTGGAAGCAACATCCGGGATTTTTTTAAACACGATTTCGGGTAAAAAATACTTTAATGCTATTGATACACTTCCAAAATATAATGAAGCAATTACTGCGAAGGTGAAAACTATTTTATTCAAGATCAAATTCCATATGCCTCTTAAGAAGAGTTTGGCAGTTTTTTTTATTGATCTGTGTATCAATTGATAAACAGTTCCAAACTTCATCAAGATGGCTGATGTCAAAGTTTTAGATTAGTATAATTATTAACTATAAATGAGATTTGCTAAAACATATTCCATGTTTGTTAAAAATGAATTACGTTTTTATCTCAAACAGCCTTAAAGTTAGTGATCAATTTTAATTAAACTATTGATAAAATGTTCAACTTCACCAATATCAATATTTCCCTGCCATTTTTGTATTAATTTATTGGTTTTCCTGTTAATAAGATAGTTTGTGGGTAGTGGGCTGATAGCATAATTTTTAGCAGTCTCAGCATTTACATCCAGCAAAACGGTTAAACCGATATTATTTGACTTAATAAAATCAAGCGCGTCATCTTTGCTGTCGTGTACATTTAAAGCAAGAACCTTAAAATGACTCTTTTTGAATTTCGTTTCGAGTGTTTCAAGTTGAGGTAACTCTTTTAAACAGGGAGGGCACCAAGACGCCCAAAAACTTAACAAGATATAGTGACTAGAATAGTCTTTAATTAATTTCTGATTTCCCGTAAGATCCACAGCTTTAATTTCTGGTACTACGCTTCCATTAGCAGGCGAATAAAGCACATTTTTAAACCAGAAACCAGGATGCTCATACCATTCCAATGGCTCAGCATTGGAATTGGCAGAAATGAAAAATAATAGAATTATTGCCAACTTTAACAAATTCATTGGATTTTCATATCAAATGTAACCATTTGTTTGCAATTTCTATCTAATGTCGAAATTACATTAGATTGGGTGAAGTGAAATTTCGTATAAGAGCTATGTTTTAAAGTCTCTGGATTATTGCTTGTGCTAAATTAAAACAAGAACCGCGCCATTAGTCTAGATTCAGTATTTATATTTTGCTCAGTATCAGACTTTATATAAGTCAATCCAATTTCCCCTGCAATTGTAAAATTATTTATTATTTCAACTTCCGCGCCATATGTCGGTGAAATATAATTCACAGTAATGCTGCTACTATCAACAACGCCGTTAGTGGGGTTTGTCTGCTCGGTAATATATTTTACTAGACCAATTCTTGCACCATAGTATGGCTTAATTGAACGATTCGATTTTGAATATTTAAATATTCCAACTATTAAACCTTGAATAGTTTCTTCTGATTTTCCGCCATTAGCTCTATCCTGTTTCATATTGGAAAACGTAATTTCTGGTTCGATCAATACACTCTTGTTAACCTTCGCTGGTATTGTAATTGTGCTATAAGAGCCGATAAGGCCATTTGAACCAATTGATAATATTGTTGCTATCCTACTTCCGATCCCAAATTGAACTTCGGCTATCGAATTATTTGAGTAAACTAAACCGAAAGAAAATAAGAGTATATATGGCATTCTTTTTATCATTGTTCAAACCTTTATTATTTTGTGATGCATTGACAACGCACAATTATTTTTTCATTGGAGACACTGCTGAGCCGGTTAAAATGAAGTCCCTGGTTTAATTCAGGTTGTAAATACGTCCGATAAACTTAAAGACAACGTTCAAAATATCTTTAGAATATAAATCCAGGGATTTCCTTTTAACCGATCCTTTAGGAGCGTAAATAGAGACAGTTACTATCTATTGTTTTAGGTACCGTCAATATTATTTTGGGCGTTTACCTCCTGTTTTAAATTTATGTTAAATCCTTCGAAGCTGTATTGATCGTGGGAATGATCACACAGCGACAGCCATATCATCAAATTGTTGCTGCATAGCTTCACTCTCTCTAGCTAAATCATAGGTAGCGAGTATTAGTTGCCCTGCAGGTCGTTCACGGTATGATGAAATCACCTGCTGGAATTCAGTGGGCAACTTATCAAATTCAGGTAACGTAGCGCCAAAATTTTCAGGAAAAATTATTGGCGCTGCTAACGCTGAAAAGACAATATCGACTGTTCCGGGCTTATCGCCGTCTAAAAATTGTTTACCCTTAGTAATTTCGAGTTCGATTTTATTAAACGCAAAATCAATCATCGCAAACTGTTTGCTCGGATGAAACTCTGGTAAATCTAATCCTTTAATCATAATATATTTCCACAAAGGATAGAGATGAGTAACCATTTGGCTCTCAAATTTTGGGGCACCATCAATGGCAGGTGGGATCACTAGTGCCTTATGATCAATCATATAATAGTAATAAGTTTGGACAGTTTGCCAAAATACATTTTTGTAGATTATGTCCACTAATTCCCAGTTACGAAGCCGATGTGCGGGATCTTCACCCATCAACCGATTGGGCGAGCTTGTTAATTTATCCAATTCAGATAAGAAACCCTTAATTCCACACCACGCAGTACCATCCGGTAAAGTGGCCACAGGTAATTCTTTGGGTAATTTTAATCTATTTGTCGCAAGCGTAAAAAAAACTGGCGCATGGGCTTCTTCGATATAATCGATTCCGTATCGCTCAAATAACCATCGTACCATTTCCATTGGCGGTGCTAGTTTAGTTGATATGACACGGAATGGTGCAGTAGGGGCATCTTTAATTGAAGTTATCATAGAACCTCCTGTTCTATTTTTTATTTGAAATATTATTGTCGTCGTTACGAATATGTGACAAAGGAGACTTCACTGAAAAATGTGAAGTTACTAGTATAAAACATATATTGGAAAAGATACCACCGTAATAAAGTGATAATTGCGGTTATTTTTATAACCGATTTAAATCCAGGAAGATTGCATTTAATATGAATTGAAGGTCAGTTTTTGCTGTAGTCTTGTTCTAGTAGGGTGGTAAATTATAATGTTTTCCTGTCATTGACGTTCAAGAAAGTAAAATATCTAACACTTTTTTCTAGCCAATTAAATTAAGCTAAGCGAATAAAAGCGACGATTTATATTTTACCGCTCTAAGCACAAAATAGTTGGAGTAGACAATGATTGATTTAGGAATTCGAAAAATCATTTTTTCACTGTTTCAGAAATGAGAGCGTAATGTTCTACTTCTGGAAATGGTTCATAAAAATGATGAAGTAATTCTCGCCACTTTTTGTATTGCAAAGACTCCCGGAAACCAATTGTGTGATTTTCAGTGTTAGCCAGTTTACTAATAAGATATATCGATTTGGCTTATCAATACAGTTTTGAAGTTGATGAGAGACATAACCTTCCATATTCGAAATAATGTTCTGTGCTTTATCAAATGCAACTTCAAAATTGCTATTTTCTCCTGGTCGTACATCTAAGATTGCAACTTCCAATATCACATTACATGCCTCTAAACAATTCTCAGCAAATATCCTATAATAACTGTACAAACAACCAGTTAAAGGATTTTTGATGAAAAAAGACGAGATCAGTTTTTTCGAGTGGCAAGAACGATTTGATTCAGAAGAAGCTTGTAAAGCTTATTTATTCAACGAACAATGGCCAAACGGCTTCCAATGTAACTCGTGTGGTCGTGATCACGCTCATTATTTGCCAAGTCGAGAATTATATCAGTGTAGTG
>Ga0316207_10000287_pt1 | contig 93958 bp, 77 predicted proteins | sample 6weekpyrite_MG_FD_204943 | JGI IMG/M metagenome (GOLD analysis project Ga0316207, IMG submission 204943) | Microbial mat bacterial communities from mineral coupon in-situ incubated in ocean water Damariscotta River, Maine, United States -... | ecosystem: Environmental > Aquatic > Marine >...
CGCATTGGGCTTCTTTTTTGTGATGGACGGTTTCGCAACTACCATCATGCATCGAGGCTCAATGTGATTCAACTGTCCTTATTTGACTAATTATTTACCCATTGTTTTTTCTGAAGACCCAAATTTTCTCTCCACTATTCGCAATAACTTTAATTGGGTGCAACAGCAATGGCATTACTTCAATTTCGCCATCAAATCCAATGTCTGCGGATGGAAAAACAGTTTTATTTGATGAATCCGGAAACAATGTGACAAGTATTTCTACCGGTGATTACAACGGTGATGGACACGCGGATTTGGCAGTATCCCGTATTCCCTCGTTGGCGACCAACCATGTTGATGGGGTGGCTATATTGCTGGGTAATGGTGATGGTTCCTTTGGTTTAAGTGAGGACTACCCAACGGGTAATGGACCAATTGATTCCATTGCAAGTGGTGACGTAACCGGAGATGGCATTGACGATGTTGTTACATCCAGTGCATTTGGTATGTCTATATTACCCTCAGTTGGCGATGGTGGTTTTGCCAGTTCAATCGACTACGCTACCATTTACACTACTTTTCATAGTTGCCCAAAAAGTATTGCCATTGCCGATTTAAATGGAGATGGTAACAACGATATCGTTAAAGGTGGTAGTCTCGGATATTTACTAATTTATAAGGGTAGTGCTAACAGTCAGCCTGCCGAGGCAGAAACGCATTATACGCGGGGGACGTACCAGGGGGTAAATTCAGCTGGATCGACGTCATGCTCAATTAGTGTGGCTGATGTAAGTAACGATGGTTTATTGGATATTATTGGAGCCAGTACATCTAACAATGGAAATGTCTATCAAGTTATTGGCAATGGCGATGGAACCTTCGTAGGCGACGGTGACCAGATACCTGGAAGTATTTCATATATGACAGTAGACAGTAATCAAGTAACAGTCATTACCGGCAAATTCGATGACAATGATCTTATAGACATTGCGGCCACTTCTGCTGAAGAAAATAAAATTTATATTTCAATTAATAGTGGTACGGTTTCTACAATTGATGTTGGAGATACGCCAAGAGATATTGTTGCCAAAGACTTTGACAAAAATGGCACAATAGATATCGCAGTGGTAAACAATGGTTCGGATTCAGTCAGTTTGTTGAGTGGAAATGGTGATGGCACGTTTAACACACCGAAAAGTGTAAGCGTAGGTTCCAAGCCGATGAGCTTAATTAGCGGAGACTTTGATAATAATGGCACGCCTGATATAGCCGTGCTTAACGCTACAGGTCAGTCACTATTTGATATATCGCAAGGATTTCCTCCTCCCGGTTCAGGAAGTGTCAGTCTGTTGTTAAATCCTGAACTATAGATATATCAGATTAAAATCATAGGGTGCTATTTTCTAGACTCGCTGCTCTACAAAAATACCGGGATTTGATCAGAGTTACATCCAATATTATCAAAGACTGATTCAGAGTCATAAGCGTATTCAACTTTATTGTAAACAATAATTTTTAAGCATCCGCTATATGCCGTTTATTCTATTTTAATTATATTGAGTAACACCAGAATAAAATCAGTTTCCAGGATGCACTTGTGAATAGTAAATGCGACTTGTAGTTTAGTGCTTAATCAATAAAACACATAAAATTGTAAATTGACTTACAGTTTATCTCTCTCCTTTCTTCTAGACTGGCCGTACCAGTTTTTCCACATTGGCTATATCACTATGTATGTCAAATGCATGGCATTTTTATGACTCCTGTTAACGTGGTTGCGCGGTGACACTTATTTAAAAGAGTAAGCTAATGGCGAGTTGTAAAAAGCATGATCGACGAAAAATCTGGGATCTAACCATAGACAGTGGTGTAGTTTAGAAAAAGGCACGAAACAAGATCCTATATGTGCAAACCAACTCAAAATGCAAAATAATTAAAGAAGCGCTTTGATGCCTTTTAGTTTGTTAAACTAAAACTTGAATCCTATTTTTTGGCCTTCACAAAAATCTTTTGGATTATTACAATATGTCCCGTTTGGACAGGATGTCGTGTAATTACCTCCACCAAACATAGGTTGACTTGCATCATTAAACGCTTGCTCGCATGTTTGACCGGTTGCACAGGGATTGTCATTACTACAACTATCGTATTCTTCCCCACTACTATCTACACACCTACCATAGTTTGGGCAATCCGCATCGACATTACATTGCGCGGAACCACTGAAACAACTTTTAACACTGGCTGTCAACGTAGTGCCTCTGCACATATCACGAGCGTGGTCACAACGACTGCCATCCAAACAATCACTGTGGTTACTGCAGGAAGATCCATTGGCACAGGAAAGAGCAGGTAAACATTTTTCACTAGCGTCACAAGGATTCGATTGACTGCAAATATTGTTACTCACAGAACAGTTGCCGTAATTTGGACAGTCACTGTTAAACGAGCATTGCAATGAACTATTACTGGAGCAACTTTTACCAACTGAGGAAAGTGTTATTGGCGAAGGCCTGGTCGCACCAGCTTGCTTAATAATATTTTCGCTTAGCGTAATGTCGCCTTCTATCAGGAGCCTTCTATCACCTTGAGAAACAGGCGGTTCTGCCAGAACAATTGACTCAAATGCTATTCCAAAATCATTGAACGGTGACGTGGGCACACCAGTTCCCGCAATTGTAGCAGCCGTTTTTAGGTATTGTTCCGCTTCCTGATTTTGTGCACCAGGAGGAACGTGTATATCGCGAACCTGAACAGCTTGCGTGTAACAGCCAAGCGCCGCAACTGATACACCAACTGGAGAATCAACTTCTGACGTGGCGCCGATACCTATTGAATAGGTATTGCCAAGCGCAAGACCTAAAGCCCCGTTACTATCAGCGAATACCGCTCCCAGGGAGACACTCAGTTCGACAACTTTGTATTGAAGCTCTATTGTATCAACCAGGACAAAACTCGGTTCACCAAGAAAATCATGTCCGGGTTGTAATGTTATGGGTGTTATTAGATTAAATTCATCGTATTGACCTAGCGATGCAAATATACCGGCAGTCGCACCTTGCCCGGTGCCAACTGACATGCCTTTACAGAACGTACTGTAACAGCCGAATCTGCCATCTTTGGCGTAGGCGGTGCCAACTTCTACAACGCCATTAGTTCCTCCGACCTCGATTTGTGCACCACCACCAAATGTCATGACGCTGCCGTAACCGGATTTTGCCAGATGGTGAACGTCTTTAGAATATAGATTTTCACAGAGTTGTACGCCTAACGGTTCTGTTGTATCGGGAACATTCGTTTGAGCACATCGAAGTGCTGGCTCCCAAGGTTGAATTTCGCAGCTGAGTCCAGAACCACATGGAAAAAATGTACTACAACGCTCGCCTAATTTTCGTGGAATCGCACAATTTAAACGGCTATCAGTTAACTTTGCAGCCCCACAGCAAGATAGTGAAACAGTCAGTGCGTTATCAACACAAGGTCTCTCTTCATCTCTACCACATTTACCTAACGCATCTTCACAACTTGCTAAACCGCTGAACGACTTCACGAACAGTATTAAAAACAAGGTTACCTGCCAAATAACCTTGGCTTGCGATTGATAAAAAACTGTTATCAAATTTGCTCTGTTCATCATTGTGATGCTAACAGTACGAGAACTAATCCGCGTCCCGACTTGAGAGGTGTCATCGCTTTACCTAACGTTGTGCCAATTACCTGGTTAGAATTAGTTGCTTTCATTGCATGACCGAGAGTTGATGATGTTGTGAGTAAATCTCCTGGTTTTACCTCTCCACCAACATCGGCATCCACCCAAGCGTAAACACGACCAGTAAGCGCAACAGGATACTCGCCAGCTGCAAGTGTACCTTCCTGAGTCAAGGTAAGACCCGCATTAATGCCCCCTGCCCCACTGATGATGCCAGCAACATTGCGATCATAAGCGCGATTCGAAAGTGTCAACGATCCAGGTTCATTGGTATCAATCGATACTATCATTCCCGCCTTAATCGCAGATTCAACACTCGCATTGTTATTTATCGCGAAAGGTTCTGCAATGTCAGCACCTCCACGAATAGTGACTGTTTTTGCCGATACATTACCGCGGGTTTCAAAGTACTTGGTTTCTACCTTTGTTTTAATATGTTCATCACAACTTTGTGCCTGACTCGGATTATCGGGATTTCCGTATTCCCCTCCGATGCAGCCAATGACGATCATATTTGACTCTGCCACATCACCCGGGTTGCCGATATAAATATTATTGCTACCGCTTTCGAGTAGTGATCCCGCTTTATAACCAATTCCGATATTTTTTGAACCTGTTTTTTGTTTGAATAACGCATCTTTACCAATACCCACATTATCGAAACCAGATGTGGTCTCTTTGAGCGCGTTTTTACCGAGAGCAGCGTTGGAGCCACCGGTAAGTTGATTGCCCTGAGCCAGCGCATCTTCACCAATGGCACTATTACTGTTAGGTAACTGACCCGGTGTTAGATTCTCAGTGGTTGGTGTGGTACCTGTGCCAGAATCAGCAATGGCACCACCGACCCAACTACTCGCTGTATCAGCAGTTTGCGATTCGCCACCGCCAACTACACTGTATTCTGCATTTGCCCGATTCAGATTGCCACCACTAATATGACTGGTATCGCCAATTGCAAAGCTAAAACGGCCACCACTCACACTGCTAAACCGGCCAGTGGATTTATTTTCTCGTCCCCCATTTACACTGCTCCTTTCGCCGGATGCTTCGTTATTAAATCCACCACTGATGCTACTCGCAATTCCTGTCGCTCGATTGGTACGGCCTCCACTAACGGTGCTGTTTTCAGCCTGCGCTGAATTACCTCTACCACCACTCACAGAACTGTAATCACCAAGCGCTGTATTTCCTCTTCCGCCACTGATGCTGCTGTAGTCACCTGAAGCAATGCTGCCATAGCCACCCGACACTGAAGAATATTGCCCAAGCACTGTATTATTGCTACCTGCCACAAGGCTGCCGTGGGATGCATACGAATGGCCATGCCCGACAATTAGATTCTCATAACCGATTTTGTGTGACTCACTCCAATTAAATCCCGCAGACTGACAAGCACTTTTATCCAGAAGATCCGGATTAGAGCAGCGAGGGAAAGAATCGTCATTCGCCAGATTATTGCCAATAATAATATTGCCAACACCAGGAATAGCCGCTTCACCTTCTGCTGCTGACCTAACCTGAAAGTTAGCCCCAGTCACTATAACCGCAGGATAACCATTATTGTCTGTCGTAACCGTCAATACATCGTTAAGACCAGAGCCAGAACCATTGGCCACTTCTAATGCATCAACTCTTGCCTGAAGTGCTTCAATGGTTGCAACCAGGGCAGCAAAGTTAGCATTCATTTCATCGGCATCGGCAACGGAGCCGTTAGAAAATTCATGAGGAACTGAGGCGTCAGCAGAAACTGAGAATGAAGCAATCAACAACAAACTGGCAATGAGATATTTTACTGGATTCACGCTAATCTCCATTTGATATTAATGTTACTATTTTTTTTCGAAAGTCAAACTGCCCCAGGTTGCTTTGCCGAGTACATTAGATGAGGCATTTTGTAGCTCCGGGGGTTCGTTGGTTGGTGTTGTTTCTTTATCTTCGTTGCTACAAGCAGTAAGGCTTACAATGAAAATAATAGATATCAGGATATGAGAAAATTTTTTCATGAAAGTACATTCCGTCTATTGTCTCTGATGTTTTGGTTGGCAACTTGAAAAAAACGTTATTATGTTTGCTTACAAGTGGCGGGTATTGATCTACGCTTTAGGCTAGTAAACAAAATAACACTAAATTTTTATAATTGTCAGATATCACAAATAACAGCTGATTAACCAAACGTTAGTATTGTTATACCAATTGAGCACCTTTCTAAAGTTATATTTTTTCCAACAGCTTTGAAACGCTCAGCGTTTTTATTGTAACATCTATTATAGAACCAGATAGTGATTATTAATTATAGTAAATAAATCATTACCAGCGAATCATTGAGGCCTATTTGGGTTGCAAGCATGTACTGGAGTCCCATGATAGGATTGTATGTAACTATTCAGCTTAATCTTTTATAATAAATAACTTAGAAGACGCATATTACTCCCTGCCGGGATATTAGTAACGAAAATTAGCCAGAGGTAAATTTCATGCCACATATCATTGTTGAATATGCAGAACAACTAGCAGACGAGACACCCGTCGAGACTATGCTAGAGACAGTGCACCATTCTGTTGCAGAGAGTGGTTTATTTGAAGAGAGCCATATTAAAACACGCGCTTATCCTTTCAGATATTTTACGAAAGCGGGTAGAAGAAATCCCTATATTCATGTTCAAGCCCGTATTAAATCCGGCCGTAATGAAGACAATAAGAAACGCTTTGCTGAGGTTATTCTAATTGGATTACGTGAATTAAATATTCCGGCTTCGGTAATCACCATTGAGATCATTGACATGGATCGAGGTTCTTACTCGAAATATGAACCAAAATAACCTTTCCTTCTAGCTAAGGAACCTCTGATTAAGTTAGATAGTGAGATGGGAACAAGGCATATTGAAATGAAAAAGCGCAGTTTACTCGAGTAAATGAGCATTTTGAGTTTCAATATTACGAAGTTAACACTCGCTAGATGACTTAATCAGATGTTCCGTAAATTAATTTGGGGTAAAAAATGCCTAAGATTACAGTTTGTATCGATGTTCCAGATAAAGAAAAAGCCATTCAGTTTTATACCAAAGGCCTAGGTTGTGAATTGGTGAAACAGAATTCGGATTATGTGGAATTAAATACTGACGGTTTAACCATTTATCTAAGCAAACAAGCACCTGGCACAAATCCTTTAATCCAAGAAAAAGCTGTTCGAAGTTATGAGCGACATTGGACACCGGTTCATCTTGATTTTATTGTTTCAAATATTGAAGAATGTATTACGACGGTATTGGAATATGGTGGCGTAAAGGAAGGCTCGAAGAATGGTGATTGGGGATCAGCTGTATTTTGCTCAGATCCATTTGGTAATGGTTTTTGTATTTTGGAATATAATCAATAGGCACTTTGTAAATCTTGACGAGCGAATAAAATGTGAAACAGCGTTGAATACAAATTCAATTATTATTGTAATACTAATCAGACCAATTTAGTTGGCTGGCCTTCCTTAACTTGGCAGATATTTAAAATTGTATTTTTAAAAGCAGGGACCGAATAAATTGCAAATAAGAAATATTCCTTTTTTCTATCACTATTAGGCATATTTTCCTGCAGTTCTTCGCCCAATTTTTCTGTAAAAAAACTATCTTGGAGAAACAATCCATACCACAACGGATTATAAAATTGCTAAATATTATCTTAAAAATCATATTCAAGGTAAAAGAATTGATAGTTTTAGCTCAAAGTCCGCAGATGTTAGTGGAACAGTACATGGGATAGTATTGGATTCTTCGAATGGATTACCAATAAAATTGTAGATTAGTCTTTTGATGGAGTGTATCAACATCAATTTTTGACTTTAATGGCTTTTTTAAACTGTTTTGAAATTAAACTCTTAATAGGTTAAGCTAGCCGCATCAGTCGGTAGCCCTGGTAAAAGTCAGTTATCTTGTAATTTATCACCGGCTTATTCAATAAATGCGATTAAGAAAACTTAATCCAGTCAAATAATAGATACACAATCTTTGTTTAGTAGGCTTCAAACCTACATAAAAGCTCGTGATGGGTCTATGATGCATAATAAATATGCTGCCCACACAGTATCCTGAATATTAATATGAATTGCGTGTATAATCTCGCCATACTCAAATGTTTTAGATTAATTTAATAACTGGTGGAATAGTGGAACAAGTCAATGAAGTACAATCGTTTGGAAAAGACCCAACTTCTGTCCGTAAAACAGATCATTACACTGAAGAATATGTAACAAGTTTTGTTGAAAAATGGGATGAACTCATTGATTGGGAGCGGCGTTGGAAAAGTGAAGGTGAGTTCTTCATCGAGCAATTACGTTCTTATGGGGTAAAGCGCGTCCTTGACGTTGCAACAGGCACTGGTTTCCATTCAGTTCGATTGCTTAGTGCTGGTTTTGACGTTGTTAGTGCTGATGGTAGTCCTGAAATGTTAGCAAAGGCGTTTCAAAATGCCCGTGACCGAGGTTATATATTGCGCGCAGTACAAGCAGACTGGCGTTGGTTAAACCGTACGATTCATGAACAATTCGACGCTGTAATTTGTCTGGGAAATTCATTTACTCACATATTTAAAGAGCATGATCGCCGTAAAGCTTTGGCAGAATATTACGCAACATTAAATCACGACGGCATTCTTATATTGGATCAACGAAATTATGATGCCATCCTGGATGAGGGTTTTTCCAGCAAACACAGGTATTATTATTGTGGAAAGGATGTCGCTGCAGAACCCGAACATGTTGATGACGGTTTAGCTCGGTTTCGTTATATGTTTCCCGATGGTTCGACTTACCATCTTAATATGTTTCCATTACGAAAAAACTACGCACGCCGATTGATGCATGAAGTGGGATTTCAACACATTGAAACCTACGGTGATTTCCTAGAAACATTTAAAGCACATGAGCCAGACTTTTTAGTTCATGTAGCAGAAAAATCCTATCAGGATGCAGAATCAATTGCAGAAGAACTTGAGAGAGATAAGAGTTTAATTTTATGAGTCAAGCGTATTCCCAAAAAGTAAATATTGCTCGCGATTATTACAACAGCGATGATGCTGATAATTTTTATGCCATAATTTGGGGCGGAGAGGATATCCATATTGGCCTCTATGAATCTCTTGAAGATTCTATCATCGAAGCAAGTCATCATACCGTTCGGCACATTGCGGATATGTTAAATTTAAAACCTGAATTTCATGTTTTGGATATTGGTTCAGGTTATTGCGGCGCAGCACGTTATCTTGCGAAAACATTTGGCTGTAAGGTGACGGCGCTAAATTTAAGTGAAAAGGAAAATTTACGCGCTCGTGAGCTTAATGAAGCTGCCGGACTTAGTAATCTAATTCAAGTGATCGATGGTAGTTTTGAAAACATACCAACTGAACACAATACGTTTGACGTCGTTTGGTCGCAAGATGCAATTTTGCATAGCGGTGAAAAAATAAAGGTTATGCAAGAAGTCACACGTGTTTTAAAAACCAATGGCCAATTTATTTTTACCGACCCGATGCAAGCTGATGATTGCCCATCAGGTGTTTTGCAGCCGGTACTGGATCGGATTCATTTGGATAGTTTGGGCTCTTTTGCATTCTATCGAAATCAAGCCGAAAAACTTGGATGGCAAGAACTGAGTATAGAGAATTTAACACCTCAGTTGATTTCCCATTACACACGAGTCAAACAGGAATTAACAAATCGTCGGGAAGAATTAAATGGAAAAGTGTCTGACGAATATATAGACCGAATGTCCCAGGGATTAACCCATTGGATTGATGCAGGTAATCACGGCTACTTGTCTTGGGGTATATTACATTTCCGTAAACCATGATAAGAATACCCAAAGGGTTTAGGTTTAGCGTGTTTTATCTGTTGCGCATGACGAGGCGCGATGACACCGCATAACCATACTATGCAAGGAGGAGCAACACCGTCATGTGTAAAAAAAGGAATGCTATTACACCCAAATCTCAATTGTTTTGGGTAATCATTAAATAAACACTTTACCTCAACGTCCTTCAAAAACACGCTCTAGTATGCCTGCTCACCTTGTTCTAGAAAATATAAGCAAGATTTTTGGTTTAGATGTTAAAAATGGTGTGAAAGCACTTCAGCAAGGCATGTCGAAAGCAGAGATGTTAGCATCAAGCCAACACATTGTTGGTGTTCGCGATGTGTCTCTCAAAATTAATCGTGGTGAATTGTTCGTTGTCATGGGTTTATCCGGCTCAGGAAAATCCACTTTAATCCGTTTAATCAATCGACTTATTGAACCCAGTGTTGGCCGTGTACTGGTAGACGATGTTGATGTCACCTCAATGTCGCCTCGCGAACTAATTACATTGCGGCGTAATAAAATAAGCATGGTATTCCAGTCATTTGCTTTGCTTCCACATTTGAGTGTCATTGAAAATGTCGCTTTTGGTTTGAATGTCGCAGGTGTTGAGAGAAACGATGCCATCAACCGATCTCAGTCAGTTTTAAAATTGATGGGAATAGCCGATGTTGCAGATCACCGACCCGACCAGCTGTCGGGTGGCATGCAGCAACGTGTAGGGCTGGCAAGAGCGTGGGTAACTGACTCGGATATTTTGTTAATGGATGAAGCGTTTTCAGCCCTTGATCCACTGATTAGAACTGAAATGCAAGATGCATTGCTTACGCTGCAACAAAATTCAAAACGCACCATAATTTTTATTTCCCACGATTTGCCGGAAGCTGTGAGAATTGCAGATCGGATAGCGGTAATGGCGGAGGGAGAGATTCGCCAAATAGGCACAGCACGCGAAATAATTGAAAATCCCGCAGATGACTATGTGCGAGAATTTTTTCGCGATGTTCAGTTTAGTCGCCTATTCACTGCCGGTGATATTGCAGAACCGTGTACAGAAATGACTAATCAGGAGCCGATCCCCGCAAGCACGTTGTTAGAAGATATGTTGCATCTCTCTGCTAATTCCGCAGAGCCATTACCCGTTGTAGATGATAATGGTAAAATCATTGGTTGTATCGATCGTTCCCGACTACTCAACGTATTAGCTAAAGGGCATCAGACATGACGTTTGAAATCCCCATTGGCCGTTGGGTCACTGAGTTTGTGGAATTCTTAACAGATTATGCTCAATCGACTTTTGATGTTATCACTCAAGTATTAGAATTCATAATATTTGGAATTGAGGACATCTTAATATTTCCTCCAGCCTGGTTGTTAATTATTTTACTGACTGGTTTAACTTGGTGGCGTACAAACTGGCGATTTTCGCTGTTTACAGTTGCCGCGTTAGCGCTCATTATTGGGATGAATTTATGGGAGGAAACAGTATCAACTTTGGCACTCGTTACTGCGGCTACGTTGATTAGTTTACTCATCGGAATACCACTTGGCATCATTGCAGCACGTCATGATTGGGCAGAGAGATTAATTCGCCCTGTGCTTGATTTAATGCAAACCATGCCTGCGTTTGTTTATTTAATCCCTGCTGCCATGTTTTTTGGTTTGGGCCAGGTTCCTGGCGTTGTCGCAACAATTATTTTTTCTATGCCGCCTGCGGTAAGATTAACGAACCTCGGCATTCGACAGGTACCAAAAGAGTTAGTGGAAGCAGGGCTGGCATTTGGTTGTACTTCAAGCCAATTGTTACGTAAAGTGCAACTGCCAACCGCACTGCCCTCCATAATGGCCGGCATAAATCAAACGATTATGCTGGCTCTATCTATGGTGGTAATAGCCTCCATGATTGGTGCCGGCGGATTGGGTGATACCGTTTTACGTGGCATTCAACGTTTGGATGTGGGGTTAGGGTTTGAAGGCGGGTTGGGTGTGGTAATTCTGGCCATTATCCTGGATCGAATCACACAAAGTTTTGGAAGCAAAAATAAATAGGGAATTAATATGAAAACTTGGTTAAGTGCAATTATCTTTATTTTTTTTATTGGCGTTACCCACGCAACAGAAAAACAAACCCTACGCATCGGTTGGACAGCCTGGTCAGATGCAGAAGCCATCACGAAACTAGCGGCGAAAATTTTAGAAAGCCGTATGAATCAACCGGTAGAATTGGTATTACTCGATATTGGAATACAATACCAAGGGCTTGCCAATGGGGATATTGATGCAATGCTCATGGCGTGGTTACCACTAACACATAAGCCATATATGGATAAATTAGGGAGCAACATCGTTAATTTAGGACCGTTGTATACGCGAGCGAAACTGGGTTGGGTTGTACCAGATTATATTCCTAAAGATAAATTGAACAGTATTGAAGATTTAAAAAATCGTAAAATTGGCCGCAAATTATCAAACCAAATTATTGGCATTGATCCGGGCGCAGGATTAATGCAAGCGTCCGAAAAAACCATTGAAGCATATGATCTAACGCGATATCGCTTGGTTTCCTCATCCGGTGCCGGTATGACAGCAGCATTATCTCGTGCAATTAAAAACAAAAAATGGATAGTTGTTACAGGCTGGAGCCCTCACTGGATGTTTGCTCGTTGGAAACTACGTTACCTCGAAGATCCTAAATTAGCACTGGGTGGCAGAGAGCGAATTCATGCACTAGTTCGTAAAAACTTCTATCAAGATTTTCCAGTTGAGGTGACAGAGTTTTTGACCCGACTTTTCATTCCTATGGCTGAACTGGAAAACGTAATGGCAGAAGCATCTAACACTTCATATGAAAAAGCGGTGAACGAGTATATTAAACAACACCCAAATAAAGTAGATTACTGGGTCAATGGAAAAATCGGTAATAATTGAAGTAATTTTCGAGATATCATACTTTAATAGGAATATCTGATAAACGTAGAATTAATTGATATTCAGTTTCTAATTGATTATTTTTGCTACTGAGTCGGATGAAAATAATACATTGGATTTATATTCACGTTGCAAATACGTCCTGTAAACTTGAAGACAACGTTCGTGTTGTCTACAGAATTTAAATCCAGGGTATTCACTTCAACTCCATTAGCGACAGAACAAAATATATAACTTTACTTAAAACAATAGTTTTACGGTATAAATCTAAGGAGCCTAAATCAGGGAATATCCATGAAATTTGGCTAACTTTTTTAACGGCTCAAATATAACCTGTGTACGTCTGGCGTAATAATTTCTGCATTGTCATGTCATCGATACATGTCTTAGAAAAGGAAACGCGTGATGAGATTTTGATAAATCCCACACAACGTTATTCCTTGGCCGGCTTACCATTACAAAACATTTAGAATATCCAAAGAAATTTTATCCGCAATACTCAAATTGCTTCATTAGAACCTAATACAATTCTTATATGCGAGTTTTGCTTGCGCCCCACATTTATTTTTCCAACCGACAGAGCCAGGGCTAAAACTTACATCACCATTGGAATTCCAACCGGTAGGACCAATATTTCCAGAAACATTACAGCCAGGGCCACACTTAAAATTGAAAGCGCATTCAGCACCTAATCCGGCAGGTCCACAGCTACCACTTGCGCCGATGGAAAGGCTCTCTTGATCTTGAGATGGCGCACCAGATCCAAACTCCGCCGAGTTACCTATGCCTAATCCAACTTCGCCACAATAGGAACAAATTCCATTTTTACAACACACTTGTGCGCCTGCGCCAACAATTCTATAAAAAGATCCGCCAACACACCAAAGACCCAAAGGATCACGAAAGTCTATTGGATTATTACCGACATACACATAGTGATTTAACTGGCCACTTTGGTACAAAACAGGATCGCGTGCGGTCCAGCGACCAGAATCAGGATTGTAATCTCGGTATCCAAAGCGAACTAGACCTGTCAATTTATCTCGAAGTCCGCCCGCAAAACCAAATGGAAATTCAAAACTAGGATTACTTTCACTAAGTAACTGGCCATAGCTATCAAACTCAAATGATTTAGTCACTGTTCCTGTGGTATCGATTATAACTTTCGGACTTCCTACTTGATCAACTGCGATATAGTAGCGAGAAGCTGCTCGATCCATCGCATAGAGTAAACCTTGTTCGTCGTAGTAATAAAGACTAAACACTCCACTAGGGCCTCTAACAGCAGTAACTAAAAATGGATTTGCCGGATTGCCATAAAAATATTCATAGCTACCATTGCTATCAGTACGTGTAATTCGTCTAGCTAATCCATCATATTCGTAGTCAATTTTGGATCCTGATATATCAATACTGAGCAACTCACCACGCTCACTATAGGTGAAAGTGTCATTACCTCGTTTCTGTAGAAATCCATCAACATTTACTTGATATGTGGCACCATCCAGTGCGGTTATCCTATCCTGCTGGTCATAAGTCGAATTTCTTGCTAGTCGGTTTCTGTTTACATCATAATTGTAATCTTCGAGTGTTGTGGTCCCTTGCATAACAGTTTTCAATTGTCCATCAGCATCATATGTATAATCGAAAACCTCACTAGTACCGCTAACTGTTTCCGATTTTTGTGTAGTTAAACCAACACTATTTTTTTGTAACATGTATTTGTAGACACTTAGCCCATTTACAACATAATCACGTCCAATCACATCACCATATTTATCATACGACAGTTTTAATATTAAATTACCATCACCTATTTGATCTGTCGCTCCAAGCGGTCCCTCACGTACCATATCAAACGAACCAATAGCCGTTTGAAAACCATCATCGTCATATTCATAGTTTACCGTAATAGCATCAGAACCACTGTTAACTGTCATTTTTATCGGAAAAAAGTTGTTATTATATTCATAGGAAAAAGCAGCATTAGTCGTTCCAGAATAACTAAGCTTTTCTAGCAAAGCACCATCATATTCGTATGTTATCCCTTGCACTAATAAATCATCAGCTGTCTTACGATTTAAATTTTTAACTTGTTCACAGCAACTATCATAACCATAACTGATTTTTGTCGTACCATAATTCATTTCAAGCCACTGGCCAGTATTTTCGTCAAACACATTTTCAATGGTTTTACCGCTGGCTAATGTGTGCTTCGTCAATGCTTTATCAGCATCATAGTGACGATCAAAACTTTCATTATTTGGTGGTGTGTAATTTGTGAGTAGATTTCGACTAGAGTAAGCTAAAGAATGGCTCTTACCACTCGGCATAGTGACTTGAGTTCTATTACTGTTATTGTCATATGAGTAATCAACGATACCATCACCTGGATAAATTAGTCGATTAACACGATCAGCCATATCATACTCATACTGTGCAACATTGTTGGCTGCATCAGTTCGATTACTTATACGATGATTTGTATCATATGAGTAATCCCAAGATCGAGCACCTTGTTTCAGTTTACTTAACAAACCGAGCGTATTATAAGATAGCTCCACAGCGTCCATGGACGTGTCAAATCCCGCCTTAATTAATCGACCCGCATTATCCAGCTGAGAGGTTATTTGATTTCCTTCAGGCGATGTATTAGTTAGTGTTTTATTTGTCGCATTATATTCAATAGTAAATTCCCGACTATTAACATTTATTGTGTCCTTCAAGCTAACCAAACTCAGGGGATCTGCCACATTTTGTAAAGTGACTTCACGTGAATTGATTAATTCACTGGTTAAACCCTTGGGTGAAGCAATTTTTAGTGATTGCAACAAAGGTGCTTGCATGCCAAAACGTGGATCTGGACCATGACTAATTTGGACAATACTGCCATCTGGATAGGTAATGGTATTTTTTCCATTGCGACTAAACACCATTTTTTCAACGCCACTATTTGGAAACGTTTTGGTTGTAATCTCATTTCCACCCGCAGGATACTCTAAGCGATATACTGTTTTTCTTCCTAGCTCTGTTGTTTTTGTTACCGTATAACCTTTTGAGTCATCTTCCCGGGTTAAACTTAATGTTGCACCTGATGCGTCCTTTTCTTTACTCAAACGACCACGAGCATCATAAGAAATTTCGGTGATATTGTTGTTAGCATCTTGGTAACTTGTTAGTAAACCACTGTCAGTGTAACTTAATTGAATCATTTCACCTGCAGGATTACTAACATTGCTTAAGTATCCTTGTGAATTTTGCGTAAGCGTAGTGCGTTGTCCGCCTGGGGCAATAATCCCGGTTGGGTTTCCTGATGAATCACGTTCGATTGTGGTCACTTTATTGTCGACATCTGTAACCGACACTAATCCACCATCAGTATCGTAGCCAAACTCGTAAATGTTTGCATTCGTTAAACTGTTTATGGTTTTTAGATGTCTGCCACTTTTATCGAAACTATAGACTTCCTCCGCATTTTCCGAGGCGATAACATATCCTGCATCGGAAAAAGCTGGTAGCGCCGGTATCACTTTACGCACGCGATGAGCATAAGTGTCAGCAATATAAAGATAGCCATTCGGATCAATGGCGATGTCTCGGGCTCCTGTTAATCTTGCGCTAGTAGGCGGATGACCATCCAACGGTTTTGAAGAGATTACATCACTACCAGCTACGGTTGTGATGATACCGTCCGGTGTCACTCGACGAATGCGCATATTTGCTTGATCTGCAATATATAATACGTCATCTGCAGATAATGTAATATTATATGGCATGTTAAGTAAGGCCTCGGTTGCAAGACCACCATCACCCGCAAAACCGGCCTGCCCTTCTGTTCCCGCTACTCTACTCATTATGCCATCGGGAGAAACCTTTCTTACCAAGGAATTATTTCGATCACTAAAATAGATGCTGCCATCGGACCCTAAAGCGAGTCCATGTGGCCAGTCAATTTTTGCTTCAATTGCCAAACCACCATCACCTAATACGCCTTGCTCACCCGTTCCAGCAATTGTTGAAATAATACCGTCAGTACCTACTCGTCGAATACGATGATTCCCCGCATCGCTAATAAACAGGGTTCCATCAGCTGTGACTACCACATCAGATGGACCTGCAATAATGGCTTCTGTTGCTAATCCGCCATCACCAATATCAACACCTTCCATATCTTCGACATAACCACTACCCGCCACCGTTGTGATAATGCCATTGGCATCAATCTTTCTTACTCGCCAATTGTTTAATTCAGCAAAATAAATACTGCCATCAGTTCCAATTTCAATTCCCCGCGGTGTACTTAAGCGTGCTTCTGTAGCCAGTCCTCCGTCACCACCATAACCATCATGAGACCAATCTGTTGCAATACCTGCAATGGTTTCAATTGTTCCACTTGGATCAATTCGGCGAATTCGATGATTACGATAATCTGAAACATAAACACTACCATCTTCGCCAATCGCTACTCCCATCGGCAATGCCAGTTCGGTTTCTGTGGCAAGGTCTTTATCACCATTGAAGCCCTTATTACCTGTACCAGCAATGGTTGAGATAACATCACTCAATGACAAGCTGCTACATGATTCACCATCACCAAGTAACAATAAGTAATCTTGAGGTGAATAAATATGGTTTACACTAAGACTCCAGCCTCCCAATCCTTGGTCCGCGGTATTCCAAGCGCCGATAATATCTTTTACTCTACTCCAGATAGTAATGAGCTGTGCAGAACGCATGCTTGAAAATAAAACCTGATCTGAACCATCACTTTGACCTTGGATGCGAGCAAACGCATTATCCAATAAATACCCAACAGGGTAATAGCGTCCTTGATAGGTGTAACCAATATCAACCGTTATAGGTTGTGGACCTTGTAACCGTCTTCCATAGGCATCCTTACCATCCCATTCAAAGCTATAACTCAAGTTAGCTGATACAGGAAAGCTTTTTTGAAAACGTTGCCCAGCAACTCGTATATTTAATTCAACACTAACAGCATCTGCTGGTGCTTCATCACCCGTCAATTCAATATCCCATATATAGGCATCTCGTCGACCGGGTACCCGATCACTTTCATAATGAAGATTAAATGACGTTCCAGTGATTGGAATATCTTCGCCTAAGGTTTGAGTTTGGCATTTAATAATGGAACCACCGCCCTTGCATGGCTTAGCAGGTTTGCGAGGTTTCTTTTTAGCTGGTTTGGGTTTAACAGCTTTAGGTGGCGGACCATAAGGCCAGTTACAATCCCAAGGACTGAAATGTTTAATTGGTACTCGCCACAATGCCTGATTGGCGACATAAAGTGAGGCCAATTGTTTTCGCTCTTCATTTGTAACATCCATCGCAACGCCATTGTCTACCAAACCATCACCGGTCGTGTCTAACTCCGCTAAACCTGCTGTGATTGCCAGTACCTTTATGACGCGTCCATTTTCCGAAGCAATCCATTTTCCTTGCTGTCGATCGTAGTAACCCGTCGGCACCGCACTACCGACAGGAAAACCTATGAAATCTTCCACATAATGAAAAAGAGGTTTATCAAAACGTACTTCAGTTGCGCCACTATTGATTGCCTCATCAGCGCTAAATTCAAGTGCATAGGTATAACCACTGCTAGGCGGCAACTCCGCAGGCATACTTTCGGGCCCATTATCTCCAACGGTGTATTCTGTTAACCGAATATTTAAGGTATCTGCACTTTGCGAACTGCCATCAGCCATTACCAGTTGGGCACTTATCTGTTCTGGAATAATTAACGTCGGTTGTCGCTCACCATCATCATCGATAACTTTATTGGCACGAGCGACTTTCATTCCCGCATCATTGAAATTAATTTCAGTAACAGCACTATCAACCTGGTTCATTACAATATCCGGTAACCAAGCAAAATCCTGCCAGGGCGCATCAATATTCCGATGCACAGATAAATAGCCTTCTTTTTCGTACTGTAAATTAAATGTCTTACCACCATTTAGGGCAAGATCAAATACGCCGTCATTGCCTGTAGTGGTATGACCAAATTCGGAATGGCCAATAACAGATACTTTTACCCCCGATAAAATATTGTTATTTCTATCTAGGACTTTACCGCGTACAACAGCAATTAGCTGAGGTTTTATGGTGTTTTCTGCGACACCAATTTGAATGGGGTTTTCACCTGTGAATAAAAAATTGTTACTGTCGTAAGTTGTACTGGCAACTGTGGTATTAATCTCCTCAACAACTAAATCTGGTTCAGAGGTATCAATAGGAATGTCTTTTTTACCACCCCCGCCTCCCCCACAAGAAAACAGGAAGAATAGTGACGTGATCAACCAATAAGCAATTTTCATCCATCTCCCCTCATTAATTTTTCATATACATCTCGGATTTGTATTATTAACAAATTTTCATTCTGTTTGTTCTATTTGCTATTTCTTCATTAGTAATCCCTTAATTATGCGCCTTTTTTATTAACAAAAAAACAAAGCAAAACACTAAAGAAAAAAACGTGTTCACGTTTTTAAAAAACAACGTAATTGTAATTATCTCGATTGAAGACAAAGGTGAAAAAATCCAAAAAGATATACCAATGTGGAAATTAAGGAGAAGTTATTTTTGTGTAATGAACCAGAATAGACCCTGCGCCATTTGCGCGCTTTCTTGAACTTGAACCATGGTAAAACTAACCCATTCATGCGCGTCCATTGAATTGATCTTCCTATAAATTCAAAACCCACATAATCCTTTATTTCCACTATCTATTGGTCTTGCATGATCTGTGTTGCGTAGTAGGGTTTGCCTGATTCTGGATCGTAGATTTTCCTGGATTTCCAGTAATCAGAATTATCAGAAGCTTCACGGTTGGCAGAAAGTATGGGATATCAATCGGCAACCGCTTTTTGCCGCGTCATTCAAAAAATGTTTTCAACAACAGCGGGCCAAGTACGACGTAGTAAATTCGACCATTAACAGGTTCTAGATTTTAACATTTATTAAACTTTCTTTAATCGAATATTTCTATTTTCTTAGAAATGATGATTTCATAGACAATTTTTCTCACTATCCATTCATAAGTAAAACGAGCTTCGCTTAGACTCTGCTTTTGTTATAATAACTCGACTATCAACCTGGTTTAAGTCGTTATGTCGGAATATCGACCCAAAGGGCATTACATCGCGCTAGAATGTGAAACACAAAGTGAAATCAATATGCTTACACCATGAAGTCAATACTAATTTCAAATGCTAGGTCCTGCTACAGATACTAAGGAATTTTATGTTACACAAAAAATTTATTGCACTTATCCTAATGTTAATTTCATACCCAGCGTTTGCTGATTATGATGTTAACAAAATCAAAGATGGTATTGAAAAGAAAACAACCGTATTTCAGGTGACTGGCTGGAGTCAATCACAAGATCAAAAATCCTTTATCGCAACAACCCAATTAAAGCGCCTATCCATTACCGTTAATGAAAAGGAATCTAAATTGATTGTCCCTTTCGTTACCCCAGAACAAATAAAAACTGGAAAAGTTCTTTGCAGGAAATTTACAGAGGTCGCGTCAGCAGCCGACTCCCAAAAACAACTGCAAGATATCAAGGACACTATTCGTAAATCGACCACGCGACATCAATTAAAACGTATTAAGATGAATGATATTGTATTTATGATCGCACCTAAGTTAAGAGGCTCAGTAGTCAGTCTTCATTGTTCTGTGAGTAAAATATGAAGTTATGACACAGGAAAAATTGTTAATCCTCCTCTTCCCTAAGTTTGTAGCAAAAACAGCAGGAATGACATGCCCGCCAGAAATCGACACACGGGAACAATTTGTGAGGACCGCTTCAGATACCTCTACCAAAATACCAGCGCCAGCGACACTATTTTTAATTCTCAGTGGATTCCTTAGCTTGGTTTTCTCAACTAAAAAAAGCAAATGAAACAGAAATTTTAAGATTTAGTATAGCGGTATTATTTTCAAACTTTATGACGGCAGTAAAAGGATCTCTTTAGTGACGTTCCTATACTCTTTTCCAACAGAATCAATATGACTCTCTCCAGAGTTTGATCTAAATCCTTTTTAAAGAAACGAGAAATTATCAGTTATCTAATTTAATTAGATTCTTGGGTTTCTTTAGTAGGATTTTTTTCATACAAATATCAACAAAAAAAGGACCTACTGGTGTGTTATAAGGAATCATTATCGTTCGAGCTTTTACTGAAAATTTCAAGGAATGGTTTTCTTTGTCATAAATTCTCGGTAGGGATATATCCATTTTAAGCTTTTTTTTCAAGTTTTGCTTTTGCCCCACCGGCAAACATATTGGCTAACTCACCAGCAAGATCTTTTAATATCGCAGCATCTCGTGGCATACCTGGTGGTAACATAACATCTGCCACTTTTTTAATGGCTATTTCTGGAAACGAAACCGATACTGAACCCTTTCCGCCTGGACCTTCGAGATCAATGATGCTGGTAATATCGCCCAATGCTTTATTATTTTCCCGAAGCATCATTTTTCCTGATTCCACCTCCATTTTCGCCATGGTTCTCATCACGTTTAGAATTGATTTAAGCACAGGATTTATATACGTTTTGTCCATATCCCAGAATTCCCACTTACTTTTTATTCTATATCGACAAAAAAAACCTTACACGTTAGCGAAATGCCTTACAAATTAGGAGAAAAGAGACATAATACTCATAATGGAATTAGACAGATTATAAATAATCCAATATATGTCATTGAATTAATTGTGCGCGATGTAACTAATAAAAGCGGCACTTCTTGTAAGACGAGTTATGAAATTGAAAAGTCTTGGATAGATTCATAAAAAAGCAATTCACTAATTATGGTTGTGCTCACTTTTTTAAGTCTCGGTTTTTTTTAACATAACCCCAATGAGTGATGGCTCACATTTTACCAGAAAACAATTCATGAATTTCTACTACAAGCCGTTGTAAGTAAATGTTGAAACACTCTCATTTTTTATAATACTTAATAGATATTTTATACATTTGCAGCATGACAACAGTAAGCTTAAATCGTGAGTTCAAAACAAAAATTGAACAAATAAATGAATTGCCGACATTACCGGAAATTGCTCGTCGGCTACTGGAATTGCAAATGAATCCAAATGCAACGAGCCAACAGCTCGTGGACATTATCGAAAATGATCCGGTTTCTTCCTCTCAAGTACTAAAATATGCTAATTCAGCCTTTTTCAACAGTGCGCGAAAAATTGAATCATTAAAAGATGCGATAAATTTATTCGGATTCGACAATGCACTAAATTGTTCTTTGAGTTTGGCAACAGCTAAAAATTTTTCAATACCCTCAGACGGCCCTATTGGCATGCACGCTTTCTGGAAGCATGCCATTTATAGCGCGCATTTAATGCAAATATTGGCAAACAAAATCCCAGAGGGAAATGGACCTAAACCAGGCTTGGCTTATCTTGCAGGGCTTTTACATAATTTTGGATATGTCTTGTTAGGCCACGCTTTTCCCAATGAATTCAATCAACTCAATAAAAACCTGAAAATCTTGAACACACGCGATGTTTTACCCGTGGAATCTAATTTACTGGGTATCCATCATTATCAGTTGGCTGTATGGTTAATGCGAAAATGGGGATTGCCCACCGAAATATTAGCTGCCGCCTTTGAACATCATAACGAATCGTATCGTGGTAAACACTATGAATACGCCAATCTAACCTTAGTAGCAGATCGGATCCTATGCACCCATGGCATTGGCGATGTTGACAATGACGAACTCCCACCACGGATTCTATCTTCACTCAACATAGATCTCATCGCGGTTCAAGCTGCGACAAAGGAGCTTTTGAATAATAAAGCACGAATAGATGGATTAATTGAAGGGTTGATAAACCAAAAAAGAATTTAGCTTAACAGATTTTCGCTTAATAACAGTAATTTTCTAGTAAATTAACTATTTTACAACTAATTATCTTGATTTCTAAATTTCCACAACAACTGCCGCATTGACCGCTCTATAATTCTCATCCAATGAGCTCGCATTAATAAATTTACTCCCATTAATTTCTGTAACACCATAACCTTCATGTATATGTCCAAAAGCATGTATTTTTGGATTCAATTCCGTAACGCGTTTTAGTAATTCTGGACAACCAGCGTTTACGCCGTCTACTGTTCGATCATGTATTCCATTAGGAGGCCCATGCGTTATTAATACATCAACATCACTTGGTATTTTTTCCCAATAAGGTTTTAACTCTTCCGACTCAGCCATAAAAAACCAATCAAAAAAGACTGGTGTCCAGGGGGAGCCATAAAATTTTATCCCTTGAATCGTTATGCTTGAATCTTGCAAATAATTTGCATTTGTTAAAACTTTGATCGCTTCTTTTGTTTCCTTTTCAAAAAGACCATCGTGGTTTCCCGCAATCACAATTTTTGTCTGGTGTTTTAAAGATCCTAGAAACGCATTAAATTCTTCCAATTTCTGCCACGAATTATTCCCCAAAAAGTCTCCACAGTGGATAAAAACATCGCCATCCGGGATGGAAATTGAATCGTGCAATGAATGTGTATCTGATATGAAAACAAGTTTCATTGGTAAGTAATTTTATTGGCTGAAAAGGTAAAGTTTACTCTTATTAGGCAGTCAGAACCATTAGCATATTTAAAATTCACAGAAAATCGTCCGGAATAGTCAATTCAAGCTTGATACTGATCTAAGTCCGGTTATGATAGTTGGTTCCAGTAGAGTGTACCATGCAACACAATCGTTGCCGTCGCCATGTTGGTACGTCCACCCGATGAAGAAAGTCCTACCTCTAATACGTGAATGTCCCTCCATTCACGCGTTCATTGAGTTTTCTAATAGTGTCCCTGTGCATCAACAATAGAAACCAGGGCGATATTGCTAAGTACTGCACCACTTAATGCATCGAATGCTGTTACCAATGCAGCTTCAGAAAGTGTGAAGTCTAAGGTCTGGCCAGTTAGCGTTCAAACTTTTATTTTCTATGAGCCAAGCCTTTTAGAAAGGGATTTATTTTTTTAGGAAGAGACTGGCAACCAATTATTAATGACGCTAATAAAAAGATGCTCAGATTGAGCAAATGAATGGACAAAAAGTACAGATCAAAACCGGATCGCAAATTTCTTATGATTATATTAATTGCGACCGTTTACTCTAAATTTTGGGCGAAATTTTGTAAGATCAAGAGTATGCCGTCTATCAGATTTACCTTGACCGACGGCTTTTGACTGAATCAATGAACCCATATGGGTGAAAGTAGACCTATCTTCGGGGATAAACAGTAGTGCTGAAATAAAAGCCCCTGATATCATAATTATCAAAGATTTTTTAATTATCGAGGTATACATATCAATTCGTTATACCTTTATCTAAAATTGTTCAAATGAATTATTTGCATCTAGGTTCCAATTATTCCAAGACCTACTTACCTTGGGCTTAATTTGCAACACTTATCCCATGCCGAAGGTATTTAAATAAAAACTTAATCGGGCGAAGAATATAAATTAGTCTGCCAGATTTCTTTGGATTGATTTCACAGGGTTGTGGTTTTTGCGGAGTAATCAAATGGCATGCTGATTTGTTTAAGTAAGGGTAAACTCGTATCAAACTTCAGGTCACCATTGATACGATAGGATAAGGCTTCATTACTTTGCAATGCGCTAAGCAATGCTCCACTCACTTTTAATATGTTAAGCTTCAAAGGCAGAACTACTTCATTCTCGGACTCTTGGGCTAGATTTAGTGATTCAGTCAATCGAGATTTCACCCATTCATCACCACTGACACTTAATTTATAAGCAAGTTTGGAAATATCAATTCCAAATATATTAGGATTCTTGATATTCATCTTTACTAATAAATCAACACTCGTAAAATTCATTTTATCCAAGGTAATACTTTTAACAGAAATACTCGGCACTTTGGGGATGGGTAATTTTCCTTTAGTTGCTGCTGAAACCGGATAAACTCCTACAAAGGGAAGATCCAACCGAGTTACAGTTTTAATTTCATAGTTCATCTCATTTAACGCATCAAAATCTTTAAAAATCTTGAAAAGCTCAGAAAATTTAATATTAATTGGCACAGCCAGCTTACTCACACCCGCAGCTGCAATACTGCTCGACTTGTTTTGTGTACCTTGGGTAAATTGTTTATTGTTAATTAGTAATTCATAGTCAAAACCTGCTAAGTTGATGGGCACAGGATTTGGATTATCAACATCCAGATTAACCGTTAGGTCAACATCATCCATTGAAAACTTTTCTATTTGCGTATTCGCAACCTTTACGGTTGGTTTGATTACATCAGAAATCGATTTTAAGTCACCAACTGAAGTACACGCTGTTAAGGTCAGCAGAGAAAATATCAATGAAATAATATTGGTTGGAACAATCAAGAGTCGCATGGTATTGGCTTTTGTCCAAAACGGTAAAATGCAGCAAAACTCACGCAAGTATTTGCTGCATTCTAGTGGAAATTAGGAAAGCTCTTCTTCCGCCTTGGCAGATTCATCCACAATGGGTACAACAATTATCTCTACTCTTCGATTACTGCTTCTACCTTCTATCGTATCATTGGTTGTAATGGGATTCGTTTCACCTTTACCAAGCCATGCCAGTCGTTCATCAATGACGCCCTTGCCTGCTAAATAATCGGCGACCGCTTTTGCACGCTTTTCTGATAGTGTTTGATTCGATGTTTCTGAACCTTGGCTATCGGTATGACCAATAACCTGTAGTTCTGTCTTTTGATATTTTGTCACCACATCAGCAATCTTATTCATGGTGCTTTCAAATCCAGATTGAATATCAGTCGATCCAGTGGCAAAAGAGGTTTGGCTTGTCATGCGCACAAATAAAATATCGTTTTCATCCTTTTCAACGGTAATTGCGCCAGAGCCTCGTTCGTCTTTTAAAACTTTTTCCAGATCAGCTTTTTGTTGATCCATATAATTACCAACAGCAGCTCCCGCAATACCACCACCTACTGCACCAATCAGTGCGCCTTTCTTTTTATCTTTTGCCAACAAACCAACAGCGGCACCACTTGCCGCACCGATTAATGCCCCCTTTTGAAGATTTGACATTTTTCCGTTTGAAGCACAACCTGAAATGGCAATCATGCCCGCACATGTGACTGTTATTAATTTATTTCTGATTTTCACAATTTTCCCCATCCGTATTTTTTTGAATAATGATATAAAAATTAACAATACCATCATTGATTAAATCAGACATCGCGAAAACATCTAAATTAACTTTTTTTTACATTGTGAGATTTAGAAATTAGAGGGGAGGTTTTGTTTTAAACAAACTGAATGAGTTTCATGCATAATATTTACATAGCGATTAAGATTTATCTTTCAACAAAGCCTGCAACTGGCGAATTTCTTTTTCCGTTAAATCCGCTGTTCTTCCTGGCCTAACAGCACGTGGCAGTGAAATGGGTCCATAACGAACTCGCATTAAACGACTAACCGTAACACCTTGCGATTCCCACAAGCGACGTACTTCTCGATTTTTACCTTCATGCAAAACCACGTGATACCAGTGGTTTGCGCCTTCGCCACCTTTGTCGATTATTTTATCAAATTTGGCGGGACCATCTTCAAGCAATACACCCTCTTTTAAAATCTTCAACGTTTCGTTAAAGACGTCTCCCAAAATACGGACAGCATATTCTCGTTCAACTTCCTGACTGGGGTGCATTAAATTATTAGCCAGGGTTCCATCGGTGGTAAACAGCAGTAAACCCGACGTAGTAATATCAAGTCGGCCTACGGCAATCCAGCGACCACCGGCTAGTTTTGGAAGGTTATCAAAAACGGTTTTACGCCCATCGGGATCAGATCTTGTGGTCACTTCACCAACGGGTTTGTGATACATCAATACACGTGTTTCTTTTTGTTTCAATCGAGAAACGGGAACGACTTTACCTTTAACTTTGAGCTTGTCTCCCGGGACATAACAATCACCAAGCACTGCAGTTTTGTCATTGAGCTTTACGCTGCCGCGCTTTATCCACTCTTCCAGTTCCCTGCGTGAACCGAATCCTGCACGCGCAAGCACTTTTTGCAGACGCTCGCCTCGTTTTTTTTCACTCACTGTTTTTTTTGAAATTTTTCTCATAATGAAGGAAGGTTATAAAATCAAACTTCGCTAACCTTTCCATCAGTTTCATCGTTGGGTAATTCGTTGGACTCTTCTGTAGACGATTCTTCACGTTCAACGGATTCAATTTCAACATCATCATTTTTGCTCTCAGTTTGCTCCAAGAGCGCAGATTCGATAGATTGTTCAACCGCTTCTATGTTGGTTTCCTGGGCCAAAACAGCATCCAACTCGGCAGCAATGTGTTCTGGTGACTCGGCATGTTCAGATTCTTGTTCGTCACTTTCTTCGACTTTTTGATCTTGCTCAGCAACAGCCTCGGCATTGCCATCGGGCTCGTTTTGCGCTTCCTGCATTTCACGAATCGCTGAAATTAATGCTGCATTTTGCTCAGGATCAAGTTCGGTTGCAATCGCATCTAGGTCCTTTATTTCAGAAAGCGGCGGTAAATCTTCCAGGCTTTTCAAATTAAAATAATCAAGAAACTGTTTAGTGGATGCGAGTAACGCTGGACGACCTGGGACGTCTTTATGGCCCACAACTTTAACCCAATCACGTTCCTGTAATGTTTTGATAATATTACTACTCACACTGACGCCACGAATTTCTTCTATTTCGCCCCGGGTGATAGGTTGTCGATAGACGATCAATGCCAGTGTTTCCAACAAAGCTCTGGTATATTTCTGTGGTTTTTCTTCCCATAATCGAGATACCCATGGTGAAATTTCTTCTCGAACTTGAAAACGATAACCGCTACTTACTTTTTTTAGTTCGATTCCACGGTTTTCATAATCCGCTTCTATTAATTGGAGTATCGTATTGATTTCATCTTTTGTTGGTTGCTCACCTTCGGGAAACAATTTAATGATATGATCAACATTGAGTGTTTTATCACTCGCAAAAATAAATCCTTCAACAATATTTTTTAACTTTTGATTACTCATTGTCTCGCCTTAACATGAATCGGACCATAAGTTTCGGTTTGCACGACTTCGATCAATGTTCCCTTGATTAACTCAAGAATTGCTAAAAATGTAACTACGATACCTCGTCGACCTTCTCTCGGATCAAACAGTGAAGTAAAATTAATAAATTTGTCGGTATCAGCAGATACTCGATTCATCACCGAGGTCATTCTTTCACGAACAGATAATGCTTCGCGTTGTATATGGTGATGGTTAAATAATTCTGCACGTTGCATCACTTCTTTTAAAGCCCCGAGTAAATCCGATAAGGCAACATCAGGTTCATGGACTTTATGTTCTCGTTGGCACTTAACAGGTTCTGCAAGATAAAAGTCTCTCTCAACACGTGGGAGCTCATCAATATCATCTGCCGCACGTTTAAATCGCTCGTATTCCTGTAATCGACGAATTAATTCAGCGCGAGGATCATCTTCATCTTCATCGCTACTGACTTTAGGCAACATCATGCGTGACTTGATTTCAGCCAACATCGCCGCCATTACCAAGTACTCACCAGCCAGTTCCAATTCCACTGCTTTCATCATCTCAACGTATGCCATGTACTGTCGGGTAATTTCGGCAATGGGTATATCGAGAATATCGACGTTTTGTTTCTTAATGAGATAAAGTAAAAGATCCAACGGACCTTCGAAGGCTTCTAAAAAAACTTCCAGAGCATCGGGTGGAATATAAAGGTCTAAAGGTAGATCTTTGATGGCTTCGCCATTAACAATTGCGATAGCGTCTTCCTGAATATTTAAATTAAGTTCTGCTAAATCAGTCACTGCTCAATCCTGTAAAGAACCAATCACCTAGCGTGATATTACCTTCAAAACCTGTTGAATTTTCGATTAACGATAATCCAATCCCATTGCTTGTCTGACTTCGTCCATGGTTTCTCTGGCAACGTCACGTGCTTTTTCACAACCTTCTGCAATGATACTTTTCACTGCTTTAGGGTCTTCTAAATAAGCTTCTGCTCTTTCACGTATTGGGCGCTGCTCTTCTAATACTGAGTTAATGACTTTTTGTTTGCATTCCAAACAGCCGATTGACGCTGTGGTACAACTTTCCTGTACCCAATTCTTTACGTCATCATTGGAATATAAAATGTGAAATTCCCATACCGGACATTTCTTGGGATCACCGGGATCAGTCCGTCGAACCCGGGCGGGATCTGTTGGCATGGTCTTGAGTTTTTTCTCCACCGACTCCGGTTCCTCACGCAAACCGATGGTATTACCGTAAGACTTCGACATTTTCTGGCCGTCTAAGCCTGGTACTTTTGAGCTTTGAGTTAAGAGAGATTGAGGTTCCGGTAATATAATTTTACCGCCACCTTCTATGTAACCAAATAATCGTTCGCGATCTCCCACTGACAAATTGTGTTGGGAGTCCAATAATGCGCGACCCGTTTCCAAGGCTTCAGCATCACCTTGCTCTTGATATCGCTTCAACAAACTTTGATAAAGTTTGGCATTTTTACGGCCCATTTTTTTAATCGCTGCCTCGGCTTTTTCTTCATAGCCGACTTCACGTCCGTACAAATGGTTAAAACGGCGAGCGACTTCTCGGGTGAGTTCGACATGGGCAACCTGGTCCTCGCCTACCGGTACTAGCTCGGATTTATAGGCTAATATATCAGCACTTTGTAATAAGGGATAACCCAGAAAACCGTAGGTCGCGAGATCTTTTTCTTTTAGCTTTTCTTGCTGATCTTTGTAAGACGGAACACGCTCTAACCAACCCAATGGCGTCATCATGGAAAGCAACAAATGTAACTCTGCATGCTCTGGTACTTTTGATTGAATAAAGATGGTAGCGGATCCGGGATTAACACCAGCAGCAAGCCAATCTACGACCATTTCGTAGGCGCTGTCTTCAATGATGGATGGGTCGTCGTAATGTGTGGTTAATGCATGCCAGTCAGCGACGAAAAAATAACATTCGTATTCGTGTTGCAAATTAACCCAATTTTTTAGAACTCCGTGATAATGACCTAAATGTAAGGTACCTGTCGGGCGCATACCTGACAAGACGCGATTATGACCTGAAACGGCGACCAAGTTTTGCTCCTAGTTTATAACCCAGTAATGGTGTGAATTATAGCACGCAACATTTTTATTGGGGGTGACAATAACCAACTCAGTACGCCAAAAAATAATAGGCCCAGTATAATAAACAAACCATAAGGTTCTAACCGATTGAATTTGTATGATAGTGGCCCTGGCAATATAGCGCTAATCACCCTGCCCCCATCAAGTGGCAGTATGGGTAATAAATTTAACACCATCAATATCAAATTAATTGTGATGCCTGCTCCCCCCATCAAAGCGAGAGGATATAACCAAGAGTCTGTGGTTTGTCCGAAAGTTAAACTAATTTTCATCACTAACCCCCAAAAAATGGCCATGATGAAATTGGACATGGGCCCAGCGAGTGCAACCAACGCTACATCACGCCGTGGATTGCGCAAATTTTCCCAGGTGATGGGAACAGGTTTAGCCCAACCGAAGATAAAACCACCAATCAAAACCAGAAACCCTGGAACCAATATGGTACCGACAGGATCGACATGTTTGATCGGATTTAACGTCAACCGACCCATCATTTGAGCGGTTCTGTCGCCAAGTTTCATGGCAACCCACCCATGAGCAACTTCATGTACGGTGATCGCAAATAACACGGGCAAGACCCATACACTGAAGCGCTGAATAGCGTTAAGTTCTTCCATAATTTCCTTGGAATTGAAAACAAGTAGGCATATTACAGGGCAACACGTTGGAATGCATTAAAACAGAATATTGGTTTAATTTACTGCTCAATTAAATCAATGGGACCCAATCCTTCGCGAATAACCTTTGGCACATCGTCTAATAAATCAACGACAGTCGTGGGTTCCAGGCCGCAGTACCCACCGTCAATAATCAAGTCCACGTGTTTACCCAATATATCACGCATTTCATAGGGATCCGATAAAGGGTATTCATCACCAGGAAGGATTAAAGTGGTACTGATAATCGGCTCTTGCAACGAATTCAACATATCAGTGACGATTGTATTATTAGGAATTCGCAAACCAATGGTTTTACGCTTAGGTGCTAGTAAACGTTTAGGCACTTCTTTGGTGGCTTGCAGAATAAACGTGTACGGACCTGGCGTCAGCGTTTTGATCAGACGAAATGCAGGATTATCTAATTTTGCATAGGTTCCCACTTCGTTTAACACAGAACACATCAGGGTAAAATCATGTTTAGCACCCAGACCACGAATATTTCGAATTCGTTCTGCAGCAGACTTATCACCAATATGACAACCTAACGCATAACAGGAATCAGTGGGATAAATAACAACGCCACCCCCACGCATGATATCCACCGCTTGATGAATTAAGCGTTGTTGAGGATTGTCGGGATGTATTTGAAAGAATTGACTCATACTACATTCCAATCATGCCAAATAGGTTTGCAATCCAACGGCAATGCGAGACCTCGGCCCAACTCAACATAGGGATTGCCAGGATTATGGAAATCAGAACCCACTGATGACAACAAATTAAACCGACGTGCAAGGGAAGCCATTTCTGCTTTTTCTTTTTCGCTGTATCGCTGTGCCACCACTTCTAATCCAATCCCACCACACGATTTAAAATCTGTGACTAATTTTTCCAATTTCGTTTTTGTTAAATTATACCTTGTGGGATGTGCAATGACAGCTTGACCACCAGCGTCATTGATCCAGCCAACCGCATCTTCAAGGGTTTTCCAATGGCCGTTAACATAGGCTCTGCCACGTTTACCTAAATATTTTTTAAAACACTGTTGCATATCTTTCGCATGGCCATTATCCACTAAAAACCGGGCAAAGTGAGTTCGCGTAACAGCTTCAAACCCTGCTTTTTCAGTTATTGTTTGCCACACGTTTTCAATACCGCTTTTCTCGAGTTTTTCTGCAATTTTCTTTGCACGTCGAACACGTTCCAAACGGATCTCCCGCAAACCCTGCTGTAGTCCTTGGTGATTGGGATCTATGTTTAAACCAACAATGTGAATGGTTTGGTTTTTTTCCCAGCTAATGGAAATTTCCACCCCATTAACCAGTTGTAGGCCAAGCTCATCAGCAGTTTTTTGAGCTTCTGATAAACCTTTGGTTTCATCATGATCGGTAAGAGCTAAAACTGATACTCCCTGCTCCACCGCCCGCGTCATCAATTCAGAAGGTGAAAGTGTTCCATCGGAATAATAGGAATGGCTGTGCAAATCTACAATAGTATCGGAACTCATTTTTTTATTTTTCTAAGATGACATAAGCCACAGCAAACTCTTTTTCATCTGCGATGCTTATGTGACTGCTACGAATTTCTTGTTCCTGCAGTTTCTGTTTTGCAACTTCAGTAAACATTAAAAGGGGTTTTCCTAAATCATCATGATCTACGCTAATATGAGTCATTGAAATTCCGTCACGAAACCCCGTGCCTAAGGCTTTTACGGCAGCTTCTTTTGCAGCAAATCGTTTGGCCAGAAAAGAAGATTTATTTTTATAATCCGTGAATTCCACAAACTCATGTTCTGCCAGTATACGTTTGGCAAATCGATCACCGTGTTTGTCCAGACTTTCAGACATCCGTTTAACCTGAACAATGTCGGTACCAATCCCAAATATCACGACTGTAAGGCCATCATTCGTGCGTCTACCATAAGTCGCTTCATTTCCCGAACTGCCTCGGGCAAGCCAGTAAAAACGGCCCGTGCAATTATTGCATGGCCAATGTTCAATTCACGTACAGAGGTTAATCCAGCGATAGGAGCAACGTTGTGATAATGCAAGCCATGGCCTGCGTTAACTTCTAAGCCGAGTGATTCGCCAAACGCCACGGCTTCAACGATTTTATCAAACTCCCTTTGCTGTTCCTGCGGTGTTGTTGCATCGGCATATTGACCCGTGTGTATTTCTATCACCGGTGCACCCACATCTGCGGCAGATTGAATCTGTAATCTGTCAGCATCGATAAATAGTGAAACCCTTATATCGGCTGCTGCCAACTTTTCACAAGCAGTGGCCATTTTATCTTTCTGACCATAAACATCCAAACCACCTTCAGTAGTGAGTTCTTCACGTTTTTCGGGAACCAGGCAGCAATCGGCAGGTTTGACCTTTTCTGCAAATGCTAACATTTCAGATGTCACTGCCATCTCAAGATTTATTTTGGTTTGCACCATATCTTTCAATAGAACCACATCCCGTTCTTGAATATGCCGGCGATCTTCTCGCAAATGCAGAGTAATGCTGTCTGCACCGGCTTCTTCAGCGAGTAGCGCCGCTTGAATAGGGTCTGGATAAATTGTGCCTCTGGCCTGACGCAAGGTGGCAATATGATCAATATTAACGCCTAAGAAAATTGCATTTTTTGAATAGTTCATTGGATTTTAAAACCGCGATGTAAGAATAAAAATTGTCCGGTTGGATCGATGCGGGATAATACCATAATTTCTACTGAAATAAGCATGTGGATACGCTTTGAAACCAGCTAAATTAAACTTGGGAGTCAATTAAATGGGTAGTCAAGATATGGGTTTCGCTTAACCCGCTACTTTTTGGGAAATGCGGGAAACTTCCGGAAAGGGTAAATATTGTGGATTGAAAAATTGGGTTGTCACTTCATCCGCAAAGAATCGACCACGGTCTGTTAACCAAACATGTGAGTCATTTTCGTCAATCAGATTGAAAGATTTTAACCAGTCAATTTCTGCTTGAAATTGGCTAGCAACGGTAACACCCGTTCTATCTTCAAAAACTTGTTTGTCGACGCGAATATTTTTTAAGGGTAATAAGAAACTGCGCCGAATTTCGTCGTCTTTAGAGCGAATTTTTCCACGATTAACCGAGACCTTACCCTGATCAATTAAATCGTAATAACTTTGTAAACTTTGATCACCGACATTTAGAGAAAATACGCCACGCAAATTAGACCAGGCAGAAACGCCCACACCCGCGACATCAAATAATTCATTGGTCCAGTCACGTAAATAATGAGACATATCATTTTCTTTTTTTGCGAAAATGCGGGACTGAAACTCGCTAAACCCACTCTCTTCAGATATCACCTTACCCAACATTTTCATTAACAGTATTTCATCAACCTTTGTAAACTCATCGGGTTTGCGATCAAATTGACGAATAATATTACCCTGTCGATCACCGTGTTGTTTTATCCGTAAACGATAAAGTTGATAACCGTTAATATCAAGTGAAACGGCAGTCATCATATTCTTCGCCCAATCTTCCACAGGTTGGTTGGGATAAGCATAGATTAAGTCGATAAACACGTTTTCAATACCCGCATTTCGCATATTATCAATCGACATAAGTGTTTGCTGGTGAGTATGAGTTCTTCCCATATACGACAAAATCGAATCATCAAAACTTTGAACACCCAAACTGATACGGTGTACGCCATAGTCTTTCATGATTTTTAATTTGGCAATGCCCTCTTCTCCAATTAGTGTCGTTGGCTCGGCTTCCACAGAAAACTGGGTACATTGGCTCAAATCAAAATGGGTGGTAAACATTTTGAGAAAACGTTCCATTTGTGGAGGATTTAAATAAGTTGGCGTGCCACCACCAATTAATACCGAACTCGTTGGAATTGCATCAACGCCCATATTATTCTTGTATAAAATCATCTCACGTTCGAGATAATCCAGGTATACATCAACTTCTTCCGCGATGCTTTTGGTTTTAGTTATCCAATGACAAAAGGTACAACGTGAGGGACAAAAAGGAATGTGTACATAAGCGCTTAATGGTCGTTCTGATCGATTTGAAAAATTGTCAAACAAAGCTGTTTGATCCATGTCTTCAAACATCGTCAGTGGGGGGTAACCAATAACGGGAAAAAACTTACTACCGCCATCTGGCAAAATGCCGGTTGCCCTGACTTCGTCTACATTGATATTAGCCAATGCATCTTTTGCCAGGCTCATCCATTGGTCTAATTTCATCTAATTCCCCAGTCCCAATACCACTTTTTTCGTTTTTCAACCTTATTTAAAACTCTATGACCCTTTATAAATCAACAAGTTCAGGCCGGTTCATAGACGCAATATGATGAATCTTGTCATACATATTGACTCTATGTATCGGACAAGACGAGATACTTTAAAGAACAACAGTTTACAGATTAATACTTAACTATAGTTGATTTGGATGTCCGTTTTAATTTCCTGAGTAAGCTGGCTCACTAATTCGATAAAAGCCGGATCTTTCTTAATGTTAATACTGTCTCTGGGGCGCTTAATGTTCACAGTCTCAATTTGACGTATTTGCCCTGGGTGTGCCGTTAACACAATGATTCTATCCGCCAATACCACAGCCTCTTCTACATCATGGGTAACAAACAATATGGTCTTTTGCGTTTCACGCCATATATTGATTAGTAATTCATGAATCAACAGTCGTGCTTGAAAATCAAGAAATACAAAGGGCTCGTCCATCAGTAGAACATCGGAATCGTTGGCAAAACTGCGAGCAATGCTGATACGCTGCTTCATGCCCCCGGAAACTTGATGTGGATAGAGTTGAGCATGCTGTTCCAGCCCAACTTTTTCCAAATAATGCGTTGTAATAGTCTCTACTTCATTACGTTTAATTCTTGGGTTGTTTTCAAGAATAAACCCAATATTTTTTCGAAGACTCATCCAAGGAAACAAGCCATGTTCCTGAAAGATCATGCCAATTTCTGATGTTGAACCATTCTGTTTTTTTGCTATATGGCAATCACCGTGAGTTTTTTCATCTAATCCAGCAATCACACGTAGTAAAGATGATTTTCCGCAACCACTGGGGCCAAGTATGGCAACAAATTCCCCTTGCTGTATATCGAAGGAAATATTTTCAAACGCAGTAACTGGCTGTTGCTGCGTTAAATACTGTTTACCCAGCTTAACAAGCGAAATGTGTGATTGTGAAATTATCGGTATCCTACTGGTAAGAACCTAAAACTTTTACCGCATTTTTAGCATAGCTTAGATCTACAATCTGAGATATGTTCGGTTTCTTTTTGGCATATCCTCGTTCAAAATACCAATTGGCATCGTCCTGTAGACTTTTCTCATTAACCAAGCCATCTGGGCTGAGTCCAACAGGCACAACATTTAAATATATTTTACGATCTTTAATTCGTGTGTGTTTGGTCAATATTCTTATAATTTCTTCCTTGCCCTGGTTTTTTTCAAAGGCGTCGTTGTAATCCCGTAAACCTTTAACATACGCGACCATAAATCCCTTGGCATGTTGCGGATGTTTTTCCATAAACACAGGTGAATAATAAATGCCAGCACTTTGTTGATTTGGATAAATTTCATCATCACCCGCAACACGTACTGCAAAACCTTTGTCAACTGCTGCGGCCACAAATGGTTCAATTTGTACTGATGCATCAATCCCTTTGTTAGCTAAGGCAATATTAATATCTGAATAAGCCAAGTGACGTAATTTAATATCGCCCAATGATAGACCGACTTTCTTTAAATACATTTCCGTCACAATTTCTTGCGACACACCTTTGGCAGTGACTGCCATGGTCATTCCCTTTAAATCTTTAAAACTTTTATAACGCCCACTATCCACGTGATCTTTGCGCACAAGTAAAGCGAGGTATCCATGGCCTGGACTTACGGTACCTTTATCAGAAACGATTTTAATGGGAATATCTTGAGCAATAGCGTTATACATTCCGGCACTGATATTACCACCGCCCACAAAAAGTTGACCCGTTGCTAAAAATGGAACCATTTTCGCGCCTGATGCCTTAAAGGGATTAATCACAGGATTAATTCCCTGTTCTTCAAAGTAGCCGCGCTCCTTAGCAATGAACATAGCGGCTGAACTCATAACGGGTGATATACCAATTGGCACATCAAGTAAATCTTTGGCAGTGGCAGTGGCAGTGGCAGTAATGAGAATCTGCCAAAAGAAAACCAAAGAAATAATTTTTTTCACAATAACTTCCCTCTTACTCTTAAAGAATTTGTAAAAAATATAATATTACGCCCAAAACGGCAACTATCGAACCATATATTGTAAATCGATGTACTTTTTCTTTTAAAAAAATCATCGCCAGGGGCAGTACAAAAATGGGACTTGTAGAATTTAACGCTACTGCAACTGAAGCATACGTTAATTTTAGAGCCAAAATTGATAACCATGTTCCCAACAAAGCACCAATAATCGATGTAATTAACAATTTTTTATAAAGACGTGGATTATTTTTTAGTGGTTTAAAACCACTTACCAAATCACGCGCGACGAGAGCCCAAACCACTAATCCGAATATGCCCCAAACTTGTCGAATGAACGTTGCCTCAAGACTATCGATTTCAAATACTGCCCATTTTGTCAACAAAATACCGGCAGCTTCCGTCAACACAAATAATCCCGCAACTGCTAATCCACTTAACCACAAGATGTGTTTTTGATTTCTTTCGGCTTTACTCCAAAGTACAAAAGCAACACCTAACACTGTTAATAACAAACTGAGATAGGCTAAACTACTCATGAACTCCTGAAAAACAAAAATGGAGATCAATGCTGTAACAACGGGAATTAAGGTTCCCATTAGTAAAGTTAAGCGCGCCCCTAATCGTTGAATGCTGAGTAAATACAGCGTATCACCTATGGCAATGGCCAAAACTCCGCTCAGTGCTAACATCCAAAAACTGCTTGCGGGCAGTTCAGAAAATGAAAGGGGAAAAACAATAAAGAGCAAACAAATCGAAGCGACGAGCCCTTTAGCAAGGTTTATTGCTCGAGCGCTCATTTCACGGCCTATTTGCCCGAATAAAATCGCAGCAACAGCCCATAAAAATGCTGATGCCAGTGCAGCTACAGCACCAAGCAGATGGTCAAATGATGAATCCATAACCAATTCTAGGAAGAAAAATCAGATTATAGTGGAGAATTTTAGTAAAAAGACTAAATTTTTGAATTTCATATAGTTTTCACTCCACTGACCGATTATTCTAGTAATTAAGCACATCCACTGCCGTATTGTATTCTATGAAACCAGTTAGATTGATATTTTTTCACCTGCTTCTTTTTGTACCTTTTGCTGCAAATGCATTGATTTTTCCGCCAGAACCTCTGGAAGAGATCATCGACCATCCGGGAAAATTGGAATTGGTGTATTACGATTTCATTGATCAGGTACCACCGCTCGCACCCCTGCGCAAAGTAAAAGCCCATTACAAGTTTTTCTATGTTTTACCGGGTGTAATTACGCCATCCATTCAGAGTATGTTTTTGTTGGAGCACACCACCATTAAACCGGGGGAAGACGTGTTGGATATTGGCAGTGGTTCGGGAATTCAAGCCATTTTTGCCGCTGAAAAAGCGCGCTATGTCGTTGCAACCGACCTGGATCACGCGGCCGTAGCAAACACCCGCTTTAATGTGCAGGGGCACAATTTACAAAACAAAATTGATGTTAGGCAAGGTGATTTATTTGCCCCGATTCGAGAGGGAGAAAAATTTGATGTCATCATTTTCAATATTTCCTACCCATACGACGCAAAAACCCAATGGTTATGGAAAGTTCATGAACGGTTTTTTAATGAAGTTGATAACTATTTAAAACCGGGCGGAAGGATTTATTACCAAGCGGGCTGGGCATTTAATATTCCCAAAATTTACTCCATGCTGATACAAAACAATCTTCATGTGATGAAAATGAATATGGTATCTGCCTTAAAATTTCAGCGTGAGCCCATCGTATTTTTAATTATCCGAGATCCTCTCAAACCCAATGTACCTATGTAAACTGATAGCTTAAGCTTGGAAGCTCAATTCATACCCAGTAAATTTTCGAACATTTAATACACCAGTATCCAAAATTAAATATTGACCTTTAATACCTTTTAAAACGCCACTCACATCAGGTGTTTTATCAAAATTCCAGGCTTTGACTTTTTCCGGATATTCCAAAACTGGGTATTGAATGTTTACCAATTCAGCATCCGTAATTAGCTGGATACTTTCCTCACCAAATTTTGTTTTTAATTGGGCAATGTCATTTTCACAAGTTTCAAGCAATTCATCTCTTTTAGAATTTATATCAATACTTTTAACATCATTTTTTAACATCTTGCGCCAATCAGTTTTATCATTAACATGATTTTTAAGTGCGACTTCCATTAAACCCACTTGGTAGCGGGTTTGGACTTTAGCAATGGGTAATGCTTCAAATGCACCTTGATCAATCCAACGCGTGGGAATTTGTGTTTCGCGGGTGATGCCTACTTTTAAACCTGAAGAATTCGCTAAATAGAGGTAATGCGGCTGCATGCAGTGGCTTAATGCCCATTCCGGCTCGCGACAAGTGCCCTTGTCATAATGACAGGTTTCCGGCTTCATGATGCACATATCACACGACGCCAGTTTCATCATGCACGGATAGCAATGGCCTTGCGCATAGCTCTTTTTTGTTTTCTTACCGCAATGCACACAATTTATGCTCCCTGTGTAGTGAAGAGATATTGATTTTCCGAGGTAGGGATTGAGTGCCACTTCGTCATCACCAATAGGTAATTTGTATTGAACAGGTTCATCAAGTGTTGTGATCATTTTTTTGATATTGCCGGTTGTCATTTTTTACACGTCGCTAATTAAGAGGAAAAGCAGTCTATCATAAACCGAGAAAAATCAGTTGAGCACGAATTTAGAGTTCACCAGAAGTAGGCTCCCCGAGGCGAGATATTGATTCCAGAGTGGTTTCAAAAAATCTTAGCTTCACCCCTAAGTTAAGCAGGCATTTTTTGAAATCCGCAATGGGATCAAGATCTTGTGCTCTAAATCGTGAGCCAACTAATTTTTCTAGGTTAAAGATAGATTTTACGAACACGGACTGATCAAGATATAATCCGCCCTCCTTTTGCTTTAAGTCAACATACCATGCACAACAGCCCGCTTCTTAGTGAATTTCTGACAGAAACTGATACTCAAATTCGGGTATTTGATTTAGGACGACGTGTCCAGAAACTGAGCCTCTCAGATTTCCAACAATTTGAGCGCGCAGAAAAACCGTATGCGTTTCCTTTTGAACAAAATGCCTGGCTGGGGATTTTATTCTGGAATGTAAAAGACAAAACTCAACATAATATTTGGTTTATTCGCATGCCTCTGGATGAGACCGGGTGCATTCAGCTTTCTGCCAGAGATGAATTTATGCACATGTTACTCTCTCGCCTAGGTGATCACATTCAAGACAACAACGACTCTGAAAACCTGGCTCATGTACTAAAAGACAATCCTTATGTGTTTAAACCCACTGAAGAGAAGATGGCAGTTTTTCATTCAAAAGCACAATTGATTCTAAAACAAGATCCATCAAAGTATTTTGAACAAACAATAAGCTATCTCGAGGCCAAAAATTATGAGCAATGGCAAACTATCGGCTTACAAGGTATCGCAGATTTGGTTGTTAGGCTCGATGACCACAAAACACGAACGCTTTTAATTAAGGCTCTAGCCGAATTACCCAACGAGGTTTTTGCGGCAATTTGCCAATGTTTGGAGAACCAAATCTGCTCTGTGGATTTGGCACAAGCGATCAAAAAACGGATTGATGCCGCTGAAGATGAATCCAGCCTAGCGAATGGCATTCGCGCTTTGGCCAGGTGTGAATCCAAGCGATTTACAGAAAACATGGTGCAGGACATCTTAACAAGATTGAAACCAAATCAATCCATAGTGTTAGTGGCAATCATTGCCAAATCCTGGGAAGTATTAAATGATCAAACAATACTTAAACAATTTCTGGAACGCCTGGCGATAAATCAATCTGGTCCAGAATTGTTTAATGCACTGATTATGGATCTCATGTTTATTCCCGGTTTCAGGGAAAAAGTATTAGCTGAATTTCGAGATACGCAACGTTCTGAAAATTTGTCCATAGCGGTTGGGCAATTTTTTCAATCCATGCATTAAGAGGAATAATTCCATTGGAAGATAGAATCATTGAATTGGAAACCCGGTTGGCTCATCAGGAATTAACCATTGAAGAACTTAATCAGATTGTGACAAAGCAACAAAATGAATTAGCAACACTTACCTTGGCAATACAAAAACTTCATGAACAAATGAAGCAACTTACACCATCGGATATCACTTCACAAAATCAAGAAATGCCCCCACCCCACTATTAATACATGGCTTTAAAAAGGCGGCACACGAATTTAGTACCGCCGAACAAATTTTAAGGTGACTTAATCTAACGCCAGTAACTCCACATCGAATATTAATGTGGCATTTGGTGGAATTACATTGCCAGCTCCGCGTTCCCCATAACCCAAATCGGCAGGGATTGTAAGCTTTCTCTTACCCCCAATTTGCATACCAGCAACACCTTCATCCCATCCTTTAATCACCATTCCTTGGCCCAGTTTAAATTGGAAAGGATTATTCCTGTCCAGACTCGAATCGAATTTTGTACCATCTTCTAACCAGCCTGTGTAATGAACAGTGACTTTGTGTCCTGGTTCCGCCGTATCACCATTGCCCATTTCTAAATCTTCGTACTTTAATCCTGAATCAGTTTCATTCATTTTATACTCCTCTCTTACATTACCTTTATTAATTCCACATCAAAAACCAGTGCGCTGTTTGCTTTTATCACCGCCCTTGCAGTTCCAATTCTTTTTTCACCGTATGCCATAACAGCAGGAATCAGAAGTGTTCGTGTTCCACCGACTCTCATGCCAACAATGCCTTCGTCCCATCCTTTAATCACTTGGCCGTTACCCAACACAAAGACCAAGGGCTCATCTAGGTCAAACGATGTATCAAATAATTTTCCTTTTTTATTTTCCGCCCTGTCATCGTATAGATAACCTCGATAATGCACAGCAACTTTGCTATTTTTTAGTGCAAGCTGACCTTGCCCAATAACGACATCAATCTGATTTAATGCTATTATTGTAGCGTTTTCCGTCGCGCTTTGGTTTGGTGCATCAATTGAATCGTTTTTTTCACAGGCTGAAATAATACTGAGCACTAGCACTGTTACATGGATTGAGAATAGTCTTTTCAAATTGAACATTATTTTCTCGGAGAAATTTCAAACGTGTAATAAAATTGGCCGAATACTATCACAAACAAAACCGGTCCGTTTAATATTACTTCAAAGTCATTGGCATTTGATCAGGCGCTAGGCAAACAAATTTTTTTTTAAATTTTTCTATTGTAGATTCTAAATAAATTGCATACACTCTTCGCAATCGTTAGTTCTGTCCGATTTCCTTGTTTTAACTGTCGTGGTACATGCAATCAATAAGCATGGATGGTTTATTTTAATTCTAAAAAACGTGCATCAAATTTGTTTTGTTTAAGGAAGAAATATGCTTGAGCCTATGCAGAATTGTTTTAAGTTTTATCACCCCGACGGTGTGTCGTCTGCACACGAATACGTTGATCAAAATGAAAACCTCGAAAACACCGATAAAAAAACTGAGCCCAAATCGATTATTGCTCAGCAAGATTTGGCATTAAATCCCGCAGAAAATAACAAAAACAGTTAACTCTCTTGTCGGTGTTACCAAACACGTGATGTAGTACAAATAACTTGACTTATTCACTTGTAACAAAGTCAAGTTAAAGCACGTCTAGTTTTTATCCTCATCCATCAGGATAAAATTCATGAAACAATTTCTACTAACGCTACTGCTTTTTGGATTTCTATGCCTTAACGGGATTGGAGTCCCCTTCGCCGAGTCAAATTCTTTTTCCCGAATTGAATGGCCAAAAACCGACTTTAATAAGCGCAGCATCAAACTGGAAGAAATTTTATCCGGCGGACCACCCAAAGATGGCATTCCAGCAATCGATACACCATCATTTATCAGTGTTGTATCTGCCCAAAACTGGTTGAGTGATTTCGAGCCCGTTATCAGCGTTGAAATTAATGGCAAAGCAAAAGCGTACCCTTTGCAAATCCTGATGTTCCACGAAATTGTCAATGATGACTTAAATGGTAAGGCAATTAGCGTAACGTTTTGTCCGTTGTGTAATACATCAATTGTTTTTTCTCGATGGGTGAATGGGCAAAAGCTTGATTTTGGAACAACCGGACGATTAAGAAATAGTGATCTTATTATGTATGATCGTCAGACAGAATCCTGGTGGCAACAATTTACGGGCGAAGCACTGATTGGTTCTTATACCGGAACACAACTTGAAGAACTCACCTCACAAATTGTCTCTTTTAATACCTTTTACACCCAATATCCCGATGGCCAAGTCTTGAGTCGTAAAACAGGTTTTAGCCGACAATATGGAAAAAATCCCTACCGTGGTTATGATGATATTAACAACACGCCATTTTTAATGCGTGGCCAAATTGATGATCGTTTGCCACCCATGGAGCGTGTGTTGAGTGTGACTACTGAAAAAAACGCTAAAATCTATCCTTTTTCGGTTTTGACCGAATCCAACGTTTTTCCTGATGTCTTGGGCAATATAAGCCTGGTAATATTTAATACGGGTCAAATTTATTCTGCACTCGATGCTAGCACCATTAGACAATCCAAGACTGTTCCAGCATATACGGTTTTTTCGACCGAGATCGAAGCACAAACATTACATTTTTATTGGCAGAACAACAGCATTTACGACCGAGAAACCAGCAGCAAATGGAATGTGATGGGCAAAGCCGTTGATGGGAAATTAAAAGGTAAACAACTCAAACCAATGAAGCAAGGCGTTCATTTTGCGTTTGCCTGGTTAGCATTTAATCCTGATGTTGAAATCTATCGACAATCAAATTAATTGCTGATTACCACGGAATAATGCTGCCGTCGATTTCATAAAAACTGCCCGTATCATCTAGCGTGACATTTTCCAAGGTGTGAAAGAGTTGAGTGACACTTTCTCGTGTTGTAATTTCTGCGTAGGGCCCGCCCATGTCGGTTTTTACCCAACCAGGATGTAAGATCACACAGCTAATGCTTTTCGGTTTTAAATCAATCGACATACTTTTCATCACAGCATTGAGCGCAGCCTTACTTGAGCGATAAATATAACTGCCACCTGAACCATTGTCCGCCATACTTCCCATTTTACTGCTCATGGATGCAATAATTTTCTTATCACTGCGCGCAACATGTTCAACGAAAGCTTCTGCTACTTGCATTGGTGCGATAGTGTTAATACGAAAAGTCTTTAACCAGTCTTCTTCATCCACATGGCCAAATTTGTGTTCCATCGAACCGTAAACACCCGCGTTATTTATCAAAATATCAATGGATTCATTTCTCAATTCATAGGCTAGCGCTTGTATTTGTGCTTTATCAGCAATATCGAGGGTATGCATACTGACGAGGCCGGCAGACATTTTTGCAACTTCCGAGAGTTTTTCAGCATCGTGTGGATTTCTGCAACACGCAAAAACTCGCCATTGTTTTGCGACTGCAGATTTGACCATCTGCAAACCAATCCCTCGATTGCACCCTGTCACTAATATTTTCATCAGGCTTTTGCTTCCATGGGTAACGCACATTCTTGTTGATTTTTCCCGCCAATAATTTCTTGTGTGGTCATGCCTAATCTTGCGATTAATGCTAGATCATGATTCTCATCAGGATTTTCAGTTGTTAATAATTTATCGCCATAGAAGATGGAATTAGCACCTGCAAAAAAACACAAGGCCTGTAATTCATCGGACATTTCTGTGCGACCGGCGGAAAGCCTTACATGAGATTGAGGCATTAAGATTCTCGCCACAGCAAGGGTACGAACAAAATCAATACCATCCAATTTATCCTGCCCGAACATGGGGGTGCCTTTGACTTGCACCAATAGGTTGATGGGTACACTTTCAGGATGCTGTTCTAAATTTGCTAATTGTTGCAGCATAGAGGCGCGATCAACCTCCTGTTCACCCATACCAATAATGCCGCCACTGCAAACATTAATTCCTGCATCTCGCACATTTGCCAGGGTATCTAATCGATCTTGATAAGTTCGTGTGGTAATCACACTACTGTAAAATTCCGGTGATGTATCAAGATTATGATTGTAATAATCCAAACCCGCATCTTTTAATCGCTGGGCTTGAGGAGCACTCAACATCCCCAAGGTTAGACACGTTTCCATTCCGAGATCTTGTACGACCTTGACCATATCGATGACTTTATCCAGGTTTTTATCAGTTGGATTTCGCCAAGCCGCGCCCATGCAAAATCGAGTCGATCCAGCGGATTTGGCTTTTTCTGCATTTCGTTTTACTTCATCAAGTGGTAATAATTTTTCTCGCTCCAGTTCAGTTTCATAACGTGAACTTTGCGAGCAATAACCGCAGTCTTCCGGACAAGCCCCAGTTTTAATACTGAGCAAAGTGCTGATTTGCACTTCATTCGGATTAAAATTTTGTCGATGTATAGTTTGTGCCTGAAATAACAAATCGTTAAAGGGCAACTGTAATAAATTGTTGATCTCTTGCAGAGACCAATCATGGCGTAAAACGGTCATAGGATTATTGTTCCAACTAGTCTGTTAATATGGCGACGATTTCTTTTAATTCATTCAACTCTTCACGAAGTTCGGCAATATCTTTGCGAAGTTCATCCAGCTCGTTATTTGAAGCTGGTTTGGCTTCTTCAACTTCAACATTCACATCACTTACTTCGACTGAACTATCACCGAATAAATGTTGATAGCGTATTTCACGTCGGCCAGGCTCACGCGCCAGGGGTGCAACATAGGGCCCGCCAGATTTTGTGGCCAATTTATCAAGGACAGATTCAACATCTGCTAAAGACGAAAATTCACACATGCGATTGGTGCGCGTCCGAATCTCCCCCACAGTTTGTGGCCCCCGAACAAATAAAACCGCAAGTACGCCTAATTCATTCTGTGACATGTCAAATTGTTTGGTTAGTGTACCACTCAGCTTGTGCGCATATTTCAGTACTCGCGCCCCGGCCATTTGTTGTTCTCTGGCAAGGTTTAAATCAATTAACCCTTGAATCGCATCCAGAACCTCAGATTCCGATAAATTCATAACCGGATCGCGGCTGGATTTTTGATTACACGCATTAGTCAGCGCGCTCAAGGTTAATGGGTAATAGTCTGGCGTTGTTAACTGCTTTTCAATTAAGCAACCTAATACGCGAATTTGATGTTGAGTTAAGTCCAATTTTTCTTTGCCATAAAATTTTTAATCTTGACTGGTGGGGTATTGTATTTCAGTATTGTTCTAAAAAAAATACTCACTGAGTGAAATCATAGAAATCTGAATTTTTACGGTTTATTTCAATAACTTATTCAGTATTAACTAAGGCAGTTTACGCTAAACTGCGACAAAAAGTGAAGTTTATTCACTTCTTGATCATTATTAAAATAACTCTTTGTTTTCCTTAAACAATTTAATAAAATTATAACAAAATCTGACAGGGTCGTTTCTATGTGGGCTAATAATACAGCTAATTTCAGGATCTTTGCTTTATTCATCCTCATTTTTTTAACAGCATGTGGCACCGGATCCAAGGATGAAACGGACCCAAATAATAATCCGAATCCTAATCTCGGTAACGTTCAGAGAGCCATTACCAATATCATCATCACTCCTAGTGAACCTCAACTCACGACCAATGACACGATTCAATTTGACGTTGTCGCTCAACATGATGATGGAACCGAAGAGAACATTACCGCCGACATTACACTGGCTGTGGACAATACCGACGTTGCCACAATCAATTCCGATGGATCACTCACAACATTGCAATTTGTTGAAACCATCACGATTACTGCCAGCTATCTATCAGAACAAACCACGCTTCAATTAGAAATTACGCCAAGCGGTGACGCAACACTGGAAAAATTCGAATTCTCCCCTGACGCCGTTATATCAGAAATTGCTGTTGATCAAGAGATTGTGGTTACCGGAACTTATTCCGACGGCTCGGTCAATAACAAACAAACACTCACTGTGACAGCCATTGATGATTCCAATCCAGATGCCGTGGTCTATCAAGTAAGTGACGATCAGAAAAGTTTTGAAGCTGTTGTTGATTCCACGCTTACAAGCCAACCAACAATAAATCTGGCTGCTATCCCCGACCCAGTGACCTTAAGCAGTATTAATATTCAAGCAACTATTGTAAATATTTTAACAGGTGGAAGTGTTACACCGAGTGCTGAAGCCACCTACAGCGACAACTCAACAGCGGATATCAGTGGTTCTGTGGTTTGGAATTCTGATAACCTCGATGTACTTAGTTACGATGGCGGAACAAACACTTTTATCGCTAGCAATACACCGGGCACTGCGAACATCTCAGCCTCGTTTGATGGCATTGTTTCTAATAGTATCGAAATAACTGTCACGGTTACCGAACCTGAGCTAACGAGCATTGTAATTTCTACAAGCGCCACAGACATTGAAACTGGAACCAACATCACGTTTACGGCCATGGGGCAATATGGCTCTGAAAGCCGGGATATTAGTGCAGATGTTCAATGGCAATCATCTAATACAACGGTGTTGAACAGTACTAGCACATCCTCTACTTTTCTTGCTGATAATGCAGGTACCTCGAACATCAGTGCTTCTCTAACTGGTATTAATTCAAATAGCATTTCGGTTAACGTCTCTCAAACAGCTGCGGAACCAGCCCTTGAATCCATAACGATCAGCCCGAATACCTCCAGTATTGAAACCGGCGCTACCGTCACTTTTATCGCAACTGGAAAATACGGCAATGAAAATAGAGTTATCACTAGCTTGGTCACCTGGGCAGTAGATAATACGGCTGTGTTAAATGTCGCTGGCAGTCCGAATGCCTTTAATGGTTTGATTGAAGGTTCGGCAAATGTAAGCGCCTCGCTTGATTCTGTTACATCATCAAGTGTAGCGATTACTGTGACTCAAGCAGCCCCTGAACCAAGTTTGGAAACCATTACCATAAGTTCCGCCACATCAAGTGTCGAAACTGGATCAAGTATTACGTTAATAGCCAGAGGAAAATATGGCACTCAGAATAAAGTAATTACAAGTCAAGTTAGTTGGACCATAGACAATACTGGGGTACTAAGCCAGGGTGGGAGCTCAAATGTGTTTAACGGCATTAGCGAAGGTGACGCGAATGTAACAGCTTCACTTGGCACAATAACATCTTCGCCCTATTCCATTACCGTTAACCAACCAGTAGTGGAAGTAACGCTGCAATCCATTAGCATCAATCCTTCTCCAGCTACTATTACCGAAGGCCAAAGTCAAACGTTTACACTGTTGGCTCGCTATAGCGACAATCCAACGCAAGATATTGTGGAAACCAACAATATTCAATGGACGCTGACTAATAACACAACCAGCGCAGAATCAAATAATAACACCGGTTTATTCAGCGGAGCCGCAGGAAGTTATACTGTGCAAGCTGACTTTGGTGGCTTAACTGCAACCGCCCAACTCACCATTGATCCCGTTGTTGAAAAAATTCCAACCGGCATTCAGATTCTTGAATTTGATCCTGCACTTCCAGTGAATGCGCAACGAAATTTATCAGTGAATATCAACTACAGCAATGCACAAAGCGAATCAGTGACCGATGAGATTCGATGGGTAATTGACGATACTGATTTATTTAGTATGGATGGCAACACGCTGATTGCAAAAACCCTGATCGGACAAACAAATGTAACTGCTTATCTGGATTCTCAGAGTTTATCAACAACTGTTGGCATTTCTGTCATCCCAACTGATGGCGCTACCATTAAAAGTATTTATATTACTGATTCCAGTGTTCCTATGCTAACCGACGATCCACCGAGACAACTCACAGTACATGCTGTCTATTCTGATAACTCGGAGGTGTTATTGACAGAAGGCTTGAGCTGGAAGTCTTATGATGAATCCATTGCAACAGTTGATAACAGCGGTAAAGTGAGTAGCGAAGGAATTGCCGACAATGTCATTATTCTCGCCAGCTACACTGATCCTACAACATCTAAACCGTTCGCGGATGGGGTAGTTGTTAGCATATCTGGAACGGACAGTTATGACTATATGCGTTTAGACGTCGGAATAAATCTCGCTAATACATTTATTGAAAATACCTCAGAAATTAAACCGACAGTTGATGCATTCAACAATCCGGTAGGTTTGCTTGATGAGATTAATTTAATTTCACCTAGACCCGGTTTTTTTATAACGCTCAATCAGTTTTCAGGTATTAGTTCCGAGCACCTGACATTAATCATTGATACACCCAGTGTTGCCAGTTTTGATAAATCACAGGCGACGGTTATTTACCGTGCCCTAAATGGCGAAATCTATTTAGTAGACGACACAGCTGATACCAATCTGAGTATCACCCTTGAATCTCTTGGAGCAATAGGAGAATCCAGTCGAGGTAGCTTTAGCGCTACATTATGTCGAGAAAGTATTGTGAAAGTTGCGGGTAGCTGTTCTGCGGCAACAAGTAAAATGGAATTATCCGGTTCATTTTTTGTGAAAACCGAAGCTGATCGCACGTTCCAGAGTTATGCCATGGAGCAACCCAAATTAATTGAGAATGATATAGCAGACATTTATCAACAAGTTGGTGATCTGAGTAGTTATTATCATCTTTTAACAACAATTGATTCTGAATACAATATTCGTACACTTTCAGATGGCGCTTTGGTAGAAGTGACTGCATTAAATGATATAACTGAATTGGGAACCAGTTCCGCTAATGGCGAAAACACAGAACAATCTTTAACGTTTACTGCAACTAGTGCCACCACAATGATTAGAGTTGACTATTTGGGTTTAGCTGGAGGTAGTACTTTTCAGCTCATACCAAATGCCTTAGCAGCAACCGCACAAGGCAATGCTGCTACCCCATTACCATTCAATAATAACGGAGTATTTTTCAATAAACCCGGACAAGTGGATCATACATCAAGTTATTACGAGCTTGATGTGAGCCCTGGTTATAGCTATCGAATTAGCATAGATCCAGATAATATTGACGGAAACTCCAAATCAATCTCAGGCATAAACTATTCAACCAACATCTCTTCCAGCTTTGCACGGTGTGACAGTATAAATGAATGTGTTATCGATACGGGTGCTTCTTCCTCAATTTATTTAAAAGTTGACGGCCCGGCAACTGATGGTGAGTATGCAAAATTTAATATATCAATGACCTATAACAACGTCAGAGATCCTAATGACTCGACAACCTCTTTGAGTATTGCCATTGCTGATATTGTTGAACTTAAAGGGCAAGTTCCCTATGGCTCCTCTAGTGGTAGCTGGGGAGTGGGGACTGGAACGAGTGATTATTGGGTTTCTGGAATAGAAGCTAATAAATATTACAAAGTAACAATATCAGGTTTACAAGATAATAGTAGATTGTGGGTAAATACCTTTAATAGTGGATTTGGGTCAGCAACTGAATCCAGTTGTAATAGCATAGGCACACCCGGCGCTACTGAAACATATTGTGTCATCAAGGCTTCCGAATCCGGCTCAATTCCCCTCTCCGTGGAAAACTCTTGGCAATCTGTAGCGACTACAGGTAAAGGATCAACTTACATCTTAAACATGTTTGAAGTTCTTGAAAGCGATGTATTCCATTTCAGCACTTTCCGAAATGACTCAACGGAATCCTGTTTCGGAAGCTGTGAAATTGTTGGTTATACTATGTTCATGGAAAACAGTTTAATTCCATTCGCTCGTTCGATAACTCAAAACGATGAATTCCATAAAAAACTCCTTCACTTAATGACTGGAGAAACTGTTTACATTCGGATTGAAGATATCGATTCATTAGGTAATGCATATTCGATCTCAATCGGCAGTGCCTACAAAAATTCATCTACTGCTGTTCCAACAAATCCCGATGAACATGAGGGCAACGATGACAATAATCAAGTTAACGCAACCACTTTAATAACTAACAGTGTTTCTGATCATACACTGTCAAATGACAATAATACTTTTAGTGACATTGATTGGTTTACATTTACCGCACCATAGAATATTTTAGGCATAAAAAAACGGGCTTAAAGCCCGTTTTTTTATGCGTGAAACTAATTATTTACGCAACACCCAACTTTTCGTTAATCTTGCCAAGCAAACGATCAAAATCAATTGGCTTCGTTTCATAATCATCACAGCCGGCTTCCATAGCTTTCTCCCGATCACCCGACATGGCATGTGCAGTTAGTGCAATCACAGGTATTGCCTTAACCTCATCATCGGCTTTCAGCTCTCGGGTCGCTTGCCAGCCATCTAGTTCAGGCAAACTCATGTCCATCAAAATCAAATCCGGTTTTTCTGATTTCGCCATATCAACGCCTTTGCGTCCATCTTCTGCGATTAATACAGAAAACTCCCGACGCTCTAATCGGCGCCTTAACATGTCGCGATTCATTTCGTTGTCTTCAACTAATAAAATAAGACTCATAGCTAACTCCGTTTAATCAGAATCTTTGTAGAATGAACGAATTTTTGCAAATTCGGCTTCATTATCTAGAAATACTTTAACAACATCTGGATCAAAATGGGTGCCATTTGATTCAGAAATAATTTCATTGGTTTTTTCTCTTGAGAAGGCTTTTTTGTAACATCGTTGTGAAGTCAGAGCATCATATACATCGCCCAATGCAAGAATTCGCGCTTCCAAAGGAATCCCCTCACCTATCAATCCATGTGGATAACCGGAACCGTCCCAACGTTCGTGGTGATATTCTGCAATGGCAATACCTACCCGAATAAATTGATTTCCGGGATGCTGCTCGTCCACCGCCCGTAAAGTATTCGCACCAATAGATGGATGGCGTTTCATAATTTCCCATTCTTTTTCATCCAACTTGGCAGGTTTGAGTAATACATTATCCGGTATTCCGACTTTACCAATATCATGCAAAGGGCTTGCGGCATACACATTTTCGATAAACTGTTGGCTAATGACTGTTTGATATTTTATTGTATTGGCTAATTTTTCAGAAATTAGTCGACAATACTCGCGCATGCGTTCTAAATGTTCACCTGTTTCGGGGTCACGTGATTCTGCCAACTTGGACATCGCGAATATCGCGGCAATTTGAGTTTGACTAATTTCGTTGACTTGAAGTTTTACTCGATGCTCAAGACTTTTATTTTGCTCTTCAATAAACTCGCGATATTGTTCTTCTCGATCGTGAAATCGTTTCTTGGCAAGTCCCGCATTTATTCTAGCCCGTAATAAGGTTGGATTAAATGGTTTTGGTAGATGGTCTTCTGCGCCAAGCTCAATACACTTTACGGCGTTATCAATTTCACCCAGTGCAGTTATAACGATAACAGGGATATTTCTTAATTCGTTATCGGGTTTTTTTAATTCTTCCAAAACTTGATAACCATTTAATTCCGGCATCATAATATCAAGCAATATCATGTCAACTTGAGTTGTTTTCAGCGTTTCTAAAGCGATCCGACCATTTTCACACTCGATAACGTCGTAACCATCGCTTTCCAATCGACGCCTCAATATATCTCGATTATAAGTATTGTCTTCTACAATCATTATTTTCGCACTGTCTACTGCTGGGGCGTCAACAGTATTTTGCGAAATCAGATCATCTTGTTTTCTCGCTGCAGTCATTTAGTGCTTCTTCTTGAGATATACTTCACGTACGGTGCTGGTTACCATTTTTTGAATATCCATCAACAAACTTTCAAAATCTGTTTCATTCTTGCCATAGATGCGCTCTACTTTACCGTTTAAGCGAGCGATATCATCTTCTGTCAATTCTCGCGCGGTGAGTACAACGATGGGAATCTCTTTAAATCGATTATCTTTTTTAACAATCTCACTGAATTTAAAGCCATCCATTTCAGGCATCATTAAATCCAACAAAATTAAATCAGGAATACTTTTTTCTAATGACTCCAATGCTTGAACACCATTATTCGCCAAACTCACATTTATATCCTGAGACGTTAGTGTTCGCGAAATCATGTTTCGATTATTTTCTAAATCGTCAACAACCAACACTGAGGCATTATCTTTATCCCGAATATGTTTTAGAACAGTATCAACCAATACATCTCGTTTAATCGGTTTTAATAAATAGTCTGATGCGCCTAACGCAAAGCTCATATCAAGTTCGTCTAACATGGATAGCATTATGACAGGAATGTTGGATGTTTCAGGATTATTCTTTAATTCTGACAACACAGACCAGCCATCCATCACTGGCATTAATACATCTAGTGTAATGACGTCTGGATCAAACTCTTTAATACGTGTGATGCCATCCTGACCACTTGATGCAGACATTACTTCAAAACCCTCACGAGATAAATATCGCTCCATGAGATCTCGAACATCTGGGTCATCATCAATCACCAAAACTCGGCTGATCTTGTCCCGTCTTTCAATATCTTCCGTCTTACCCGCAAACCTAACCAGGCGTGGGTCGATCTTAGGTCCAACAATAAAACCATCGGGTGAATCCTGAAATCGAATTTTTGCTGTATTTATAGGAATCGTGACGGTAAATGTGGAACCGGTACCTAACTCACTATCAACACCAATCTCGCCACCCATCATCTGACAAAAACGTTGACTAATCACAAGACCTAAACCAGTACCACTCCACTTCTTCGCATTTGAATTATCAACCTGAAAAAATTCTTCAAACAATTTTTCCAAATCTTCAGGGGACATACCAATTCCAGTATCACTGACTTTAATCTTGACGTGTTCTTTATTTTCAACATTGGTACGCCGGCAATCGATAGTCACTTTGCCATTTTCACTGAATTTTATCCCGTTACTTATTAGATTAAACAGGATTTGACGAACTTTTGTAATGTCAGACAACATTACCCCGATGTCATCATTTTCGTGTAAAATGATTTCCGTATTGTTCTTCAGAGACATGGGTTCAATGGTTTCAATCACTTCTCGAATCATCGTGTCTACGCGAAAGTACTCAAGATTCAAACCCATCTTACCGGCTTCAATTTTAGATAGATCCAAAATATCATTAATTAGTGTAAGTAAGTGTTGCCCCGCATTCTTTATGCGTGACAAATCAGCGTGCCATTGACCGTTCTGATCTTCTTCAACATCTTCAAGCATAATTTCGCTATAACCAATAATTGCATTTAGCGGCGTACGCAATTCATGACTCATATTTGCCAGAAATCCACTCTTGGCACGGTTTGCGGCCATTGCTCGATCACGAGCCAACGCCAGATCATGATTTTTTTCATCGAGCGTCGATTCTATGTTTGAAATGTTTGCTTCGATTTCTGAGATTTTATTACTGTAGCGACTTATGTCGTGACCACTAATTAATATGGGAGCTTGGCTTGTTGGGCCCATGTAGGACAAGTTCATTAGTAATACTTGGGATTTATTCGAGCCATATTCAATAATAAATTCTGCTTGATTATGTGATGCCAATTCTGCCAAAGACAATTCAAACGCTGTTTTATGATCGATACCAAACAATGCCTGATAATCACGTGCCTGCTCAATTTGATGCTGACTTAATAGGTCTGCCAGTTTGTCGTTGACACAAAACGTTTTCTTATCCGCCGATATAACAACAACGAAATTGGACATGCAACTTGCCATAGCAACAAGTTGATTGTAATCAATCGCATCTGGTTGGTTTGAGTCAATGCTATTAATGATTGGTTTCATATCAAAAACGTAATTCTGCCTATTGGCTAATTCCTAAATTATGTAAAACCCTTGTCCCTATTCCATGGAAGCTGCATCCACGTCGATACGACCCCCAATCTAAGAAAACGGAGGAATTACAAAAAATATCGGACGTACATAAATAAACTGAAATGATTTTAATTGCTTAGCTTAATTCCAAAGCAATCAAGGGAAGAGTGTGATTTATAAGAAGGTTAAGTGATTGAATTTAAGCGTAAAGCTAATTTTATACCTAATCCAAATCAGGAAGGTTTTCCAACTAAAAAGCCCCGGAAATCTTTCCAAGGCTTGATATGTATTTGTACTCCAAACAGAGTCAAAAAAACGCTAGTGTTTAATGTGTTTTACATGCTCGACAACTTCGATTAGCTCGGCACTTGCTCGCGCGAGATATTTAGTATCCCGGGTTCTCTTATACTCTTTAAGACTAATATAAGATGTTGCTGGGTGAATAATTGCATCCATTAAACTAAAGAGCGAACCAAAATGATCAAACTTATCTAAATCAAAACCTCTAGCTCGCATATATTTGCCCTGATGCCATTGGTCTTCGATTTCGTCCAAACTCATGTTCACCATATTTTCCGCATTTGAAACCACCTCACCAAGCACATCTGCATGCTCCGGGTGTTGACGTATGTATTCTTTACTACCTGCAATACCAATTTCTACCAGCTTAAGCTGTGCATCTATCAAACGATTAATATTAGGAACAAATCCTCCGTTTGCTTCATGGATCGTGTCATTAGCAAGCTTAAGATAGGTTTCACTATCTATTGCGTTAACGTTACTTGATAAGCCACCAAATATAATCGCACCACATAGCAATGGATGCTTTAATTTATTTAATTTCATTGTAATTCCCCGCATTTATTTATAAGTAACAGCGTCCCCGTTTATTATATTTACGCTGCACTGATTGACATCTGGGTGTCTTAAAAGAAGTGTGAACAATCTTTATTATGTAATTATTTATATTTATTATTTGTCTGATAGGAATGCTGTCAAACAAATACATTATGCAGGGATTTTCGTCTATCAAGGTGAATTCTAAATGAATTCAAGATGAAAAAAGAGCTGTGTAGGCTTTCTTAGGAGGTAGGAGGGAGTACCTCAAACTTCTTATGCATGCAATCAACCAGTGTGCCATTGACGAACGTTCAACAACCGCCAAATCAACGTCTGACAACCGCAATGCCTACACAGCTCTGTTTAAAAAGCTGTGTTAAACGCTTACGACAACGCCATGGATTCTTGTCGGTTTTTGAGCTTTTCGTTCAAGCCCTCTCCTAGGTAAATATGACGATAAGTCACATAGTTAAATGCTGCAAATAAGGGTAACAAAAAGATAACCAGAATTGGTGCCACACTTATGGCGAGCAAAATTAATGCTGTCCATAACAAGAGAACATTTGACATTACCGGAATATTCTTAAGTATCCCCTTGTGTGATAAATCTTTGGCTTCTTCATAGCTGAGACCATGGAATAAAATTAAAGGTAAACTAAAAAATGTTCGTAGTGAGATTTTTGCTAACAACACGAAAAATAGGAACACCGCACCGGTTTTTAAACTGTAATAGACTGCAAGATTTTCACTGGCAAAATTATTGAAGACGTTTTCGCTAGTTGCAATTACACCATTGTTAGGATTCATTAATAAGGTGATATACCAGAAAAAAATACCAACGCAGACGCCTAATATTGCAAGCTTTAACAGCATTTTTTGACTAGGTATAAAGCATCGTATTATGGAATTAACACTGATATGTTCCGAGTGATCTGAAAAATAGGAGATACTCACTAAACTAGCAATATTGAGATAGAACACGAAGGCACTGAATATTAGAAAACACATCAACACAAACACGGGTGATGCTAATTGCTCAACTCCCACCATGGCTTGACTACCAAAATAAAGAATTACGAAAAAAAGTGATACTGCAGAGACATTGGCCAGAAGCCGGCGGTTAACAAGTTCAAACGACTGAGAACACCAAGTTAAAATATCCTTATTACAAACGCGTTGAGGTTCCAAACATTGCATGATTGCCCTCCTTTAGAGCCATACAGAATGGTTCAATCCTGGCCAGAAGATGTATAGCTGTTGGGTTTGTGTTCAAAAAACACAAGCCACATTGCCGCCTGTTGCGCGATCAATTAATTTTTATGCGCGTAACAAAAGACAAATTCTTACTTCTGACATACTATCAACGTGAATGATGTTATCCACTATAGTTAATGTGGTTTTAAAATTCAACCAAGCAAAATTCTCAACAATCCATGGAGAACAGCATGGACTTTAGTGTAAAATTCTTGTCTTTCTGATTTACTGAATTAACAAAAGGGATATTTATGGCAGAGCATACTTCTACTTGGTCACTGGTTAGCCACCTCGATTCTGACGGCACAGGCACACTAACTGCCATTACCGAAACAGACACTGGTTTCCAACAAATATCCTTAACAAGTCCCACTGTAAGTGGCAAAAAATACGCCCCATGGTTTCTTGGACTCACAAAAGATAACGCCGTAATTTTGTTTGACCCAGAAAGCAAAACCGTTAGTACCGATGAAAAAATGCCTATTGATGCGTATCCTGCTTACTCATACCGAGACACCCATAATAATCGCATCTGGTTCATGAACGATGGTGATAAAGAACAAGGCAATGATGCGCTGAACTGCGGGGATAATGGCTCGACCGTTACCATTTTTGACTTGGGAGATGGCAATACCGCACCACAGCACATCAAGACGTTATGTGTAGGCAGAGGCCATCACGTTACGACATTTGTTTCTCCCACAGATGCACACCCTAATTATCCCAAAGTCGCTTACGTGAGTAATTTATTAGACGGTTCCATTTCAATAGTCGGCAACGATGATAGCAATCCTGAAACTTACCTCCAAATCATCCATACAATAAATTTGGCTGAAGCTGATAAAGAAAAAAGTGCGACTGACAACATTCCAAACAACGCATTTCCCCACGGCAAACAGCTATCACCACACACCGGTAAAATTTACAGCCTGAACAATGGTTACGGTACTGTCGCAGTCATAGACCCAACCACTCATGAAATTGAAACAAGGATTGATCTAAAAGGCTGCAGTAATTTACTGCTATCACCCTGCGGAAAATATCTCGTAGGAAAAGGGGCAGATCGTAAAGCTGATAATTCGCACGTTTTGGGGCGACTCAGCATTATAGATATCGAACAAAATAAAGTGATATCGGAATTGGATATTCCAGACTTTTACCCGAGCACCTATCGATTTAATCCTAGTGGCGACAAATTGTATGTTACTTCTGCCGCAACGGGCAAAGGTGAACAAAAAGATAATTTGAACATGAATACGCTTTTTATTTATGACGCAACACAATTGCCTCAACTAAAACTTATAAAAACCCTATCCGTTGGAAATGCAGATTGTGGCCGTCGTCCCATTGCTTTTCCAACAGATAAATCTGCAAATCGTGTGTTTATTCCTAATCCATCAGATGCGAGCCTTACTGTTATTGATTCACTTTCCGACTCAATTATCGAAACATTTTCCATTGCAAGCCAAGGTGGTAAAGAATTCAATTTCTCATTTTGGTCTGACGACATTAGTGGTGCATAATCTAAAGAACATATCATTTATTACAAAATTCCCCACAACAAGTCAGATTCCCTTTATATTCAAAAATGCCTTTTATCAGGACAAAAAGGCATCTCTGATCAAATTATTTTCGCATCTTTAATCGCCAAATACCGTTTCTCAAAGCCACAGACCCCGGGATTAAATACATTCCGTTAAGTATTTATTTTGCCTGCCGAAAACAACTCTGATAAGCCTTTTAGCTCTACCAGAAGCCCTCATAACTAATTGTTTTTCCTATGTATTGGTGGCTTAACACTCGATTTGAGCTGAACCACAACTTAGGTACTGACAAAACTAGGATACAGCAAATGCCCAACAAATCTATGATCGTTGTGGACGATAGTAAAGTGTCTCGAATGATGCTAACAACTATTATTCAACAAATGGATTCTGAGATGGAAATTTCAGAAGCTGAAGATGCGAAATCCGCACTGGCTGTGTTACAAGATAAACAGATAGATTACTTCTCAGTTGATTTAAATATGCCTGGCATGAATGGGCTTGAGCTAATCGAAAAATTAATGCCAGACTATCCTACCGCGAAATTCGCATTATTTACCGCTAATATTCAAGATTCCACTCAGGATAAATGCCAATCTCTTGGTATTAAGTGCGTGAACAAACCGATTACAGAAGACTCCGTAAAATCGATGTTGGTGTACTTTAATGACTGATGTACCCCAATTAACGTCCTTAGAAGAGGATCTTCTAAAAGAGCTCTTTAATCTTGGAGTGGGTACCGCCGGGGCATCTCTTAGCCGTATGGTTAAACAGGAAGTTTTATTATCCGTCCCCGAAGTTCGATTTGAAGAGAGTCAGGCTTTAGTTAAAATTCTGAGTGATGAATCGAATATTGTTACCATTTCCCAATATATAAAAGGTCCTTTTGATGCTAAGTCTATGTTGCTTTTTCCAGAACATGGTGGACTCGAAGTTGTAAGGCAAATGTTGGGAGCACATTTGACCGATGAAACACTTGCAGAGCTTCAGGAAGAAGCACTTACCGAAATTGGGAATATCGTACTTAATGCTTGTATAGGTTCAATTTCCAAAACATTACACACTAGTTTTGATGTGGAGATCCCTCGTTTCTGTACCGCTCATCGTGAAAATTTATTGCAATTGAATAACCTTATCGATTCCGACGCAATTTTGTTGATCAATATTGACATGATGTTAAAAGCCAGCGATATCAAGGGCTATCTCGTTTTTGTTTTCAATCCAACTTCACTTACTAATTTACAAGCAAGTATGAGAAAACTTATTGAAGCGCTAAGCTAAATATCATAACTTGTATGAACATTTCGAAATTTACAACAAATCAATATCAAAGTCTGATCAATAACATTGATGCGGGATTTATTTTTCTTGCATCAAACAAAGAAATCGTCCACTGGAATCACTGGATAAGCAGATACTCTGAAATGCAGATTGAGGATTATCAGGGAAAATATTTTACCGATGCCTTTCCTGAAATAGCGGATAGCCGCATAGAGGAAGCCATAGATAGTGCAATCGAATATGGCTTACCTTCAGTAATCTCCAACGTATTTTGTCGTACTCCTTTCCCACTGTACAAACCAGATAGCTCCTTTAATTCAAATAATGAAAATGAACGAATCCAGCAAGCTGTCAACATAGCTCGCGTCGAAATTGATGATGTAAATTATTGCATGATTGAAATTAAAGACGTCACATCATCGGTGAATAGGGAAAATAATCTGGAACGCCAGGTCAAAGAACGCAAACAAGTGGAAGCTGCGCTTGTAAAAAGTGAATTACGACATCTGGCAATCATGGATACCATGATTGATGGACTTATTCTATTTAATACCGATGGGAACATTGAATCCTACAATCCGGCAGCGGAACGAATATTTGGTCACGAGGAAATCGAAGTTATTGGAGAAAGTATTGGCTTGCTGATCGATGAATTTCGTTTTATCAGTTACAGCAATTCAACATCACAACTACTTATAGCCATGGATATGATCGATAATAAACGAGAATTTATGGGAATAAGACAAGAAGGAACATTGTTTCCTGTTGAGCTTTCAATTAGTAAGATTTCAGTAACTGACGACGTGTTTTACTGTGCGATTGTTAGCGACATATCTGAACGCAAAAAAATCGATGAGTTAAAGCAAGAATTTATTGCGACGGTCAGTCATGAATTGCGAACTCCATTGACTTCTATTCGTGGCTCACTGGGTTTACTTCAGGGTGGGATCATTCCAGGAATACCTGAAAAAGCGAGCGAACTAATCCACATATCCTATAAGAATTGTGAACGACTATTGTTACTCATCAATGACATCCTTGACATGGAAAAAATCACATCAGGTAACATAGACTTCATATATAAGAAATTTAATGTAGGCAACTTGATACAGCAATCTATAGCAAGCAATGAATCATACGCGAAACAATTCAATGTCAATTACAAAATAATAGAAAATGCCACAGACCTTATTGTCAATGTAGACGAGCATCGGTTCCAGCAAATAATGTCAAACTTAATGTCCAATGCTGCCAAATATTCCCCGGAATTTTCAGATGTCGAAATTTCAATTTCATCAAATGATGACAATGTTAATATTGACATACGGGATTATGGTGAAGGAATCCCGGATTCCTTTCAGAAGAATTTATGGAACAAATTCACCCAAGCTGATGCATCCAATACCAAGAAAAAAGGTGGCACGGGATTGGGCCTGGCAATATCCAAATCACTCATTGAATCAATGCACGGTAACATTTCGTTTACTTCGAAAGCAGGTGAAGGCGCTACATTTCATCTATCATTACCGCGAGCAAGTTAGGCTGAAAAAAACAAATTCCTACCCTCATGGTTAATTTTTTTTACTTGATGACCATATAATAAAGATAGATTTTCTTCGCTTAACATCTCATCCACTACACCCGATTGCACGCTACCCTTTCCATCCATAAATAAAATTTTATTGCAGAATCTTGCAGCCAAATTAACGTCGTGCAAAATCACTAAAGCTGTCTTGTTTTCTTCTTTAATCAAGTGATTCACATAATTTAGTAATTTAATTTGATACTGTAAATCCAAATGATTCACAGGTTCGTCCAATAATAGTAATTGAGCATCCTGCACTAACAACGTAGCAAACTCCAATCGACGAGATTCACCTCCAGAAAGCGTTGTTACTTCTCGGTCTGAAAATGCTAATAAATCCATTTTTTCCAGGGCGAAGTGACAAAGCGCTATATCATCTTCTGAGTAACTGCTCCAAGTGGATTGAAACGCATACCGGCCATGTAACACAAAATCTTGGACCGATGACAGAAAATTCCACTCGTCCTGTTGTAACATCAACGCCATGTTTTGTGCCATATAGCGACGTGAAAGTGTTTTTATGTTTTGTGCTTTGAATAATACATCACCATGATATTGATCATAAAGTCCGGCAAGTGCCAATAACAAAGTACTTTTCCCACAACCGTTTTGCCCGAGAATACCCCAGCAATCACCTTCCTGAACTTGAAAAGAAAAATTCTTGCACAACTGGCGTACACCTCTTGAAAAGCAAAGATTTTTTGTTTCAAGAATCATGCGTTTTGCCGGCGATGCAATAAAAATAAGAATAGCGGTACACCTAAAACCGCTGTGACCGCACCTACCGGAATACTTTGCGGCAGAAACAAGGTACGAGATACAGTATCTGCAATTAATAAAAAACTTCCACCAAACAGAAAACATCCGGGTAATAAAAACTGATGTTGACCTCCAAGAAATAACCGAAGCAGATGAGGAATAATCAATCCTACAAACGCAATACTGCCTGCCAAAATAACATGCTTCGTAATGTTATATCAGGTGTCAAAGATAAAATTAAACTTATGATCGCACCCCAGCCAGCAGCGATTACGACACCACTTAACAACAAACGATCACCAGCCACATAGTTGCGTCCAAATCCAATAAAGAAAACGAGAATCGTCGATATCAGCGCACCGACAAAGGCCAGACCATCAACCCAGATTCCCGTGATTCCCAACGTCATCCCCACTAGTACGACCACAGCTGCACCACCTGAGATGCCTAATATATAAGGATCTGCGAGAGGATTGCACAATAATATTTGCATCAGGGCGCCAGCAATTGCAAGCATTGCCCCAACGGTAAAGGCGCTAATCACACGAGGTATTCGAATATTGTGTAAAATTTCGTGATATATCTTACGAGTTTGAGAACAGGCTGTGGAATATTTCACTCAAGGGAACCGGAACACTGCCCAGGCTCAAACTTATAACAACGCTCAACAGAGCTATCAGCGTTAATACCAATAATTTCGAAATGCGATTTATTAACGCAAACTAATTTGAGACCATTGTTGTTGTTTAGCGTAACTCTGTAATTGCTCATCAGGATCAACCACAACAGGGTGCGTTACCAGTTTTAGTAAGGGTAGATCATTATGTGAGTCACTATAAAACCAACTGCCTTCCATTGAACACTTGCGCTCCAACAACCACTCATTTAATCGTGTTACTTTTCCTTCCTGGAAACAAGGGACACCTTCAACCTGCCCGGTATATCGACCATTCTCAATCGCCGGCTCGGTTGCCAACAGATGTTCGATTCCCAACAGTTTTGCTATGGGTTGAGTTACAAATCGATTAGTTGCCGTAATAATTAGAAGCTCATCGCCCTTCTGCTTATGTGATTCGATTAATTCAAATGCTTTTGGCAATAGAATTTGCTTAATATCATACGCAAGAAACTCTTCTCGCCATCTGTCCAGATCGCTCATATCATGTTGACTCAAGGGCTCAAGACTAAAGGCGAGAAATTCAAGAATGTTAAGGGTGCCCAGTTTGTATTCATCGTAATAGCGTTGGTTTTCAGCTTCATAGTACGTTTTTTCAACTATTCCTTTTTTTATTAAGAACTGTCCCCACAGATAATCACTGTCGCCAGCCAACAAAGTATTGTCTAAATCAAAAATCGCTAAAGCCAATTTTTATCCTTTTTGCGTTATATTTTAAGGAGGTAGAAATTCATATCGAATCTACGAATACATTCTGATTACAATTTAATCTACAAATGGTAACATCAATACTGAAAAGCTATATTTTTAAGGATTTACGTCCTATTCTTTATAGTTAAGCTGCAATATTAACAACAATTCCTATAGGAGTTGATGTTTACCACAAAATTATGGAAAAATGGCGTAATTTCGTTGTTATTTAAAGAGTTATTCGGTGATTGACGCTGAGGGTTATAGACATAATGTAGGTATTATCTTGTGCAATCAAGATAATAAATTGCTTTGGGCGCGTAGAATCGGCCAAAATGCATGGCAATTCCCGCAGGGTGGAATTAAAAGTGCAGAAACGCCAGAGCAGGCGCTACTTCGAGAACTCTATGAAGAGGTCGGGCTTGAAGCAGATAGCATTTCTATCATAGGCTGTACACAAAACTGGCTACGTTATGAATTGCCGAAACACCTCATTCGATATGGTAAAAAACCACTATGCATTGGCCAAAAACAAATTTGGTATATGCTCCGCTTGTGTTCTGACGAACAAAACATTAGTTTGATACAAGGTGACAGACCTGAATTTGAAGAGTGGCGTTGGGTGGACTATTGGCACCCAGTCTCTGAAGTGGTTTCGTTTAAACGGGACGTTTACGAAAGTGCTTTGTCGGAATTGGAGCCTCTATTATTCGATCAAAACAGAACCAAAAGTGCACCATGAATCAGCAACGATCATGTAAACGCTAAATCTCAACGGTTGATATTAGCCGTAAACCTCAATATTCAGGAATGTATTAAAGGGTTTTCATTTGCTAGAAACACTTCGACGTATTGTACAGGAAGTTACGACTGCGCCGGACTTACATCAGGCATTGGACATAATTGTTCAACGAATTAAAGAAGTCATGGACACCGATGTGTGTTCCGTTTACCTCACTGATTTTCCTGCGCAACAACACGTCTTAATGTCAACTGACGGCTTAAATCCATCAGCGATTGAAAGAGTTCGTCTGAATTTTTCAGAAAGCTTGATTAGTAAAGTCGCAGAATTATCTGAACCTGTTAACCTGGATAACGCGCCCTCCCACCCTGCTTACCACTACCTACCAGAAACCGGTGAAGAAAATTATCATGGTTTTCTGGGCGTACCGATTATTCATCATCGAAAAGTATTGGGTGTTATTGTTGTTCAACAAACTGAAAAACGTTCATTTGATGAAGATGAGCTAACGTTATTAGTAACCATAGCCGCGCAACTCGCCGGCGTCATCGCCCATGCCGAAGCTGTCGGTGGAATTGATGGATTACACGGGAGTGATTTTAACAATGACAAACCATTCAAGGGTTTACCTGGCGCACCTGGTGTCGCGATTGGACGCTCTATTGTTGTTTACCCCGCAGCCGACCTTGAAGCGGTTCCAAATAGGCGTACAGATAACATCGAAGGTGAGATAGCAGTATTTAATGCTGCCGTCGATGAAACCCGTAAAGATTTGGAAAAATTAAAAGGCCGCGTAGCTGATTTACCCGTGGAAGACCAAGCATTATTCGATGCGTATATGCTAATGCTTGACAGCAAAAACCTGACAAATAAAACCATGGACCGAATAAAACAAGGTTTTTGGGCTTCCACAGCTTTACGCGACACAGTGCTGGAACACGTGCAATTGTTTACCTCAATGAAAGATGACTATCTTAGTGAACGCGGCCAGGATATTCGTGATTTAGGAAAACGGATATTAATGCACATTCAATCTGACACCAAGGGTGAGCGCACATATCTTGACAACACTATTCTAGTAAGTGATGAACTTACTGCGCCAGCATTAATGGAAGTACCGAAAGAAAAGCTAATGGCAGTAGTTTCTTCATCTGGCTCTGGTTCTTCGCATGTAGCAATTCTCGCCCGCGCCATGGGTATCCCTGCTGTCATGGGAGCGACCGATCTTCCCACGAACAAAATGGATGGTAAAACTTTTGTCGTTGATGGCTACCAAGGTAATATTTATATCGAACCTAGTCATCGAGTTATTACCGAGTTTGAAAAAATCATCGAGGAAGAAAATGAACTCACCCTTGAATTAAAAAACCTTCAAGACTTGCCTGCCACCACTACTGATGGAATACGCATTCCTCTGTATGTTAATTCAGGGTTGCTTTCTGACTTAACAGCATCCCAAAATAGTGGCGCTGAAGGCATCGGTTTGTACCGTACTGAGTTTCCTTTCATGATTAGAGATCGTTTTCCCGGTGAAGACGAGCAAACCAAAATTTATCGCCAAGTACTAGAGAGTTTTTCGCCAAATCCTGTGGTGTTACGAACGCTGGATATTGGTGGCGATAAAAACCTTAGTTATTTTCCTATCAAAGAGGAAAATCCGTTTCTCGGCTGGCGCGGTATACGCGTTTCGCTGGATCACCCTGATATTTTTATTACCCAACTTAAAGCGATGCTTCGAGCAAGTATCGGGTTGGATAATTTGCACATTTTATTCCCTATGATAACCAATGTGTCAGAAGTCAACGATGCATTAACTTTGGTTCAAAAAGCACGGAACGAACTTCTGGAAAGTGGTTACAAAGAATTAAAAATGCCACGAATTGGCGCAATGTTAGAAGTACCTTCTGCAGTTTACCAAACCCAAGTTATTGCAAAACGCGTCGATTTTATTTCAATCGGCACCAATGACTTAGTGCAATATATCTTGGCTGTGGATCGAAATAATCCCAATGTTGCGGGTCTCTATGACTGCCTACACCCAGCCATTATTCAAGCTGTAAAACATGTCTTGAGACAAGCTGAGCTCAACAACATACCTGTAAGCGTTTGTGGAGAAATGGCTGGTGATCCTGCTGCCGCATTACTCTTGCTTGGAATGGGATTTGAAAACCTTAGCATGAGCGTCGTTGCCCTACCAAAAGTAAAATGGGTAATTCGTAATTTTAGCTTTGAACAGGCACAAAAACTTTTAATGGAAGTTGAAAATTTTGAAGACGCACAAGACGTACGATCTTACCTAAATAGCGCACTAGAAAAAGCTGGCCTTGCTGGTTTGATACGACCAGGAAAACGTTAGTATATCTCACCACATGTTGGACTCTTATCGCGGCCGCTTTGCCCCCTCTCCCACTGGGCCACTTCACCTTGGCTCCATGCTAACTGCTGTTGGCAGTTATTTACAAGCAAAAAGCCACAATGGAAAATGGTTAGTAAGAATAGAAGATATTGATCCACCCCGAGAAGTTCCTGGTGCAAGCGCGAGCATTTTAAACACCTTGGAACGGTTTGGATTACACTGGGATGAGGAAGTTATCTATCAAAGTCAACGAGCTTCATATTATGAAGAGGCGTTATCACACTTAACTCATCTTAATTTAATATACCCCTGTTGTTGCTCTCGAAAAGTCATTCAACAAAATGGCGCCAAACGTGGGAAAATTGGTTATGTTTACCCTGGCACTTGCCAACTCAAACAAGTTTCCCTGAGTGAGCAACACAGTATTAGACTTAAAGTGTTAAATGAAAACTGCAGTTTTGTTGATTATTTACAAGGCACAGTTACACAATCACTAATCAGTGAGATTGGCGATATTATTTTAAAACGAGCCGATGATTTATACGCTTACCATTTAGCTGTCGTGGTTGATGATTATTTACAGGAAATCACAGAAATTGTTCGTGGTTTTGATTTATTAGAAAACACACCCATACAAATCTATTTACAACAATGTCTAGGTTATCACAAACCCAATTATCTTCATTTACCCATTGTTATCAACGAACACCAGGAAAAACTATCAAAACAAACAGGCGCCAAAAGTGTTGAGCAGGAAAACCCAGAGTCTACACTCGTTCTAATTTTACAATTGTTAAATTTAAATCCTCCACCAAGGTTAGCAGAGGCGGATAAACACGAAATTCTTAAGTGGGGCATAAGACACTGGCGGATGCCTGCACAAGGCACTGAAACTGTATTAAATCATACATAAAATACACAATTTGATCGATGAAATTCCAATATTCTTGAGGTAGAATCGGAACTCATAGGGAATTCACCTAAAGTCCCTATATTCCGACATACTAATAAAAATATTATTCTCGCGTGGGGCGGTTTTGTGACAAGACGATTTCAGTTTTTGGTGTATGTAGGGCATCTCATCTTTTTGATTGCCTGCACCAGAGCTCCAACACCGGTTAATTCTGAACATTCCGTTGATTTTCAATCGGCATCAAGTTTTATCGCGCAATGTTATCAAGAGTGTGCTCAATTTGAAGCATCTTTAATTCAAGCCGGCGGAACAATTCAACAACGCTATCGCAATATCAATGCTGTTGCTTTTCAATTAAGCCCTCAAGCTGCAAAAAACATTTCAAGCCTCGCAAAATTTCCAATTTACAAAGACATTAATATTAATCAGCCTCAACCAATTGAAAAGATGTTATTGGATTCTCAAAAACAAAAGGCATTAAAAGTTAGTGAAATTTCGGCCAACTGGATTAGAAACATCAATCCCAAAACCTATTTATTGAATAATCAGTTAACCAATGTTGATGTTGCCCATAAAAACGGGAATTTAGGTCAAGATGTCATTGTGGCGATCATTGATTCGGGCACAGCCAATAATCCTGAAATTGTGCCTACATTGGCAGGCAATGTGATTGGTGGAGAAAATTTTGTTCCCACCGAAAATGAGCCGTCAGCAACGAGTACAAAAAATGATGAGCATGGAACGTTGGTAGGTACAATGATAGCAGGCCACGCTGCATTAACAACCGAGAAAACGACTGAATTAGCAACTGCCATCTCAAAATATGCACCTGAAAGTCTCATCCCTATTAATGACACAGAAGTTGAAATTCCACTAATCGGTAGCGCACCAGGTGCAAAAATTTATGCACTTAAAACTTTTGGTGCGGATGGGGATGGCGCCCCCAGCTCACGTATAATTGCTGCTATTGATAGAGTATTGACCCTTAAAACAAACTTTAATAATGGCCTTCCTTCTGAGCCAATTGCTGGGGATGGTAGTGAAGATAATCCATTTGTATACGACTCTCTCAATATTCAGGTATTAAATATGAGTCTAGGCGGCCCTGCATTATTCCCTGGACATGAAATAGAGGATTTGTTGTCGGATGTATTGTTACAAGCCGGCGTGGTCGTGGTTGCATCTGCAGGTAATGAAGGCTTTGCTGGAATAACAGGTGGAAGCCCAGGTACAAGTTTTGGCTCCATTGCAGTTGGCGCGGCGAATAGTGTTGTACACGAACGTATTTTTCGAGAACTTCGGGATGGTCCTGATCAAGGATTGTTGTTCAGACCGACTGATTTTATGCAAATTGCCACGTTTAGTTCAAGAGGACCCACTGCAGATGGTCGGCATGGTGTGGATTTGGTTGCGAATGGTGTAGCCTCTTTTGCACAAGGTGCTGATGGAAGTCTAGGATTAGTATCCGGCACCTCATTTTCAGCACCGACCGTAGCAGGCGCTGCAGCTTTACTCGTTAAAGCATTTCCTGATGCGACAGCTGCAGACATTTCTTCCGCACTGATAGAGGGGGCAAATTCAGATATATTCCTTCCTTCAACAAGTATTTTTGACCAAGGTCATGGCTTTTTAAATGTCGCAGAATCTTTGGAAATACTTTCAGGGAACGATGTTGATTCGAATTTTCCCCTTCCACGTATTGTGAATATGAATAGTAAAGTCCTGGATAACATTCAGCATTTTAATTTGGATGTATTACCTATTTCAGGATCTGAAATCAATCGTCGATTGAATTTATCACCAGGAGAAGTACAGCAATTTTTTATTGAAACAAATGGCAATACATCAGAATTGGAAGTTGAAATAGAGAATATGATCCGGGAGTTACCTATTGACCAACAAAACACGTTATTCGGTGACAACATTATTTTAACGGTTGTTGATGCACCGTTATCTTTTGATGACACGCGATTCCGTGACTTTATAACAGCTGACCAGGAAATAACCATAAATAATCCTCAAGAAGGGCTAGTGCGCGTTGCTGTGATGGGTGATTGGACAAATCAAGGGAATATCAGCGCCAGCGTTTCTATTGAACGCAAAACGGCCCCAAAACTTAGTACTCCCATATTGGCAACAATCGCTGAGGGGGACAGTCATCAATACGAATTTATGATCAATGCTGATACAACCCAACTCGCACTCGATTTAAACTGGACAATGAACTGGGCTTTTTACCCCAGTCACGACCTGGATTTAATTGTGTTTGATCCCGATGGAAATCTGTTTTTAGACGGCGCAACCCTGGATAGCCCCGAACGATTAATTTTTGAAGCACCAACTGCCGGTGTTTGGACAATTATTGTAGAGGGTTTCTTGTTACACGGTATGCAAGACGAGTATTCTCTCTCAGTTGCCAATCAGAATAATATCCCATTAGTATCAATTAATTAAAGTGTTTTTCTAATGTTAACTATGACAATAGAATATGGCATGCGCGAACTAGTTACCCTCTCCTAAAGAGGGATTTAGACAATGCTTTAACATTCCAAAGCAGACAAGCATAAACCAAAAAGCAGGATATGTGGTTTCAGCTTTGGTTCAGTTACCGAGGGCAGAATTTTGCCGTGGTAGTTGGTGGTTGAATAACATAGTAAAAAAATCAAGTTAGTACATGGAATGTTGTCTTAAAATGTACTAAATTTAAAACTAATAATAAGAATAATTGTGTGATGTTGTGTGGGCGAGACATATCTAAAACTGTACATAATATGTACAATACGTTAGGGCAGATTGCATGGTGAAATTATAAAATCACCTATAGTGCTCTGACTATCCCTGTTTTGGTCTCTGTAATACCCCGAAAAACGGCGCACACTTTCTAAACAGAACGCAAACGTGGGTACAGGGGTTGAATATGACACATGGACGCAGCCATGTTGAATCAGCTGATAAACTAAAAGCTAATTCCGATAGTGTAGAGAAATCTAGCAGTATTCGAATCTGGTTTTTTGTTGCCTTTTTTGCACACTTTCTTGTTATTAATTTCGCCGTTGCTTCCACAGAAGTTTCTTTGAACAGCGCAAAAGTTTTTGCCAACAATCCACATCAATTCATCGATAGCGTCAGCTGTGCATCATGTCATACCAGCGTAGAAAAAAATGATTTGCCAGCCCAACATATCAAAACTAATTCTGACTGTAATACCTGCCACATAACGTCTGCATGGCTGCCCGCCAACATGAACCACGACGAGCTAAGTCAGACGAGCTGTGAATCTTGCCATGATAGCGTAATTGCTTTGGGCCCACCCATTGATCATCCGCTTATGCTGGATGGCTGTGATAGCTGCCATTTAACCTATGCTTGGGGACTTACGACTAAAGATCTGCCCTCAACGAGTATTAGCGGTATTCCCGATGGTAATAACTCACTAGGTAATAATCTGTCATCTCGCATTCGGGTTTTGTTCGATCACACAGGCCTAATTGATAACTGCGCTAGCTGTCATGAAGGCGTTACAGCCATCGGTCAAAGTGCCTTACATATCAGAACCACCGCAAATACCTGCGAATCTTGTCACTCGACTTTAGTTTGGATTCCCGTTAGACGCGTTGACCACACACAAACGGTCGGCTTGTGTTCCGATTGCCACAACGGCACTACAGCAACAGGTAAAACACCAACGCATATCAACACAACAGATAGCTGCGGTGGTTGTCATACTACCCTGGCTTGGCGCCCCATACCTAGCGTCAATCATGATGAAGTTGTAGGGACATGTCTCGACTGCCATAACGACATTATTTCTATTGGTAAATCGATTAATCACATGCCATCAAGTGATCAGTGCGATGCTTGCCACACAACTGTTGCATTCCGAGCGGGAACCATCGTCGATCATGCTCAACTCAACGGAACCTGCATTAGTTGTCACGATGGTGTACTTGCGGTTGGAATACCATCATTCCATGTACCATCAACTGATGAGTGTGGTGCTTGTCATACAACAACCGCGTGGCGACCATTACTCACGGTAGACCACACACAAGTCACAGGAAGCTGCGGTGGATGTCATAATGGCACAAGTGCCGTAGGTAAATCTGCTTCCCATATTTCATCCTCAGGCGCTTGTGAAGCTTGCCATAGTATCGCGGCATGGGTTCCAGCAACATTGGTTGATCATTCTCAAGTTTTAGGCAATTGTGGCATCTGTCATGATGGCATCATTGCAAGAGGCAAATCAGTAAATCACGTAACAACAACAGATAATTGCGGCGCTTGCCACACCATTACTGCTTGGACACCAACAACCGCCATGGACCATAACGAAGTACTCGGTGAGTGTGGGGCCTGTCACAATGGTTTGTTAGCAATTGGTAAAAACCAAACACATATCACAACAAGTGATATTTGCGGCGCTTGCCACACCACAACTGCATGGTTACCCATTCTTCGCGTCGATCATATTGAGGTTGTTGGTTTGTGCTCGGATTGCCATAACAATGTCGTTGCGATAGGTAAAACTCTCACACATATCGCAAGCTCGGATACCTGTGACAATTGTCATACAACAACCGCATTTGTTCCTGCAATATTCACTCATGAAAACGTCGGGGGCCTATGTTCAACCTGTCATGGGGTTACTTCAACCGGTAAGAATCCAACTCACATTGCTTCCACAGATGCATGTGACGCTTGCCACTCCACCACAGCTTGGATTCCTTTACTTCTTGTCGATCATACACAGGTGATTGGAATATGCAGTGATTGTCATAACAATGTAACAGCCGTGGGTAAATCAGCAGCACACATTACCACTTCTGATGTATGCGAAGCATGTCACTCTAACGTTGCGTGGGGCCCCATCCTCTCGGTAGATCACACTCAAGTCATAGGAAATTGCATCGATTGCCATAATGTCATCGCTGCATTCGGAAAACCCGCAAACCATATCAATACAACTGATGCTTGTCAGGCTTGCCATACCACCACTGGCTGGTTACCGATTCTTCAGGTTGACCACACTGAAGTAATTGGAAGTTGCGGCAGTTGCCACAACGGTATAATCGCTGTTGGAAAATCAGGAATTCACATCGGTAGTACTGATCTTTGCGAAGCCTGCCACACCTCTCAAGGTTTCACACCCGCACTTATTGTGGATCACATGGAAGTTATTGGCAGTTGTAACGCATGCCATAACGGTACTACGGCCACAGGCAAATCCCTGAATCACCCACAAACCACCGATGCCTGCGACGCTTGCCACACACCTACCGGCTGGACGCCAGTATTGGCTGTGGATCACGCAGAAGTTTTGGGTAGCTGCGCGACGTGTCACAACGGCATCGTTGCACGTGGAAAAGGTGTTAGCCATGTTCAGACTTCGGACCTTTGCGAAACTTGTCATTCAACAACCGCATGGACACCTGTAATCGTCGTAGACCATTCACAAGTACAAGGCAATTGTTCTGCCTGTCATAACGGCATCATTGCCATGGGTAAATCAGGCAGTCATATTAACTCAACCGATGCCTGTGATGCTTGCCACAGCTCAACTTTATGGACACCCGCCGTTACCGTTGATCATCTGCAAGTAGTTGGCGCATGTAGCGCTTGTCACAACGGTATTGTTGCCATAGGTAGATCGGCAAACCATGTTGCGTCAACTGATGTATGTGATGGATGCCACGTAACAAATGCATGGTCACCAGTCACTTCAGTTGACCATACACAAGTACTAGGAAGCTGTAATGCCTGTCATAATTTACCTACCGCTCATGCAAACACAACAACGCTTTGTGACGCTTGCCATATGACAACAGCATGGTCACCGCCAACAACAGTTGACCATACTCAGGTAATTGGTAACTGTGCGGACTGTCACTCAGTCCCCGCTGGCCACGCGACCACAACCAATCTATGCGATTCTTGCCATACGACTAATGCATGGTCACCCGCTAATGTGGATCACACTCAAGTGTTGGGTACGTGTTCAGCTTGTCATAATGGTGTTGTCGCAACAGGAAAAGGTGTCACTCACATAGAAAGTACTGATATTTGCGAGGCTTGTCACAGCACAACTGCCTGGGTTCCTGTAGTGATTGTTGATCACAATGAGGTTCTAGGTACCTGTGAAACTTGTCACCCCTCCCCAGCTGATCATGTTGCGGTGGGTGTCACAACCGGCTGTTTGCAATGCCATGCAACAACACCTGGCTCCTGGGCGAATCCAACAGCCGGTTTACCTGCACCTGCTGGTGCACCAGCGCCAGCGCCAGCAGCGCCAGCGCCTGCTGCTGGTGGCGGTGGTGGTGGCGGCGGAGGCGGCGGTGGTGGTATGTAGTTGCAACTGGCACACAGCGTGACAAATTAGGAACCCGAAATTTTACCAATAGCACTAATCCAGTGTGCTGTTGGTTGTCTAAGACTAAGCAATATCCTCAAACCAAATAGTTTCTGAAACTTGTTTTTAACGACTTTTTTCCTGCATAATCCAAAATTATCCAACAAAGCTAAAACACTGTTACTTACAGCAATACATAAAATTTCGCTTCATTTACACTAATTTAAAATATTGACTTGAACATTAGAACAGACGCATAACAAAGGCTATCAAAAGCAACGCTAAGAGAGGATATTTATGTGTGGAATAAATTTAGTGCTGCACCGCGATGGCAAAACAGCATCAGACGCCATGTTAGAAAAAATGAACCATGCTATTGCTCATCGCGGACCTGATGGTTCAGGAATTAAAATATTCGAACATATGGGGCTGGGCCACACAAGATTAAGCATTGTCGATGTTGCAGGCGGCGCACAACCCATGGCTACTGCGAATCAGCGCTTCCATATCAGCTTCAATGGCGAAATATATAATTTTTTACAACTTCGAGATGACCTGGAAAACAAGGGTTATCAATTCAAGACCCATACAGACACGGAAGTTATACTCGCATTATACGAAAAACATGGCGCTGAATGTGTTCAGTTTCTCCGAGGCATGTTTGCGTTTGCCATAATTGATTCAGAGAATAAAAGTGTGTTTTTAGCAAGAGATCGATTGGGAATCAAACCAATCGTTTATTACAGCGACGATAATAACTTTATTGCAAGTTCTGAAATAAAAGGCATATTTGCATCTAGACTGTGTGAACCCGAGTTTAATTTAGAATCGGTTCGAAATTTTTTCAACTACCAATTTTCAATTACACCTAATACTGTTTTTAAACATATAAAAGAACTTCCAGCAGGCCACACTCTGACATTAGAAGTAGATAAACAACCCATTATCGATCAGTACTGGGATATGACTTTTCCAGAAGATGGAGCCTACGCAAGTGAAGAAGATGACTATTGGTTTCCTCAATTTGAAAAGTTACTTCATGAAGCTGCAGAATGTCATACTATAGGCGAAGTACCTATTGGCGCCTATTTATCCGGCGGCATTGATTCATCCGCCACGAGCTATTTATTAAAAAAGCACTATAAGGAGAAATTTGAGACTTTCTCAATGCATTTAACAAACCCTAGTGCGAATGAATCCTATGCCTTTCGACCAGTTGCAGAATTTTTAAACTTACCAAATACTGAGTTAACGATTAATGACAGTGACGATTTTTTTCTATCAAATCTGGAAAAAGCGATTTATCACCTAGAACAACCTCAACGTCTTTCAGTTGACATCCCCTATTATTTATTGGCAAAGAAGGCTCACGATGCCAACTATAAAGTAATCTACACAGGCGATGGTGCAGATGAAATCATGGCAGGTTATGATTGTTTTCGTGAAGATACCATGCGTATATGGGGCAATGAAATCGAAGATGAGACTGATCGGTTAAACTATTACTTAGCAGAATTTCATAATGAATTCTGCGAAGAATTCCTGGAATTAGCTGCGCATTTACATCACAGGGAACATCAACAGAAAGTGATTGACGAATTTGGCTGTTATCCATGTTGGTATGATTTTTGGCATATAATGGATTCACAAACTCAGGATTTATTTACAGAAGACTTTAGATCCGCAACCGATACAAATACTCAGATGCAAGACTTGATGAATTTGATCCGCCCCAAAATGAGTAACTGGCACCCTCTTAACCGTTCACTCTATATTGAAGCAAAAACACGCTTACCTAATTGGATTTTATGGAAAGGTGATCGCATCAATATGGCAAATAGTATAGAAGCGCGAGTACCCTTTTTAGATCATCATTTTGTAGAACATTGTTGTGAACTACCACCCGATTTAAAACTGAGTGAAATGGATGAAAAATACATGCTAAAAAATATGATAATTCCACACCTGCCCGAAATTCCTGGCCAATATAAAAAACGTGGTTTTTATACACCAATTAAAGAATGGCTCTTTACCTCTGAACGCATACCCTTGTTACAAAATTACGTATCAGACACCGCACTTGAAGAAACAGGCATATTCTCCAAAACCGCCGTTAGTAAGATATTAGAATCATTGGCAGATTTATCCACCCCCACCAATGGCGCTGAAAATTATAAACGCATGCGACTCGAATGGATAAGCATGTTGGTATTAAGCATTCAAATATTACATCACCAATATGTTAAAAAAAATGCACCCTGCTTTCATTGAATTATTTTGCGAAACCATTTGCTTTACACAACTCAATACTCAGTTATAAAGACCCGCTACTATGCAAAATATTAAACCTTTATCTAATATCAAAACCATTCAACTCCAAGATTTTATATTGGGCTTATTACTATTATTCTTTGTTTTAACTGATGGTCATGCGGTAGATATCGATGCTGATAAAGAGCTGATAAAAACCATTGAACATAGCGGTAATCTTAAATTGGTTTATCACGGTTTAATGGATCAGCCTCCCCCCCTAGCGCCTATACAAAAAGTCGAAGCCCATACAAAAATCTTTTATATTACACCCGGCGTTGTTAGCCCTTCTATCCAAAGTGTATTTTTACTTGAACACACTAAAATACAAAAGGGTGAAGAGGTACTCGATATTGGAAGTGGCTCGGGAATCCAATCCATTTTTGCAGCTGACAAAGCTGAAAGAGTCGTTTCAACTGATTTGAGCTGGGCCGCAGTGCACAATACAAAAAAAAATGTTGAATACCATAAAGTTGAGAATATTGTTGATGTGCGTCAAGGGGATCTTTTTAGCTCAATCTCACCAGACGAAAAGTTTGACGTCATCATATTCAATATCGATTATCCTGAAGACAAAAAAACCGAAGGTTTATGGAGAGTACATGAGAGATTCTTTCAAGAAGTTAACCAATACTTAAAACCCAAGGGCAGAATTTACTATCAAGCAGGTTGGCTTCGCAATGTTGGAAAAATTCATAACTTGCTATTAAAAAATAAACTTAAAGCTGTAAAGATGGATATGATTTCGACTATATACCTCAACCGTGATCCCATTGTTTTTCTAATTATTAAGAATCCGCATCTGAAAACAGATAGAGGTTTTGACGGCACGGTTCCAATACATAACATTAAGTAAAAACGAATACGCCTAAGCTATAAACAGAGGAATTGCTATAAGTGGTTCAGATGTTTTTCATACCAATATTACATGGATAGGTGGTAGATTTACGAAATTGAATTATTGGTAAAACCTTAAAATCTAATATTGACCCATAAATAAACTTACCCAAGTTTCACCCACCATATTCCGTACTTCTACTCATTCTAATGAGTCATTTAAGTTTAAGTTTTCATTTAATTTTGCCGATGCCTAAAGTAACCACAGCCAACAACTGAGTTCATGGAGAGGGATTGGCTAAGATTGGTCAAAATGGAAGCGCACTACGATGTCTATCAAACAACCCGACAATTCAATCATTACAATTCGAAGACTTAAGTTTCAATCGGTGTCATCAGCTAAGTTTATGAAAATCTTTCTTTTGTTGATTATTCTAACTTTTAACACAGCATTAAATGCCGCAACACAAGCGTTAGATGTGGCCATTATTATCGATACATCGGGGAGCATGAAAAAAAATGATCCCCACAAACTTCGTACAGACGCGGCAAAAATGTTTATTGCATTGTTAGATCGTACCGACCGAGTTTCTATTGTGAGCTTCAGTAATCGTGCCTACCCTGTTACACGGTTTTTATCACTCAACGAAAGAAAAAACGAACAAAAACTACTCAGCAGCATAGATAACCTCATCAGCAATGGTAAACACACGAACCTACACGACGCCCTACTGCGCGGCTATGAATTACTAAAAAGCAACAGTAAAAAATCTCACGAGAAACACATCATTTTAATGTCGGACGGCAAAATGGATTCCGGCAATAATGAGCGCAACTTAAAACTTCTTGAAAAAACTCTGGATACACTGACACCGAAACTCGCAAAGGCAGACATTAAGGTACACACCATTGCATTTACCAAGCAATCTTATATTCCTTTATTAAAACTCACCGCAAAAGACACTAAGGGTCAATTTATCATATTAAAAAATGCAAATAGTGTGCATCAGGTTTTTGAAAACTTATTTGAACGCGCCAAAACGCCTGAGATGGTTCCGCTGAAAGAAGACAGTTTTATTCTAGATAAAGGTGTAAAAGAATTAACAATCGTTGCATCAAAATATAAGCCTTACTCAGCGATTTCACTCGCTTCGCCCACTGGAGAAGATTTTGATAAAACAACAAAAAGTAACAAAGTAAAATGGTTTTCATCCAAACAATTCGACTTAATTACGGTAACCAACCCGCCAAAAGGTTATTGGTTAGTTAAATACAGCGAAGGGGGTAACAAAGCATACATCGTTCCCGATTTAAGTCTGGAGGCATCTACTACCAAACGTTATGCAGAACCTGAAAGCCCACTGCAAATTCAAGCTTACCTCAGTAGAAACAACAAAAAAATGAATCGAAATTCCCTCCTCCGCTCCACTGAGTTTATGGTTAAAGTCACATCCCCAGTTGGTGTGACCATTGAAAATAGAATGGTGGATGACGGTAGTGAAATTGGCAGTGAGCGAAATGATGGAATATATGGTGTGAGTTATTCATTTGATTTAGAGGGCACCTATAAAGTAGACGTGACGGCGACCGGGCAAACATTCGACCGTAAACGTACATTATTCATTGATGTAATGTCGCAAAATACAAATCGACCATTTGCAGACGCAAAATCCAAGCGTGATTTGCAAGCTGAGATACGACGTCTTAAAGAAGCCGAAGCTGCTCGAATTATTCATGAAGCTGAAGAAAAAGCCCGTGTTGAAGCCGAAGCACTGGCAGCCGCAGAGCGAAAAGCAGCGGAAGAATTAATGAAAAAAACACAGCCTGAACATGGTGAAGGCCATGAAATAGAAGCAGATCACCATGAAGAAGAACCCGCTGTGGAAAATGAAGCTCACGAGGAAGAAGGAGGTAAATTTAAAATTCAAGAAGCCCTAATTGCCTTCCTCATGTTTAATGTATTTCTCGCATCAGTAGGTGGTGGATATTATTACTACTACCAACGCCAGAAAAAACAAAAATCAAAAGACATTGTTGAAGAGGAAGAGACAAAACCAGAGCCCAAGGCTTCAGCAAACGCCGTTGACCTTTCGACCGAAGATGACGGACACTCAGAGTTCGGTGAAATGGATGATGATCACGAAGATATTGACTTAGACTCAGAAGAAAGTATCAGCAGTGCTGTCACTGACATTGACCTGGAAGAGGAACTTTCTTCCATTCTCGAAACCGAAATGGAAAAGTAGACCGCTGAAATGATGGACATCAATTTCTATCTATTCCTTGGCATGTGCGAATTCATGTTTGTGCTCATTATTATTGTCATTGTCCAGGGTATATTCCTGAAAAAATATCGTCCATATTATATGGCAAATACTCGCCCGGAATTATTTCTGCGAAAATACATTCAATATCTCATTAAACACACTCAAAAATTTGCTAAAAAGTTCGAGAAACCCGCTAATGACGGCGATGAAATAGCGATAAAAACGCGGCAAAATATGACGGCGCGATTAAATTGGTTAGTTTTAGAGAGAGACTTTACAACTACAACCAACCCCGACATTCGTTATTGGGAAGATATTAATTCACGAATACAAGACATGCTTGCACATTGGAAAGAAATTGAATTTATCAAAGAACCGCCAGATATCGAAGTCATTACTCTGGCAATTGATGGCGCTCCCGAAGATTTTGATTACGAAAAAACAGACATTGACCAAGCGGTGAAAGATCAAATCACTGCTTTAAAGAAAAAAGTCTTTGCGATGTCTGGATATGAATCAATGTATAAAGAGCTAGAAATGGCTTACAAAACTCAAGAAGCAAGTTACGAAGAGTTGGTTAGATCCATGAGAGATTTAAAAGTGGAAGCAAGTGAAGCGGAAAAATTAAAACAAATTATTGCTGAACAAGAGGAAAACGAGAAAAACTTAACCGCCATGATGTCCGAAATCGAAAACTCCAAGGAACGATTAAACGAAGAGCTCAACCAGCTAGAAGGTGCATTAGAGGCCTTAGAATCCGATAGTAGCAGTCCTAACATCCTAAAAACCAGTAAAAACCCTGACGCACAAGAAATGTTAGAAATTTTAAATCAGCAAGAAGCTATTCTTGCCGAATTTAGAAAAACCTTGAAAACCCTCAACATGAAACCTTCACAACAACAAAAAGTAGACGATCATACTGATAAGATGGAAAAATCTCACAAAGAAATAAATCACAGCATGCAAATGCTAGAACTTGAAAGAGAACGTTTAGCAGAAGAAGTTCAACAAATGCAAGCCGAAGTGGAAAACACATAATTGCTTTCCATAAACACAAAATTTCTCGTTACGTCACAAACGCTGTTTTAATTTGATAATGTCTTTGTAATTATTTCGAAAACATCCTTCGAGATATGTTCATGCGCCAGAATTTTTTCCAATGCGGCATGCATTTTTTCTTGTCGATTTGCATCATAACGTTTCCACGTAGCAAAAGCATTTGCCATTCGTGCCGCCATTTGGGGATTAAGGTCATTCAAACGAATAATCTGATCAGATACGAACTCATAACTCCCACCATCCGCTTGATGAAAAATAAACGGATTTCCGAAACTCAAACTACCTAATACAGACCTTACCTTGTTTGGATTTTTAATATCAAAATCTGAATGTTCAAGCAACCGTTTTATTTCTGGCAGGGTATTTGGTAAAGAGCAACGCGATTGAATAGCAAACCATTTATCAATTACCAGTGGATCATGTTTCCACTTATTATAGAAGTCATCAATCACATCGTTTCGTTCATCACATTCAATATTTAACAAACTGGAAAATGCAGATATAGCATCCGTCATATTATCTGCACTTCGATATTGATTCATCGCCAACTCTCGGACTTCTCCGGAATTCAGCCGTACCAGATAGGCTAAGCACTGGTTTTTAATGTTTCTACGACCTACACTTTCCGCATCAAATGAATATTTTTTCTGAATATTATTCTCGTGGTAAATCTCTAAAAAGCTTGGTTCTAATGCTTTCGCAATGGTATTACATAAAAACTCCCTGGCTTCGTGAATCGCATCCGGATTAATCTGCGTGTACAATTCAGATAACAATATTTCATTGGGTATTGTTAGCGCTTGGGTGACCAAAGATTTATCTGCTTTATTATCTCTTAATACATGACTAAAGGCTTCTGTCACACCAACATATACCCCCATCGTTCTGCCTTCACTCAGGTCTTCAATCATTTCTTGAATGACTAAGTTTGCCAATCGCTGGCCAGCATCCCAACGATTAAATTCATCCTTGTCATGAGACATTAAAAATCTTAAATCATATTTTTCATAATCAAAGGAAACTTTAACTGGCGCGGAAAATCCTCTCAACAAGGAAGGGACCGGAGCTTCAGGAATATCTTCAAAACATAATTCTGTCTTTTCATTTTGGATATTGACTACACCATTCTCATACTGAACAGGAGAATTTTTCAACTTTAGAGGCATCTCATTTCCTGCAGAATCCAATAAACCTAAGGCCAAGGGGATATGAAATGGCTCCTTTTGATCCTGACCCGGTGTTGAGGGGCAGGATTGAATGATCTCCAGATTATAAGTCTTCTCATCCTCATTATATTTCCCGCTCACATGTAATTCCGGCGTACCAGCTTGAGAATACCAATGTTTGAATTGTTGTAAATCGACGCCCGAAGCATCCTCCATTGCTTGAACAAAATCATCCGTTGTAACCGCCTGACCATCATGCCGCTCAAAATAGAGATCAGTGGCCATTCGAAACTTCTCCGCACCCAATAAATGATGAATCATTCGTATAACTTCAGCACCTTTGTTATAAACGGTTACTGTGTAAAAATTGCTGATATCGATAAATGAGTCAGGTCGAATGGGATGGGCCATAGGTCCTGCATCCTGCGGAAATTGCGCCGTACGCAATACATTAACATCTGATATACGCTTTACTGCGCGTGAAGTCATGTCCGCGGTAAATTCCTGATCTCGGAAAACCGTAAAACCTTCTTTCAAACTTAATTGAAACCAATCTCGACAAGTTACCCGGTTACCACTCCAATTATGAAAATATTCATGGCCAATGATGCCTTCGATATTGTCATAATCGGCGTCGGTGGCAGTTTCTGGTTTAGCCAACACACAAGCGGAATTAAAAATATTCAATCCTTTATTCTCCATCGCCCCCATATTGAAATCATTAACCGCGACTATCATAAATATATCTAAATCGTATTCACGACCATAAACCTCTTCATCCCAACGCATGGATTTCTTTAACGATATTAATGCGTGATCGCATTTATCGATGTTTACTGCTTCAACAAAAATCTGCAGGGTAACTTCCCTGCCTGATTGTGTGATAAACGAGTCTTGTTTGTGTTGTAAATCACCCGCCACAAGTGCAAATAAATAACTGGGTTTGGGAAACGGGTCATGCCATTTAACCCAATGACGATTCCCTTCTAACTCTCCACTTTCAACCTTATTTCCGTTTGATAATAAAACCGGATATGCAGTTTTATCAGCCTCAATAGTTGTGGTATAGGTTGCCATGACGTCGGGTTGATCTAAAAAATAGGTAATTCGACGAAATCCCTCTGCTTCGCACTGAGTGCAAAACATACCACTGGATTTGTATAAACCTTCAAGCGCGGTATTATTTTGTGGTTCTATTTCAGTTTTTATGATTAAAGAAAATTCGTTTGGAACTTGAGAAATTCTTAGGTATTCATCAGCCAACTCATAAGTATTTTCAGCCACGGGCTCAGCGTTTAAAGAGAGCTCAACAAGTTTCAACTCTTTACCTGCTAATGTTAAGCAACGGCTGTCTTCTGTCGACGCTGCGTTTTTTTCACAAAGAAGCTTGGCTGTTACATAAGTTGCGTCTTCACCCAAATTAAAATGCAGATCGACTGTTTTAATTAGATATTCAGGAACTTTATAATCTTTTAAAAAAATTGGTTGAGGAGAATCATTCGTCATAAAATAAATCCTAAATAAATTGGGGGATGGGTAATAAAATTCTTCTAAATAGAGTCATTGATCAGCAATGATCTCTTTTACATATTGAAAAATTGCACGTTTGGATTTTGTTGCCAATTTTTCGTTTTTCACATTATTTGCATTTCGAATAAGTTGCCGTAGTTTCTGTGAGTCCACACTAGGAAACTCCGCTTGGAATTCTTCAACAACCTGGTTACCACCATTAACTAATTGATCTCGCCAGTTTTCCATTTGCTTGAATTTAGCGTTTTGTTGGTAATTTTTGTTATCGAGCTGTTCAAAATAGCTAACCAATGGATCAGCATCCATTTCTCGCATCAACTTACCAATAAACTGTAACTGACGTTTGTGGCCACCGTGCGCTTTAATAGATTTTGCTTCCTGCACCGCATCAACTAATGACTCTGGTAAATTCAAAGACTGCAGTTGTTTGTTTGACAGCTCCAACAATCGTTCTCCCAAGGCTTGCGCAGCTTCCGCATCTCGCTTTTTCTGCGACCGACTAATGAACTCTTCGTCTGATTTATCTTCGTTCATAACAAATCTACCCTAATCGTTGGCTTCAAATCAGCCTTAAGAAACGTCTTAAAAACCCCAAATTCACCTCTTTTAATATGCCCAAGAAAAGCATAGAATATAAACACTCTGTAGAAGTCGGCATTATAACAATGATAAAAATTCCGATAAATATCTGATTTGCAATAGTATGTTTACATTTAACCAGGAGACATCATGAATCAACCCAAATATGATTACGGAATCCATTGTAATGATTGCGAATACGAAGGAAATGCTCGAACCAACAGCTCTACCATATTCCTGATATTTTTTGGTTTACTTTGCACCTCAGTTTTCTTCTTACCCCTAATCATAGTGGCTCTGGTCTACATGGGTTTTGCCATTGCCAGACCAGCGAAAAAATCTTGCCCTAATTGTAAATCAGAAAACATTATTGAATTGGATGCAAAATCCGCTCAAACTCAGACGGAAGAAGTTATTAACACCGGAAGCAACCATACTTAATTTGTGGTATTTGGTGGCATATCTGTCACTTATACAGAAAATAGCAGTAAAGGTATTGACGAATGCGCCTCAGTCATGTGGAATAAGCGCCAACATTTTACAAAGCAAACTGATTTCTAACGAATTTGTTACATCATGAATTATGCTTGAGGGAGGCTAATCGTGAAAACTAAATTGTCAGCAGCATTACTTATTCTTGCCGCAATATTTCTAGTAAATAATCAAGCCGTTGCAGCAAAAGCGGTAAATCTTAACGGCCCAAACTGGTTAGGTCACCTCAAACTCGATAAAAAACAACTAAGCGCCATAAAATCAGCATTTGAAAAAGCCCTAAGCTCTCCTATTGATGCAGAACAGCAATGTGGTCAAGTTCGATTAGATTGTGTAGTAAGAGCTGCAAGGGAATGGAAAGTAGACGGTGAAGTCTATCGAGAAATGGTCATTAATATTCACACAGTTGGACATGCTTCTCGCGCAGTTGGTCAAAACAAAGGAAAATGGCCAAGCGTTGCTATAAATAACTAAGAATTACCTGTTCCACGCGAGCAGCCTTGTATCTGCTTAAACTAAAAGATTGTGAGTTACTGATAGTAAGAAAAAGAGCAAATGCTCAGTAACGGGAGGGGCACAATTTAGTTTGATATTTGGTGCATACACTGCTCGCGTTTATCTTTCCAAAGCAGCTCAAGCTGTACTCAGACAGCTTGAGCTGCTTTAAAACTTCTGAAACAAATTCATATTTAGCGTATAATCCACGGCCACTGGGCAGCAGCCCCATCACTCGACTTAATGTAAAATTTTCAAAATGTCTCAAGTAACTGTTAATAACCTGAATGTCGCATCGCAGGATCTCTTACCTACTCCAACTGAAGTTAAGGGTGAACTCCCACTTTCAGCTGAAATTGAAAAGATCATATTAGCTGGTCGCGAAACCGTTCGAAATATACTTGATCATAAAGATCACCGATTATTCGTCGTGGTTGGACCCTGCTCAATCCATGATCCTGATGCTGCTATTGAATACGCAAATAAACTTAAAACTTTATCCAACGAGTTAAGCGACACCCTATACATCGTTATGCGTGTCTACTTTGAGAAACCACGCACTACCGTTGGCTGGAAAGGATTAATTAACGATCCTACGATGGATGACTCCTTTCAAATTGAAAAGGGATTACATACCGCAAGAAAATTACTCATTCAACTTGCTGAAATTGGCTTGCCAACCGCAACAGAAGCGCTAGACCCCATAACACCACAGTACATTTCAGACTTAATCACTTGGACAGCAATTGGTGCCAGAACCACGGAATCACAAACCCACCGTGAAATGGCAAGTGGTCTCTCCACTCCCATCGGCTTCAAGAATGGTACAGATGGTAGCTTAGATGTTGCCATAAACGCTTTGCATAGTGCCGCAATGCCACATCATTTTCTCGGCATTGATCAGCAGGGACAGTGTACCGTCTTTCATACCCGAGGAAATTCCTACGGCCACGTCGTTTTACGTGGCGGTGGTGGACAAACGAATTACGACTCTGTCAATATTGCGCTTTGTGAAGAAGAATTACGGAAAGCAGACTTACCGCTTAATATTTCCATTGATTGCAGTCACGGTAATTCTCATAAAAAACCGGAACTACAATCCCTGGTTGTTGAAAATTGCGTGAATCAAATTGTCGATGGAAATAAATCTATTATTTCTCTTATGCTAGAGAGTCACTTAAATTGGGGAAACCAAACAATTTCGGAAGATCTTTCTCAGTTAAAATATGGTGTATCGGTAACCGATGCATGCATCGACTGGCAAGCTACGGAAGATGTATTGAGGGAAGCCCACGCCAAACTAAAACCTATTTTACCTTCGCGTTTTAAATAATCCTTTATTAGCATCTCAATGGACCAATCAATAAACCAGTTTTTTGCCACTACTGCAAAAGGTCTGGAAGATTTACTTACACTAGAAATACAGCAACTTGGCATCAATGATTACAAATCAAGCAAAGCAGGCGTTTATTTTGATGGCAGCGTCCGCGAAGCATTAAGTGTTTGTCTTTGGTCACGTATTGCAAATCGTATCCTACTTCAATTGAAAACGTTTGATGCGCCAAACGAAGAGCAATTATACGAAGGAATCCAATCCATAAATTGGTCTAGTTATCTCAACTGTAATCAAAGTTTTGCTATCGATTGTTCGGTTAATCAATCTCAGATTACGCATAATAAATACGCGGCACTTAAAACTAAAGATGCCATCGTTGACCAAATACGAGATAAAACGGGTGAGCGGCCCAATGTGGAAACGGAATCCCCAGATGTTCGCCTCAATCTTTACATACACCGAGACAAAGCAACTATCAGCCTCGATCTATCAGGGGAAAGCCTTCATAAGCGTGGTTATCGCATGGAAGGCGAGCACGCTCCACTTAAAGAAACGCTCGCTGCTGCCCTGTTATTACGTAGTCAATGGCCTAAACGAGCCCTAAGTGGTGAAGCGTTAATAGATCCTATGTGCGGATCAGGTACTCTTCTTATTGAAGCAGCCTTAATCGCCGCTGACATAGCACCCGGCCTAATGCGAAAACACTATGGCTTTTTTGCATGGCAGGAATTTGATGATGCCATTTGGGATTCATTATTGAATGAAGCAAAGCAACGACGCGCAAAAGGATTGCAGGCAATTTCTTCGATAACAGGTTATGACAGCAGTAAATTTGCAATCAATGCAGCAACGAAAAATATTAAAGCCGCAGGATTGGAAAATTTCATCCATCTCGAAAAAAGGGAAATCTCTGAAGCAAAAGCGCGGAAAAATACAGACAAAGGATTACTCATCGTCAACCCGCCTTATGGAATTCGATTAAGTAACAAAGACGACGTTGCAGTCCTTTACGAATTACTCGGAAAACAATTCCAAATTGCTTTTGAGGGTTGGGATGCAGCAGTGTTTACTGACAGCCTGGATTTGGCAAAAAATATTCCACTGCGAGCACACAAGATTCACACACTTTACAATGGCAGCATTGAATGCAAACTACTGCATTTCCATGTCAACCCGAAATTTTATTTTGATACAAATCGAAAATTTCGTTTTCTTGATCTAAACCAAAGAAGCGAAAACGCTCAAATGTTTGAAAATCGTTTAAAGAAAAACGTCAAACATTTACGCAAATGGGCAAACAGAGAGGGAATTTCCTGTTATCGTATCTACGACGCTGACCTGCCCGAGTATGCAATGGCTATTGACCTGTATCTGGCAGATGAGCCTTTTCTTGTTGTTCAGGAATACGAAGCACCAGCAAGTATTGACAAAAAAATAGCAACACACCGATTAAATGAAGCACTCAGCATTGCAACGCAGTATTTAGATATCGAGCAAAGTCATTTATTTATCAAACAAAGACGGCAACAAAAAGGAAAGTCTCAATATGAAAAACAAGACACCACTGCCAATTTTCATATTGTAAAAGAATCTTGTCACCAGTTTTATGTTAATTTCACTGATTATTTGGATACAGGTCTATTCCTGGATCACCGCATAACGCGTCAATTAATAGGCGATTTAGCAAACGGTAAACAATTTCTAAATTTATTCGCCTATACAAGTACAGCCAGTGTTTATGCAGCTAAAGCCGGTGCTCTTAGCACGACTAGCGTCGACATGTCTAATACCTACATCGACTGGTCTGCCAGGAATTTTGAACTAAATGAGATTTATGGTGAAAACCATGAGTTTATTCGTGCCGATTGTTTACAGTGGATAAAACAACAAAAAAATAAATACGATCTAATATTTCTTGATCCGCCCAGTTTTTCTAATTCAAAAAAAATGGACCAGGTATTTTCTATTCAAGATCAACACGTTTCATTAATAGAAGATTGCATGGCGGTATTGAATCAGAATGGTATTCTAATATTTTCCAACAATCTTCGAAATTTCAAACTGGATGTGAAATATCTCAGTAAATATCACGTTGAGAATATTACCGAAAGAACCATTCCGCAGGACTTTAAACGAAATCAAAAAATTCACCATTGCTGGAAAATCAGTAAGCAATGATTATTGTTTAAAATTTTCTCGTCTAAGCCAGCTTATCGTCTGCAACAAAGTAACTCGGATCTTCGATTACATTCACTTCAACCAGATCACCGGCATTTTTCAGTAAGATCTTACATTCTTTACTCATGTGAATTAAATGCAAAGTTTTTCCTTCATTCATGTATCGAACGGCTAAGCTATCGATAGCCTCAATTGCTGAATGGTCATAAACACGCGAGCGTTTGAAATCGATCACAACCTCTTCGGGATCATTCGCTGGATCAAATAAGTTTGAAAAATTATGAATAGAACTAAAAAACAGAGGGCCACTCAATTCGTAAAACTTGACACCATTTTCATCAATATGTGTTTCAACAGCCGTATTATTAGCGTGCTCCCATGCGAATACCAACGCAGATACAATCACTCCAACCACAACGGCAATGGCTAAATCTGTTGCCACTGTAACACCCGATACTAATATCAGAACAAACGCATCAGACTTAGGTACTTTTCGAAGAATCCGAAAACTTGACCATTCAAATGTCCCAATAACAACAATAAACATAACACCAACCAGAGCGGCTAATGGAATCATTTCAATCAGGGGAGATGCAACCAGAATGAACAACAGCAAAAACAGTGCGGCAGAAATACCTGATAATCGACCTCGCCCTCCCGAATTAACATTAATCATACTCTGTCCAATCATGGCACAACCGCCCATTCCACCAAACATGCCTGTCACAGTATTAGCAACACCCTGTCCAATACATTCTTTGTTTCCACGACCACGTGTTTGCGTTAACTCATCTATTAATGTCATTGTTAGCAGTGATTCAATCAGACCAATTGCTGCCAGGATTATGGCATAAGGCAGAATAATCATAAAAGTTTCCAAGTTCCAGGGGACATCTGGAATATGAAACTCGGGAAATCCACCTGCAATCGATGCGATATCTCCCACCGTACGCGTATCCAAACCAAATGTTATAACCAATAGGCTAACCACGAGAATGGCTGCCAAAGACGAAGGAACCACTTTTGTGAATCTCGGCAGGAAATGAATAATGAGCATTGTCAATAACACGAGAGCAAAGAGAATAATCAATGGAGATCCTGTCATCCATTGCAACTCGCCATCAGTACCCTTGACCTGAAAGTTCTGCAATTGCGCAAGAAAAATTACAATCGCCAACCCATTAACAAAACCCAACATAACCGGATGGGGTACCATGCGAATAAACTTGCCCAATTTAAGGACTCCAGCCAGTATCTGGATGAATCCCATTAATACTACTGTGGCAAACAGATATTCAACACCATGTTCTGCCACCAGAGCAACCATAACCACGGCTAATGCGCCTGTTGCGCCAGAAATCATACCTGGCCGCCCACCAATCGTCGCGGTGATCAGACCTACTAAAAAGGCCGCATACAAACCAACCAGAGGATGAACACCCGCGACAAAGGCAAAGGCCACTGCTTCGGGTACTAAGGCAAGAGCAACGGTTAATCCAGAAAGTAGGTCGTCCTTGGTGGAGGTGACTCGATTGACGAATATTGTAAACATGGTTTTCCTAAGCAGTCAGCATGGCGAGAAATCTGTGAGAATGGATAATTTGCCCATTTCCCAGGCAAAAGGTGGCGCAATTTAGCAGGTTCTAATATAAAAGTCAAAAATCGGCATTTTTTTGACATAGTATTTCACCAGTTCCCTGCGACAAGCAACAAGTCCGCAATATCCTGAACTTTAAGTCTATTTATCCTTATTTAACAATAAGTTATAAAACAATATTTGAATAGCAGTAGATTGTTCCCGGTACTAATGTAGGCAAAAATAATCCGCTTTATGGGGTGATATATATCGGCAGCTAACCGGGTTTACTAACCTGTGAAACCATAACTCATTGAAAATACTAAAAAGAAATATTTGGCGTGTGATTTGCTCCTATTAAAAACATGAGAAAGCATGCATATTTCTGAGGATTTGTATGTCTAATGATGAGGTCAGTTATTTTTATGCTTTGACAAAGAAAAAATAAAGTTTTTTCCACGTCATGGCGATATGAGTAATAGAACTGATCTAATAGGAGGTACAACATGATCAAAGTACATCGGATAAAAGTCGGTTTTATTGATAGATTTTCCCGCGCATTCATTGGCATAGCATTAGTCGCATTATCATTTGCTTATGCCGTCAACTCTGAAACATTTGCAACCATGAATTTCATCGCCTTGTATCCCATATTTACTGCATTAGTTGCCTGGGATCCAGTATATGTCGCGATTGAAATCATTAAGCAACACTGGCTTGATTACTCAATCCTACATCGATAGTTAAATACAAAACCAACAAATAACTATCTGCACCTTTCCCATCGCAAAACCTGCGGTGTAAAATCCTTTACGCTCCAAATTCTAAGCCTTGTAATAACAAGTGTTTGTGATATTTCTGTGATATTTTTACGCTATTGTGCATCAATGTTTATGAGGTCGTTTTTATGCCACGAAAAATTCTCGTAATAGAAGACAACAAGGAAATTGCAGGATTAATATCAATGCACCTAAAGGATTTGGACTGTGAGGTACAAACTGTTCATGATGGTTTAGATGGTTTGCAATTGTCTGAAAAAAACTCGTATGATCTTATAATTTTGGATCTAATGTTGCCTCGTCTCGATGGAATTGAAATTTGTAAAAAAATTCGCAACAAAGAAAATTACACACCCATTCTCATGTTAACTGCAAAATCGTCAGAAGTAGATCGGGTTATTGGATTAGAAGTTGGCGCAGATGATTACTTGCCAAAACCATTTAGCGTACGAGAACTTGTGGCGCGAGTAAAAGCACTATTTCGACGCGTGGAAGCATTTTCACAAAACACCCAAACCACGTCAGAATTACAATTTGACGAATTAAATATTAATACTGATAAGCGAACGGTGACAGTTGCCAATAAAACATTGGACCTCACTGCTAAAGAATTTGATCTATTAGCTTTTTTTGCCAGTTCGCCTGGCCGGGTATATTCACGAACAAAATTATTAGACCAAGTTTGGGGCTACGGTCACGAAGGATACGAACATACCGTCAACTCACACATCAATCGCCTTCGAGCAAAACTGGAAGCCAATCCTGCCAAACCGAAATATTTACTGACTGTTTGGGGCGTGGGCTACAAATTTAATCCTGAGCTGGGGTAACCATGTTTAAAACATTATATGCAAAACTCATTTTTTGGTTTTTCATAATACTTCTTGTCATTACAGCCTGTTTCATTGCCCTGACTACACTTACTGTGCCCATGTATCAACAGGAAGTCACCCAGAAGTTACATCAGAATTTGGCTGCAAACCTTGTTAAAGAAAACTCCTTACTAAAGGAAAAAGAAATCAACAATGAAGCACTGGAACATGTGTTTCATAATTTAATGGTCGTCAATCCTGCCATCGAGGTTTACTTAACTGACAAAACCGGCAAGATTCTTTCTTTTTCTGCGCCATTGGGTAAAGTAAAGAAAACTAAAATTGATTTAACCCCGATTCAAAAATTTTTAGACAAGAATTCAAAAATCCCTATATTGGGCGATAATCCACGTGACCCTAATGGTCAGAAAGTTTTTTCCGCTGCAAAAATTGTTAACAACGGCATACTCGAAGGTTATTTATATATCGTGCTTGGTGGCGAGGAATACGACTCGGTCGTCAATATGCTTAACGGCAGTTATATTTTGCAATTATCTGGAACAACAATGATTGTGGGATTTGCTATAACTTTAATAGTTGGTTTCGTAATATTCAACCTAATAACAAGAAGATTGCGATATTTATCCTACATTATGGATAAATTCAAAAAGAGTAATTTTCAACATAATATTTCTTTACCCGAACGATTTGATGGTCGCGCTGTAGATGAGATTGACCAAATCGGTACCACATTTCGTGAAATGTCAGAACGCATTATTCAACAGGTTAATCAACTAAAAGCCACTGATACCTCGCGACGGGAATTAGTTGCCAATGTTTCCCATGATTTACGAACACCTCTCGCCTCATTGCAGGGTTACTTGGAAACGTTAACGTTAAAGTCAGACCAGTTGAGCGAAAAAGAAAAACAACATTATCTCGAAATTGCTTTCAAACAAAGTGAAAGATTGGGTCGCTTAATATCAGAATTATTTGAACTGGCTATGCTGGAGAATCAAAATACACCTGTTCACTACGAACCGTTTTCTTTGGCAGAGCTGGCGCAAGACGTCTCGCAGAAATTTAAACTGGAAGCAAAAGAAAAAAATATCAAGCTGGAAACTCGTTTACCCTCAGACTCGCCATTTGTCTCCGCCGATATTGCCCTGATTGAACGCGTTTTAGAAAACCTCATTGAAAATGCCATTAAATATTCACCTCAAGGTGGTGTTGTAACCGTGAGTATTAGTCAAAATGCTGAACAACTCGTCACCCAAATTAAGGATACTGGCTTGGGTATCCCCACAGAAGACTTACCACATATATTTGAGCGTTTCTATCGAGTTGATAAAAGTCGTCAATCGGAACAGTCCGGTACTGGATTAGGTTTGGCCATTTCAAAACGCATTTTACAGCTGCATGATTCAGTCATTAATGTTAATAGTGAACTTGAAAAAGGCACTGAATTTTCTTTTAGCTTGCCTGAATATAATCCTGCCTAACAGACCCATAATCTGGTGAGGTTTAGATAACAAATCTTCTGTGATAAAAAAGTGATAAACAAGTGACATCAATGTGAATTTTGAATGCCATCCTGTCATGGTCTCGTCGCACACGAATCGACGGGTAAAATAATCCATGAGAAAAATTACAGGAGTTGCATAAATGAAAAAATTATCAATTGGCTTAGCACTCGCATCCAGTGTTGTATGTTCTGCAGCTATGGCGCACGAATATGGGAAAATGAGCACTTATCACGTCACTATTACCAACACGACTGCGAATCATGTCATTACACCACCTGCAGTTATTGCCCATAAAAAAGGCTTCAAACTATTTGAAATTACACAACCCGCGTCGGATGAACTGGCAATTCTGGCGGAAAGTGGTAACAATGGCCCGCTGCTAGAATCACTTGCAGATAATTCAAAAGTGATGGCAACAGCGTCTAGCTTGGATCAAACACCTCCCGTTATCTTACCGGGCCATTCGATCACCATCGAGATACAAGCACCTAAACGCACTTATTTTACGGTTGCGGGAATGCTAGCCACATCTAATGATGCTTTTACTTCAGTAACATTGAAGGGTCCTCGTAAACATCGTTATACTCACGGCCCTGCTATGACTTACGATGCTGGATCTGAAGATAACAACGAATTATGTATTGACATTCCAGGACCTCCATGTGGCGGCACCAATGCAACGATAGATGGCGATGGAGAAGGTTTTGTTACAATTCATAATGGCGTTCATGGTGTAGGTGATCTATCGCCCGCAATGCTCGATTGGCGTGGTCCAACGGCAATAGTTCGTATTCATAACGACGGTTAAATCACTCTTCTCTCCAGGAAAGATAGGCATGTTATTTATGCCTATCTTTCTATTCATTAGACGCTTCTCGTACAATTGATCCTGAATACTGCTAAAAAAATGATTATAATGCTTGTATGCATTTTATCATTATTGGTATTTTTATAATCGCGATCGTGTATGGCCCACAACTCTGGGCTCGTCATACGTTTAATCGGTACAGTAATCACCAGGATCATTTTCCAGGCACGGGTGGTGAACTCGCTCGCCACTTATTGGATAAATTTGATTTGCAATCAGTCAAGCTGGAAAAAACTGAACTTGGTGACCATTACGACCCAGAAAGTCGAACGGTTCGACTCTCACCAGCAAATTATAATGACAAATCTCTGACCGCTATATCAGTCGCCGCTCATGAAGTTGGACATGCTATACAACATGCACAAGATCATCCCATGCTAAACATGCGTTCTAGATTGGTGAAAACTGCCGTAGTTGCAGAAAAAATGGGGTCTCTTGCGATGATTGCAATTCCTGTCATCACACTACTTACTCGAGCACCAGGTGCCGGCGTTCTCATGTTTATACTCGCTATTAGTAGCATGCTAGTTTCAACATTGGTACACCTAGTTACATTACCGGTGGAATGGGATGCCAGTTTTAAAAAAGCACTTCCCATTTTAAAGTCGGGTGAGTATGTAAGTCCCCAGGAAATTGCTGCAACAGAAAAAATACTGCGCGCCGCAGCATTAACCTACGTTGCAGGGTCTTTAGCAAGCTTGTTAAATTTATGGCGATGGTTGGCTATATTACGTAGACGTTAAACTTCTAGGGAACCTCTGATTAAGTCATCTAGCGAGTGTTAACTGCGTTATATTGAAACTCAAAATGCTCATTTACTCGAGTAAACTGCGCTTTTTCGTTTCAATATGCCTTGTTCCCATCTCACTATCTAACTTAATCAGAGGTTCCCTAGAT